>Ga0181578_10000087_pt1 | contig 75012 bp, 50 predicted proteins | sample 071ome_21_FD_148659 | JGI IMG/M metagenome (GOLD analysis project Ga0181578, IMG submission 148659) | Coastal salt marsh microbial communities from the Groves Creek Marsh, Skidaway Island, Georgia - 071401CT metaG (spades assembly) | ecosystem: Environmental > Aquatic > Marine > Intertidal zone... | reverse complement strand
TGTCGCGCGATCCAAATCGTCCACACACTTGGGCGGGAATCACGGACAGCGGATATTTTCATAATCATAATCCGGAGGGTGACACCTTGTATGGGGCCGACGTGTATGTCGATCCGGATTGTCATCGCATGGGAATTGGTTCAGCTCTCTACGAAGCTCGGCGCAAACTGTGTCAGAAGTTCAATTTACGTCGTATCCTAGCGGGGGGGCGTCTGGTGGAATACCATCAGTACAGGGATCAGATCTCACCCGAGGAATATGCTGAACGTGTTGTTAATGGTGAGATTCAAGATCCGGTCTTGTCGTTTCAATTGCGGCATGGGTTTGAATTGCGAGGAGTGCTTTCCAATTACCTGCACGATTCAAAGAGTTGCAACTTTGCCAGTCAGATCGAATGGTTGAATCCAAAGTTCAAAGCGAAGCCTTCCACTGTTCGCAAAGTGCGTATTTCCTGTGTTCAATACCAGATGCGCAAGGTCTCTTCCTTTGAGGATTTCGCGCGCCAGGTTACTTATTTTGTGGATATCGCCAGTGATTACGGAAGTGATTTCCTGTTGATGCCGGAATTGTTTTCTGTGCAGTTGCTTTCTCAGACCAGCACCTTGACGCCTCAGGAAGGGATCCGCGAATTGACAGCGTATACCAAGCCTTTCGTCAAGCTGATGACCTCGCTGGCCAAGAAATATGATCTGACCATCATCTCCGGGAGTCATCCCGTCAAAAGAGGGAAGGATATCCTGAACATCAGTCACATTTGCCTCCCATCCGGACGCGTCGTCGAGCAACCGAAATTACACATCACCCCAAACGAACGCAAATGGTGGGGAATCGCCGGGGGCGATCAACTCTCGGTCATTGACACCCCGGCCGGCAAGATTGGTGTGTTGATTTGTTACGATGTCGAGTTCCCGGAGGCGGCACGTTATCTGGCAGATCAAGGAGCGGAAATCATCTTTGTACCTTTCTGCACCGACAACCGTCAGGGATACATGCGGGTGCGCTATTGCGCTCAGGCCAGAGCCATTGAGAACCAGGTTTATGTCGCTTTGGCGGGGAATGTGGGTAATTTGCCGGACGTGGTGAACATGGACGTTCAATACGGCCAAGCCGCCGTGCTGACGCCTTGTGATTTTGCGTTTGCACGGGATGGGATTGCTGCTGAAGCGGATTCCAACGAGGAAACTATCCTGGTCTGTGATCTGGATCTGGATGACCTCCATGAAGCGCGCCATTCGGGAACCGTTACTCCAAGGTTGGATCGACGCCCCGATTTGTTTGTGGCACGTCACCCGTTCAAGGACATGACCCCACACGAGTATCATGCCGATGAAGGGCCGCTCGGAGATCAGCCAAAGTTTGGCGATTGACTCCCTTTCAAAAGAGAAATGATGCATCCGGTATCAATCAGTTTGATGGGTGTTTTTCTAACCGCAGATTTCGCAGATTAACGCAGATTTAAAATCGTGGTTGCACACATTTTCATTGGGTGAGGCTTTCATACAGTTCGCCACCCAAAGCCGATCTGAGGATTGTTTCAAAAAGAAAAAAATCTGCGTTAATCTGCGGTTAAAAACCCAACAATAAAGTCACGATCGTTACCGCTATTCTCAAGCGGTCGTCTGACGTCTTGTGGCGACGGAGGCGACGATGCTTTCGATGAGGATCAAGCCCAGCACGGCGGACAAGGCCCAGCGCCAGAATTTTTGTTGGTGTTCGATTTCCTGTGCTGCCAGCAGGCGGGTGTCTTCTGCCGATTTTTCCCGTGATTCAGGGGTGTCTGTCATCGCCGATTCGGGCTGCCGGGTAGGAACGCCCAAGCCTTCCAGGGTTTCAATGGGCAGGGGAGATGTGCGGCTTTCGTTGGGATCCAGGTTGACTGCAAAGATCCATTTGAAATCGTTGTCGGCTTCGATTTCATATAATCCGGGTTCCTGGGTGGTTCGATAAAGTTTGTCGTTCTCAATGTTGGATTCGGTTCCATTTGGATCGCGGACCAGGAGTTTGTTTGCCGTGGGGATGCTGCTCAGGTCCACTGTTTCCCCGATGCTGTATTGGGTTCTCAGTTCCTGGTAATTTCTTCCGAGATTGAGAATGGTGTAGAGCCAGGGGACAAATTTGGTTGAGAGCGCCAGTTGACTGTCTTGTGGTGTCCATGAGGATGTCAGGACTACCAGGCGTCCGAGGCCTGCTTTGTGGGTGAGGATGGCTGGAGAGTCGGTGTCGAATCGGGCGGGGATCGTCAGTGCCTCATCCTCTTCGTCCAGGTTGCGAATCTCACGGTGTTTCCAGAAATGTATTTTGCTGAAATCGCTGAAGCGTGGATCTGAAAAGGGAGCGAACAACGGATCTTGAAAATTGATTTTACCAAACAAAGCATAATCGGAAACAGGCGCTTCACTGATTTCCAGGGAGGGATCTTCCCATAATCTTTGCAGTGTGTCCTGCATGGCAGTGGAGGGCAGGGTCATCAGCACGGTGGCGCCTTGTTCCATCTTGCCTCTCAGTCCCTCCGCCACAGCATCGGTCAAGGGGCGGGTAACCACCCAAAGATCGATGGATCGCAGGGATGCCATGGGGCCCCATGCATCGTTCTGGGGTTGGATCAGCTCGACCTTGTGTTCGGGGATGGATTGAAAGGCCCTGTGCAGGTAAAACTCCAGTTCCGAATCATCAGTTGAACTTGTTTTTGGAGCCAGGAGCACAATGCGGCTGTTTTTGGGTTTGAAAGGCGCCATCCAGATCGTGTTGTCAAATGTGTCCGAATCCCCACTCAACACCAATCGGTCTGCGCCGCTGGTCTTCGGCCATTCGGGTGCGGTGGTGATGCGGGCTTGGCCGGGGGTGACATACATGGGCAGGCTTTCGGTATCGGGGACCATGCCGGTGTTGTTTTGCCACACCACTTGAAATTGTTCCTTTTCGGAATCCAGCGCGTTGGATACACGCACGCGAGGAGCCACGGATTCACCGTCTTCGGATATTTGCCAGGCTGATTGCAGCGCCTGGAGTCCGGCGTTGTCGGTGTTTTTGGGTTTGGCCTCATCGAACACCACATAAGCATGCTTGGGCCAGTCCTGGCCTCGCAGGCTTTCATATCGGCTCCCGGTTTGGAGATCAGAGATAAGGACCAGTTCCCAGGCTTTTTGTTCCGTGTCCTTTTCCTCTTCCTTGGCGCCTTCTTCCATGCGGTTCAAGGACTCCAGTAAAGCGGTGTCGATGGCGGTGGATTTCCAGGTAGGTTTTTCGGCCTTGAGTCGATTCATCACATCCGCGACGCGTACATCGGCATTGATGGCTGACCAATCGGCGAATGAGGCGACCTGTTGCAGGCTTTCGTCGAACAGGAAGACGGTGACGTAGTTTTCCTGTTTCCATTGCGACAACCAGGTTTCGGCTTTCTCCAGTGCGTCGTCCCAGACTCCATCCCGACGCATGCTTGCGCTGCGATCCAGCAGCAGGCAATGGCGGACGCGCTCATCTGCCTCGAGTTCGACGCTTTGGTTGTTGGTAAAATAGGGGCGTGAAAAGGCCAGGGCCATCAGTAACAGCACCAAACACCGCAGCAACAACAGGAGCCAGTGTTCGATACGGCTCTTGCGGGTGAGCTTGGGGGGCGAGGGCTTGAGGAACATCAGGGAACTGAAGGTCACCTTGTCCCTCGTTACCCGCCGGATCATATGGAAGATGATCGGAGCCGCGATGGCGGCGCCTCCGATGAGAAACAATGGATAGAGAAAACTCATGCGTCGATCATGCGGTATGTGCTTTTCGTTGGACCACCCGTCCGCGATGCATGCGGGCTTTGAGGAAGTCGAACAATCCTTTTTCCAGCGGTTGATCCGTGGTCATCAGGGTGTAGTCGATGCCTGAAGCATCACATGCCTTCTTGAGCCGGGCTAGGTGGGCTTCCAGTTGGCTCATGTATTCTTTTCGCGCCGAGGCGGGATCGACGAACATTTGTTCGCCGGTTTCCTGATCTTCAAATTGAATGGCGTTTTCGAACGTAAAATGGCGTTCGGCTGGATCCAGTATCTGAAAGACCTGTGCTTCATGCCCGTAAGCGGCAATCGTTGCCAGATCCTCTTCCAATTCATCCAATGGGGCCAGAAAATCGGAGATCAAGATGATCAATCCACGCTTGTTCATCAGGTCCATGATCCGTTTCATGGGTTTCTGAAGATTGGTGCTGCCGCCTTGACAGGGTTTTTCCAACGCCTGCATCAATTGGCGCAAGTGTCCCGGTCGGTTGCGGGCAGGCATGTATTCCTGAATGCCTTCGTCAAAGGACAGCATGCCGACCGCATCACCCTGACGATTGAGGAAATAACCCAGGGTCGCCGCGAGTGTGTTGGCGTAATCCTGTTTGGTGACGCCGCTCTGACCGAATTCCATGGAACGACTGCGGTCCATCAACAGGAAACAACGCAGGTTGGTTTCGTCTTCGAATTTCTTGATGTAGTAGCGGTCGCTGCGGGCGTATAATTTCCAATCAAGATACCGTGGATCATCCCCCGGTGTGTATTGCCGATATTCGGTGAACTCCACCGAGAAGCCATGATAGGGGCTGCGATGCAAACCGCTCCAGAAGCCTTCAACCACCACTTTGGCGCGCAGTTCCAGATGACGAATGGTCATCAGGGTGCGGGGATCAATGAAGCGATGCTGGCTCAATCCCTGTTGCGCAGGTTGATCGGTGGTGGGTTCCGCCATATCGAGACTCTCGGTTGCCTGGCTGAGGTTTGATTACATGGTTTTCACATGATCCAGCAGTTTCTGGATGATGTTTTCGACACTCACGCCTTCGGCTTCAGCACGGTAATTGGTCAGGATACGATGCCTCAGGGTGGGGGTGGCCAGTTTCTGTATGTCTTCAATGATCACGTGTGAACGTCCTTGCAGCACTGCGCGCACCTTGGCTCCGAGAATCAGGAATTGGGCTGCACGCAAACCGGCACCCCAGCTGACCCATTGATTGACGAAATCAGGGGTGTCCTTCTGGTTCGGACGTGATGCGGATGCCAGGCGAACGGCGTAACGGATCATTTCATCCGCTACCGGAACGGCTCTGACCGTGTCGTGAAAACGGATGACGTCTTCACCGGTGAAAATGGGTTCGATGGGATCGGCCTTTTTCGATGTGGTTTGGCGCACGACTTCGACTTCATCGTCTTCGGGAAGGTAATCGATGACCACATTGAACATGAAACGATCGAGTTGCGCTTCGGGCAGGGGATAGGTGCCTTCCATTTCAATCGGGTTCTGGGTGGCCAACACGAAGAAAGGTTCTTCCAGGGGGTGCCTGACGCCTGAAGCGGTGATCTGGTGTTCCTGCATGGCTTCGAGCAGGGCGGCCTGGGTTTTGGGTGGCGTGCGGTTGATTTCGTCGGCCAGGATCATGTTCGCGAAGATGGGGCCTTTGACGAAGTTCAGGTGCCGGCCGTCATCGGTTTCCTGGAGGATCTCCGTGCCGGTGATGTCGGCGGGCATCAGGTCGGGCGTGAACTGGATGCGTTGGAATTTGAGGTGAAAGATCTGGGCAATCGACTTCACCAAAAGAGTTTTTGCCAGCCCGGGCGCACCGGTGATCAGGCAATGCCCGCCTGCGAGCAGTGCGATAAGGATTTCTTCGATCGGTCCTTTTTGTCCGATGATGACTTTGCTGAGTTCGCCTTCGATACGGTCGCGGCTCTGGGCGAGTTGTTCCACGGTGCGTTCTTCATTGACCCATGGCTGATTTGTCGATGCTGATTCTGCCTCCACACTGATCCTCTCTCTTGATTGTTCTGTTTAATTAATGCGTGAGGGCATACATAACGATATTAATGCCCAAAGGGTATGCTTTTTTTTCCGAAAATTCTCTGAAGTAATATTCATTGGCACCTTCCCATTCCCATCCGTCTCCCAGATCGGTGTTGTGACAGATGATCATCATCATGCGTCCCTCATCGTCGAACATGCCTTTGTAGAATGGTGTTTGAGCATCCCAACGTTCGAAAGTGATGCCGTCATACTCACTTTCGGTTCCACGTCCGACATTGGGAATTTGGGGTTTTTCCTTGAGCGGGAAAACGAAGCTGAAGATGGGGTGTTCGATGGGAAGTTCCTGCGGTTCGCGGTCCGGAAATACGAGTTTCAGTTCGCGTTTCAGGTTTTCATATTCTTCAATGCCCCAGAAATCGTCGATCATCATGAATCCACCTCCAAGGAGGTATTTGCGTAAAGCCTGACGCTCGTCTTCCTGGAGCATCATTTCACCCGGTTCAATGAGGTAGACGAACGGGTAATCGAACAACTTGGGATCGGTGAGTGACACATGAGTTCCATTGGGATCCACTTTGAGCGAAGTCAGTTGTTCGAGGCGATATGAAAAATTGAGGTCGCTCTCGGGCATGTCAATGCTCCATTTCTGCCGGTATCGACCGTATCCATCCGTCCAGGAACGGAATTGAATGCGAACAAAGGTAAAGACGTCTCCTTTGTATAGTTCGTCCAAATCCCAGTCAGGCACGCCACCTCTTTCGTCTCTTGGATCTCCAAAACGACGTCCCCATTGTGCTTCCGCGTCGAGGTCGATGAGGATCAGCCCGAAGATCACCAGCAAGAAAACGATCCCAGGGCGTGAACCTGCCGTTACTGCATTATGCAGGGCGCGGAGAGGTGAACGTGTTTTGTGGGAGCTGATCATGAAGGGGGGATTTATTGACCTTCCGGGGCTTCGGGTTGTTCTTCCTTCTGTAAGGGAGCTTGTGTCGGTTTTGGGGTAGGAGTCAGCCCATCGGGATCCTGACCTTCAACATCTATTCCACCTGATTGCACGGGTTCCGGATCTTTCCCATCGGCGCTATCTGGTGAGGAGACGGATGTTTCTTCAGGTCTTGTCTTGACCAAACTTAGCAACAATCTCTGAGCATCCTGATATCGAGGCGCTTCTTCCAATGCCAGCAACACTTGGCGTTTGGCCTGATCGGATCCCTCCATGTGGAGCAGACGTGCCAGTTCGAAATGGGCCAGTGCGGGGTCCAGTGGATTGAGTTTGATTAAAGTTTTTCGAGCTTTGATGGCTGAGGAGACGTCGTCCAGCCGTTCCGATGCGATGGCCAGGGCTTCGTAGGGGCGGGCACTCAACGGATTGACGGCGAGGAAACGTTCGGCGTTTAGTTTCATGGTTTCCCAGTCTCCGGCATCACCGGCAATGTTGATCAAGCGCATGTAGGCATCACTGACGTCGCCGTCGATGGCTGCAAGTTTTTCGAGATACTCCCGTTCCGTGTCGATGTCATCTTGTTTTCCGGCCACGAAGGCTGCCAGGTAAAGGGCTCCGTCCAGACCTCGTTGTTCCGGGTAGGCTTCCAGAAGTGTGTTCAACACTTCTTTGGCCTCGTCCCATTTGCCGTTCTGGACATGTTGGCGTGCTGTGCCTATTAACAAGTAATAATTGGTGGGATTGTTTTCGAGTTCATCAGGGAATTCAGCGGCTGAAATCAGGTTGGGGTCGGGTTCGTCCCAGGTAAGGGTTTCGCCCAGTTTGGATGCCTTGGCTTGAGCCCAGGTGATGAAGGCTTCGTCCAGTTCTTCCACATCCAGTGTCCGATCGGTTATGGCATCATTAATCGGAATGCCTTCTCCCAGGTCGGTCAGGATATGTTTCAAGGCGTCCATCCCGTATTTTTCCACGATGAACGCAACGACCAGAGAAGATTGATAATAGGCGAACTGCATGTCCTCACCGGATTCGGCATTCAGGAAGGCGCCGCTAAGTTCCCCGATGGGGGTCATTTCGTTGCGCATGACCCGTTGGCGGTAGTCAGGTGACATGTGCTGTCCCCAAGCCGGATTACGTTCCAGTTCTTCAAATACCGAGATGCCCTCACTCAACCATCGTGGCATCTTGTTTTTGGTAAGGTTCAGGGTGACCACATGGCAAAACTCATGCCACAGCACAGCGCGCCAGTTGGAATCGCGGCCAATGGCCGAGGAAGGGCTGTTGGCGGTGATCACATCTCCAAAGCAGACACCCAGAAATCCGGGGTTGTGCGGCATGCCGAAAGTGCGCACGCCAAAGTCACTTTGGTTGGGGAAGACTTCGACAATGATGGGATGATCCAGCTCGATGTCGTATTTGTCGCAAATGACCGCTTTGGCTTCCTGGAGCAATGCCATGGCCTGGTCTCCGAAAATGTTGGCTTCTTCGGCATCCATGCGCAGGATGAAATCTTCGTTCTCGATGGTTGCGAAATCATCGATGACCGATTTCAACTGCATCAGGTTAAAGGCGGTGACGTTGTATCCGTCGGCGTCATGCATGTCCTCCGCCATCTGCCAACCGTCGTGTTCTTGTCCCAATCGAAGAAGGTCCTGGGCCAGTTGGATGCGGGCGTGGGCGTAGTCTGGTTTGAGCTTCAGGGAGGCTTTCTGATATTCGGCTCCTTCGGCGAAGCGGTATTTCTGGGACAACTTCCGGCCGATCAAATGGTCGACTTCCGGGTTTTGCGTCCAGGTGGACATGGCTTTGTCGCGGGCTTCTTTTTCCTTGTCGTAATCGCTGTGCAGGTGGGCGATGACCGCTTCGTAAGCCCAGGCGTCGGGGTGCCTGGGGTTGATGGTCTTGACTTGTTCCAATAATTCGCGTGCCTGGTCAAAATCTTCTGCGTCAATGGAGTTGTCCACGAACATCAACATGGCTCCAACGTGGTTGGGATTGGCTTCTAGCGTTTTGGTCAGCATTTCTCCCATCTGATTGTTGCCCGATCCAGCGAGAGCCTGAGCCCAACGGAACAAGAGCTCGGCATCGTCGGCGAAATGTTGCAGTCCTTGTTTAACCGTGTTTTCGGCGACCGCAAAATCTTCCTTTTTCAAGGCCAGGTCAGCTGCGGCAAGGAAGGATTCCCGGTGTGGGGGAGTGGCTTTCATGCCGGGGTCGAAAAAGAGTTCCAGCACCACCCTTGGATCGACTTCCAGTTTCAGGGCGGCGTCTCCGAGGTAGGCCAGGTTCTCGGGATTGACCCGGGAGTAACGGATGCTGTTGATGTAGGGGGCGCTGCGATCCAGGTATTCCTGAGCCAGATCGGGCTCGTTGTTGAACAGGGCGACTCGGTGGCCGGCCGGATATAATTTGATGCCGCTGACCCGCCGGTCTTCCAGACCGTCCTGCAGAATTTCAAACGCACGCTCATAACGTCCCAGCCGCATGGCATTTTCGATGCCGAGGAGATACCACTTTTCGTTGAAAGCATTGGTGTCTTCGAGTTGTTCCTCGCATACATTCAGGCTTTTTTCGTATTCACCTTCACGATTCCAGGCGATGGCGTCGTCGTATTCATCGGCCGATGTTGATGGAGTGAAGCTGAAGAGTTGAAAACACAAAGCGGCTGCGATGGTGAGCAGCGCATTTGCATGGCGAATCCTATATTGGAAGAGCGTCCCCATGGTGATTTCAATCACGATAGCCTGCCCGGGCAGGAATGCAAATAAATTGAGAATGGTGAATGGTGAATAGTGAATTGTCCTGAAGGCTTCCCGAAACGGATGCGTGTTGGATATCGGATGCTATAAGGGTTGCGCGTCGGGGACGACACGCGCTACCCAATGGGGGATGACAGGGAATCGAGTGCCATGAGGGGACGCGCCGAGACGCCACGTCCTACCTGTTACAGGTTTGCGTAGTAATTGTCGACGCGATCGCTGACGTCTTTGTAGTCGATGTCGACTTCGTAGATGAGTTTGAACTGCTCGATGGCCTCTTCGGGTTTGCACATTTTTTCGTAAATCAAACCCAGGTCATATGTTAAATCCTTGCGCTGTTCGTCAAAAATTTCCTTTTCTCCAATGGCGGTCTGGATGGGGCGGACGGCCAGGTCCAGAATGCCGCGTTGCATGAAGCAGCGTCCCAGGTGATGGAGTGCCTTGATTCGGATATGCGGGTTTGCCTGGGCTTTTTGAAATAACTGGATGGCTTCCTTGTATTCCTCGCGTTCGTAATGCAGTACGCCGAGTTCGAATTTGATGGCCAGGTCGTTCGGGTAGTTTTCGGATCGTTGCTTGCAACTTTCGAAGGCGATGGTGTGTTTTTCTTTTTCGAGGGCCTGTTTGGCGGTCTCGTAATCCGCATCGTTCTGATCCAGTGCCTGGATTTTTTGGTCGATGGCCCGGACTTTCAGGTCGTCCACCTCTTTCTGAATGATTGGATCAGGGATGCCTTCCGTGCTGTCCAGCAGGCGTTGATAGTATTCAGTCGCTTTTTCCAGATCGTTTTTCTGGGTGTAAAGTTGGGCGATCTTCTGGAGTGCTTTGACGTCGTTGGGAGAGGCTTCGATTTTCAGTAATTGATCCTGAATGAGTCGTTCTGCGACATCGTCGGTCTTGACGGTGCGTTGTTCCTGTTCCAGGCGAACGGCTTCATCTTTGTTTCGGAGGATGTCCCGATAGGAGCCTTCGCCACCTTCCAGAGTGTCATATCGACCTTCCTGCATGGTGTGTTTGGCTGAGGCGTCTTTGTAGGCCTGATACAGGTCGGGATCGTTCGGGTGGTCCGCAGCCAAGTCTTTGAGAATCTTTTCAGCCCGGCCTGTTTGTCGGCCGGCTATCAACGCCTCACTCAGGCGTAGGCCGATTTCCTTGTCTTTGGGAGCGTTCTTGAATGCGAGTTCGAGCGATAAAACCGCCGTGCGCACCAAGTCCAGTTTCATGGCGGCCGCTGCCAGGGTTTTGTGGGCTGCGATGTTGTTTGGATCCCCGTTCAAGACGGATTCAGACAGGTCGAGAGCATCGGATGGATTGGTTCGGACGGCAATTTGGGCTTTGGCCAGTTGGGGGGAGGAACTGGCTGATCCGAGCATCTTGCGAAAGAAACTTGTCTTGCCATCCTGTTTCTTGAACTGCGTGGCCCTCAACGCTTCCCGGCAATCGTAGAAACCCGGTTCTTTCTTCAGGACGGATTGCAAAAGCGTGATGGCATAGTCCAGATTGTTGCGCTGATAGGCTAATTTGCCTTTTTCAAACAACTCGCGCAATGACTTATCAATATCTGTAACCTGTTTCTCCGCCATAATGATTCCCTCATTGGAGCCGTGTGCCGCTCGACTTGTTTATAAGCATATACGATACCAAGCGTTGACGCCGGTTGTCGTAGCCTTGCCCAAGCTCCAATAGAGTTGGACAACGTAGAGGATGGGCGGGTTCAAAGTCAATGCCCGCTTATGTGCTTTGATTCGCATGTAAATCCTTTCTCGGGTGCGATTAAATGTGCGGGGTGAATGGATCGTAAGTTAACCACAGGGGGCACAGAGAACACAGAGGTAACATGTTTTTCACTCATTTATTGCAATTCTCTATGAGCTCAGTGTCCTCTGTGGTTTTGATAGATTTGCCCCGTGGAAGAAATCGTGCCCTCCTTTCTCAGCAGCACAAATCCAGTGTTGGCATGATGTTTGACACTCGGTACACTGGCTTCATTCCTTAAGTAGCCGGATGGTCGAAGACCTTTTTTGGGCTTGTGGGGCGTATGGGGAGCAAAGAACCACTATGAAAGATATATTTGTGATTTGTATGGCGCGAGCGGCAGTTGGTATTGTTGTTTTGCAGGGTTTGATGATAGCGGCGCCCACCATGGTAGCTGCCTCTATTGAAGAAAGCCTGGATAAACGTCTGCCCAACGGGGACGGCTCGGTTCATCTGACGGGCGAGCTGCGTCAATGGCATAAGGTGACCCTGACTTTGGACGGACCCTTTGCTCACGAAACTGATACTTCTCCCAATCCGTTTACTGATTTGCAAATGCAGGTGCGTTTTACGCATGTTTCGGGAAGTCCGGATTACGTGGTGCCAGGGTATTTCGCCGCCGATGGAAACGCGGCTGAATCTTCGGCCGCATCAGGAGTCAAATGGCGTGCTCACTTGTCACCCGACAAAACAGGGATTTGGAGTTACGAAATTCACTTTCACCAGGGTGATCATTTGATTTCCAACCCTGACGCGGTGCCAACTGCCTTCAGTCCGTATCATGGCATTCAGGGGAGTTTCGAAGTGATGTCATCCGATAAGTCGGGACGTGATCTGCGTTCCAAAGGCCGATTGCAATATGTCGGTGGACATTACCTGCAATTCGCGGGGAGTGGAGAGTATTTCCTGAAAGCGGGTGCCGATGCTCCTGAAACCTTTTTGGGATATGCCGACTTCGACGGAACGATTGCAGGTAAACCCAATCGAGTTCCCTTGAAGACCTGGGAGCCGCACTTGCAGGATTGGCGCGAAGGGGATCCGACCTGGGGACGGGGCAAAGGGAAGGGGATGATCGGTGCATTGAATTATTTATCAGGGAAAGGCTGCAACGTGTTTTCCTTTCTTACCTATAACGCAGGAGGCGATGGGGACAACGTGTGGCCCTTCGTTTCTCGGAATGAAAAACTGCATTACGATTGTTCCAAGCTCGATCAATGGGGCATCATTTTCGATCACGCTACCAAGATGGGGCTGTACCTTCATTTCAAACTTCAGGAAACCGAAATGGACGACAATCGTCACGGGAAAAACAGTTCTGGGAAAGTGCCCACTTCTTTGGATGGCGGGGCATTGGGAATTGAACGGAAACTATATTGTCGCGAAATGATCGCGCGCTTCGGGCATGCCTTGGCTTTGAATTGGAATCTGGGCGAAGAGAACACGCAATCGACCGAAGAGCAGCAAGCTATGTCGCAATACCTTCGGGATATGGATCCCTACGATCATCATATCGTAGTTCACACCTATCCCGAACAGCAGGACAAAGTGTATCGTCCTTTGTTGGGGGATGACTCTGTTTTGACAGGAACCTCCCTGCAAAACAGCAACATCAGGGACACCCATTGGCAGGTGGTCAAATGGACGCGAGCATCCGCTGAAGCAGGAAAGCCCTGGGTGGTTGCTTTTGATGAATCAGGAACCGCGCAATACGCTCAGGTGCCCGACTTGGGCTACCAGGGATTTGATGGAACGGATCCCGCGGACAGCAAGAAGATTCACACACAACACGAAGTCCGGAAATATACCCTTTGGGGAACGCTCATGGGCGGCGGTGGTGGTGTGGAATATTATTTTGGTTACAAACTGCCGCAGAATGATTTGGTTTGCGAGGATTGGAGAAGTCGTGACCAGTCCTGGGATTACTGTCGGGTCGCCTTGGAATTCTTCAAGCAAGAGAACATACCATTCTGGAACATGACCACGGCCGATGAACTCATCGGGAATCCGGAGTTCAACAATGATAAATACTGTCTTGCAGATCCAGGGGAAACCTACCTGATCTATCTTCCTGAGGGCGGTTCAACCACGTTGGATCTGACCAGCGTTGATCGGGGGTTTAGTGTTCGATGGTTTAATCCAAGAGAAGGCGGTCCACTATTGGTCGGTTCGGTAAAAGAGCTTAAGGGCGGAAAGAGCGTAACCATTGGGATGCCGCCGAATGACCCGGATAAGGATTGGTTGGTGGTGATTCGATGATCCTGGTCAAGTGACGATAACTTTGTTTCTATTCATCATTGTCAACATCCATTCCAAATTCCAACTCTCCTAACGAAGAACTTCAAATTTGGATTTGGAGAAATCCAGTCGAAACAAAGTTCCTTCGTAGCCGACCACGAACAGGTCGCCGGTTTCGGATTGGGCAATGGAAACGGGTTTCTCGGGACAAACGCCCAATTCAAGGACCTGGATTAATCGCCTGTTCTTTTGGGTGAGGCCCCAGATCCGGCGGGATTGATGGTCGCCGAAGATGTAGACGCCCTCGAAGGAGGAGACATCCGGCTTGCGATAGACGTATCCTCCGATCACGGAAATACCCTGTTTGCGTGGGTATGCGAAGATCGGTTCCACACAGATGGCGCCTTCTCTTTGATAGGTGTTGGAAAATCGTTCGAATCCTTCCCAGACGTTCCATCCGTGGTTTTCGCCTCGGCGCAGGATGGTGATTTCCTCGTAACGATCCTGCCCGACATCGCCAACCCAGAGTTCTCCTGTTGCACGGTCGAAGCTGAAGCGCCAGGGTTCTCTCAATCCGCTGGCCCAGATTTCGGAGCGTATGTCTGCTTGGTTCACAAAGGGATTATCGGGTGGGATGGCATAGGGCAGTCCTGAATCGGTTTGGTCGATGTCGATGCGTAACATTTTTCCTTTCAAGAGAGACATGTTCTGCGCGTGCCCATTGGGATCCTCGTGTGGCCCGGTGTCCCCCATGCCAACGTAAAGATAACCCTCCGGACCAAACTCCAATCCACCACCGGTGTGCGAACTGGTGGTGGCATTCCAGCGGAGAAGGGTGCGCGAGGGAGCGCCGGAGTCCTTGTTCAAATCCGGCGTTGCTTTCCGTTCCACTGTCATGGCGATGTGTTGGTCGGAATCGTTGTAGTGCAGTGCGAGGAAGTATCGTCCATTTTCCCTGAACTGTGGATGAAAGGCCAAGCCCATCAATCCACGCGCTCCTCCTTGGCTGAGCTTGGGGCCCAGATCCAGGAACAGGTGTTTGTGGTCCCCATCAAGTCCTTTTTCCAATCGCCAGATACGACTTGAAGCGTGTTCGATGATCAGGAATTGATCGGGTTCACCGGGGATCTGCCCCATCCAGGCTGGTTTGGTGAATGTGTGTTCGGTTGAGTGAAAAGGGATAAAACCAATGGGTGTTTCGATGGCTTGAATATGGTCCGGAGTGCCCTGTTTGTATCGAGTGGCGCTTTCCGGCAGTTTTAAGCTCACCAGGTAATCGACCAGGTCGGCCAGGTCCTGAGGTGAAATGCTGAGATGCAGTCCTTCAGGCATCAGGGACAGGTCGCTGGTGCGTTGACTGGTCACGTCCTCCATTGAAATGCGCACGGGTTCCAGTCGGGGGCGTTTGAGTTCGATCCAGTCTTGATTGGCGGCGCTGAGGATGCCGGTGTATTCATCGCCGTTGTTCAGGTCCACGACAGTGGTGTTGAATCCGTCTGCGATGTTGGCCGACGGTTGAAGAATGGCATCGATGATGTCGCCGCGTCCCATCTTATCGCCAATTCCAAGGAGGTTCGGGCCGGGTTTATCGGTGTGCTTATCCAAGTCGTGACAGGTCCAGCAGGCGAGCTGGTCGTTGGCGAACAGTTCCGCGCCGTGTTTGATGTCGCCGGCATGCACCATGGCGTAATGCCGGTAGTCTATCCGCTTTTCGGCTGCCTTGATCGATGGGAATCGAATGGATGAATCCATGGATAGCCAGCTGAGCAAAACAGCCGCGAGGGAACCTCTGGCAGCAGCCAAGGTGAGGAAAGGACATTTTTTCATAGGTGATAGTGAGCCTGCATTGTTGGTGCAGGGCGTTTGGTATGCAGACCTTTCTCTGCGCATCGTTCACCCTAAATTGCTGGAAAATGGCAATGAAAACAGTTTGACGGGGAAACCCGGGACGAATGGATTGGAAATCGACCGGTGCTGAGCGAGAATATGGGCAGCCCATGAAACCTCTCGACATCTCCCCAGGCCGCATTCGATTCGCAAACATTTTCGTTTCGATTTTTGCGATCACTTTGACAGCTGAAACTTCCCTCTTGTCCGACCAAACCCGTTCTGCCTGGGAACAAGCAGAAGCCAACGCCCTGGACGCCCAACAGGCAGTGGCCTTTTCCCGTAGATACGCGCATGGATGGTTGAGTTTTGCTGACGTGGAAACAGGTCTGCTGCCCAGGCGGATCAGTGGTGATGCCTATTGGAACGCGAAAGATTGTGCAGCCGATAACTTTCCCTTCCTGGTCCTAACCGACCATGTGCTGGATGATTTTTATTTGAAACAAACGGTTCATTCCATGTTGCAAGCCGAGCGTCGTCTCACCACCCGCGTGGATGGACTTCCCGATACCTACGATTTCCTGAAACAAGGCTTTCGTGAGGAGACCGTTCAGTGGGACAATATTTTGTTCGGCGCTTCCGAGTATGTGAAAGATGGTCTGATGCCCATCACCGAATGGATGGGCCCCACGGCCTGGGAGGAGCGGATGCTTGAATTGTTGTATGGCATCTGGAGACACGCCGAGGTGAGCACTCCGGCCGGACCCATCCCAACCAACAATATTGAAGTGCACGGTGAATTGTTGCAAAGCATGAGTCGCATGTATTGGCGAACGGGAGACACACGTTTCAAGACCTGGTGCTATCGATTGGCGGACCAATACCTTCTTCACCATCACTTGCTGGATCATGCCAGCATTCGATTGAGAGATCATGGTTGCGAAGTGATCAGCGGACTTTCCGAAACCTACCTGATTGCGTCCCGACAAGATCCCGACCGTCATGCCCGCTACCGAGAGCCTTTCCATCGCATCCTCGACGACATCTTGGATCATGCTGTTAATCCAGACGGCATGATGCCCAACACCTATCAACCGAGCAAAAAAGGGGACATGAACCTAGGCATCAGTGATGGGTGGGGTTATGTTTACAATGCCTACCTGACCGTCGCCGACATTGATGGTGTGCCGCGCTATCGTGAGGCGGTACGTCACGCCCTGGAAAATATCCACAAGTACCTGGATGCAGATTGGGAACGCGGTGGAGCGGATGGATACGCCGATTCGGTGGAAGGTGCTTTGAACATGTTGAATCGTTTGCCAGTGGATACTGCCTTTGAATGGGCTGATCAAAGCATTCGTAAAATTTGGGAAAAACAACGTCCAGACGGTATCATCGAAGGATGGTATGGTGACGGGAACTCAGCTCGGACCAGTCTGATGTATGCGCTATGGAAAACGCAAGGCGTCGCGCCCAATCCTTGGCGGGATGGATTGCAAATTGGCGCAGTGGAACGTGAAGGCGCCCTCCACCTGTGGATTCAAAGCCAGGACTTCTGGTCCGGAACCCTGCGCTTCGATCGTCTGCGCCATAAAGACTGGTTCCGCCTTCCCGTGGATTATCCGCGCATCAATCAGTTCCCTCAATGGTTCACCGTGTCGGATGACGACAAGTTCGATGTCCAGAAGGACGATCGATCGGTTGTGATTTTGACCGGGGAGCAACTTCGCGCCTACGCATTACAAATCAAGCCCGGTCAAAATGTACGATTGCTGATCAAACGTCATACCAGAGACTGATACCCCAAGATTTTGTATCTGACATTTCCTGGGTTTGGCTGTTGTGATAAATCTCTTCAGCTCGCTCTTGTCCTGTGGGGCACGGGTGGTTTAGGATATTGACGTTTTTCAAATCAATCATTGCATCCATGAAAAAGTTTAACGTCGGTATCATCGGTTACGGCTGGGTGGCGGGAGCGCACATTCAGGCCATTAATGCTTCATCCAATGCACAGGTCCGTGCGGTGTTTTCTTCCAGGCCGTTGGATTCAGCGGAGGTCAGCGCCACGCACGGGAGTGACATTCAGTGTTATCAGGATCTCAAGGCCATGCTGAAGGATCCCAATCTGGATGTGATTTCGATCTGCAGTTATCCCTACCAGCATCGCGAGCATGCCGTGGCCGCCGCCAAAGCGGGCAAGCACATCATTCTAGAAAAACCGATGGCACTATCGTGGAAGGATTGTGTGGCCATTCGTGATGCGGTGAAGAAGGCCAAGGTGCAGTCCTGCATTTGTTTTGAGTGCCGATATTCGAGCCAGTTTCTGACGACCAAGGCCATCATTGATCAGGGATTGCTCGGGAAAATTCATTATGGCGAAATTGATTACTATCACGGCATCGGCCCCTGGTATGGTCAGTATCGTTGGAATACCAGGAAGGATGCTGGTGGCAGTAGTCTGTTGTCTGCGGGGTGTCACGCTCTGGATGCTTTATTGCTTTGCATGGGATCGAATGTGGAATCAGTGCAAAGTCTTTCGACCGGATCGAAGAACAAGGATTTCAAAGCCTACGAATACGACACCACCAGCGTCACGATTCTGAAATTCAAGGACGGCCGGATCGGTAAAGTGGCTTCAGTGATTGATTGTATTCAGCCTTACTATTTCCACACCCACCTGGTTGGAAGCGAAGGCAGTTTGCTGGACAATAAATTGCACAGTACAAAGATGGGCGGGTTGGACAAGACCCGTTGGAGCGAACTTTCGATGAAGATGCTCGATAGCGGGGATGTCTCGGATCATCCATATCAGACTCAATTCGAGGCGTTTTTTGCAGCCCTCCAGAAGAAGAAACCGATGGCATTGACGAACATCGATGACGCCCTTCGATCTCACGAAATCATCTTTGCTGCGGATCGCTCTGCCAAGACAGGAAAATCGGTCAAGGTTGGTTAGTTTTTGTCAGATATCCATTTCCTAGTCATGGAAACGACGAAATCCACATCTGTTCCAGGCTCAGGGAAACGGAAGGCCATGGCGATTGCCGCGCATCCGGATGATATTGAGTTCATGATGGCGGGGACTTTGATGCGGCTTGGGGAAGCGGGGTGGGAGTTGCATTACATGAATATTGCCAATGGCTGCTGTGGAAGTTTGGAGCATGACGCCCAAACCACCGCCGCCATACGTGCCGATGAAGCGCGGAAGGCGGCAGAAATATTGGGCGCGCAGTGGTACCCGCCTCTGACCGGGGATCTGGAGGTTTTTTACAACGATGATTTGTTGCGCCGACTGGCAGCAGTTATTCGTCAGGTGGCTCCGGAGATTTTATTGATTCATTCTCCTGTGGATTACATGGAAGATCACATGAATGCCTGTCGACTGGCCGTGTCGGCAGCGTTTGCCAGGGGAATGCCTAATTATCAAACCGACCCACCGGTGTCACCCGTCTCTCAGGAAGTAACCCTTTATCACGCCATGCCACATGAACTGGTGGATACTTTCGGGGATCCCGTTAAGGCCCGCATGTTTGTGGATGTCGGGGATTTGATGGGACGTAAGCGAGAAGCTCTTTCGGCACACGCCAGCCAGAAGGGATGGCTCGATGTTACCCAGGGAATGGATTCCTACCTGAAGGACATGGAAAAAACGACCCGTGAGATGGGGCGTCAATCCGGCATGTTTGAATGTGCCGAAGGCTGGCGACCTCATGCACACATGGGCTTTTGTGATCGGGGCGCGAACCCTCTGAAGGATGCCCTCGGAAAGTGTTTTGCTCCATGAAACCGCCTTTGATTGATTTGAACCGTTGCGCATCCGATCACGCGACCTGGTTGAAACATCGAAACGAAGTGCGTGCGGGGATACGTCGTCATCTGGGGCATCTTCCGTCCATTCCGGAAACGATCCAGGCGGAAGTGGTATGGCGTCAAAACCATACGCTTGGTGTGGTTGAGAAACTGCAGATCGATAATGGGACCGCAACGGGCATGCCTGCCTGGTTTGCGACCCCGAAAAATGTCACCGAACCCGGTCCGGCTGTGTTGTGGTGCCACTGGCATGGAGGTGAGTATGAGGTGGGTAAGGATGAACTGTTTGAGAATCGCCACACGCCCGAATCGCCGGTTCAATGTTTTCTTGAAATGGGCATGTCCGTGCTTTGTGTGGATGCCTTGGGCTTTGGGGAGCGTCATGGTGCCGGGGTGGAGACGTGTGAGGACTTCGAGCATGAAGGGGAGCACAGTTTATTCAAATATTTTCTATGGCAGGGGAGCACCCTTTGGGGGCGCATTCTTTGGGATGACCGAACAGCTTTTCGTTACCTGCAACAGCGTTCCGAAGTCGACGCCAAACGCATCGCAGCAGCAGGGATGAGCATGGGTGCCACGCGGACCCAATGGTTGATGGCCTTTGAAGACGAACTGGCGGTGGGGGTGCCAATCGCCTGCATGGTGCGGTATCGGGATTTGGTTGAGGCCAAAGGGTTGCATTTGCATGGGATGTATTTTTTTGTGCCCGGTTTGATGGAATACTGTGATCTGGAATCCATCCTCGCCCTTGCAGCGCCTCGTCCCCTTTTATGCATGAACGGCATGGAGGATGAGTTGTCTCCAATTCCCGGTATCAGAACGGTCGAAAAGGAATTAACGAAAGTATACGAGCTATACGGCAAAAAGGAGGCCTTCCGGTCTGATCTGGTCAAAGGGGTGGCGCATGGGTGCGCAGATGAAATGTGGATGTCCATGAAAAATTGGATACGCCAGTGGCTTTGATTTTTGACAGTAGGAATGATGTGTCATTAAGGTTGTTTCTTACTTTAAGAGCATAAACAACGGATGGCAGATTCATATCAATTGCGGATCAATATGTCCAAAAAGTGGGCTTCCTGTTTGCTTGTATTCTTTGGGCTTTTGCAGTTGATGGAGTTGTGGTGCGGGCCGATGACCTGCTCGATCGTCTTCAGGACAAGCTTACGTTCAGCGCGTTTGATGATCAGTTCAGGCTGAGGCTGAGCCATGTTGCGAGTATGGAAGGGTATGCCTTTGAAGAACCTCCTGCCGGGTTTGTCAGCGCCGAATCCAATGCATTGTTTTTTCCCAGGTTTACGACTTTCGTGGATAGTCAGATTGGATCCCAAATATATGGGTTCGCTCAGTTTCGATATGACCGTGGGTTTCATCAAGGGGGCAATCCCATGGAATGGCGGGCCGATGCTTATGCACTTCGATACACCCCTTGGGATGACGGCCGGTTAAATCTTCAAGTCGGGAAATTTGGCACTCCCATCGGAAATTGGGTGCCCAGGCAACACCCCAAGGACAATCCTTTTATCACCGCCCCGTTTCCTTATGAACATCGACCCGTGATTTTCGGTGAACTGGAGGATTTTTACTTCAGCAGAATGGTCACGCAATCGAGAAACCAACCTTATACATACAGTCCCGTCATTTGGGGCCCCGTTTATTCGACAGGAGCCATGGCGTCCGGTCAGATTCAGGATTGGACCTATGCGTTTGAATTCAAGCATGCCCCGATGATATCGAGGCCGGTCGATTGGGAATTGAGCGAAGTTCAATTTGATCATCCCACCGTGGCTGGCAGGATTGGTTGGATACCGAACCCGATGTGGAATTTGGGTATGAATGCCAGTAAAGGAGTGTACCTCATGAATGTGGACCAAAGGGTGTTGCCGGCCGGATCGGATGCCCGTGATTTTCAGCAAACCTTATTGGGCGCGGATATTGGGTTTGCCTGGCATCATCTCCAAGTCTGGGGGGAAGTTTACCATTCCAGATATACGGATCCTTTGGTTGGTGCGGCCGATGCGTATGCTTACTATGTGGAAACAAAATATCGTTTTACACCTCGGTTTTATGGTGCGATTCGATGGAATCAGTTCATATCCGAGAGCATTTATGACGAATTTTCAGGACGACATGTTCCGTGGGTTTCCAATGCGTGGCGAAGTGATGTGGCGGTGGGGTATCGTATTTCCGCCCACAGTCTTTTGAAACTTCAATACAGCTTTCAGTACTTCGAGCGCGGCCCGAAATCATCCACTCAATTGATTGCGGCACAATTGAGCGTTTGGTTTTGATGCTGCAACAAGTAACGTTTGGAGTTTCATGCAGGCGCGATGATCCGGAATGATTTGCATTGATAATACGAATAATCGGGCTAGCTTGGCCTTCGGTCAGGAGGCTCAACATGGACCTTGCTGCTTATGGCGAGCCAAGTTCTGACTGCACACAAAAAAACGGTGCCAAACTTTCAGGTAGAGGCGATGGAGGATTTAGATCATGCGTATATTGATAGTTGAGGATGAAAAGCATCTTGCGCGCATTGTGGCCAAAACATTGTCCAAACATGGTCACGAAACGGAATGTGTGAACGAAGGTGTCGAAGGGGCCGAGCTGGCTTGCCGTGAAATGTTTGATCTCATCATTCTGGATCTTAATTTGCCAGGTCTGGATGGAATTTCCATTTTGAATCAACTCAGGCAAAAGGGGAAATTGGTCAGGGTAATGATGCTGACCGCTTCCGGCGAAGTTGAAAACCGGGTGTTGGGACTGAATTCCGGCGCAGATGATTATTTGACCAAACCCTTCTCGATGGACGAACTTGTTGCTCGAGTGGAAGCGCTCGGTCGGCGGGGGGCGACTCCGACAGCCAGAGATTTACTGTCCGTCAAAGACCTCCAAGTTGAAATCCATGGGAGAAATGTGACACGCGCCGGTAAGAAGATCAGTTTGTCGCCCAGGGAATTTGAACTTTTGCAGGTTTTGATGGAGGAACCGGGGCGGGTGTTTTCAAGAACTGAATTGTGCAAGCTTGTTTGGCATTGCGAACATGATTATGACACTCGTAGGGTTGAGATATTTATCACCAGACTTCGTAAAAAGCTTGATGAGAACTTTGACTCACCTCTTATACAAACCGTTCGGGGTGTTGGTTACGCCATTCAATCCAGTTGATTTTTTTAGATATGAATTGCTTGATATCATTGAAGAACATCATGAGCTCATGTGGGGGTTACGCATGGGGCGTGGGTGTATTTTTTCTTATCACTTTGAATCAAGTGAGTGCTCAGGCTGTGATTGAAGGTCGGGTTCCGTTGCCTGAAGGTAAAGTGCCGCCTGTGATGGTGCAACGCTACCAGATCGTCACCAAAGGAGAGATTCTGGCGCCCGATCCCCCGGTCGCCATTGTTTATCTGGAGGGTGAATTTTCAAAGACCCGGAAACCTGTTCAGGTTGCTCAAATGCTGCAGAAGGACCTTGTCTTCGATCCAGGTCTGTTGGCTGTGCAAGTGGGAACCAAGGTGGAATTTCCAAATCTGGATGATAGTTTTCACAATGTGTTTTCGTTTTCAAAAACCAAACGATTTGATCTGGGCAGGTATCTTCCCGACGAACGCCCCATTCCGTCCAAGGTGTTTGACAAACCAGGTTTGGTCACTTTGCGATGTGATATCCATGAACACATGCGGGCCCTGATTCTGGTGGTTGATACCCCTTACTTTATCACATCGGACACGCAGGGGAAATTCAGGTTGGAAGGACTACCGGCCGGGAAATGGAAACTGAAAGCCTGGTTGAACTCGAAAAAGACGATCGAGATCCCTGTGGAATTGGAAGAAACATCCACGCTGAATCTAAACTTTCCTTGAAACTCTAGTATCATGCCGGCTTCATTGCAGACTTTTCGGTTTCGACTGAAGATCCTTGCCGCTTTGATGTTGGTGGTTGTTCTGTTTGCCGGTCTGGCTCTTTATGTGGCGGAACAGAAAAATTATCGCGAAGTCATTCTGGACCAGCATCGCGTCTTCCTTGCTGAGTTTGATGCCTGGCAAAAAGTTCGAACCGCACGCCACGCGCACCTTACCTTGCCATGCCAGAAATTGGTTCATCGTCCGCGCATACAAGCTTCTTTTGAGGATGATGCCCTTGATCTTCTTTATCCCAGCGCCAGGGATGAAATGAATCAAATCATGCGCGGCATGGTTTTAGATCCAGAGGATCATCCTTATTCCATGAAACCCGTTTTTTATCGTTTTCTGGATCACGATGGAAAGATCATCTCTCCCGAGGAAATCACCATCGAAGGCAATCTCAACCCGCAATTGGAGTCACAACTTGAAGTGCCTGAAATTTCTGAAGAACCCGAACTGGGATACGTTTTTGTTTCCTCCGACTCCGGTTCGGTAGAGGCGGTGGAAGTCATGGCGACGCCCATTATCTCATTGGCAACCGGTGAAATCATGGCGGCATTGGTGGTTGGCTTCAATTCATTCCTCACTCCTTCCGACACAACTTCCAAAGATGTCTCCCGGTTCATTGGAATCTTTGGTGAAAACCGGTTGTATCTCGAACAATTGGAAAAGGATTCGGACAAGAACCTGATTCACGGAGCCCTTGAGTAAATGATTTCATCAGGTGAATCGGTTGAAGGCAACATGACCGTGCCGCTTGAGCAGGGAAATGTTCGATTGTTTTTCAAAATCCTAAATCCAAACTCATCTTATCCTCCTGCTCATGAAGTTTGCCTGTTTCCTTTGACAGTTTTTGAGCAGCGTTTAGGTCAGGTGCGTCGCCAAATCATTTCCATTGGATTGGGATTGATATTCATTGGATTTGTGACCAGTCACTTTATGGCTGGAAGGCTTTCTCGGCCTGTCGAACAATTGGAGGCTGATTCGGAATCGAACCGGGTAGGTCGTGAGCTTGCCGAAGATGCGCTGGAACAAAGTCATGTTGAACTCCAGCGTTCCAGGCGATTTTCAGCCAATGCCTCGCATCAGTTGAAGACTCCCGTGGCCGTGCTGAGGGCTGGACTTGAGGATATGCTTTCACGAAAAAACCTTCCCGCAGGCATGGCAATAGATTTGGAGCAATCCATCATGCAAACGTTTCGTCTTGGACGAGTGATAGAGGATTTGCTTTTACTTTCCCAAATGGATGCGGGTCGTTTTCATCTGAATTGTTCGCGACTGGATTTAACGGAAATTCTGGAAGGTGAATTGGATGACTTTGAAGTTCAAGCAAATCCTTTGAATATTGAAATTAAAGCGGACCTTCCAGCAAAAGCCACGATTCAGGGGGAAAAAAGGTATGTCACAATGATCCTGCGAAATTTACTGGAAAACGCGGCAAAGTACAATCGAGAAAATGGTCAAATGACTTTGTCTTTGTACATAGAGGATCCCCGTATGGTCATTAAGGTAGGCAATACGGGAAACGCCATTCCAGAACAAAGCCAGAGCCATATTTTCGAACGGTTTCACCGGGGCAATGCAAACGAAAACGTTAGTGGGCACGGACTTGGTCTCAACATTGCGCGCGACCTGACCCGACTTCACGGAGGAGATATGTTGCTGGAATCCTCGAAAGACGACTGGACTCAGTTCGTTATTTGGTTTCCATCGGATGCAGGTTCCGTTGTTGATGGGTGATGCACTTTTCGCTGGAACCTCTTTCCTTGAAGCCTGATGTAACAGTTTTGCTACTATGGAATGATTGCCAACTTTGTCAGATCTTACACACTTCCATTTGTCTGGTTCGACAAGATTCAGGCAATAGGAGGTGGTACTTCTAGGGGATGATCATGGGTGCTTTTGGAATGAAGATTCCGAAAGCACCCCATCAATCCATCGGCTTTTCAACAAACTCTACATCATCCTGGCAACACATGCAGGGACCCGGGACAGCGGTGCGGATGGCGCAGATGACGCAGTAGTAGTAGAGGTCGTGGATGACTCCGTCTTTGAAGGATTTCATGGAGACGATGTCGATGATGTTAGATTTGGGGAACAACCACGCTGACAGGATGAGTTCCCGGTCGCGCACGCGTTCGTCATCGAACACGGCTGCGGACAGATTGTTTTTCAAAGTGAGATAAAATTTACCGTCTTCTGTCTTGATCCCATAAACATGCTCATGACCGGTTGGTATATTCATGCCGAACTCCTTGTTCATCGCTTCATGGAGGCATACCACGCGGCCTCTGATTTGGATTTTGGTCAAGTTTTTGTATTTCTCCAGGCCGGCCAATGGAGATCCCTCATCGGCTTCGGTATTGGAGGCAACAGCATAGATTGCCAAGCACCATAAGGCCGTGATCAATCCTTGGATTGTTTGGTTTTTGATGGAGCTCAAAGACTGCATGAGTTTGAGCCTACCACAAGGGCGGTAAGTTTTCCACGACTGGATTTGTGCTCATGGATCTCTAAATCTGAAGATCTGATTATTCTTTCTCATAGCTGCCATGGCAGCTAAATTGGGCGGCATGCGCTCAAAGATGACACTTGGTTCCATTTTTTGGATTGGGTTATTGGTTGTGTTTTTAAACGGTGGGCAAGCCGCTAGTTTGAAGGGGCCATTTCCAAGCAAGCATCTGGAGGCTTCCACTCGATTGGCGTTGGATTTTCTTGAAGAACAGGTTGCTTCCTGGCCCAGGGAAAATGGTTGTTTTTCGTGTCACAACAACAGTGACGCTCCGCAGACATTGTTTGCCGCCAGGCAGTATGGTTGGGATATTGCCGGGGACTCCATTTCAAGCACCCTGGATTGGCTTTCGAGTCCTGAGAAATGGGACAAGCAGCAGGGTGATCCCAATGTCAGTGATCAACAATTGGCTGATGTTCAGTTCGCATCAGCCTTGGTCAAAGCTGTGAGTGCTGGTGTGCTCGGGGAGGAAAAGTGGAACCGCTCGGTAGCGCGGAAACTCGTGGGTTATCAAACGCCCGAGGGAAACTGGGTGATCGAAAAACAGGATTCGCTGGGTTCACCTGCCGCTCCCGGACATGCCCTGGCCACATTAAAGGCATGGACTTATCTAAACCATGTTTCATTTGAGGAATCTGAAAAAGCCGTTAACAAGGCTGCTGGTTTTCTACGCAACATGCCTCTGGAAAGCGTCTCGCAAACAGCCGCCAAACTGTTGTTCATCAGAGCAAGTGGAGTGCAGGCAGGAGGGGATGCCGTGTTGGGATTGGAGTATTTGATGCGTGCTCAGACCACTCTTGGCGGTTGGGGCCCATACCCGCACCGTCCTCCGGAGGTGTTCGATACTGCCCTGGCCTTGCTCGCTATGTTGCCACATGCCAGGGACGAACGCATCGCCATGATCATGAACCGGGGTTTGTCTTTTCTGATCGCTGAGCAGTTGCAGGATGGGAGCTGGCGGGAGACCACCCGGCCTTCAGGAGAGGAAAGTCATGCCCAGTGGATATCCACTTCGGCCTGGGCCACGATGGCTCTTTTAGAGATTCATCAGTTTCAGAAAAAAGAAACGGCTTCGGATGATCAGGAATGATCTTGTCCGAAGCCGATGGTGAATTTTTAATATATACTGATTGCCAAAAGTAATTTCGCAAAAAAATCTGCGCCTCTGCGCCTCTAGCGTAGCGGGCGTGAGTTATTGTTAGTCATTCGAATACTTTTAAGCATCCATTTTTGTCAACTGGTCTAGAACCGTCGCTCTGGGGCGTTTAATTCAGTTCACGGATCCAGATGTTGCGATATCGAACCGGGTTCCCATGGTCCTGCAATAGCAGCGGACCTTTGGGGGTTGCTCCCGAGTAAGCTGCCGCCGTCGAGGCTTTTCCGGTGATCGGAGTTTGGTGTTGGATCAGGATCCCGTTGTGGAGAACAGTGAACGAACCGGGTTTGACGGAACCGTCTTCCTGCGGTTTGGGCGCCACGAAGATGATGTCGTAGGTTTGCCATTTGCCGGGAGGACGTGACGCGTTGACTAGCGGCGCGGCGTTGTTGTAGAACGCGCCGGCCTGACCGTTGAAGTAGGTTTCGTTGTTGAAAGAATCCAATACCTGAATCTCGTAACGGCCCTGCAGATAAACACCGCTGTTACCGCGTCCCTGGCCTGAACCTTTGACTTCACTTGGAGTTGCCCATTCGATGTGCAGTTGAACGTCACCGAATGTTTTTTTCGTTTGAAGCGATCCGGTTCCCTTCTTCACTTCCATGGCGGATTCCGATTTGAGGAGCGTCCATTTGGCGGCTGCATCTCCGCTCTTCCATTCGTCCAGATTGGATCCGTCGAAAAGAACGATGGCATCCGAAGGAGCTGCTCCGTTGTCGCCGGGGGTGACGATGGCGGGCGCCTGGTCCTTCTTTTTGTCAGATGATTCCGCCGCCTGAATGTGTCCCGAGATGCCCATCAGGGAAACGAGGGCTAACAAGCTGAGTATTTTGTTTCGTTTTTTCATGATGTTTTAAAGTGGGTTACTTGCCGACACAGTAAAGTTTGTCGTTGGTGCGAATGAACAGATTTCCCTGAGCTGCGGCGATGGCGGAGCGCGTCATGTCGTCGCCTCGTTCTCCCATGGGAATGTTGGATTTGATCTCTCCCGTTTCGGCATCCAGCACCACCACGTCGGCGGCAAAATTCATGATGTAAACCTTGCCGTCCGCCACGGTAGGGGAGGCTTCATACTTGCTGCGGCCCGGCAGTTCGGTGGTCCATTTGACCTTGCCGGTTTTGGGCTCGACGCGTGAGAGGGCGCCACGCACATCACTCAGGATAAAGAAGTCGCCATGTGCGTAAGCTGGTGTGGGGACGTCCGAACTTAGATTACGGTCATCTTTGCTGACCCAGGCCAGGGCGTCATCGGTCAAGGTGCCGTTTCCGCCCAGTTTCACCGCGTAGATGGGATCTCTCTTGGGTGCGCAGGCCAGTGCGATACCGTCACCGGCAATGGGCGACGGGACCAGACGCCAGTGTCCGATGCGGGTGGGATTCCAGGTGCCCCAGCGCCATAGCTCCTTGCCAGTGGCCGGATCGTGACCCGTGATGTCGTCCCCACCCAAGATGAGGATTTCGGTGCGGCCGTCATGGGTGTAAGGCATGGGGGTGGTAAAGGATTCCAGCGATTCAGCCTTCGCTTCGCTGGGACGCGTGATTTTCCATTTCAAATCACCGTTCGCTGGATTAAAGGCGGCGATATAGGATTCGTTGGGTTGGTCCTTGAATCCTTTGCCGTGTACGGGGACATCCCTTTGCAAAACTTGTACGTAAAGCGTGTTGTCGTAAAGCAGGGGAGTGCTGCTGAAGGTCCATTGAAAGCAGAAGTCTCCCCAACGTTTTTGGATGTTCGTGCCCCAGAGTTTTTTGCCATCCATATCGAAAACAACGAGCTCTCCGTTGCCGTAAAAGAAGATGGCTTGTTCTCCGTTCGTAACGGGAGAGGGGGAAGCATAGTTGCTGCGGCTGTCTCGTTTGAGGCCGACGGCCACTTTGTTTGACCAAATTGTGTCGCCTGTTTTGCGATCGAGACACATGGCAAGCAGTGTTTCATTGGCATCATCCGTGGTGGATATCAGCACCTTGTCGTTCCAAATGATCGGTGTGGCGGCGCTGCTGCCGGGAAGTTCTTTCGTCCAGGCCAGATTATCCGTTTTGGACCATTGAACAGGCAGGTTGCTTTCTTCTGTGGAACCGTTGAAGTGCGGTCCTCTCCATTGCGGCCAGTTGGCGGCGTGTGATGATTGGGTCAATAGGACGAGACCCAACAAGGTTACCAGGGCTGTGCTTGTTTTCATGTTTTGAATCGTTTGTTCTGGAATTGAACCCGGAAGATAGGTGATTCCCGGTTCGGACTAAAGGCAAAAATACCCCACAATTCCGACGTGGGCGCAGGCTAAAAAATAGACCCCCATTATCGGAGGGGTAAGCTCCATCTTACACCCACTTCAAACCTCAGAGCATTGGAACCCTTTTCAAGCTACAATGGAAACACCACAGTCATTCGATGAACAATAGTCTCCCCGCGTTCCATTCCTTTTGCTCAGAGACGTTTTCAAGGGGAAAGTTTGGGGTCGAGTCCCGCATGCGGGATCTCCCCTCCATTGCCTAAAAAATGAACTGCGCCCTTCAGACGTAGAGCGCGGTCTTTAATTCATGCAATAGCACACTGATGTGACCGTGTCGCTTGTTGGGATCGGCTTCAATGGCTTTCAGAATGCTTTTTTCCAAGGCCACCGGGATGTGCGGATTCAGGTCTCTTGGTGCTTTGAATTCGGCACCTCGTTGGACTTGTCTGCGAAGGATTTCGTCAGGCGTGGTTCCCTGGAAGGGTTTTTGTCCGGTCAGGACTTCATACGCCATGACTCCATAAGCAAAAATGTCCACCCGATGATCGACGGGCTCGCGCTGCAACTGTTCCGGGGCCATGTAGGCCGGGGTACCTGGATTTTTTTGGAGTTTGACCGGTGTTTCCGGTCGTGGCTGGGAGAGGTCGAAATCCAGCAGGCGCACGTTGCCGTTGCGGGAGACAAGGATGTTTTCGGGTTTGAAATCCAGATGCATGTAGCCGCAGTCATGCACGTGTTCCAGGGCTTCGGCGCTGTCGATCAGGATATTACCGATCAAATCGCTGAGGTCCATGGTTTCGTCGGCCATGGCTTCCTTGAGGTTGAGTCCCTCCACGTATTCCATGACGAGGAAGTGTTGGCCCTGGAGTTTGCCGTGTTCGACGTAGTGGATGAGATACTCGTGTTCATGCACGGCTGCCAGAATCTCGCATCCGGCGATGAACCGTTTGCGTGCCACGCCATCGCCCTTGAGTTTTGAAAGCAACAGGCGTACGGCCACCGTTTGCCCTTCCGGGTTGGTGGCCAGCCACAGGTCTGCCATGCCGCCGGTATTGATCAATTCCTGCAGCTGGTAGGGACCAAACGGACCCGGACCGATCGGTGAATCATCCGATCCCCCTTTGTTTCCAAAAAACTTCAACATGTCACTTGGAGACTATGTGCCAGACCCTGGCCAGATTCAAATGATGTTTCTGCATGTCGCAAAGTGTTAGTTTTAGACCTTGGCTGGATCAAGGTTTTTTATTAAGAGGACGGGCAAGAAAGGCTTTGGTGAGTAGGATTCTCCATTTCAAAAACTTAGCTTCCACCTGCAAGGGGTGGCTCGAAGCACCGCTTCGACTGGTTTTTCCCCATGTGTGCCAGGTGTGTCTGGATGCGACAGCTTCAGCTGAAGATGGTTACGTCTGCGAGAGATGTGTCAGGTCCCTGCGCCGTATTCAGGCTCCCTGTTGTCAACGTTGTGGGTTGCCATTTGAGGGGGAGATTTCTTACGGTTTTGAGTGTCCGAACTGTCATACCGTGCGGTTTTATTTTGAATCCGCCAGCTCTGCCGTGATTGCCAACACGTTGATGATGGATTTGTTGCACCGATTCAAGTATCAGGGGGCTTTGTGGCTGGAACCTTTGTTTGAACGTTTGTTTCTGGCTTTGTTGTCCAATGACCCCATGCGATCCGAGTGGGATTGTGTGGTGCCGGTGCCCTTGCATTTCGTACGTGAACGGGAACGAGGCTACAATCAATCCTCACTTTTGGCGCAAAAAATGGCCGATCGGCTGGATTTGCCCTTTTGCGGGAAAGTGCTGAAAAGGATTGCACCAACGCCCTCGCAAACTATGCTGAATCGCAGGGAACGTGCGGAAAACGTTGCCAATGCCTTTAGCGTTGTGGCGGATGAGGCAGTGGAGTCGAAGTGTGTTCTCTTGATTGATGATGTGTTGACGACCGGTGCCACCACCAATGCATGCGCGGAGGTCCTGATGAAAGCAGGCGCACGAGTCGTCTCGGTCCGCACCCTGGCCAGAGGGCTGGGTGTTTCAGCCTGAGGAAGGTTGGAACCCGTCATGAATCCTTTAAATTTCATATAAAAAACATGAGCGAACGTCCCGAAAAGAACGATAAGCACGAGACAAAGTTTTTTACCAGACGCATTCCCGGAGTGGAAAGCAAGGAACCGATGGTGACCCCGCCATCTTCCGTCCCGGATCAGTCGATGCTGAAAAAGCCCAAGCCGGTATCCGGCGGACCCAGAAAGCGTATGATTGCCGAGGGTACGTTCACCAAATGTCCCAAGTGCAGCGAAACCGTTTTCCGCAAGGAATTGGAGGCCAACCTGAATGTTTGTCGCCATTGCGATCATCATTACATGTTGTCCGCCTGGGATCGGGTGCATTTGCTGGTGGATGAGGATTCCTTTGAGCAAATGGATGCCGAAATGTCCAGTGTCGATGTGCTGGAGTTTCCCGGGTATCTCAGCAAATTGGCGGCCAATCAGCAAAAGACCGGCATGAAGGATGCCGTGATCACCGGACTCGGGCAGATGGAGCAGCATAAGATAGCCCTGGGTGTCATGGATTTCAGTTTCAACGGCGGTTCCATGGGATCTGTTGTCGGGGAGAAATTGACCCGGGTGATCGAGAAAGGGACTGAACTGGGTTTGCCGGTGATTATCTGTTCCACCAGTGGCGGTGCTCGAATGTATGAGGGGATGTTCAGTTTGATGCAGATGGCCAAAACCTGTGGCGCGCTGGCGTACCATGGAAAGCAAAATCTGCCCTTCATCAGTGTCCTGACGGATCCCACTATGGCGGGTGTCATGGCGAGTTTTGCGAGTGTCGGGGATCTGATTATTGCCGAGCCAGGTGCCCGCATTGGTTTTGCCGGACCCCGTGTGATCAAGGACACGACCAAGGCGGATCTGCCTGATGGCTTCCAAACGGCGGAGTTTCTAAGAGATCGCGGGTTGATCGATGCCATCGTGCATCGGAAAAATCTTAAAGGGCAGTTGGCGTATTACCTCGATTTCATGATGGCCGCGCATGGTAAACATCGCTCAAAGAAAGCAGGTTGAATCCGGAGTTATTTTTTTCTCACACAAAGGCGCAAAGACACAAAGTGATTGGGTTATGGGTTCTATTTGCGGATGAATTCTTGAAACACACGAAAAAGGCGCATCCGAAGATGCGCCTTTTTCGTGTGTTTCGATGCTAAAATCAGTGATTGTTGATTGTGACTCCGGGCCAATCATCTGTTCGGAAGGGTGTCATAGGTAGTCCTTCCTTGTTTTGAACATTGCAAACGGGGTTGTCAGCCCATGCGTAGCGAACGGCGACCGGATCTGAGACGGATTCGCTCCATACTTCCACCTGACGCTCGTTGATGATCTTTGCTTCGGCATGCACAAAATGCTGATCGGCTCCCGCGATGGTGAAACCGATCGGTTGCCGCACATCAAACAGATCCAATCCACCACCCACATGATCAAATGTGACGATGATTTTGCTGCCCTGGCGGTCCATGGATTGGTAGATCGGACTACGGTAAACAATGTCATAACCATAATCCTTGGCCAAGGCCCATCGAGCCAGTCGCTTGCCGACGTCTTCCTTGTTTTTGGGATGAATGTCCTGGGCTTCTCCCAAATCAATGATCACGGCTTCACCTGTGTTGGGGAGCTTGCTCATGGTCATGGTCTGGGCTTCGCGTAATTCGGCCCAGTCGCTGTCGGCGGGCTGATCCTTTTCGAGTTTGAAATCAGCCAATTGGACATAGTAAAAGGGAAAATCTCCCTGCTTCCAGACGTCACGCCAGTTCTGGATCATGAGCGGAAACAGGTGGCGATATTGGTAGGCTCGTCCTGCATTGCTTTCGCCCTGATACCAGATCGCTCCCTTGATGCCATAACCGATGGTAGGGTTCAGAACACCGTTATAAATATTGGAGGGTCGGTGGTTGCCGGTGAGCTGGTTGTTGGGACGATTGGGGCGGCGAGGGGGATTTTCACCCAGAGCGCGTGCGTTGGCGGCCGCTGTTTTCCATTCGGCGAGCGCTTTCTCATAAGCAGCGATCTGACCGGTGAGTTTTTCGTCGGCTTCGGTTTTGGCCCATCGTTCGAGGAGTGGAGCGTATCGTGAATCCGCTTCCAGAAGGTCGCGTCGCACCCATGCTTCGGCGGCGGAGCCACCCCAGGCATTGTTGATGAGTCCGATCGGCACGTTGAGTGTCTGGTGCAACTGGCGACCGAAAAAGTAACCGACCGCAGAGAAACGGCCCACAGTATCGCCCGAGCATTCTTCCCATTGCCCTTCGAAATCGTATTGTGGTTCCTGTGTGCCGACGCGTGGGACGGTGATCAGGCGTATTTGTGGGTAGTTGGCGCTGAGTCGTTCCAGGTCGGGATCATTTGCTGCGTTGACTGACCACTGCATGTTGGATTGTCCGGAGCAGATCCAGACTTCACCCACCAACACGTTTTCGAAGCGAAGGGTGTTCTTGCCGCTAATGGTCAAGTCATAGGGGCCACCCACAGGGAGTGGTGCCAGGGTAGCTTTCCAGCCACCGTCTTCAGCAGCTCGTGTTTGCACCTTTTGGTCATGGATGCTGACGGTGACGACTTCATTCGGGTCCGCCCACCCCCAGAGCGGGTTGTCCTGCTCGCGTTGCAACACCATGTTGTTGCCGATGATGGAGGGAACGCTGACTTCGGCGCTCAAGTGCCATGCGCCGCACATGCCGGCGATGGCTACAGCCAGTGCTTTGTAATGATGTGATTTGATCATATTATTAAAATTCCTTTACGCGTGTTCGGCCCAATTCAAGTTTACTGAAATGGCTGACCTAGTGGAATGGCGTCACTTTAATTCATGTTCACCATTCGCCAAGGTAAATCGTGTGGGAGATGAGTGCTTTTTGGGCTTCGATTGGTTTTGTTTTGGTTAACCGCAGATGTTCGCAGATTGACGCAGATTATTTGATTTTTGTCGTGTGTAACGAATTGAAGATGATATGGGTATCTCATTGGAGTCCTGTATGAATATTGGCATTGATTTGATCAAAGCGGAGATGGAGCGTGAGAAATGGGAAGCACTTTACGGTCTGGGTAAAGCCAATTCGAAAATGGAATTGTGAATGGGGGGGCGGTTTGGTAGCTTGGAGGCAACGCCTGTTTTTTCGATGTTTCGAGAATGGTTAAGTGTGTAACATGGACAAAAGTGAAAACAGCATTCCTTTGGAGCCGAGCAATCCCACGGTCACTTTTTTTCGAGGATTCTTCATTCGATTGTTTTATGGTTCTCTTGCTTTGCCGTTCATTGCTTTGGTCAGACCTGATTTCTTCGGGGAACTGTTCGGCTTGTTCAGCACGTCATTTGCCTTTTACTTGATCATTTGTGTTGCTGGTGGATTTTACGATGTTGAAACCAGGGAACGGAGGAAAACAGAGTTCAAACTGTTTGTGAAACCAACAGTCAAAGATGTGCTTTTGTTCGCAGCAGTGCTTTTCTTTCTCTGGTCATTGCGGAAATGACCGGGCCGAGACCGGAAAAGTACAAAAAAATGGTGGCTGAACCCAGACTTGAACTGGGGACACGCGGATTTTCAGTCCGCTGCTCTACCAACTGAGCTATTCAGCCACTTTTGCCTTTGACGGCAAGGGCACGTATTCAACGCAGTGACCCACTCTTTGACAAGTCAAAATCGCATAAATGTTACGATTTTTATTTGGAGCACATATTTTGCCGCCGACTTCCATTAAGCTTGCGCCCGGATTCCGTTTGCGATCTGCTGTTGCGAACCATTGAAGAAACGGTCATGAAATACTTTTCCTTATCCCTGTTTTTATCCTTTTTGTGTTCTATCGCTGTCCATCCGGATGTGCGTGCCGGCAAAGCAAACGGTCACTTGGACATTTATTGGGTCGATGTGGAAGGCGGGGCGGCAACGCTTGTGGTAACGCCCGCTGGTGAGTCGATCCTGATCGATTCCGGTAATCCAGGTGCACGTGATGCGCCTCGTATCCATGAGGTGGCCACCAGGATGGCGGGTTTGACTCAGATCGATTACCTGATCACGACTCATTTTCATCTGGATCATTTCGGGGGAGCCGCCGAGTTGGCTCAGCTCATGCCGATCAAGGTGGTCTATGATCGGGGGATTCCTGAGCAAAGCCCGGATCGCAACCGTAACGATGCCCGGTATCCTTTGTTGATCAAACCGTACCGTGAAATGGAGGTTGGTGAACGTCGAATCATTGAACCAGGACTTCAGCTGCCTTTGAAACAAACATTCGGAACTGCCGGAGTCTCATTAACCTGCGTGGGTGTTGGGCAGTCGTTTGTCGATAAACCCCTGGCTTCGGGGGCACCCGTATGTGATGCTTCGATTCCGCGCAAACTCGAAGATCTTTCTGATAACGCCAACAGCGTGGTTGTGGTTTTGGAATTTGGGGCTTTTCGGTTCTTCGATGCGGGCGATTTAACTTGGAATGTTGAGGATAGACTGGTTTGTCCAGAGAACAAGGTGGGAACGGTGGATGTGTATCAGGTGACACATCATGGATTGGACCAAAGTAATCATCCTGCTGTCATTCGTTCCCTGCAGCCGACGGTATCCATCATGAACAATGGAGTGACCAAGGGATGTGGTCCCGCCACGTTTGCCGCGCTCAAGTCAACACCTTCCATTCAGGCCATGTATCAGGTGCACAAAAACTTGAAAAATGATTCTGAGAACAATACCCAAGACGCGCACATTGCCAATTTGGAAAGAGATTGCGAAGGGCATCCCATTCATTTGAGTGTGGAATCCAATGGGGGTGCTTATGTGGTGGCTTTGCCGGGATCCGGTCATCAGCGTCGGTTTGAGACGCGTGAGAAATAGAAAAACTTCGTGTTTTCGAAGGTCTTGTAGTATTTTGCGCTTATGAAACTGGGCATCTACCCGGGGAGTTTTGATCCCTTGACCAACGGTCATCTGGATGTGATCCGCAGGGCCGACAAATTGTTCGACCGGGTGATCGTGGCCATTGCTAACAATGATTCCAAGCAACCGATGTTTTCCAAAGAAAAACGGGTTGAGTTGGCGAGTGAATCTTTGGAGGGGATGGATAACGTCTCAGTGGAAACATTTGACGGTTTGTTGGTGAATTATGCTGTTGAAAAGGGGGCTCAGGCCATTATTCGTGGGTTGAGGGCTATTTCCGACTTTGAATTTGAGTTTCAGCTGGCCTTGATGAACCGGCATTTGAACTCATCCATCGAGACCATTTTCATGATGCCCAAGGATAAATACACCTTTCTTAGCTCGCGTATGGTCAAGGAAGTGGCCTCTTTGGGAGGAGACATTACAGGATTTGTGCCGGCTCCTGTTTTGCATGCCATGCGGGAACGAAGTAAATAAACGGCGAGACATCGTTAAACCAGGAGAAAGACATGGCTTTCGTTGTAGATATCAAGCATTTGGAAACCGATGGGAAAAACTATGAAGGTGAGATTCCCGAAGATGAATTGGAATTGGACCTTCATGATGAGTTGCTGCACCCGGCGGGTCCCTTGCAATATCGGTTATGGATTGAGAAGCATGAAGAGAACCTTCTATTGCAGGGAGAACTCTCGCAGACATACCGTTGCGAATGTGCCCGATGCCTGAAATCGTTCGATTTTGAAGCCTCGATCAGTGATTGGAATGGCTTCGTAGCATTGGAAGGAGAAGAAAGTTTACCCATAAATAATGATACGGTTGACTTGACCGCAGTATTAAGAGAGGATATTTTGCTCGTTTTACCGCAGCATCCGGTATGCGGTCAGGATTGCCAGGGACTGGTTTCCCAGGCGGAATCGGCTGAGATGTCGGATGACGAGGTGGAGGCTACGACGTCTTCTCCTTGGGCTGCGTTGGACGATTTGAAATTGGAAAACGACAAAGACTGAAATATGGGTGTACCTAAGAGAAAACCTTCCAGGAGCGCACAGCGTAAACGCCGGGCCTCCAACAGTGTATTAAACCTGCCGCAATTGAGCGTTTGCCCTCAATGCGCCGCTCCCTACGTGCCGCACCGCGTGTGTCCTGCTTGCGGGCATTACAAAGGCCGTCAAGTGGTTAACATTGAAGCCTATTGATCTCTGATCCTGGGTTTTCAATGAGACTTTAATTCATTTTATTCCATTTATCAGTCGATGCGTATCGCGGTCGATGTCATGGGAGGAGACCATGGCTGCGGCGTGATTCTCGACGGCGTCCTGTTGGCGCTCGATTCGCTTCCCTCCGTAGAATCTGCCGTTTTGGTGGGGCGGGAAGATGAAATCCGACGGGAACTGGATGCCAAAGGGAACGCGGATCAGCGCATATCTGTCCATCACGCCGAAGAAGTCCTCACAATGGAGGATAAACCGGTGGATGCTGTGCGACGGAAGAAGAACTGTTCCATCGCCAAAGGTGTTGATCTGGTAAAAAGCGGCGAGGCCGACGCGTTCCTCTCACCTGGAAACACCGGGGGAGTGGTGGCTGTGTCGACGGTCAAGCTTCGGCGGCTCCCCGGTCTCGAGCGTGCCGGGATTGCGACGGTGATTCCCGCTCCGGAAAACGAGTTTGTCTTGCTGGATGCCGGTGCCAACGTGGATTCCAAACCCATTCACCTTGCGCACTACGCGGTGATGGGAGAGGTTTATGCGCGTGAAGTGCTTAAATTGAAAGAACCCCGGGTCGGGGTGCTGAGCGTGGGGACCGAAGACGTTAAGGGCAATGATCTGACGCTCGAGGCTTTTAAGCTTTGTAAAAAACTCGATGTTAATTTTATTGGGAATGTCGAGGGCCACGATTTGTTCTCAAACCGGGTGGATGTGGTGGTGTGTGACGGCTTTATCGGGAATATCGTGCTGAAGACCTGTGAGAGTTTGGCGCATGGTATGTTTTCCTGGTTGAAGCGTGAATTGACCGCGACTCCCGTTCGAAAAATGGGCGCACTGATGGCCAAAGGTGCGTTTAAAACCATCAAGAGCCGCATGGATCCGGATGCCTACGGCGGGGCTCCTTTGTTGGGGTTGAATGGAAATGTATTCATAGCCCACGGTTCTGCCGGGACCAAGGCCTTTAACAATGCCATTCGCATGACGGCAAGAGCGTTCGAGCATCATATCAACGAACAAATGACCGAGGCCATCTCGATTGCCAACACTCGATTAAGCCCTTAGCCGCTAACACGTTGACTATTTTATCATGACCGATTCATTGCCTGAAAACGTTGAATTCATCAATCCGCGCGCCGAGCATGGTTTTAAGGGGCGCACTTGTTCCATTGTTTCAGTTGGGTCTTATGTCCCTGAAAAGCGACTGACCAATGCCGATCTCGAAAAAATGGTGGAGACCAGTGATGACTGGATCACTACTCGAACCGGGATCAAGGAGCGTCGCATTGCTTCCCCTGAGCAGTATACATCCGATCTGGCGACTGAAGCCGCCAAGCGGGCCATGGAGAAGGCTGATATCAAGGGAGAGGACATCGACCTGATCATTGTGGCGACCATCACGCCCGACATGCCCTTTCCGAGTACTGCCTGTCTTGTGCAAAGTAACATTGGGGCAGTGAATGCCGCTGCGTTTGATCTGGAGGCGGCTTGTTCCGGTTTTGTTTATGCGCTGGAAATTGCGCAGCAATTCATTATGTCCCGCACCTACAACACAGTGTTGGTGATTGGAGCGGAAAAGCTTTCATCAATTATTGACTGGAAAGATCGGAACACATGCGTGCTGTTTGGTGACGGTGCTGGGGCAGCCATTCTTCAAAACCGTGAAAACTCACACGGCCTATTGACCGCTTGTATGGGAGCTGATGGGGGCAAAGCTGGTCTTTTGTCCATGCCGGGAGGAGGAAGCCGGTGTCCGGCAACAGGCGAATCTGTGGATCAACGGCTTCATTACCTGAGAATGGACGGTAAGGAAACTTTCAAGAGCGCGGTAACGGCCATGAATCGAGCTGCCAAAAAAGCCCTTGAACGCTGTCAGCTGGACATTAGTCAGATCAAGTGTATCATTCCTCATCAAGCCAATCAGAGAATCATCAGTGCGGTAGGGGATCGCCTGGGTGCAAAAGAAGATCAAGTTTTTATCAATGTGGATAAATTTGGCAACACATCTGCTGCTTCTGTGGCCATTGCGCTGGATCAAGTTGTTGAAGAAGGGCGGATTCAGCGTGGGGATTTGGTCTTGTTGGTTGTTTTTGGCGCCGGATTGACATGGGGCGCGGCGGTGATTGAGTGGTAACGTCTTGTGCTGAAGGATTCAAATTTCCTTTGGCGGGTTTGTTGACGAAATGAGATTTCGTGGTATTGTAGTTATCCCAGACGTATGAAAACAACAAAATTGGATAATTCGGGCGTATTCGAACCAATGACGGTTCGTTCAAATGAAATTGAATTTACACTACCACCGGAGGCGGTGAGTGTCCGAACCAATGGAGTTGAGTTCTTATCCAGTCAAGAACTTCCTGTATGGTCAGAATTGACCATCGATCTCAAGTCACCTGATTCCGACGCGCCGATTCATTGTAACGGCATCGTGGTCGGAGCAAGCGGCAACAAGCACAGCGGCTTCGTTATCTCCATTCTCTTCGTCGGAATGGAAGCCGAGGCTCAATCCCAGGTGGAAGCCCTGGCACGCGTGCAGCGTATGACGCTTTAAAAGAGGGGGAAACGTCCCCTCACATTTGAGATATATGGAACTGTTCAATCGTATTTTACGCACCGCCGTTGATGGCGGTGCTTCTGACGTACACGTCAAAGTCGGCGGCCCCATTGTTTTTCGTATCGATGGCAACCTGGTTGATATCGAAGCTCCCAAGCCTACCGCGGAGTGGATGGGGAAAATTCTGGACGCCATCGTCCCTGTGCACCTGAAGGATGTGCTGGAGGCTGAGCGCGAAATTGACTTCTCTTACTACTGTGAAGGTATTGGTCGTTTTCGTACCAACTGTTTTCAACAGCGTGGGACCTTTGCGCTGTCCATGCGCTATGTTAAAACCGACATCCCCAGCTTTGAAGATTTGGGATTGATTCCGGTGCTGAAGGAAATTGCCATGTCGCCCCGTGGTATTGTTTTGGTTTCAGGGACAACCGGTTCCGGTAAATCCACCACACTTGCGGCGATGATTCAGCACATTAACGATATCAGTCGCAAGCATATCGTGACTCTGGAGGATCCGATTGAATTTGTGTTCACCGATAAGAAATCGGTCATCGAGCAACGGGAAATTGGTTTGGATTCACTTAACTTTGGAGCGGGTCTCAAACACGTCTTACGACAGGATCCGGATGTCATCATGATTGGTGAAATGCGTGATGCCATCAGTTTTTCGGCCGCCATGAGTGCGGCGGATACGGGGCATTTGGTGCTGTCCACATTGCATACCACCAACGCCGCTCAGTCGGTGACCCGTATTCTCGATTTTTTCAAGTCTGAAGAGCGCGATCAAATCCGGCGCCAATTGGCTGGCACCTTGCGAGCGGTTGTTTGTCAGCGCATGGTCGGTAAAATCGGCGGCGGTGTGATTCCTGCGATTGAGGTGATGATCAACACTCCAACCATGCGTAAAATGATCGAAGAAAATCGTTTGGAAAAACTTGGAGTAGGTATTGAGACCGGTGGTGAGGATGGAATGCAGAATTTCAATCAAGCCCTGTTCAAACTGGTCAAAGATCGTTTGGTCAGTGAGGAAGAAGCACTTACCAAGGCTTCCAATGCGGATGCCTTGAAGATGAACTTCCAGGGTATCTTCCTGAGTGAAGGAAAACGCATTCTGAGTTAATTGAACTTATTCGGAGAAAAAGCATCAAAGTTAATTGAATGCGACAGTTGACAGGTCAACAGGATTTCCTCTAAGCTGTCGCCACTCGTAACCTTTACATATTTATCGATTATGCTGAGAGCAGGCTTAATATTAGTCATTTTACTGGGACTGGGAGCTTTGGGAATTACTCAATTCCAGGTGGCACCAAAAATCGCAGGTTTGGAATCGGACTTGGCTGCGGCCGAGAGCGCCAGAAGTCAGGCCGAAAGCGCCCAACGGTCCGCCGAAAGCGCCCAGCGCGAAGCTGAAGAAGCTGCCGAAACGTTGCGGGGCGAACTTACCGAAGCCAAAGACAGCTTGAAAAATGCCGGTCTGGCGTTGGCTCAACAAAGGGCTCGTGGTGATGAACTGGATGCCCAATTGAATGAGGCAACTGATGCGCTTACCGAAGCGCGCCGTGAGTTGCAGACCTGGAAAGGTCTGGGAGTGACCAAAGAATACGTGGTTACCATGAAACAACAACTCCAGGATGCCAATGATCAGATCGCCGCTATCGAGGCTGAAAAGGATGTTCTGACCCGGCAGTTGGATCAAACCAAATACGAATTGAGCCGATTTGTTGGCCCATCTCAAAAGGTGATCATGCGCGACGGGATGGAAGGTGCCGTTCTTTCGGTTGATCCCGACTGGGGATTTGTCATCATCAACGTAGGTGAGGAAGACGGTGCCCTTGAGAACGGTGAACTGCTCGTCAGTCGCGAAGGCAAGCTGGTCGGCAAAGTGCAGATCTCTTCCGTCGAAAAAGATCGTTCCATCGCGAATGTCCTGCCCGGATGGTTGCAGGCTGACATTCAGGTGGGTGACGTTGTCCTTTACTAATTTTTAACATGCAAGTGTGGATCAAAGCTTGTTTGCTACTGTTCGGGTTGACTTTGTTGACCATGGGCGGTCTGACGGGCTGTTCGACACCTGATCCGGAGAATAACTCAGCCCGTCCCTGGAACCAGCCCCGGAGCTGGGAAAACGGCTTGCCTTCCAATATGATGGAAGGGCGTTAGGTCTTCTCGTTAAATCGGATTTTTGAAAGGCCCCGGTTGCACCCGCAATCGGGGCTTTCTTTTTGTTTACTTTACTTGTTTGAGCGTCATATCGATAACGTTTGCCAAAAGTAATTTCAGAAAAACCTCTGCCTCACAGCGTTTCTAGTCCCGATTCATCGCCAGCGCATCAGGATAGTCCCACGCAGTTGTAAAACCCTTTTTGGACCTAAAATTTATATTTTCATTTTTACCACGAAGCCGTGAAGGACACGAAGTTATGGTTAAAATGACTGTTTTATCAGTTGCGATTACATTTTTACCAAGGTTTTCCAGAAGAGCGTGATCCACAGAATTCTTTGCGCTCCTTGCGATCTTTGCGCCTTGGCGCTCATCCGGATTGAGGGAGACGGATTCATCATTTGGGAATACAATTCAGTGCGGTTCTTTTACATGTTAGCTAATCTTCCACGGAACCTTTCTCTAGGTCACGAAGTTTTCAATGGGTGCCTGTTTTATCGCAAAGGCGCGGAGGCGCAAAGACGCGAAGCAGTGGGTGACAATGAATGGCTGAAGGTAACGTAACATAGACACTGATAATTTATTGGTATCCTGAAAGATTCTATAAAAACTTCATTAACCTGACGTGTATGCGATACATCGGGACGGGCGTGAGAATAAGAAGCATCAAGGGGGCCTGGTACGCAAATACTTTTGCTAATCAGTTCAACAATCTTCGACAATCCTTGTTCATAAACCTGGTTTCTTCACAGTCATTTCGCGGTATATTTTGGCCATTGCTTTGAATGCCTGCTTACAGTGCTCTGGGGACTTGCAAAGGATGGTTTGATTCTTAATATCTCCGCATGAATTCCACCGTTTGCGGACTCGCGGCAATTTGTTTTTGTGCCAGTGTTGTCTACAGCCAAGAGGCAGATTTCCCAATTGTTTCCGATGATTTTGAAGTGGGCCTGTTTGCCAGGGAGCCCATGGTGCGGAACCCCTGTGCCATCACTTTTGATGATAAAGGTCGATTGTTTGTCGGGATGGGACCGCAGTATCGCCGTCCAACCCCCGAAATGGAGGGAGACAAGGTTTACATTCTGATCGACTCCGACAAGGATGGCCAGGCAGACCGGCGAAAAGAGTTTGCACGAGGTTTCAACAACATCCAGGGAATGGCTTGGCACGGTGATCAGTTGTGGGTGGCGAATTCGCCGGATCTGACCGTTTTGCGTGATGTGGATGGTGATGATGCAGCGGATGAATACCTCAAGCTGTATACCGACCTTGGAAACATTGAGCACGGTATTCATGGACTGAACTGGGCGCCCGATGGAAAACTCTATATGTCCAAGGGGAACTCCAAAGGACTCAACCAGGCCCCGGACCGGGTCGCTCCCAAAGCATTTCGTGAGCTTTGGGGGATGGAAGCCCCTGAGGGAACACCCGATTTTCCTGCTCCTGCTTTATTCACCCGTGACACCTACAAGAACACCTTCCACCATCCTTCAGACGACTGGGGCCTGAACGGTGGGGTGCTGCGATGCAATCCGGATGGAACCGGGTTGGAAATTGTGTCTCGTGGTAATCGAAATCCATGGGATATGACCTTTGATTCTCAATTCAACTGGTTGGGAACGGATAACGATCAGAACCTCGGAGACAAAATTTTCTCGCCTTTTTACAGCGCCAATTTTGGCTGGGGCCACCCCTGGAGCTACGATTGGTTGGGGGATGATCATTTGCCTTCAGCGCCTTCAGCCGGTCCTCTTTTTGAAGGTTCGGGCACCGGGGTGATTTTTTGTGACCTGGAGGGTTATCCCGCATGGATCAATGGCGCTTATCTCATCAATGACTGGTTGAAACGCGAAATCTATGTTTACCGTCCTGAATGGAAAGGGGCCTGGATGCGGCCGGTGAACGAGTCGATGGAAATCCTGGCAAGCGCGGGGGGCGGGCGTTCAATGAATGGGAGCGCCGGAAGAAGCTTTGATCCGGTGGATATCGAGATTGGTCTCGATGGCGCCATTTATGTTTCGAGCTGGGGTCGAGAATACGGTTCTGTTTTTGAGAATGGTCAGATGGTGAATGAAGGGCGCATTTACAAACTTTGGCCAAAATCTTTTCGACTGAATCGTCAGCTTCCATCTGATGCCATGAAAGCCGCTCAGGACAGGTCGGCGGAATCGCTTATCGAGGATTTGAACAGCCGGTTGCCGGTGCGGCGGATCAATGCACAGGATGAATTAGTCCGCCGGGGAAGAGACGTGATCAAGTCCCTGAAGTCTGCGCTTGAGCAATCAGAGCAGGGATCCGCCTTGGAGACATGGGTATTATGGACTCTTGGGCGCATCGGTGTGACAGAGGCTGAATTGAATACTTTTTTTGCCGAACAATGGAGCGGTAATTTCAATCGACGACTTCAGACCCTGCGGATTGTGGCGTTTCAGGCACGTGAACGTGCTTCGCGACAGATTCCGGACTTTGCCGTTTCCGGATTGAGTGATGGGGATGCCCGTTTGAGACAGGAGACGGTGATGGGGCTGCATCAGGCCTTGGATCAGAGATGGAACAAGGAATTGTTGCGGTTGATCGAGCGTGAGGAAGATCGATTGGTCTATTATTCCGCCTGGCAGGCCATGCGCGATCTACTCTCTGTTTCAGAGCAAAAAGCCCTGTTGCGACACGCATCCGCATCGGTGCGTCGGGCCGCTTTATTGAGTTTGTTGGAGGATGATCAACTGGATGATGATGAAATACGTGTCCTGATGGATGATCCGGATGCCATGACATCGTTCCTCGCTCAAAAGCGATTGAGTGGACGCGCCATCCCGGTGATCAAAGGGCCCGCCATCGCAGGGATCGCCCGGGAGGAAGATGATAAAGGTTCGGAAGTTGCGTCCAATCCTGATCGCGGTTTTACACTGAACGTTATTCAAAATCTGAGGGCGGAATCCGAACGCACCTATCAACTGGCCACCTTGCTGACGGGAAATGCCGCCTATACCGACCGGTCTTATCGTTTGGTTGAGATTCCAGCTGCATTGGAAGGTTACCCCCTCATACGCTCTGCCAACAATGATGCAGAAGCTCATGAGAATGGGGGAATGGAATTCGAGCTTTTGTTTCCATCCACTGTCTATGTTGCCGACGATCTGCGCGGTGAGCGATTGCCGGAGTGGCTCAGTGATCGTTTTGAAGCGACGGAAATGTATCTCAAAACAAATGACGCCCACCATCGGATTTATCGCGCAGATTTTCCAGCCGGTAAAGTGAAGTTGGGATCCAATAGTCAGGGGAATCGAGCTCCCAAGGCTTCCTATCTCGTGATCATTGAACCCCATTACCTGACTTCCCAGGAAACTGAAACCACCATCGCATCCGTGCTGGGGGCCATGTCCGCTGCTTCGATCGAGCGTGGCCGAACTTTGTTTCACAGTCCGCTTGCCGCCAATTGCATGGCTTGTCATCAGCTGGAAGGAAACGGGAATGTGTTTGCTCCCGACCTCTCCGACATACGTTCCCGAGCCACACCGGAAGTGATCGCGCGATCCATTCTGAATCCAAGCGCCGAAATCACCGAAGGCTTCGCCTCTCAGATCATTCAGACAAAGGATGGTGAAATACATGAAGGTTTGGTGGTGGGAGAATCCGGCAGAGCTGTCGTGTTGGCAAATGCGGCAGGTGTGACAGTGGATATTCCCAAATCCAATATCGAACGGCGCACCGGATCAGAAACTTCCGCCATGCCCGGAGGCTTGGGGGCGATTCTCTCAGCTCAGCAGGTGGCGGATTTGGTCGCCTATCTGGTGCGGGGTGCAGGTGCTGAAAAGGGAGGTGACGAGCGTGCATCCAATCAACAGGATGACGCAAGGGATGCAGGCGCTCCCTTGACGTTGAATATGCATGAAGACGGCGTTGCACTGATGCAGGGGGATGCGACGTTGGCCCGTTATTTTCATCAGCATCCCGATGTGCATCGGCCGTTTTGGTCTCATGTGAAAACACTCGGTGGCCGGCAGGTGACACGGGCTTATCCGCCGGTGGAGGGAGTGGACGCGATGGATCATGCTCATTTGCATCCTGGGCTGTCCATGGGCTTTGCCGTCCTGAACGGTGTTAATTTCTGGCACAACCGCGAAGGGCGAGTCCGCCATCAAGGTTATCAGAATGTGGTGACGGCAGGGAAGGTATTGGCGTTTACGTCACTGCAGGAATATCTGGATGGTGAAGGTCGTGCTATTTGCCGCGAATCGACACAATACACCATCACTTCCAACGTTGATGGGTATCTCATGGTTTGGGATTCCAAATTTTCCAGTGACCGGGATTTCTATTTTGGCGTCAAAGAAGAGATGGGATTGACCATGCGTGTTGCAACGCCCATTGTGGTCAAGACCGGAGATGGACGTATCCTGAATGGTCAGGGTGGAATCAACGAAAAAGGAACCTGGGGCAAAGTGGATCAATGGTGGGATTATGCCGGAACCATTGACGGACATTTTGCGGGCATTCAAATCATGTCCGGTTCCGTTAATCCGGATGTTTGGTCGCACAGCAGAGATTACGGTGTGCTTGTAGCCAATCCGTTTCCTGTAGACAAAGCCCCCAATCGGGACAAGAAAACCATGGTCCAAACTGGTGATGTGTTTCGTTTAAAGTTCGGAATTCAAATTCACGATCACAAAGATAAAAGATCATTTGATCCTGTCGCGTCTTATCAACGTTTTCGAGTGCAGATTGCGGGATCTCCCGAGTAATGGTGTTCGCTTTCCGATTGATTGATGAGCCTCTTGATGAAATTAAGGGGACACTGGGTTGTGCGGAGTGACTGTGGCGTTTCCATTGCGGCGTGAAAACGGTTCCGAAGCTTTGAGGTTTGAAGTGGGAGTAAGGCGGAGCTGACCCCTACGATAATGGATTTCTATTTTTTGGGCCTGCGCCGAAGCGAAGGAGGACGCACGGATTAGAATTGACAAATAACCAGTTTACCGCGTCTAATCGTCATCGTTACCCAAAGAACCATATCAACAGTAATCTACACAAAACCTCTAAAGATTATGAGCATGTCAAAGACGGCCTTTTTAGGTGCAGCGCTTGGATTGGGACTCTCTCAATTTGCGCATGATTCGAATGCAGGTCTATTCAAGATAGACTTTGGACATCTCCAAAACGAAGCTCCCATTCTGGAATATGAAATCGATTATTTCGACGGAGAGATTTTTGGCGGAGCAACGGAAATTGATTCCCAACCGGCAGAACCGCTGACAGATTGGGATGTGATCCCCACCTTTACCTTCGCCGATCCGAACGCGGAAGTAACCGAAGGAAGCGCAAGTATCATGGGTGAAGCCAACGAAGCGGGCACTGAGGTGACCTGGTCTTTGAGGGATTTTTCCGAATCCGGTAGTGACAATGATGTCACCATGACCATTCTGGACAACACGGCATTGCCACCCGCAATGCTGGGGATGACGGCGAATAATCCGACTCACGAGGGGTTTAAATATGTGGATTTCGATGGGAAAGCCGTTCCCTTGCCACAGTATCAGCACGTCCCTGAGATTATTTATGATGGCGTGCTGGTTCCGTTTGTGGTCAAGGATGATTATCTCTACCGCAATCCGGATACAGCGGATACCGAATCCTACATGCGATTTGGCAATCTTGATCCTGGCTTTTACAAAGTGACCGTTTTCGAAGGGCGCACCACAGATTCCAATGGACGGTTTGGGAAAATATGGGCTGGGGATGTCAATGGTTCCAACGTTCCGGATGAACAGAACACCGGGAACTATTCAGGGGTGTATGCCTCAGGTGAAATTGCTCCTCAGGGACAACCCCGGTCCGTTGTAGTGGAGGTCAAAGCCGGTGAATACTTATGGTTTGCTGAAATGGAGGACAACTCCGGTGGTATCAGTGGCATGATCATTCGTTCCGTGAATTCTCCGCCTCCTCCTGCCGATGTGGCTTCCGCACCTGGTTTGTTCAAGATTGATTTCGGACATCATGAAAACGACAAGGAAGGCGTCGAAGTGCTCACCGATTGGAACGTGATTCCCACCTGGACGTTCAGCGATCCCAACAGCGATGTTGCTGAAGGTAGCGCTAGCTTGGAAGGGACCGCCAATGCGGATCAAACCGAAGTCACCTGGTCACTGACGGACTTTTCCAATGATAAAAACGCGAACGTCACCATGACCATGATGGATAACGCCGCTTTAACCGCAGCAACAGGACAGGCTCCTGCACAAGGACAGATTTCAAACAACCCAACCCTTGAAAAGTATGAAGGCCATTTCGATGGTGTGTTTATTCCCGCCATCGTCAAAAACGATTATAACTACCGCAATCCGGATACAGCCGGCACCGAGATATTGATGCGTTTTGATGGATTGAAGCCTGGGACGTACAACGTGACGGTTTTTGAAGGTCGCACGACCGATGGCAATGGTCGATTTGGTAAAGTCTGGGTGGATGACATGAATGGCGGCAATGCCCCGGCTGAGCAAAACACCGGAAACTATGCCGGTACTGTCAACCCTGGAAACGGTGCGGTCATCGCTCCTGCCGGCAATCCCCAAACCATCACCGTCGATATCGGCGCAGGACAACATCTCTGGTTCGCTGAAATGGAAGACAATTCCGGTGGCATCAGCGGAATGATCATTCGTGGTGTTCGCGGAGGCGGCGGCGGTGGGCAACCCGAGCCGGGTGGAAGACCTGCCAATCTGGCAATTTCTGCTTCGCCAGACAAAATAACTCTCTCATGGGAAGGCGCAGGCGGACTTCAAAAAGCCGACGCGATAACCGGCCCCTGGAGCAATGTCGCTGGAGCCACCAGTCCGTATGAGGCTGCCACGACGGGTTCAGCTGCATTCTTCCGGGTGCGATAAGGCTTCCCACATCAACGAATTCATCGAAGGTCGGACCAGAAGGTCCGACCTTTTTTTGTCTTGTTCACTGAAAAGCCCTTCAGAGTTCCGCGAAAAACAGTCTCGACTATTCCTGTGCTCCCAATGGATGCCACTGGTCGACAGGATTCGGCGCTGAGGCATACGTGGTTTCGAATCTTTCGACGGAAGCGTGTCCATCCGCATAACCGTAAACGGATCGGTCATCTTTCCCGTGCCTGTCTTTGTCGACTGAGGAGGGCATGCCCTGATCCCAGAAATGCGCCATGATGTGATCGGCTCCATCGACGACTTCCCCCAATAGAATGGTTTCAGTGGGCCGGGTTAGGGACGTTTGCTTCCTCCATGTCTTGGGGCGACCCCGGTAGTCATCCGTTTCTTCCAGTTCGAAATAAACATTCAATCCATAACTCCACCGGGTGAGCTTTCCTGCTTTGGGACATTTGAAAACACCGTTGTGCAGGGCGGACATTCCTTCGGATGATTGGAGTTCCTGCATCCCAACGTATGGACGGACCGTGATCTCCCAAGGTGGTTGATGGTAGGCGAAGGAAGAGTGCTGACTTCTGGGAAACATGTCCTCAAAGTCATCTCCATACATGCGAATCCCGAGGCTCAATTGTCGAATATTGTTGAGACACTTAATCCTCGAAGCGCTGGACTTCGCCTTGCTCAACGCTGGAAGGAGCATACCTGCCAGGATGGCAATGATCGCGATCACCACCAACAATTCGATGAGTGTGAATCCACTGTGCACGCGTTTCGCTAAGAAACGCGTGCGTGGCTTGTATGCTAAGAATCCGGACATTTGTCTTATTGTTCCATATGTGGAGCAAGCCTGAAATACATACCCTGGTGTGAAGGATCCAGGATCACGGTGGATTTTCCATCCATCATCACAGGCGTTGCGTGCATCATATGCCATTCACCGGAATCCAGATCGCTTGTTGATTCCAGGTGATGATTTGCAAAGTTGCCGGGCCAGGTCAGAACAATCATGTGCGCAATGCTCAGTTCCGGCATTTCATCGGATTGTTCAGCGGTCCATTGTAAGGTGAACTTGACGCCGTCAATGTCCTGTAAACGTTCACCTGTTCCAGTGTCGACCACAAAGGCTTCGAATTCAGCCGACAAAGGGCCGCTGCCTTGAGGCGCCACAAATGCCGGATGAAACATGCGCATGTCCCACTCGAAGATATTGCTGGAATCCTTCGTGCCGAACATCGGTGTCCAGATCTGTTCGTCTTCGCTGATGCTTCGATAAGTGTAGGCCTCCAAACCGTGATCTGATGAAAGTATTTGGATCCAAATGGCACTGCCAAGGGGGAGCAAATCACTGGTGCCGTCCATCACAAATCCGTATTGGCGGTTGAAAGCTTTCCCTTCCTGATCGGGATCAAGATCCTCATACCAAGGGGAGGCTGGATTGAAGTGCGCGTCCGGATTGCTTTCTTCCAAGGGAGTCAGGTGGGGAACCGCCGAAGGCAGGGTCACCATCAAGTGACCGTGTTCAGCCATATAACGAAAGGCAGGCATAACCATGCCTCCCTGCATGGGGACCGAACCAAGTTGAGTATCTTGTGCTTGTATGTTGACGGCAGTTGACGCCGCAATAAGTGTCGATGTGACGATAAATGTGTTCAAATTCATATATATTCTGGTTTTGTTAGATTTTTGATGATTCGAAGCCTGTGAATCCTCGGATGATGATCCCAGATGACATCGCGTAATCCCTCTGACTCAAAGGAGACCAGGGTACACGAAACATTGCAGAGGTTTGAATACCTCCAATGTGTTGATCAGGACAAAACCAGGCGGGGAGGGGGGAGGTCGGGAGGTGCGCGAAAAGCTGTGAATCGGCACGCTTCAGGGGATACATCTTTCTGGATAACAGGCGCCATCAGAGCAATGATGCATCCCTGGTGAAAGAGGTCCAGTTTGATGTTTGATTTGAGAAAGTCTTGATGCGATTCCTGTTTTTTGCCTTCCCGGACAAGTCGGCAGATTTCGCAGGAAGTTTCGGAATCAAAAGTCTTCGAGATGGCGCTGATCAAGGATCGATCTTTGGAAAAATCCAGGATCATGTTCGCCCAACCAATTGTCTGCAACAGCCCCCAATGGCCACCAATACTGATGGTCAGGCTTACGACAACGATGAATCTGGCGAACAAGTGACGCACTTCATGTGAACATTGCTACGACCGTCCTGTAGAGTCAAAGGAAATGTTTCAATTGAAGGTTGTTTCGATGCAGTTCAAAAAATAGAAATCCACTATCGGAGGGGCAAGCTCCGCCTTGCACCCACTTCAAAACTCGGTGCATTGGAACCTTTTTCAATCTGCAAAGGAAACACCACAGTCATTCGATTATTGATCGTCTTCCCACGTTCCATTTCTTTTGCTCAGAAACGTTTTCAAGGGGAAAGTTTGGGGCGAGGTGGAACTCTCCCCTCCAGCGTCAAAGTTTGCCTGTTTTGATAAAATGAATTCTCATTACGGCGCTATCGTCCACGGTCCGTTCACCGTGGGTGCTGTTTCCAGTGGTCCTTCTACCTGGATGAGGATGGTTGTTGGATCTTCTCCAAGGATGATCAGGTTTCGACCACGATAGAATCGGGCAGCTTCGGTGGCTACGATGGAGAGTGTGCGAATGCTTGGTCCGACGACGGGTCCGTCGCATTCGTCCGGGATGCCGTTTCCGTCCAGATCATCGACAAAGCCCAAGGCAATTTCGTCCGCATCGAGGATGCCATTCATGTTGCAGTCACCACTGCCAAATGGATCGCATTCGTCCGGTTTCATGTCGCCATTCAAATCATTGGAGAATCCAGATTGAATGTCGCATCGATCCGGAATGCCGTTGCCGTTGCAATCGGCCACTAGCCCTTCGGTGATGGCAAGGATGTCGTTGATTCCGTCGCCGTCACAATCGTCACCGCTCGGAATGCTGACCATGTATTCGCGAATGCTTTGGCTTTCATCGTTTGCATAGGTGGCTACGAGGTGGCCGATGCCGGATGCGTGCGGTTGGAGTTGGATGCTGCGGAATTCGCCGCTTGCTTCATGTGTGATGGGTGTCGGACCGGATATCAGTTCACCATTTTCATTCACCCACGCAGTCAACACTGCCGCTTCGTCCGCTCCTTCGATCCATGCAAGGAGATAGGTGTTGATCCCATCGATTTGCAACGGCAGGACATTGATGTCGTTGCCCGGTGTGAATAGTGTGGTGGATGGCATGGGGGTAAACTGGCCGCTGTCTGCATCCCATTGATGCAGGGTGATCGTTTGATCTTCCATGATGCCAGCCGCAATCAGATTTCCCTGATGGCCCTGGTGAACATCGAAGGGTGAGCGAATGTTTGAAAGAGCAAGACTTGGGGACGACCAAGTCGCTCCATTCCAGTCCAGGGTATAAAGTTCATTGGCAGGATTGGAGACACTGAGTTTGGCGATGATTTCATCCACGGTGTTGAGTTCATAATGAACCCACTCGCCATCTGCCAGCGCCAGGTCACTTCCCATCCAGGTTCCGTCCGACCATGACATGGTGTGGAGTGATCGATTGCGTCCGAGAGGTCCTTCATCCGTGATGTAAAACGCCGCCATGGCGCCGGACCCGAGAGATGTCAGGTTCAGCTGATAAATGGCGTCTTCGGAAGTCATCAGTTCTACGGGGGCGCTCCATTGCTGACCGGATGGATCGGACTGGACGGATTTCAAAACGGTGGAGGGGTAGGGAGTGAGGATATCCGTCTCCGCCAGTTCGCTCCAAACCACCAGCCAGGAACCATCCGCGAGCTGTTCGGAAGCGACCGAGACCATGCCGGTCGAACGCGCCAGTTCACGAGGCGTTTGCCATTCCCCATTGGTCATTTGACTCATCATGATGGTCATTTCGCCTGTTTCCGGATCGGTGCCGGTGTAGACCAGTGAGGTGCCGTCACCTGAAGAAAAGTCCATGTGACCTGCATCATAAAAATCATTCACCAGCGTTCCTCCTTTACCGACGAATTGAGCGGGAAGGGCGGTCATGGGAGTGATGATGATGGATGAGGTGTTCAGAGGCGTTAGTTCAAACACCGGCACCGAAGCGCGTTCTATGGAGAAAGTGAGCAGATCGTATTGCCACTTTTTGCTGATGCTGGTGACATAAAGATTGAGTTTGGCTTCCAGGACGAAGCTGATCGCACCTGCTATTTTTTTAACCAGAGGCTGGGCGCCAAAATCATTGATGTCAAAAAACACTCCGTCTACATCTGACTGACCTTTGGGTGCGCCGAATTGAACCTTGCCGGTTGCGCTCAGAGCATTATTGGCCAAACTTCCACGCAGTCCAACCGCAACACGAACGATGAGTTTCTTTTCGTTGGAAATGTTGGTGTTGTTGGTGATGTCGGAAGTTACGTCGCTGACCGTGCCGATGAGATTGTAACCCGGGGTGCTGCGGGAGGGATCGTTTCTCCCGGAAGTCTGTGATCTGTCGCGTCCCCTGGGGATGCTGTGTTCGAATTTTACGGTGACCTTTGCTCCGGTTGTCAGTTCAAAAATGGCTTCCAGTTTTAGTGCTTCATAGTCCAGGAGATCCTTGATGGCTTCGTTCAATTCCTGAATCGGTTTGCCATAGGGCAGGAATTCAATGACGGGCGTGATGTCGATCCCCACACCAAGATCGACGGTTCCCTGTGCTTCAAGGATACCGGTGGACATGGAAAGTCGGTTCACTCCTGCGGCGCCGGATTCGAAGGTCTGGCAGTTGGCGAATTTCGCCGAGATGCTGAGCTTGGGGCCGTCAAATTTGATGGTGTCCCCGGCGCGGGCCTTGGCTCGTTCCACGAGTTTGGGGATGAATTTGTCTTTGGCCGCATCCTTGTTGGGTTCCAGTTCGTTGGATAAAACCAGGGCGATACAGGCCTGGTTATCGCCACCCGCCACTTCGAATTCGGCATCAACTCCGGCTCCACTCACTTTGAGTCCCATGAATTTTGAGGCGAGCGACATGGGTCCACGTTGAGGACTGTCTTCTCCAATAGGTAATTCCGCTCCCAGTACGTATTTGTAAGTCAGGTAATGATCATTGCTCAGCAGGTCTTCTGTGGGATTGAATACGGTGCGGTTCACGTTGTTGGTGGAACTGTACGTAGGGACCACCCCGATGCGGGCTTCGATCTTGGCGGAATTGGCCAGCTTGAGAAATCGGTCGCCGAAGTTTTTGTTCAAATCTTCGGAGCCTTGACGACGGTTGGTGGGTTGGGGTTCTCCATCCTCGTCATCATCATCAGGCGGGTCATTGAAACTCGGTAAATTGGACGCCGTTCCCACCACTTCCAATATGTTGGCGGCCCAACGGGGGAGCGTCATGCCTCTCAGCGGCGCCGGTTTCTTGGTCTCGCCATCAACGGTCACGTCTGGCAGTTCGTAGTCCTTGATGCTGACGCCTCCATTTTTGGAGATCACCACGGCCATGAGTTTCAACTCACCGGCCGGCAGTTCCCACAAAGGAAGCTTGCCTTCGAATTCTCCGTCGTCGTTGATATCCCCCTTGAGTCCGATTTTGTGCACCACGTAGAAGGGTTCGTTATCTTTTTGCCCGCTTGTGATTTCTGCGAACCAGTCCCTCGCTTTGATGTAGTTCAAAGGAGACGGCTTGGCCAAATCCCAAACCTGTTCGTCGTTCACGCTCGGGTTCTTGAAGTATCGTTTGTCAACGATCCAGACTTCCTCGATTTTATCCCTCACGGTGCTTTGTTCATTTTGTCTGGGTTGCTCATTTTCTCCTACAAACCCGGGAAGGTTCAGTTGATAGCTCTTGGGATCGGCGGCTACTTTCCAGGTGGCGGTCAGTTTTCCCCGACTGGCTTCAGGGTTGAGTCCGAGGGTGCCCAGATTGCTGTCTCCGGCCTTGGTGACTCCCGGTATGAACATGCCGAATCGGTTGAGCGTGAATTTGGTGATGTCGGGTCCAGGGACTTTTTCCATGGTGAGGTTTTGATTCAGAAAGTCCGGTTCGTCAAAATTGGTCGGTGTGTATTTCACACGGATTGGCTTGTAACCCCGGCGATTGATATCCAGATAAATGGTCTGCGGCACCAGTCTGGCTACCGAGAATCGTCCGCTTGAATCGGTCACGGCATTGCTGACAGGGTTACCGTATCGATTGCGTGCCACGATGGCGGCTCCCGGGATGGCTTCATTGTCCCCTCCTTTCAGTGTGCCGGTGATCAGCATGGCCCGCTGCATGAAAACCGTGAGTTTAAGCAATCTTGCTTCGGGATCGATGACCTCGACTTTGCCGGGGGGCCAGAAGGCATAGGTCCACTGGCCCGGTTCCTGAATGGCGCCGGATGGATAAGGACTGCCGGTAAAGTTGGATGTGGTACCTGCCGGGAGCTTCGGTGTAGGATCTCCGGAAAACAACACGGTGACATTCGGAATCTCGCGATTTGGATCGCCCGTGCTGACTGCATGAACGTCCAGGTGGTAATTGGTCAATGATCCCACGGTGGTGCTGCCACTGTAGAGGCCGCGATAAATGGGGGATTTGTTCAGCTTGGTGTTATCCAGTGGCCCGCCGTCAATGGATCGTTCGATGGTGGCCGAACCTGATCCTGCCCCAAAGAACCAACCATCCCCATGCTCGATCCAGACAATGTAGTCCCCATTGGGAATGCCATCGCCAAAGGCAGAAGTAAACACCTTGTTTCCGGTGGTGGAACTCATGAAATATTGCGGACGTCGCGGGCCGGTTTCATTGTATCGATCACTGTTTGCGTTATATCGGGATGTTTCGATAAGGATCTCCCCCTTGAGTTTCCAGTCGGCTTCGATATCGAATTGCCCTGTGCAGTGTGAAATGCCCGGAAAAAAGTAAGTCGGCGTGAAGGGAGCGACTCGCGGCAAGATGCCCGGGGCATCCCATCCTTCGATGGTGAAAGTCACTGGGGGCGTGTTGTATTCCTCCTGCAACAATTCCATGACGTAGGTGCCGGGCAAAAGGTTTTTCATCAGGAAAAAGTTATCAGGCCGGATGGTGGTTTCCATCGTGACCGGGCCCGTTACCCGGATCTTGGCGTCAGTGGCCAGAAGGTGGTTGTAGGGAAAGGTTTGAAGACCGCTTCCGTCTTCATTCATTCTCAGCACCTGTGCTCCAAAGGGTTCTCCGGTCGTCTTTACCCGGCCTCCCGCATGGATGTAGTGCCGGTGGACGAACAAATCCAACTGATATAGGTGTGTCGAATCAAATCTCAATCCCGCCTTTTGATGTCCGAATTCAAACGTGTCATATGGCCACGTTTCAGGATAGGGCCATCCCGATTCGGAAGGGGGAATCCCTTCGGACAAATCTCCAAACTCGACATTGTGGCCCGCATAACCGGTCATCGTTGGAATCTTGAGTCCGTAAATGCCGGGAATGATGGTAGCTGTGTAGTTGCCGGCTTCATCGGTGTCCACACTGAGGATTTGATATTCGTCATCCAATTGCTGGATGAGTTCGTGTTCAATGAATTCGATGCCATTGTGTCCGGTTTGGTAAAACACGCGGTTGGGTTCGGAGAAACAAGGTTCGAATTCCAGGTTCCCGTTGGTATCAGTCGCCCACAAGCGGCCTTGAATGGTGGCAGGTATGGGTTCCAGATCCATGAAGACCGTTTCGGTCATGCCTGGCTCCACTTCGGCATAAGTCTCTACCGGGTAAAACTTGATGTTGAATGCCCCCGGTCCCTGGATCGGACCTGATTGAGTGGGGAGGTTTTCCATGGTGGCTTCGTGCGTGGTCTGAAGCCAGTACCTTCCTGGCATCAGGTTTTCAAACAACACTTTTACGAACACCCCGTCCTCATCCAGGGCGGTCATGGCTTCCCGGGTGATCCCTTCAGCGCTGGATCCGTCCACGCCTCTGAGCAGGACGCGTGCTCCTTCCAGGATGTCGGTGTTTTCATAGGGAGAGTCCAAAATGACTTCCACTTTGGTGGGTAACAAATCGAGTTCGGTTTCGATATTGGCAAATCCTCCACCCGGTTGTGGTCGGACATCGAATTCCTTGGGTTCATAACCCAGCTTGGCAACGGACAGTTTGTAGGGGATGGCTACCAGATTCGTGTAAGTGTTTTGCCCGGCTGTGTCCGTCAACATCGTGGTCTGAGGGAGCACGATGCTGTCGAACTGAAAATCATAGCCGGTCATCTGCAGCACCGCATCGCGCATCGGAAAGTTCTCTGTTTCACTGACGGCGTCGTATCCTCTTACTTCCACTTCCATTCCCGTGCGAATGGGCTTCATGTAAACGCCCGCCATGTGATCCCGGATCAAGCGGAGCTTGTCACCCGCGATGGGACCCAGGGAGGGATCGGGTTTATAGACAATATCCTCCCAGCCGGGTTTCCTCATGGTGAATCTGTAGAATCCGTTTTCAAGAAACTTGACCGAACCTTTTCCAAGTTGATCTGCAGTTGCGCGAAAGACGTTGTCCGCACCGCCGGAAATCGTGCCGTCAGGCCGCCAGTATTCGGCTTCGATATGTGCGCCTTCCAGTGGCACCATGGTGGCGAGATCGTAGACTTCGAAATCCACGTCGAAAACCGGCGTGACATTTGCCTGGTTGAGCCGGATGGTTTTGTTTGGTTTCTCTGCCTGATCCTCCTGAATCACCAGGTTTTCTGTGTGCTCCAAATAGGAAGGGTGTCGTACCGTTAGTTTGTAGTTCCCCAATTCCACATCATTGATGCGAAAGAAGCCGAACAGATTGGACCGGGCCTCATACTCTGCTTCGTTGTCGGCGGGTTGCCTGTCCAGTTGAACGATGGCATCTTCGACCGGTTGACTGGTTCCGTTGCTGACGACCTGGCCCAGATAATCTGGCTGGGCATGCAAGGTTGTCAGAGCTAGCGACAGACTGGTGAGTGTGACGAATATGCCGAATAAACGTACGTTGGTAAGCTGCATGTTTTTCCTTCCTTTTTTCGGAGGCAGCATCCCCTCTCTCGCATCCATTGTTCAGTTCCATGACCGGTTTTCCCGCGGTGCGGCGACCTTGCTGGATGAACCAATGGCTGTTGGTATGCGATAGCGATCTTGAAAAACGTGCCTCCTCTTTACACGTTATGTTTGCCTTGTGAGGCATTCGAACCACCATTGACAAGTTCAATAGGTGAAAAAAAACCTCCGGTTTTTGATCAAACGGGTGAAAGGCAGCCTCTTCTGAGATTTTCGTATTGATGCTGTCATGGTTTGAAATAGGACTTAACAGCTGAACACACGGGGATTATCCTTTACCCATGATTCATCCTATTCGACATCATTTGCCGTTTTTCAAATTAGTAATGGCACTCTTTTTCTTGGTGAGTATCTCCCGTGGCGCAGATATGGGGGATTTGAACCCCATTGATCAATGGGAACCGGTAGCTTCAGGAGTTTGGAGAGCCGAATTGGGAAACATGCAGGGAGAGATTCGTTATTCTGATCTCGCTGCTGCGTCCCCACGCTTGGAGGCCTTGAAGGAATTGCCCAAAGCAACGTTTCCGTTTGAGTCCCGCGGCATCGGCTATCTGGCTGAGAATGGTCATCAGGTCATGGTGCGAATTCCCACTGCGCCCGATGAAACACTATATGGTTTTGGATTACAGTTGGATGGGATCAAGCATTCACGAAAAGTCATGACCTTGAACGTGGATCACTGGAGCAAGGGCGGGGGAAGGACGCATGCACCGGTTCCCTTTTATATTTCGAGCAAAGGTTATGGTGTGTTTTTCAACACGGCACGGTTTCTGAAGATTTATAACCAAATCGGCAATCGCAAGGACTCGCTCAACAACCCTCCCGAAGTCGATCGCAATCCACCCAAGGATGAACCCCAACCAGGGCCATGGCTGGCCCAACCTCCCGGGGACGCCGTGGAGGCGCAGGTCAACGGGCCGGGGTTGGAACTGTTGGTGTTCTCAGGAAACTCCATCCTCGAAGTGGTCCAACGCTATAATCTCTATCACGGCGGGGGAACCTTGCCACCCCTGTGGGGTCTGGGTTTTTGGCATCGGGTGCATGCCCAATTCAATGCGGATCAGGTGCGGCAGGAGCTTGCTGAATTTGAAGAAAAGGATTTCCCTGTGGATGTCATCGGCCTGGAGCCCGGTTGGATGACCAAGTCATATCCCTGCACTTTCGAGTGGCAGACCAAACGTTTTCCTGATCCCGAGGGTTTTACTCGTGAATTATTGGATAAAGGGATCCAGTTGAATCTTTGGGAAAATCCATACATTTCAAAGAACAGCCGTTTGTATGAGCGCATGTATCCATTGTCCGGTTCGCATTTGGTTTGGTTGGGAATCGTGCCCGATTACACCTTGCCGGAAGCGCGCCGTTTGTTGGCCGAGCAACACGGTCAGGACCACATCGCCATCGGGATCAGTGGATACAAAATCGATGAGGTGGACGGATACGATTTCTGGCTGTGGCCGGATCATGCGACCTTTCCATCCGGTGTATCCGGAGAGGCCATGCGCCAATCGTATGGTTTGCTCATGCAGAACATGCTTTATCAGGATCTGTTCAAGAAACGGAATGTGCGCACCTATGGATTGGTGCGCGCTGCAAATGGAGGTGCGTCAGGTTATCCTTTCGTGATTTACAGCGACGCCTATCGACACAAGGAATACCTGACCGGTATGGCAACTTCGAGTTTGTGTGGCATTTTGTGGACACCGGAAGCGCGGTCCGCTTCGAACGATCGCGAATGGTTGAACCGCATGCAAACCACTTGCTTCTCTGCTTTGGCGCAGTTGAATGCCTGGTCGTCCGGCAAGAAACCCTGGAGTTATGATTCCGTGACGGATGCCGTCCGGGAATCGATCCGGCTTCGCATGCAGCTATTGCCTTATCTTTACACGGCTTTTTCGGATTATTATTTCCATGGCATACCGCCCATTCGAGCGATGATCCTTGAACAAGGTTTTGACGGAACGACGGATCGAATCGTGAAAGGCAAACTCGACAGCGAAACCAATCCATACGCGATGGATCAACGCATTGAAAAGACCGACCAATTCATGTTCGGCCCTTCCATACTCGTAGCTCCCTTTTACGAAGATTACGCCACTCGTCGGGACGTGCAATTGCCTGCTGGAAATTGGTATGACTTCTATTCGGGCAGACTTGTGGGTAATGGAGAAACGATCTCCGTATCGGCTTCCGACTTGAAGGATCGAATACCCTTGTTCGTCAAAGACGGTGCGGTGATTCCCATGCTCACCAAGCCTGTTGACCGAGCCAGGGATGCCGTCGGGCATCCTTTGGAGTTACGGTGGTATGGCAAATCGCCAGGGCAGGGGCATCTCTACGAAGACGACACCGAAACTTTTGGTTATGAGGATAACCGGTATCGGCGGCGAATCTTCAGGATACGCAAGGGATCTGACGATGTTCCCTCCCTTGAAATCGAGACAACTGGACAACCGGACCAAAGCCTGTTTGGGGAGGTTGAAAAGTATACGTCTATGACTCAGTGATGTTTTGTTTCACCACGGAGACTCGAAGAGCACGAAGTGAAATATAAAAAAATTACTTCGTGTTTCTTCGTTTCTTCCTGGTTGAAAAAAGTTACGAACTTTTCAATCAGCTCCGAGTTTGCGAGGATGCTATTCTGCGCCCAAAGCGATAACACTTCCGTCTGTTAAAGCCATAAAGATCTTGCCTTGGGCGGCGATCATGCCGTCCCAGACCGGAGGCGCTGGGAGTGGGTAATCGTGCAACTTGGAACCATCCTTGGTCGAGACGACCCAGAGTCTGGCTCCTTTTCCTTCATCCAGTAAGGTGTCCTGTTCAGCCAGTTTTGCCTGGATGAGTGGATCTTGCTCCGAGAGTTTCTTGAAGGATTCTTCTTCGTCGATGATATCAGGAGGACCTGCCACGAACAAAGTATCATTGGCCAGCAGCATGGCGCGGGCGAGCAGGGGGATGTCTTGCGTCCAGTCATAGTTGACGAAGGTGAGTCCACCTTTGCTGGGGCGTCCCATGAAGCGCATCGCTTTACCCTTTTTGCCCGCCATGCTCCGTATGCCGTCCACGAGTCCATGGTTTTGGTAGCCTGAGATATCCACAGCATCGCCACGGTCGAAGGTGCAATCGAGCACCGTCTTGGCGTTTTGTAGGGCGAACGATCCTTCGTTTGTAAAACGCGCTTCGATTTCCTTGGCGGTCAATGTGCCATGGTAGACTTTTACTTCATCGATGATGCCCATGAATGCGCCGGGCCCGGTATAATCGCCGACTGTGGATCCATCATCGGCTCCGATGGAGAGGGATTCCTGAGGATTTTTTGTGATGAGGCTGGGCGCTTTCCCCACAGCCGCAAGGTCGCCATTTACATACAATCGGAGTTCACGATCTTTTGTTAATGCGCCAACCAGATGTGTCCAACTGCCAACGATTTGATCTCGCGAACTGATGGCTGTCATTTCACCACCGGTTCGAACGATGAATTTGGGACTCCCTCCGCTGATGGTGAGCGCGTAACCGAGTTGCCCGCCGCCGCGCGCGAGGATGACACCGTCCTGACTTTCGGAATTGATCCATGCTTCCACCGCCACTGCCTGGTTTGTGGGATCAAGACTCGGGGAATGTTCGAATCGAATGGCGGAAACACTTGGGCTGCCTTTACGCTTGTCTTGTTCATCCACCACCGGGGCTTCTTTGGGGGCGGCGAACAATTGGTGTTCCATGATAGTGGTCCATTTCAAATACTGTGGTTTACGTCCGAAACCAAAGACCTGCGAATCGTTGAATACCAGAATGCGACCGGATGGAGTGAACTTCCCGGCCTGATAATAACCCGCATGACCACCTGCAAAACTCTTTCCGTATACCCAGTAGGATCGATGAAACCAGGTGTCGTCCAGAAATCCCATGGGGGCGTAAACATGGCGTCCGACACTTTGTTGAGCCGATCCTTGTTCCACGGGGTTTCCGTAAACCGGATTCAATTCCATGCGATTGCCGTCGTGATCAAATTTTTGAGAACGCATGTAGATGTGGTCGCCGTCTCCCGAAAGGATGTCCGGCAAACCGGCGGGCATGTTCAGGATCTGCAAGCGTGCCTGAAGGTTTTCCCCGGTTTCAGGATCCAGTTCATCGATGACCGATTCACTGAGGAGGCTGCCCGTGTTGGCGTCCAGTCGATACATGCGTAGTCCGCCATCCAGGAAATTGGATCGGCCTGCCACGAAATAAGCCTGTTCGTTCTGCACCAGAATGCTTCCGTGCACGGGCCATACCGATTCCAATTGTTCGAACGCCGTGAGCCGCAAATCCAATGGCGCTGCACGAAATCGCCAGGCCAATGCGCCATCCGTTGCTCGCACGCAATACACCCAGCCATCGGCCGATCCGAACAACACTTTGCCCTGATAATAGGTCGGCGCCGAATCAACGCGTCCTCCTGCCTGGAAGCTCCATGCTAGATTTCCGGTTTCGGCATCGATTGCCTGCACCCGATGCGTGTTGACATCCGCAACGTAAATTTTTCCCTGAGCCATTGATATGCTGCTCAGGCGGTCTCCAATATCGGATGTCCACTTGGTTTGAACCTTTGGCTCGATGGTGTTTCGAGTGAAACTGCTCCGTTCCACATCATAGCGGTATGTCGGCCAATCAGCGAGTCCAGCGGACTGATCTTGCACGTTGGCCACTTGTTCATAGGCGGGACCACGCTCGAAACGACTTTCATTGGCAGGCGGCGCTTGAATGGATCGACCCAATGGTGCGAGTGCGTTGAACCCGTAGAGTTTGGTCTCAGGATAACAAGCACAGTTGTGCGGTGGTGTGTAAATCAAACCGTTGCAAGGCATGGTGCCGTAAAGGCAGCCGCCACGCACCCAATGGTTGATGTCCCAATGTCCGTCATCGGGATCCACAAATTCCACACCCGTTCTCGATGGGATCAGGTATTTGTCAGTCGCCTTGGCGATGTAACAACGATGGTGAAACCAGTAGGTGCTGACGTCCGGCGCAAATTCGCGCTTCACCTCTCCAGTCAGAATATCCCGCCCGGTATAAACACCCGAATCACGACTGAGTCGATTGGGGGAAGACCAGACCAGACCGCCAACGACCAAAAGATCTTCGGGGGATTGATAGGCGCTTTGCGCATGCGGGGCGCTCCATTGCTCCTTGCCATCCTTTGTTGCAAAAGCGGTCATCTTTCCATCGCCACCCGCAAAGACGACCGTGTCGTTTTGAACAACGATACGTGGGCCGAAATTGAAGGTCATTTTTGCGCGTCGCTTCAGTGCGGGAGACGTCCAGACCACATCGCCGGTGGCGCCATCGTGGCAGACCAGTTTGTCATCGTCGTAGTAGTAGAGTTGATTCGCATCGGCCACCATCGAGATGGGGGCCACGATCGATGATTTTTTCCAAAGGATCTCCCCGGTGTCCGCTTTGGCTGCCAGGACGGTGCGCGGTTTCTCGTTCCACGCAAATTCCTTTGCCACTCTGCCTTGGTCTCCTGTGTTTTTGAATGGGAAGTAGTTCTTCAGTTCCCATCCAGCGTCATTGACCAGCATGTAGAGTGTGTTTCCCGAAAGCAGGATTTCTTCAGTACCCTTGGAATCTTTGTAGGTAATTTCAGTTTCTCCTGTGGCGGCATTCAACGCGGTGACAGGGGCGTCGATGCTCAAGGTGACGTAGACTCTGTCATCTTTGGCCACCAACCGGCGCGCCAACTGGGATGGCCCGCTCTTCAATGGCCAGAGATGATTCTGCCATTTGTCGATGGATCGTTTCCAAAGCACGGTTCCATTGTAGGCGTCCCGACCGATCAAAGCCCACTTGGGCGGCAACTGAATCGAAATCCTGGAACCTTCATCCATGATGTAAAACAAACGTCCCGCCGTGGACACCAGGGCACTCATGCTCGCCATGCGATCGTGATGCCGCGACCAGCGGGGACTGCCGATCCACTGCAGATGCCGAGGCGGACCCACGGCGGTGTCGTGTGCCACGGCATTGCCATCTGCCCCGTGATAGAAATGAGTCCACTCATCCACATTGTCTGGTGTCGGTTTTACTGTTTTTTGCCAGGAACCGTTTTGACGAATGTAGGCCACCCCTTGTGGTGCAAGGATGCGTTTGATTTCGTTCATGGGAACATCCCCCAAATCCTCCGACACCACCAGATTGACCAGGTTGTCCACGATGGGGAGTTCGGTTCCGGTCAAATGATCAATGGTGATGGATCCGTATTCGCCGCTGGATAAAATCGCTTCCCGCGCTTTCCGGACATTGGCAGGGTTGGAGTCCAGACCATGCACCATATAATGATCGTTGGCCCTGAGGGCTTGGGTCAGTTGTCCGTCGCCACTGCCAATGTGAATGATGAATCCTCCCTGGACCCCGGTGGCATTGATGATCTCCTCCGCCTGTTGGGCAGGTGATTGCGCGGCTATGGACGTTGATAACGTTAAGAGCGATGCAATGACGTAGCCGCTCCAAAGGGTGGTGTACGATTTCATGAGTTGAAGCATGGTTAAAGCGAACCCTTTTTGGGAGACACAACGAGGGCAATCCGGCCCTGACACTGGTGTGTTCAAATCCATGATGGTTCAGCTTGGAATAGGGCCACCATAACGTTTTGATTTGATTTGTGAATGAAAATTTTGGTCGTAATATTTTCTGAATTACCACCATTGAAACACTTCACGGCCCAAGCATGGTAGGCATCGCTCTTATCCAATAGCGCAACCAACGGGCCAGTATCCGCAAATCAAAATTTCATCGGATCGGCTTTTTGCCAAATGACAGCAATCTGGCTTTATTGGTAGATCGGTCTCCTTCCTTGCTGGCTCCTAATTTTCTGGGAGTTTCGAAAAGGTCACTAGACAAATCGTAGCAGGATGCGGCGCCTACAGCAGCACTTTCTTCGGCCAAGTGATCCAGAGCCTGGAGCATCAGTTGTGTCAAGGAGGTGTTGCGCTTCGATGCCAAGGCTTTCAATTGCAATTTTTTTTCACGAGGTACCTTGATGGAAAGTGTTTCAGTTGGCATACACAAGGAGAGTAAGTTGGGTTTGTTAAAAGTCAATTTACTACATGGTTTCCCCAGATAATGAAAGTGGCTTGAAAGAGAACTTGCACGCCTCAAAACAGGATTGCATCCATCGTGGAGAAGGTTATAACCGGAAGATGGCCATCAAAAGTTATCTCCCATCCGATGGGAATCGATGTTCCACCCTTGGCGTGTCTGGGTGTTTCGCGGATTGCTTCAGGTTGGTTGCTTGTTTGATGTCGCTTTTTATGGGGCTGCTGTTGGTTGTACCCAATGCATCCGCTTGTTCCGTGCCCGTTTTTCGATATGCATTGGAGCGGTGGGATCCTGATGATTACGGTGTGGTGGTTTTTCATGATGGAACGCTGAGTCCGGATCAGCAGGCCTGGGTTGACCGAATGGATCCTTCCAAGTCCAAAGAACACCCCTTTGTCAACTGCATGGTCCGAACGGTGGATCTGGCTGACAATCCGGAAAAGGATGCGGTGGACGCTTGGGAACAAATGGATGCGCCTTCCCTCCCTTGGATGGTGGTTTACTATCCGTGGACCAGTCGTGCTTTTGGCTCCTTTTCATCCGGTCCCTTCGATGAGGGGGCTGTGTCAAGACTGGTCGATTCGCCGGCGCGCAGGGAAATTGCGCGTCGTCTGCTGAAGGGTGAGTCTTCAGTCTGGGTGCTGTTGGAAAGTGGCGATGCCACCAAGGATGAACAGGCATTGCAGCGACTCGAGTCCCGACTGGAAGATCTGGAGTCATCACTGAAACTTCCGGTCATCAATCCCATCGATATTTCCGAAGGATTGATTTCGATCGATGCCGATGAATTGAAGGTTGATTTCTCGGCGATCCGCATTTCACGGAATGATCCGCAAGAAGCTTTCTTCATAGAAATGCTCCTGGGCAGCGAAACACATTTGAAGGACGTCCAGGAACCGATTGCCTTTCCAATCTTTGGTCGTGGCCGTTTGCTTTATTCATTGGTGGGAGATTCCATTGCCACTGAGATCATTGATGACGCCTGCACTTTTTTGACCGGGGAATGCTCGTGCCAGGTGAAGGAACAAAATCCCGGTGTCGATTTGGTCTTGTCCGTGGATTGGGATCGAATGGTTCAAAACCAGTTGGATATCGATCGTGAATTACCTCCCCTGGCGGGGTTTGTTGGCATGATGCCCGAGGAGGCTTCCTCATCATCAACAACGAATGATCCCGACGATAGTTTGGCCGACACCGGAGCTTCCAGCGATTCGAACGCTTCGATGACAGAGGAGATCGAACCCTCTGCCGAGACCACCGGCACAAGGCGATCTCTCATGTTTCCGATCATTCTGGCTTGTGGTGGTATTCTGGTGGGTGCCATGGTAGCCGGATTCTTCATTCTGAAGAAATAAACAGGCAAACGCAAAAAGCATGGAGTTGAAGCAATGAGCATTTGGAAAATGATCTTGGGTGAACTGGCGCACCGAAAGGGGAATTTTATTTCCGCCGTCCTTTCAGTGGGCGGGGCCGTTGCCTGTTTGATTGCAACCCTGACATTGCTTCGCATTGATCAAGCTCAGACCAACGCATTGCTCGCTCAAAAACAGGACGCCGTTGAAGCGGCTGGATTGAAGTTGGAAGATGCCATGCGGGTGATCACCAAAGGTCTTGGTTTCAATGTGATCATTCTTCCCCAGGATCAGGATTTGAATGAGCTGCATCTGGAAGGTGCCCTGAGCAAAACCATGCCCGAATCTCTGGTGGATAAACTGTCCCAATCAGACATCGTAACTGTCAATCACCTGCTACCGACTGTCGTTAAAAAAATGACCTGGGAAGAACATGACCTTCCCATACTTGTTTACGGTACCAGGGGAGAAGTGCCGATCATGCATCGGGATCCCAAGAAACCTTTATTGGACGCGGTTCCGCGGGATCAGATGATCGTTGGTTTTGAGATCAGTCAACAACTTGGGCTCAAGGAAGGTGATCAGGCGACGTTGATGGGGATTGAGTTCACCATCATCAAAACCCATGAACAACGCGGTAATCTGGACGACAGCACGGTCTGGCTCAACTTGAGACAGGCTCAAGAAATGTTCGGCATGGAGAATCTGATTCACGCGATTCAGGCACTGGAATGTCATTGTGCCGGAGACCGCATCACCGCTATCCGAAAGGAAATCGCCGGTATCCTTCCCGGAACCCAGGTGATCGAACGAGGCCCACCCGCACTTGCCAGAGCAGAAGCCCGCAACACAGCCAAAGAAACCGCCGAAGCCGCTTTGGAACGCGAGAAGGCGTCCCGAGCAGCAGTCAGAGCCCAGCGCGAACGCATGGCGTCCGTGGTGATTCCGGTGGTGCTCGTTGCCAGTGCCATGTGGATCGCCTTCCTCGCCTACGGCAATGTGCGCGAGCGACGCAGCGAGGTGGGAGTGTTACGAGCGATTGGTTATACATCCGGTAAGATCTCCGGATTGTTTTTGGGCAAGTTTTTGATCGTTGCGGTCGTGGGGGCTTTGATCGGTTACGTGGCGGGTAGTTTCATTGGAGTGGGATTTGGTGAAGATCAGATAAACCTTGGAGTGCTTCAAAAACAGTTCGTCCCAACCGACCTTGCCATTGCCTGCGGCCTGGCGCTGTTCTTATCCACCGTAGGCAGTTGGATCCCATCCATGATGGCCGTCAAACTCGATCCCGCCGAAATCCTGCAACGGGATTAGGGCGGTTGAATGGTGAATGGTGAATTTAGAATGGTGAATGAGCACCAGGGGGGGAGGTTACAGTAGGCTTCCCAAAACGGAGAGTAAATTGGGGGAATCAATGCCACAAGGTAACGTGCCGGGGATCCCGACTCGTTCGGGATTCTACCAGAGTTCTGGTGCAGGTAGGACCAGTTTGTCCCGCGACTGCGTGGATCTCGGTTCGCCCGCTAGCGTCAGCTATGAGGATGTGGAGTGTTGGATGCGGTGGGGTTTTCCTTTGGAAGGTGATATGCCGGGTATGGGGACCACAAGGATGCGCGCCGAGACGACACGCTCTACCTGCGGACGGCCTTGTTTCTATTCATTCACTATTCACTATTTTAAATTTAGCATTTACAAATTTTCTCCGAAAAATGTCCTTTAGACTGTAACCTCCCGTCATTGGCTATGTCTTGGGGGTGAGGTTTGCATGGATACAGTGGCAACAGAAAATGAAATGGATGATTCACACATCATCCGTGAAGTGCTTGCAGGGCGGCGTGATCAGTTTCAGGAGCTGGTGAATCGTTACGCCGACAAGGTTTATGGTGTCGCCTGGAGCCGGTTGGGTGATCGTCATTTGGCGGAGGAGGTGGTGCAGGAAACGTTTATTCAGGGTTTTCAGCAACTTCATCGACTCAAGGACACCGATAAGTTTCTTCCCTGGATCAGTTCCATTGCCCGCAACAAGGCGATTAACTTCGGCATGCGTTTTCGGAATGAACTTCAACGCCGTGAACGCTGGGCACTGGAACATGCGCCTGCTGATAGCTCTCAAGCGTCTGATGCGGATCGGGACCCGGTGACCAAAGAAACCTTGCGTGAGACCTTGGCATCCTTGAATGGCTCGCAACGTGAATGCCTGACCTTGTTTTATCTTCAGGGAAAAAGCGTCGAGGAAGCATCGAAATCGTTGGGGATTACCACAGGAAATTTCAAAACCCGCCTCCATCGCGCTCGAGCTGCCCTTCGCACGAAGTTGGAAGCTATGTTGGAAACCGAGCTGAATCGGTTCAAGCCATCCGACCAAGTGCGTCATGGCATTATGGCGGTCGTGCTGGCGAAGTCCACGAGTGGAACAGGTTTGAAAGCTATCGGGGCCTGGTTGCCGACGATTCCATTCCTTTCGAGTCTGTTTCTCATGGTGCAGTTCATTGCCATGATTCCTGGTTTTCTGTTGGCGAAGTGGACGATGAAACAGACCCTGGACAATTTAAAGGATCAGGATGGGTATCGCGCAAAAATCATGCGTGCGAACAGCCACAAAATTTATTGGACCATTTTGGTTCTCGTTCTGGTCTATTTGACTTTTTCGCTCCAGATAGATCGATTGATTGTCTTGATTACTTTCTATTTGATATTCCTTGCTTATTCGGTGGTCTACCTGGTGCAGTTCAGTGTTCTAAAGTATCAGTTCCCTCCAACGCTATATCTCTGTTATGGTGCGCTTTTAATTTGTATGGGCATTGGGATGTATGACGCATCCTTAAATTCTCTCATCATGATCCCGCTTGGGTTTTCCTTCGTTTTGAGTGGGTATTATTCGAAGGAAAGTGGGGAGGGGCGTTTTGATTGTTCCATATTCCTACGTATTTCAGATTTGCTAAGGCAGAGTAAGCCGGAACTTCCGGTTACTCAGAAAAAATCGCTTCCGTCGACAAGTAGTTTTATCAATTCCTTTATCGGATTCCTGTCTGTGAAAAACAATTTGGTTTCCATGCGGACTGAATTGGATGGCGTGCGAACATGGGTATGTCCCGTTCAAACTTCAGGATTGAGGCTTATGTTTGCGCCCTTTTTTCGAAGTGGAATGTCTACTCTGTTTTTTAGGAAAAACGGAACCATCAAAGCTGAATTAGGGGAAAAGGATCGGCAGGATTTAATCAAGCTAGGGGTGTTAAATGAAGGTGATGATGCAGTCTTCGAATTGGAACAAAAAGTGGAAGTCGGTGTGAAAAAAGCATGGGGCTACTGGTCCCATGGGCAAAACCAGATGGCGAAGTTTGCTTTGGGGTATGAGCCTGATGAACAGACCTTTCATAAACCTCCTGAAAGGTTGTCTGGAAAGCGTTTCAGGTGGGCTTTCACAACTTTGCTTGGAATCCTGATGGTTCTGTTAGGAATGGTGCAACAATATGATCTGAACTGGGGGACTCCCTTTGATGTGAAACGCATGCGGGAACCCAATATTACCGAATCGGAAGCTAAAGCATACGTGCAGGATTTTCTTAGTGACAAGGCCCCTTCCCAAGTGATCCGAAAACGCTGGCTATCTCGTATAGCTTATGGCCATGTGTTTCCTCCGGTGGATTGGTTGACTGAGGAGAATAAGCAAAAGATCCGAGAGTATTTGGAGACAGTCAGAAAACTCGATGCTGCGACGATTGATTTCAAAAGGAGAAACGACGATTTTACACTCTCGGATTTAGAGCAATATGGGGGCATGAGCATTCCTTTGAAATCTCTCTTTGATTTGGAATTCGTAAAAGACATCGACTGGGAAACGCGATTAAGTAAATTTGGCTCCAGTTGGACAACTCCTGATCGGGTGTGGAAAAGTAAAGAGGAAGCCTACCACATCTTCAATGATATGTTCCAAATGAAATTAGCTGCCTATTCTCAATACATTGACCTGAAACAAATCAATTTTTCCAAGGCTCAACAGTGGTTGGTTGAGATGCAGTGTCTGGATACTTCTAAAGATTTTGCCGGATACAAGAAGGTTGACTTGAAAAGAGTACATGGATTGTTTCTCGGATTCTCCACACCATTGCATGAAACATGGAAAGTACTTTCGATTATGGAAATGACTGGTGGTCTTGACTTGATCGACAAAGAGGCTTGTATACAGGGGATTCTAAGATTGCATCATGGTGGTGGGAGGTTTTATTTGAATGTGTCTAGTTCGCGGATAAGTATGAGTAACGGCGCTTCGGATACATGGCGAGCTTTTCAATCGCTCCGCATTCTGAATGCGTTGGATCGGGTGGAGGATCTTGCTGATTGGAAGTTTCTTCTTCGGCGACCTTTACAATTACCGATGCACCCGGGAGATCAGTCCAGGGATTTTGAGCTAAATGGGCACGACTGGAACGAAGTTGAGGCTTTTCTTATGCAGCAGGAGTTTGATGCGTATTTGGAAGGTTTGAGGTAGAGGAAAGCGGTTGGCCACATTTTTGCAAATGCGGCTACCTGGATTTTATTTGCCGAGGCAGAATTGGCTGAAGATGGAGTCGAGGAGGTCTTCGGTGGTGGTTTCGCCGACGATTTCTCCGATGGCGCCGACAGCGATGCGCAGGTCCATGGCGATGAGTTCGAGTTCGAGATCGGATTCCAGTCCGCTGCGCACGGTTTCCAGCGCGGTTCTGGACCTGTTGAGGGCGTCCTGGTGTCGGCTGTTGATCATGACTTCCAGCATCTCGGCCGAGATTTCACCGGACCATACTTTGTCCCGGATCGCATCCTTGAGCGTTTCAAGTCCGTCGCCTGTTTCGCAGGATACATCGATCCAGGTGTGATTCTTTTCTTCCTTGAGAGAGGTGTGTTTTTCCAGATCCGATTTGTTGAGGATGTGGAGACGGACTTTCTGGTTTTGCTTGTCCAGAAACGCCAGGTCTTCTTCATGCAGTTCCGCGGTTCCGTCGACAACATGCAGGACGAGTTCGGCTTGTTCGATGCTCTTTCGGCTGCGCCGGATGCCTTCCTGTTCGATCAAGTCGCTGGATTCGCGCAAGCCCGCTGTGTCCACAAAAATGATCGGGATGCCACGGATGCTGGCGGTTTCTTCGATGGTATCCCGGGTGGTGCCTTCGACATGGGAAACGATCGCGCGATCGTGTCCCAGCAATTGATTGAGCAGACTGGATTTGCCGGCGTTGGGGCGACCCACAATGGCAGCCCGGATGCCCCGGCGCAGGATGCGTCCTTCGCGGGCGGTTGCCAGCAGACGTGACATGAAGTCCAGTGCAGCCTGGATCCGGTCCACCATTTGCGTGCGTGTGTCCGGAGAAATGTCTTCGTCCGGAAAGTCGATGTGTGCTTCCACATGTGCGAGAATGGACATCAACTGGGTACGGAGTTCCCGGATGCGTTGGCTGAGTTTGCCAGCGAGTTGTTCGTTGGCTGCGGTGAGGGCGAGTTCGGTGCGGGAGTGGATGACGTCCGCGACCGCTTCGGCTTGTGTCAGGTCGATACGACCGTTCAGAAAGGCCCGGAGTGTGAATTCACCGGGCTCCGCCAGACGCGCTCCCTGTTGAAGGAGTGTGTCGAGGACCATCTTTGCCGGCAAGGTGCCGCCGTGGGTGGAAATCTCGACTACGTTTTCACGGGTAAAGGTGCGAGGCTCCTTGAAGACACTGAGCATCACCTCGTCCACGGTTTTACCATCCTGTTTGATCTGTCCATACTGGATGGTGTGAGTGGAGGCCAGGGATGGTTTCAGGGATGATTTGCCGATCGGAGAGAACACGGCATCCACGATGGGGAATGCCTGTTTTCCTGAGACTCGGATCACGGCCAGGCCGGCTTCACCCATCGGAGTGGCGATGGCGGCGATGGTGTCGTCGATGGATTGGGAGGGGCGGTCCATGCGGCGGGAGCAGTTGATTAGTGCCGATGTCCGTGGCAGTTTCCTTGTGCGTTTTCTGCGTCGCGACCCATCAGGAACAATCGGGCCTTCTCATAGCTCTTTTTGTGGAGGTAGTGGAGTAGTGAGGGATCGGTGTCGCGTGGAAGTGATGCGGTTTGCTGATCGATTTTTTCGAAAATGGCCATCAGGTTGGGTTGTCCTTCTTTGGATGCCAGTTGTGCGACGGCTTTATCGAGTTCGTTCAAGCTTTCGAGGATGTCGGTTTCTAATGTCGTCATGATGGATAAAGGTATTCCTTCTACCCGGGGATTAATCAATGGTGAAATGTTTTCAATTTATGTCCACAGCCGAAATGGTTCCTGATAGGTTGCCTGCATGTTACTTTCTTTCATCAGGATTCTGTTGGTCGTGGCTGCTTCTGGTTCTCTGCATGCCCAGGACGTGATTCCATCGTTGCACGGGAGCGGATTGCCAACCTTTCTGCCTGCAGGATTATCCTCTGAAAAGGCGCATCAGGCTTGGGAGACGACGCGGCGGGAGCAGATTCTGGATGCGTTCGAGACTTATGTTTACGGAAAGGCGCCGGATGATGGGTATCTTCTGGAGTTTGAACGATTGGATGTTCAATCCATGCAACCCGGACTACAAGCCGAACGCAGGCGGATCGCGGTGCGCGTCAGAACGGATCTTGGAACAGCCCGGATCAAGGTCACTCTGTTTTTGCCATTGGAACGTGCTCACCCCGTTCCGGTGTTCCTTGGGATGCACTTGTTTGACTCGTCGCGGGATTTGCCTGTGATAGGTCAACCATGGAAACATTCAGGTGATTCGGTCGATCCACAGGACGGATCAGCCCATTTGGCGTCCGGAGATCCTGCTGTGTTGCTGCACATGATCCTCGATCGAGGTTACGGATTTGCCACCATTGATGCCAATGATGTGGACCCGGATGAACATGATGATTTCAGGAACGGGATTCATGCTCTCTTTCATGACGATGCGCATCCGCATGGCCCGGGGGATTGGGGCACTTTGGCTGCCTGGGCATGGGGATTGGGTCGTGCTCTGGATGTGCTGGAAAGAGAGGAGGATGTGGATGCATCGAAAGTGGCTGTGATCGGACATTCACGCATGGGAAAAGCGGCATTGTGGGCCGGGGCGGTGGATCCGCGTTTCGCGATGGTGATTTCAAATGATTCGGGTTGTGGCGGCGCTGCGATCAGTCGACGGCAGAAAGGGGAAACCCTGGTGCATATTAACCGTGTTTTTCCTCACTGGTTCTGTGGGCATTTCCATGCTTTTGGGGAAAGGGAACAGGCTTTGTCTGTGGATCAGCACATGTTGGTTGCCCTGGTGGCGCCACGGCCGGTTTACATCGCCAGCGCCGAAGAGGATGCCTGGGCCGATCCGATGGGCGAGTTTCTGGCGGCTTTTTATGCTTCGGAAGTATACGAATATTATGGTGTGACCGGATTGAAGCCTGATGAACGTCCCTTACTGAATCAATCGATCGGTGACAGGGTGGGATATCACATACGGTCGGGAAGGCACGACATTACTGCCTTTGATTGGGCCAGGTATCTTGATTTTGCCGATCGGCATTTTTTGGGGAAGCGTCCTTGACGTTTATTCCTGGTTTCGGGTGAATGCACACATGCCATTTGTTTCACGTAGAAAGTTTCTGGATCACGGTCTGAAAGGTGGGCTGGCTTTGGGGGGGGCCGGTGATCTTTGGAATACCCCCTTGCATGCCGAGCCCGATTCCCAGGAGATCTCGGCTGAGATTGCCATCATTGGCGGTAGCTTGGGAGGGTGTGCGGCAGCGTTGGCTGCGTTGAGGATGGGGCATCGGGTGGTGATGACGGAGGAGACCGATTGGATTGGTGGCCAGTTGACCTCTCAAGGAGTGCCGCCTGACGAGCATCGCTGGATCGAATCTTACGGAGCCAATGCTTCGTATCGTGAACTCCGCCGCAGGATCCGGGATTATTATCGACAGCATTATCCATTGACCCACGCTCAAAGAACCAAGTGGAACTTGAATCCCGGTGCAGGTTCGGTTTCACGCTTGTGTCATGAACCCCGTGTCGCACTTGCCGTGCTGCGGGATTGGTTGGCTCCTTATTTGAGTTCCGGTCGCTTGACTTTGTGGACACAGCACCGGCCGGTCGGGGCCGGAATCGAAGGAGATGAGGTGCGTTCTGTGGAAGTGGAAAGCCTGGAATCAGGGCGACGCCGCAGCATTCGGGCGAAGGTGTTTTTGGATGCGACGGAGTTGGGTGATTTGCTGCCTCTGACCAAGACGGAATATGTCACCGGAGCAGAATCCAGGGACCAGACCGGTGAACTGCATGCCAGCGCCACGTCCCGTCCGGATAATCATCAGGCTTTCACGATGTGTTTCGCCATGGATTATCTGGAGGGGGAGGATCATACCATTGAACGTCCGGAACGGTATGATTTTTGGCGGGATTATGTTCCTGCCATTCAACCCGCATGGCCGGGGAAATGGTTGGATTGGACTTATACCCACCCCCGCAGTCTTGAACCCAGATTGTTGGGATTCAATCCAGCGAACGGCTCCTACAAGGGAGTGATCAACCTGTGGGCCTATCGTCGCATCGCTGCCAAGTCCAATTTCGAGCCCGGCACGTATTCAAGTGATATCAGTTTGGTGAACTGGCCGCAGAACGATTATCTGCTGGGTTCCATTGTGGATGTCACACGGGAGCAGTTTCACCGGCACGTTCAAGATGCCAAACAGTTGAGTTTATCGTTGCTTTACTGGATGCAGACGGAGGCCCCTCGGCATGACGATGGGCATGGTTACCCGGGTTTGAGGTTGCGATCAGACGTGATGGGAACCGAAGACGGATTAGCCAAGTATCCCTATGTGAGAGAATCGCGTCGCATTCGGGCGGAATATACGGTGACCGAAAAGGACTGTGGACTTGAACAACGGATGCAGATGACCGGTGCAGACCGCGATTCCGTGCGTGCGGCTGACTATAAGGACTCAGTGGGGCTGGGGAGTTATGCGATCGATCTG
>Ga0181578_10000084_pt1 | contig 76647 bp, 79 predicted proteins | sample 071ome_21_FD_148659 | JGI IMG/M metagenome (GOLD analysis project Ga0181578, IMG submission 148659) | Coastal salt marsh microbial communities from the Groves Creek Marsh, Skidaway Island, Georgia - 071401CT metaG (spades assembly) | ecosystem: Environmental > Aquatic > Marine > Intertidal zone... | reverse complement strand
GGTGCTCGAGGCGGGAACGGTGGGATTTGTGGGCAAACGGTCGACGGCGCCCTACATCGAAGGGGCCCGCGTGTACGAGTTTTATCCGGCGGGCTGGTCCGACACGCCGGCGGCGGCAATAAACGACACCGAAGAGTTGCTCAAAATTGCGGTGGTGGCCGAGACGGTAGTGCTCCCGCTGTTTGGGCCCATCACCGGCGGCGAAGAGCCGGTCGTCTCGGTCCCAATCTTCGAGGCCGGCTACGCCCGGCTGCGGCACGTCGGGGTGGAACCCCAGATTCCGTGCCTCGGCACCCGGTGCAAACTGCGGTACAGTCCGTCTCAGAACATTTTCATGCTCAATTTGATCGAAGACGCCAGCCTCCGCTCCACCTACGTCGGCCGGATCATCTCGGCCACCAAGACGGGCCCGGCCTACGCCGGCCCAGAGGTCGACGTCGGCGACGTCGAGTTTTTCCGCCAACGCCCCTACAAGATATTAGCCGGGCGCTAGAGAAAGCCCGACACGGCAGCGCGGGTCTCGTGGAGGCTCTGCTCGACGCTGCCGAGCCGGACGAGCGCGGCGACGGCCTCGATCCGGGCGTCAAACCGCGGAGTCCCGAGGTCGGCCACCAGCTGCCGGAGGTACTCGGCGTCGGCGGGATTCGCCACGGCCGCCGTGACCGCCGCCGAAATCCCGGCAAAGGGGCCAGATTTTTCGGGGCCGGATTCATCCGTCGGGTCCAGAGGGGGCGGCATCGGCGGGTGGCCGCACAACCGTCCTGAACCCCAAGACAATGCCAAAGATAACTGGTGTGCGCCGCTCTTCCCGGCTCGAGCACCGTGCCTCCGAGTACCGAAACTACCTCGACATGGCGACGAACCGGATGCTCGAGGCGACGAGCTGCTTGAACGTTGACGAAGACGCCGACCTCGTCGAGCAGTTTACCACGTTTGCCGCGGCCGTCAAGGTAATTGCTGACACGACGAGGACGATCGAAGAGAAGCAGCGGACGATCGCGCCGCACCTCAAGACGGTGGCGATGGACCTTTGCGTCGAAAATGTGGTTGGGTCGTTCTCCACACTGCGGAACAGCATGATGCGGGCGCTTGCTCCGCTCTACAAAATCATACACCGCGCCGGCACCTACACGCCCCCCGACAAGGTCGTACGCCGAAAACACATTACCTGCGGCGTGTGCGGCGACGACGATGAATTTTTCGTCTCGGGCCGCGTCACGCTGAAGCGGTGCGGGACGGCGCGCGCCCGCCACACGCTGTGCGGAGGCTGCTTTATCCGGTGGTTTGTTGTCCACGCCGAATCGACCTGCCCCATGTGCCGCCACTGCCACTTTCCCGAGGAAGTTAGTGAGAGCCTGATTGCGGATCTGGACCACGATGACCGTGCAGAGCTGGCGGACGACAACGCCGCAGAATCGGACATTGGCCTGGCGCGTTCGGATGGCCGCTGACGGCGTCGACAGTCTGGCCAGCTTTGCGCGGGACGTTGTTTGGTACGAGCGGGTTGATCTGGCCGAGGGAATCGAGGCGGCAAAGGCTGCGCTGGCCTCGATCCCCCCGCAGCTGCGGCAACGGGCCATCGACGAGATCAAGGCCGCCGAGGCACAGCTTGCAGAGACGGACGAGGCGATCCGAGCCGCGGTTCGGTTTATTAGGAGCCAGGACCGGAAAGCGGGAAGGGGTGGGGACCGATTTAAATTGCCGTAGACAGTCTAGTGTAGAACCGGGACACGGGCGGCGGTGGTGGCCGGGTGGGTCGGGTGGGCTGGATCGCGGCACAACCGGGCGCGATGAGCTTTGAGTATCCGATGGCGGTGCTGCAGGGGTGGATTCCGACGCTGCTGGCGAGCGCCGAGCATGTTGGCGGTGGGCTCGACGAGACGCTCGCGTTTCTCGAGACGGAGCTAGAGCGGGTGCTCGACTTTGTGCGGGCGCAGCGGCGGGCGCGGACCAAGCCGGCCGTGCCCGAGACGCCGATTGAGCTGGTGCCCGAGACGCCGCCGCGGGGCACCATCGCCCGAATGACAACCCCGCCGAGGTCGCCGTCTTCCGTGGCGTCGGCGCAGATCCCGGACGAGATTCCCGCGAGCCCAAACTACTTTAGCGACTAGGTCTATCTTTAGTTTAAAAGCTTGCGTCCGACCACTCCCGGGAAAAAGAGGAACGAGAAAAAGATCCACAGCACAAAGATATAGACGAGATCGGGCACGTTGGCTCCGGCGTCGTTGGATTTTTTGATGGACACGTCGAGCCGCCAAAACACCGGGATCCACGACAGCACAAAGGCCACCATCCCCGCGAGGTACAGCGTCAGCACGATCATCTGCCCGATCCGCTCCTCGACAACGTACCACACGAGCTCGGCGGCCCAGCCCACAAACATGATGAGAATGTAGGCCGCGGCCGCAAACAGCAGTTCGGCAATGCCGATAAACTTTGTAAACACAAACAGGTTGACGATGAAGATGAGCGTGGCCGAAATGCTGTAATCGAGCGTCCGCGGAAACCACGACCCGCCCATCTGGGCCAGCCGGGCGTTCGAGTAGATTCGCGCCGTCACGAGGTGCTGGAGCCCCGAAATGATGGAAAACACGGGCACGATGAACCCAAACGAGTTGACGGCAATCTCCTCTCTGCCCTCGGTGATGGCGTTGGTGTCGCCCGAGACCCAGACGTCGTAGCGGATGAGCACGGTGGCAGTGCGCTGATTCTCGATCCCGGCGATCGACCCGAGCATCACGAATGCTACCACAAGGTGGATTAGCGCTGCAATGAGGTTCCAGGCCCTGAACTTGGACGCGTAGGTGGTGGCCGTGCCAAAAAATGAGATCCGGTCAAAGAAAAAGTTGTAGGCGAGCGTGAGAACAAAGGCGGTCGAAATGGCGATCAGTCCGACGTAGCCAATCTGAAATTCGTCGTCGTCGTCGCCCGGCGAGGCGCCTTGCTCGACCGAGACCCAGAAAATGACAAGGAGCGGGATCTTGGCGAGGAAGGAAAGGCCGAGCAAGGAGAATTCGGTTTTTAACGCGACGGCGTCTTTCCGGGAAAGCTGGTCGCTCTCCTGAATCTTTCCGGCAAAGTCACCGGCGCAGCACGCTTTTGCGGACTCGGGTTCGGCATCGCCAAGAATGTTGTAGGGAACGTTGCTCATCGCGGGGAAGACTACAGGAAACTTCCCGGCGACTTTATAGAGGACGGTGGCTAGGTCGGCGCCAGCAGCATCGGCACGGCGCCGTCGTCCCGGCTCAGGCGGGGCCCGAGGTACCGGAGCGCCGCGAGCTTGGTGGGAAAAGTCGCCTCGACGGTGGCCACGACCGGCCCAGAGCTCGACACGACCACGATCCGCCACTGCGTCGAGGGGGTCGCGGCAATCTTGTCGACCGCGGCCTCGGCCTCGGCGGCTCGAACCGGCTCCATCGCCCCGGCTGGTGTGTTTCAGAACCGGAACACGGTCCGGGTCGAGCTCTGGCCGCGGAGCGCGGTGCCTGTGGTCCAGTTGTAGACGATGTTGCCCTCGTTGTCGGCAACAGACCCGACCTGTTCGAGAAAAATGGCGCGCTCCTGCAGTTTCCGATCACGCTCGGCCTTTGATCTTTGATCCTTCCCCAACAGGATGCGTGCGTTTTCGAAAAGGAGGTCGGTGAGATCGATCCAGGCGGCCTCGACCTTAAGCAGCGTGACATCCTTCTCTTCGATTCGCTGAAAGGTTGTCGACCAGTTGGCCATTTCCGCCTTCATGTCGAGCGCGCCGGCCACGCGGCCTCTTGCATCAATGTTTGGCTCGCGTCCTTGCACAACGTCGACCACGTACTTGATGGAGTGCCAAAAACAGTTTCCGTCCGGTGCGATTCTGACAAAGGTGTAGCTCTGCCTCCTCGGGTTCCACCGCAGCGCATCGTAGTGAGCTATGCCGTTGTAGAGTACAAGCGCGTCCGGAATCCCGGTTTTTTCGCGGTCGGCCAATTTAAACTCGTTGCCCACTTGTTCGACCCAGACAGTCTCGTTGCCGGCGGTCATCTGCGCCATGAAGACCGGGAGATTGAGGCCGAGCACGGTACGCGCAAACGCGCCAAACAGCAGCGCGTCCGTGTCCCGGACGAAAACGGATTTCGTGTTGAGCTTGAGCATCTCCAGTTCAATGAACCGTATGTCGTCGGGGAACCCCGGTTCGCCCGCAATGAGCCCAAAAATCTGATCCTTTGTCATATCTCGGCCCTCAAACACAATCTGCTGGAACCGCCCGTGGATTTCTTCGATCGCCGTCTCGGCACTCGAGTACTGCACGCTGTTGAAGCCATACTCCCTCCGATCGTTTTTTTCTTTGAGGATACGGCGCGCGGCCTCTCGGGCCGAAGCCTCGGAGATGCCGAGTTTTTTGTTGATGGTATCTTCCGCCTCGGCCAGTCCCTCCGGTTTGGCCCGCGGTGGCGGCTTTGATCCGGCCAGGGACAATGACTCGTAGTACTCTGCGGCGGCGGCCTGGTCGGCGGCGTCTTGCGCTTCGATGGCGGCCAGCGCCTCGGCCAACCCCGCCGAATTGACCCGAGGCGGCTCTGGATTTTTGGTCTCGTACGCTTCAACGGCGGCGATGGCGGCCTCTTCGGCCTCTTTCTCTTCGGCGGCCTCTTGCGCTTCGATGGCGGCCAGCGCCTCGGCCAACCCCGCCGAATTGACCCGCGGCGGCTCTGGATTTTTGGTCTTGTACGCTTCGACGGCGGCGATGGCGGCCTTTTCGGCCTCTTTTTCTTCGGCGGCGTCGAGCCTGGCAAACGCCGCCATGATATCGGCGATCGGGCCATCGCCGAGGTCGCCGAGGTCGCCGGGCTCTTTGTTCATGCCTATATTCCAGTGATGCTCTCTTTGCGCGCGGCATATACGCGGTCCGGTTCTCGACGGTCAGAGCTCTAGCAATGTGCCTCGAGCTGCTCTTTGGATTTCTGCTGTCGGTGGGCCTCACCGTGGGCGCCGTGCTCGACTGGGACAAGTCCGGAACCGGCATCTCGGCCTCGGGGGTGGTGTTTCTGCTTGCTGGCCCAATCCTCTTTCTCCAGTACTTTTTCAACCGCGACATCCTGGCATTGCAACGGTTCTACCGGAAAAACTCGCTGGCCGCCCGCGAGCAGCAACGGACCGCCGGCTTTGCCGTTATGCTCATCCTGGTGGCCATCTACATCGTCGGTGCGTGGGGCATTTCGGCCGAGGGAACCGCCACCGAGGCCACGGTCGACGACCGGAATGCCCTGGTCGGGTGGCGGCTGCTCCAGATCGCCTATTTTGGGACGCTGCTCTTCTACCTCCCCGCCATCGTTGCCAAACGCGCCGTTTCGGTCATGGTGGTGTGCGCCCTCGGGGCCGTCGAGCAGCTCGCGGCGTTGATTGTGGTTGTAGTGGCCGTGTCGACCGGGAACCCGCTGCTGCCGGCCTCCTACCTCGTTATCCAGACGGTGGCGACGACGTGGGCGGTCGGCTACGATTTCATCACCTACAATGGGCTGTGGTGCTGCTGCGACCTCTCTGCGCACCGCGGGCCGAATTACTACGAGAGCGTGACCACTGTAGGGACTGTATAGCGGGGCCCCGGTTTAGGCGCGTATAAAAATGCTCGTGGGAATCTCGGAGAGCAAAAATCCGGGCGGGAATTCGCGCGGCCGTTTCGCGGGCCCCGCGGCGTCGGCGTCGACCGGGCGCTTGGCCTCCCTCGCGGATTCGCGCAGCCGTTTCACGAGCCCCGCGGCCTCGTCGTCGGCCGGGTGCTTGATCCCCGGCCGTGATCTTCTCGCCGCCGCCTCTGCCACATCGGCCGCATGCTTTGCCGCGGCCTTTTCGGCGTTTTCCGCAATTGTCCTCTCCTCGTCGGGGGTCAGTTGAAAGTCTCTCTCGAGCTTCTGCCGCTCCTCGTCGCCCTGTAGGTACGAATACACCGAGTTTGCTGCGCCCCGCACACCCTTTTCGTTTGAGATGAGGCTTGTCTCGCCCATGATCGACGTCGAAATGTCGCCCGGCAACCCAAACGACTCGAATAGCTTCATGACCGCGTAGACTGCGTGCTTGTCGCGGTCTTGGACAATCCGCTGGTAGACGCTGCTGCGGTCTTCCCGGAGGTAGGTGATTGTGCGCGTCGCTCGACCAAACCGTTCTGTGAAAGATTCCCAGATCGGAAGCCGGGCCTCGGCGTCTTTCGGGTTTTCTGTCATGGCGTCGGCCTCTTCCTCCGACAGAATGATCCGAAGGTGCAGCGCTCTATCGGCGCATTTGTGAAAGTCGGCCACGACTGGGCGGTGATTTAGCCCAGTGGTAAAACTGTCGGCCCACACCGTCAGCGTGAGCTCCTTCGGGCGACGGCCGTCGAACCACAGTCCGTCGACAGCTACGACATCCTTTTGAACCTCAATATTTTTCAGCGAGTAACAGTCCTTAAAACAATTTTTGCTGAATATCTTCACGTTCGATGATGGGAAGGTCTCCAGGGATGTACAACCCAAAAACGCCTCTACGCCAAGATACTGGGGGGTTCCAACAATCGTGTGCAACGATTTGCACCCGGAAAATGCCTCCCACGTAATGTCAAAAATACTGGGCATCTCGATTCGTTTCAGGTTGCTGCACGATCGAAACGCCCCAAATTTCAAAAGACTAACACTTTCAAGGGTGATCTGCTCCAACGACCTGCAAGACCGGAAAGCAAGTTCCCCCACCTCCCGCACGAGCGGAGCGTTTACAGTCTTCAGCCCGTTGCAAGTATCAAACGCAGACTGTTCGATAGAAAGTGCGGTCGGAATGTCAACCCGTTCGAGCTTCTCTTTAAAATAAAACAGCGCTTCTGGTACAGATGCAATGTTTTGCAGGTTGACGGTTTTGATCGTGGCGACAAACGAAAAACTATCGTTCGAGATCGTTGTTACACTAGGAAAGTCAAGGTCAACCAAAACCGTTTCATCAAATGCCTGTTTTTCTATTGTTTGCGCCGCTGGAAAATGAACCGATTTTAACTTGACGCAATTTGCAAACGCGGCTTCGGAAATGGTCCTCACCAGCGGCATCCGCACTTCTTCGAGCAGTTCGCACCCTTCGAATGCACTGGCCCCAATGATTTCAACACGCGGTGCGACAATTTCTCGGAGTTTGATACAATCTAAAAACGCCGTTTCTTTGATCTCGACCGCACGAGACATGATTGCCTTCGTCAGCGAAACGCAGTGAGAAAATGCGTTTGGTCCAATTTCGAGAACGTGCTCCAGATTGATTTCAACGAGATGTTTGCACCTGATAAACGCATTTTCCGGTATAACTCCAAGACTACGAGACAACTTCACCCGTGTCAAACTATGAAGCAGTGGAAATTCCATTCCGGTCATCCTCATAATGGTGGGCGAAAAGACCACTTCTTCGACCGTTCCACTCGCAGTCAAGCCGTTGATTTCGAGGAGCCCCATCGGAAATGTGATTTTTTTAAGCTCATAATGTTTGTAGTCTTCCTCCCCTGTGGGCACGACTTGAAACATAGCGGATCTATCGGCTTCCATGCGTTTCCTAAGCGCGGCAAAGTAGTCCTTCACATTGGTTGGTGGAATAACCACCTCCCGCTTGCTGCCATCCTCGTACTCGAGGACGGTGGGCGCCTGACTGACGTTCTGCATGTCGAATGGTGCACCAACCGGGCCCGCCCCCTTATATCCGGGACCACAGTCGACACGGCCGCGGGCCAGATCCACAATCAGACCCGGGGCTCCCGTATATAGACCGAATCTGGGCCCGGGACGGCGCAGAACCATGCCGCGGCGCGGACTGAAGCGGGCAATTTCGATGAGTTCGGACTCGGAGACGGAGGAAGCCGTCTTCGTGGTTCAGGTGGCAGAGCCGGGCGGCGACCCAGACTCGAACGCCGACTCTGAATCGGATTTTGCCGAGCCAGAGGCAACGTGCACCGAGTGCGGCGCGTGGATCTGCCTCGACTGCGGCTACCCGGAGGGAGAGCCGTGCGTGTGTGGAGCGGCCGAGTCGGATTCCGAGCTGGTCGAGTGGGGGTCGGACGACGACGGGGTGTGCCGGTGCTGCCAGGTCGATCTAGCTAAATCCGGGTCCGGGTCCGAGTCCGAGTCCGGGTCCGGGTCCGAGTCCGGGTCTGAAACAGAAGCGTTATAAAGCCACCCCCAGTTCTGCTGTAGCTTCGTCTCCTGCCGCCATGATTTCCTTTGCCGTCATCCTCGCCACCGCCGCGTTTCCAGCCCTCGACTTTTGCCCTGGGGTCGAACGAGGAAGTTTGACTCTTAACGAGAACGACGACGGGACGGGCCAAAGTCGGCTTTTAAAATGCGACGGGCAGACCATCGGAGACTGCCACGTGTCGTCACCGGGGGTTCAGTGCTGCGAAAAGAATACAAACGATGAAGAATCAAACTGTCACGACAAATCAGAAAACAATTGTGACACAGTTGAAGATGTAAACCAAAATCCGACTCCTGCGGTCTGGTGCACGTTCACGAAAGCGCGGGCCCTCAGCCGGACCGAGACTGCGGGGATTGTGGTCGGCTCGGTCGCCGGGTTCCTACTGCTTGTCTACGCTTTTTTCAAGCCGAAATCCGGCGTGCCGGCGCTGTACGTTGCCTACTACATCCCGATCATCGTGGCGGCCGTTCTGTTGATGGACCCCGACTTTGCGACGCCGTTTGTGCTTGGGTCGGACGCCGACGCTCGGTTCCGGATCCAGGTGGCCGGCGTCACCGTCATCGTGATTGCGAGCGCCCACCTCGTGCTCGGGGGCCTCGAGGCGCGGTCGAAAACGGACGAAAAGTGGTATGCCCGGTGGCGGTCCGAAGCCGGATTTACCGGCCGCAACGTCGTCAACATTGTTGCCGATGCCGCCGTCGCCGTGTCGCTCGGGTTTGGCGCGCAGGTCACCGCCCACCCCGGCACTGGCCGGCTCGAGCAGCATTTGGCCGCCGACGACTGCATCGAGGCGGGGTCCGATCTGTGGTACTGCGGCGAAACGGCCTACACCTACGCGTGGGTGGCCCTAATCGTGGCCGCCGCGGGCAACCTTTTCTGCATTGCCGGCCGCTTTATGGACTCGGATTCCGACACCACTCCGGGATACAATCTGCTCCGGTAGAACCCGCGTTTTTTTTTGTTGATCTAAAAATGGCTCTGAAGGGGGGGTGTCTACGCCAGCTGGATTGGACACGGCGGGGTGCGCCACGCCCGGGCAGGGTCGTGGTCCAGATCGCAGAACCGGGCTGAAACGCAGCAATGACCAACGAGGATCATGACACGTGGCTTGACGCGATTTCGGCGCTGCTCGACCGCTCGTCCGAGCCAGATCCGATCGAGCCGACGCCGGCACCATCGGCGCCGTACATTCCGCAGTTCCCGGCGATATTCTTCAACCCGGCGCTCAAAAACCGGAACTTGGTGCGGTCCGAGTGTCTCGCGGTGGCCGGAACCGAAGAGTACGTCCACGAGATTTCGTTCTTTGCGCTGCTCTTCCTGCGGACGATCCAGCGGTTTCCGCCGCTTCCGATCGAAGCCGCATCGCGGCGGCCGGTGCTCACGGCCGTCCACTGCGCCGCGTTTGCCGAGATTGGCGTCCAGTCCGAGCCGGGCAGCGACCTCATTGTTGTGCCGGGCTGCGGCAGCACCAAAAAGGTGTCCTACGTCTTTTCGACCCGGGTGGTGCGGCGGCAGCAGAGCCCGGTCAAGGTGCCGATGACGGAGCGCGCGGTGCTCCACGCCATGTGCCGCGTTTTTCAGCCGTTCAAGATCGAGAACGTGTGGGAGCGGGCCGCGGTCGCGGCGGCCTACTTCAAGGATGCGGTCGACACGGGCCTCGCCGGCGCCGGCGAGCTGCCGCTCATGGTGGCGGTCGAGGCGGTCATTGTCAAGCGCGTCATTTCAAAGGTCGAAGAGACGGCGCAACCGCTCCAGTTTCGGCGGGTGATGGCGGCCGCGGCCGGAAAGGCGGGGGTGGCCGAGGCCGTCACGATCGAGGGCGCGACCCGGCTGCTCGACGCCGCCAGCGTGATGGACTACCTTGCCACGACCGTATCGCGGCGGAAGGCGCGAATGCCGCGGATCCTCGCCGACTTTTCGATCGAGCTGGACCGGGTGGCGTTGAACCTGAATCAAGTCGCCTCTGGCATCCGATCACTGAAGCGGTCTGCGGACGACGACGGCGGGCCGGCATAGCAGCGTATTTTAAAGCCCGTGTTTTCTTTGGCTCGGCCATATTTGACGCCCACCGCCCGCCGGGTACCCGCGCCGCCATGTCATCGCTCAACGAGAACAACCGCGGCAACTTTGAGGAAATTGAAGGTCACTGCCGCATCCTCACGGCAAAGCTTACGCAGCTCACCGAGCGGGACCAGGCCGCCGCGACGGCGCTCGAGGATCTGTGCGACTACTACGAGCGCGGGCTCCAGATGCGGATCCTCCACAACACCACGCTGACCGAGGAGATCAAGGAGCTGAAGGCGGCCCATGCGCAGTTTGTCAACGCCATTGTGCTGTGGGCGCTGGCGGCGGCGGGCGTCGGCGGGGTGGCGATCATCTTCATGTACCCGATGGTCGTCGCCTCGATCGTCGGGGCCTACTGGTCGCACGTCGCCGTGGCCGGGGTGTCGGTCGGAGCAACGTTTATGCTTCGAAACTCTGTATAAAGTGCCTACTCTGCTGTACCAACCCCGCGCGATGGCGGTCGAGTCCTTTTCCGCCCGGGCGCTGCTGCTGCTCCAGGGGATCCCGGTCTCCCCGGGCCTCGCCGCGCCCGACTGGGCCAAGCAGGCGCTGGTCGACGCGCAGACGGCGGCGGTTCGGCGGCACCGCCCGGCGCGCACCGCCGAGGAGCAGACCTCGGCCCTCGAGGTTGCCTTTGCAAACGCCGACAGTTCGTTCCAGGCCCGGCAGGTCCAGACTGCGCTACAGCACGTCGCGGTGGGGCTCGCCCGTGTTCCAAGACCGCCAAACACGGCCTACGCCGTCGCGCTCCACTTTTCGTTGCTCCGGCTGGTCGAACGGCTGGCCCGGATCGACTCGGTCCCGATCGCCGAGGCCGACATCGAGGCCATTTTTGAGCTCCGGGTGTGGTGACCCGATCCGGGGCCAGATTGGACACCGCCGTGCACCTCCCCGGCGCACCGCGGCAGAGGAGCGCACACACACACCGCGCCATGGCACCGACGCCGCTCGAAGACGCGCGGGGAATCGTGTTTGCCGATGTCGGGCGGCGCTGCGCCGAGGTGGCGGCGGCCATCTACCGGACGCACGCCGCCGGCGCCGACGTGTTCCCAGTGCTGCTGTCGCCGGCGCCGCCGACGGGCGACCGCGGCGGGGTGGTGGTCAACGTGGCGAGCCTTCCCCTCTACCCAAAAGGCGAGTTTGCCGGAAAGACGCACGTCGACGCCGCAGTAAAGCACATCAAAGAGCCCGGCGGCAAGGTCTGCTTCATTTTCGAGGCGGCGCACCACCTGTCGTCGTACCGGTTCCAGCGCGCCGTCGAGACGCTCCGGAAGATTGCGGGAAACGCCTTCAACTACGCTGTTCGGGTGTTTGTGCTGTTTGACGCGCTCGGGCCGGTGCAGCGATCGCCGTTCACCGAGGCCCGGTGCTTCACGGCGACCTGGTTTGGCGGCCGCGGCGTGGTCGGGACGGTGGTGGACCTCCCCGAGCCCGAGCTGAACCCGCGGACCGCCGAGGTGGCGCGGCGCTGTTTTGACCGCCGCGGCATCGACCCCTCGGATCCGTTTGTGTCCGGCTTTGTGGCGGCCATCTCCTGCCGGACCCCCACCACCGAGGTGCTCCGGGGCGGCTCGACCATTGTTGCCGCGACGGTCCGGGGCCTCGCGGGGGCCCTCTCCGCGGCCGCGACGGTCGCGTGGGACTGGAGCCCGGACGACGCGCTCGTGGCCGAGTCGGTCTACTACGGCAACGACGGGAAGGAGACGCGGCGGAAGGTGGCGTTCCCGATTGCCTCGGCCTCGCGACGGTCCGACAAGTACTTTGCCGCGGTGCTCGAGACGGTGGCCGAGGAGCTCTCGGTCCGGTTCCGCGAGACGGGCAAATCGGCGACGGTTCCCCGCGGGACGTGGCTCATCTGGGATGGCGAGTCAACAAACGACCTTATTTTTGACGAGTCGACGGTCGACCCTGACGGATTCCACTGCCGCGAGCCCGAAACTGCCGCGGATCCGGACATCCCGGTGCTGCGGTGCCGGCTCTACCCCGCGGCGCGGGAGGTCGAGGTGCCGCTCTACGCGGCGCTGGGCGAGGGCGTCGGCCTCGCGGTCCGGGTCGCCGGGTTTGGCTCGTTTGGCGACGATCCCGGCGCGGCTCCGGCGATCCTCGGCACCACTGCGACAGCCGCGGCGGCGGCCCGGGACACGGCGGACCGGACCCCGGTGCTGGCGGCCGAGCTCTTTTCGCAAGAGCAGCTCCGGACGGCGCTCCGGCTTGTCGAGACGGCGCCGACCATCTACGGCCTCGCCCCCGCGGGCGGCGGCTCTCTTGCGTTTTCGCTGCCGCCGCCGTTTGGCAACGCCCAGCCGATTCCCGACCCGACCGAGCTCGCCACGATGGTGGGGCGGCTCGTCCCGCGCAGCAAGCTCTACCGCATCGGGATCCCGCCGGCGTAGCGCATATCTTTGTTTAAACAAACAACCGTTCTATTATCATGGTGGAGTGAGGCCCAGGATCCGAAAGAGAAACTCGTCGCTCAGCGCCGGGATGTAGCGTGTCCAGTTTCCCGTGACAAGCCTGGCGACGGCCTCAAAATACGGCCGGATGTCGGGGTGAAGTTCGCCCAGCTGCTCGGCCGGCTCGTACGCCATGTGCGCAGGGTTGGGGCGCATCCCGCCGCGCTCGTCAAACGGCTTGTAGGGCGCCGGGGCGTAGGGCTGCGGCACATCGACCTTTTTGCGGCTCGGGTAGACCATCGGCGGGAGGCCATAGCACACGGTGGCACAGACGACGACTCGGGCGCCGGTGAGGTGGTCGGATGCGTAGACGTCCAAGATCGGCTCCAGCCCGCTCCACACGTAGGCGCTCAGTCCTTTCCGGACGCGGGCGACGATCTGCTGCTCGAACCGCTTCCACGTCTCCCGGAGATAACCAGAAAAAACGGGCGCAGCGAGCGCGCCGAGAAACCACCCGAGCACGGGCTGGCCAGATCCGGTCATGCCGCCCTGCCCGATCGAATGCAGCGTCCCCTGCGAGAGCAGCACGACGCAGAGCTCGCCCTGCTCCCAGGCGACGGTCCGGGTCATCGCCCGCATCGCGTCGGGGGTGGTCGGCTGCTTAAAGTCCTTAAACCCCTCGGTGGCCGCGTTGTACTGATCCGTGTGCGCGTTTGCGACCAGCTTCTTCAGGCCGCCGGCCGAGAGGTCGATCGCGGGGTCGCCGAGCCTGTAGTGTCCCCGGTCGCGCGCGAGGCCGTAGTCGGCGCCGTAGACTGCCTCGACGAGCCGGTTAAATTCGTGGTCGGCAAGAAGGCTCGAGATGGCGGCGTCGGCGCCGGTCCAGTCGTTCACCATGCCGCTGTTTTCGCCGTAGAGCGTGTCGGTGAGGTACGACATCTGACCGAATCGCGGCGTCGAAAGCGGGACCGAAAGCCGGATCCGCGCATAGCTGATCTTGCCGGTAAAGTTCCGGCTCCCCGCGCCCGCAAACAGCAGAATGTTCGCGGTCGAGTAGTCTGGGTCGCGTTCCTTCAGCTCGATGAGCCGCGCGAGTGACTCGGGCTGCTGGATCGTCGGCCGCCCAAGGCCCTTTGGGGCCTTGACCGGCTTAAACGCGGCGCGGCGTTTTGCGTCCCACGGATGCTTGACGCCCCCGGTGGTGGGCCGCGGCAGCCGGTCGTACCACACCTTTCCGTTCTTCTCCCGGCGGACTGCCCGGATCCTCCTCGGGTCGTCAATCTTTCCCGCTGTGGTCCAGTTGACCAGCATCGCGGCGGTACCCTTCTCCGACATGGACCCGTTTATACCCGGTGGATTCTGCGGCAGAGGGCCGGATTCGGTCCTAAAGTGGGATTGATCCGCCGCCAAAATTGGACACGGCGTCGACCAGTCTATATTTAGCACGCTGCGTCGGCACCGCGTCCGTCTGTCTTTTTTTATCTCCGATCTTCCTTTTCTGGCCCGCACGACGTCGTGTCCAGCGGGTACAGGGACCCCTATTTAAAGGGGAACGGTCGGGATCCACGGCAGAATCGCTCCGAGAGCACAGATGACCACACCAAATCGAGCCGCGGGGAAAAAGCACTTTGAAAAGAACATCGATCTCAAGAAACGGGTGCTGAAGCTTAATGCAGAGCTCCTCCGCGCTAAGAATGAGACGAGGCGGTTAGAGCACAGAAAGGAGTTGCTTATGGATGAGCTCTCTCTGCTGCCAGAGTACAGCTCAAGGGGCGAAATCACCGAGGACCTCGACCATCTTAGGGTGGATCGGTTCGAGACTGCCACCGCTCTCTATGCGGCGGCCAACAAAATCATGAGTCATCTTGACGAGGTCACCAGTGGAACGACGGTGGCCGAGGCGATCGAGGCCAAAAAGACGCTCGCCGCAGCGGGGATCGACACAGGTAGGATCCAGCTGTTTGAACTTTTACTCGAGAAGCACGGTGCACCGAGATGCTCCAACGAACGCTGCCCTGCAAAGGGCCGGCTGCTGTGCAACTGCACAGGGCGGTGTGCAGACTGCGAAACCAGCTATGTTTTGACGCCGCGGGAAACTGAGCAAAAACCGTTCGAAACGACTATGGCCATTCAGGACGCCCTGATCGACGCAGAATTTGGATGGGGCGCTACGAGGCGCGCCGTCTTTGAGGCGATCAGGACGGCGTATCCCGAAGTAGACGCACAGAGTTCGTTTAAATAAACCATAGTGTCCCCTTTTTCTTTTCTGTCTTTTACTGCCCAAGAGATGCCCAATCCGGAATGAAACACCCTATTTTAAACTCCATGGCCTCTAGAACTAAACATAGGTGCCGCGTCTTCTCTAATTCAGTGGATTTATGCATACATATCTGTCGTGCCTTCTACTGCAACGGCCCGCATCAGCCGAGAGGCGGCTTCGATCTCCACGTAGACGTGCGTGATCTGCTGATCCTTTGGGAGCGCAACCGAGTCGTGCAGCCGCGCGATCGCGTACCCGGGAAACCATCGTCCGCTCGTGTTGATTACCATGGAAAGCGAGAGCGGAATTGCGCCACAAAAGAGATGCAGCCGTTGTCGCAGCCACTTTTCGCTCTGTGTGTCACAGTCAAGCAGCCACACTGCGTGGTCCGAATCTGGGTCCGTTGGCACGATGGATAATCCAGACGGGTGCGACTTCAGAATTTTCAAGTGGCCGCTCCGGATACCGGCGTCGACGACCTGTCGAAACAGGTGCACGTGTGGAGATAAATTTAAATCTCCGGACATCTCGTATCGCCCCGTCTCTCGGTTGAAGATCGACTTTTCTGGCAACGGACCAAGACTGGTTTCAGACAGTTTCTTCTTGAGCAATCCAAACTTCTCGTCTGCGGCCAATCTCGCAGCATTGATGCCCGGGCCGGTCGCATCGAGCTGGTTGAGGATCCGCATCGATTCGTACGCCAGATTCCACTCCTCGATGAGCTTGATAAACTCTGCGCACCGGTCCGCTGCCTCGCGCTGCAACCGCAGCTCCTCATCGTCTGTCTCGGACGGCGCCGAGGCAGCCCGCTTCAGCCGCAGGCCCTCATCGTTTATTTCGGGTGGCGCAGATGCAGCCCGCTTGTTGGTCGGTTCATCGAGTGGAAGTGCTTCGTTCACAACTGATGCCATGGTGGATTCTGCGGATCCACCGGATCTGTTTCCCTTAAGTAGCCACCTCGGGTCCAATCTGGACACGTCGACGTCGATTCCATATTTGGTCCGTAGACTGCTAAAAATAGAATGTCGACGTCGCGAGTCCAGATTGGACCCGGGGTGGCTACTTAAGTAGAACAGTTCCGGTGGATCCGCAGAATCGCAGAAGACGGGACCATGAGTTCACCAATCATCGCTGGGAAGAGAGCCGGAAAGAAGAAGACGCCGGCCGAGGTGGAGCTTGATGCAGCTGCGACCGAGGTTGCCCGGATTCTCGGCTCAATCTACGAGGTCGAGGTGCAACAATCGGCCGTCCGGGCCCGACTCTCGACCCTCAAGAAGGCCAAGGCAGCCGCGACTCGGCGGCTTAAGACGGCAGAAAAGGCGGTGTTCAAGGGGACCCTGGAGGTCGATTCAGGAACCCAGCTCAGGCTCGAAACGGTCGAGCTCGGAAACAAGTTGATCGCGGCTCTTGAGGTGGTCGATGCCTACTTTTCGGGAAAGCCGTTCGTTAGGGGCGGCCCAACCGAGAGGGAGCATAGAGAGGCCATGGCGCTTCTTCACGCACACGACGTTGCCATTGATTTGATCTGGTTTCAGGATCAGATGGAAGCATGCTACGCTGCAAAGTGCACCACAGAGGACTGCGCCCATTTTAATCGAACGCTTTTTAACCCGGGAGGCTACTGTCGGGAGTGCGAAACCACTCACCCGTTCACGTACTCTGGCGGCCCTTGGGATAGCGGCCAGCACGACGGCGCAGAAAGCCCCGCGGCGCTCATCCGGCGGATCGAGCATAGGTCTGGCCTAGGCAAGGCTGTCGTGGAGACGCGGAAGCGCATCTCGGATAAGTTCAAGCTCGCCCTCCAGGTTTAAACGTACGTTTAAAGTCCGACAAATCTGCCCCGGACTCCTTCCCCCCTACTATAAGCGCAGTTAGCCAGAGGGGGTGTCACTGGACGAGCATGGCAGCGCCACGGTTTTCAATCCGACTCGAATGGAAACACAAGGGAACTACCCGGAAGAGATCGATAGATGTTCCGGACGGCATTGTTCCGTACCAACAATTCAAAGGTATGCCAATCACATCGGCGTACATTGACGTGGATACGGTCGATCAGAGGGCCTTTGAAAACTGCACAGACCTGGTCTCTTTGACCTTCAGCGAACGGATCCACGGAATAGGCTTTGGCGCGTTTGCGGGATGCACTGCATTAAAAAACGTGGTGTTTGAAGAGCCTGCCTCCTGGGACACGTGGTTTGCGATAGTGAGAAACGGAACCTTTTTCGACATCAACTTAAAAGATTCGCCTGTGCGGGACGAGGAAATCGGCTGCTTCCAAGATTGCAAAAGCCTCGAATCGATTGAGCTACCAGGTGACACGGCCGGTTTTCAATATGGCACATTCAAAGGGTGCACGTCGCTCACGCAGCTTACCGTCTGGAAGGAACAAGCTGCTCAAATGCGTCAGGAGTGGACGTCTGTTTTTCCCGATTCCAGAGTGAATACCATCAATGTGATTTGTACGAAAAGAGATCCTGACCTGCCCATGGCAGAACGGCATAAGAAACAACTCGAACACGATTTTTTCAACCTCAAAAATGGCATATTCACCACAAAGAGATACAAAAATTACACGTACTGGACCGAGGTGTGGCGAACAGTAATGGAGGTCCGGGTTATTAATGTCGATTTTGATTGGAACCGGGTCCCGGCAAAGACGGAAGACGGAGAACCGGTCGTCTTTCGCCGTGACAAAAGCCTCCGGCGCCGCGCTCTTGACGCCAGGGCATCGCAGCTGGCACGTGCCAACGGCCCGACGCTGGGGTGGCGCGACTCGACAGGCCGGGACGACGACACAAGAAGCGATGGGATAGTCGGGTTGCCGTCGCTTCCGCAGGAAATTTGGGACAGGATTGTTCGGTTTGCGACAGACGGCAATCTCTACAATTGGACTATTAAAACCCCCCCATAAATCGCCCGCTTTATTCGATGGTGCTCTAGTTTGCCCTGAACTCGCGGAATGTGAAGGAAATCCGGGTCCCGCGCCGTTTTGTCTGCACCGGAATTTCGTGGGCAAACTTTTTCTGCGACCACATGACCACCGTCTCGCCGTGAACCAGGGGGATGTCCGCCTCCTTTTTGCCCGAGGGGTGCCGCCGGATTCGGAGCGTCCGCGTTTCGCCGATCGACACAGCCGCGACGGGGCTGCCTGGGACCAAATCGCGTTCGTCGTCGCGGTGGCTTCCAATATAATCTCGTCCGCCGTTGTAGCGATTCACCAGGCACGAATTGAACGACGTGGAGAGCTCGCGATTTACCGCCTCCATCGTCTCACGGATCACCGTCGGCATTTCTTGTCGTGGAGCCATCTCTCCGCTATAGCGATACCCCCGGCACGTGGGAGGGGCAAAGAACGCCACATCGCGATTTTGCCGACAAGGCCGGCCGTGCACCTTGATCGGTGGCCGTTTCCAAAAACATGGCACCCCCGGCGCGATCTCGTCCCGCGAGTCGACGGTGATCCAGGTGGCCGTCTCGGCTACGAGTCTCTCTGCATCAACGCCATCGATTGAGGGGAGCACATCGAGGTAGCCGTCGATCACAGTGGGCATCTTTCCACGATTCTGCCGACGATGTAATGATACCGCGCCTACATAGATTGCTCGGGTGTCCAATCTGGACCGCCCGACGATGTCCGGAAATGCAATCTGGCCCGCATTTTTGGTCGGCCGATCTTGGCTAGAGCGCAAATGCCGTGTTCATATAGACCTGTGCATCGCGGACAAACTTGTCGTTGTCTTCTCGTCTTCCATCCATGAACAATCCATAATAGCCCAGTTTCCGGATTTGCTCGAGTTCGATTGCGTTTCCTTCCCCACCGTGCGCTTTGATCCAGTTGATTAAAAATTTGTCGTTGACAGTTTCTTGAAGTTTTTCGCTGTACATTACCCGAGCAGTCCCGTCTGTGTATGTTCCTGGTACCACATCCTCGGGGGCCAGCGCGATCCTCGGGCCGCGCCACCCGTCCTCCAGCGAAATACGCATATCGAACGCAGACTGAATCGCGAAAATAAACAACATTCCGCGACGGGCGGCAAAGGACGGGGGTTGCTTCCCATCAAATTTAGGTTCAGTTTTCCACGCCTCTTTGATGCCTATTCGGCACCATTGCGGGACATTATAGAAAAAAGACGATAGCCACAACTTTGGGGTAGGATTGGGGGTAAACTCGACTTCAACCAGCTTACTGCACGTCACCGGGTCAAGCATGCCAACGGTGATTTGCCCCGAATCTCCCTCGGGGCTTTCCGGAAGTATCTCGACAACTACTCGGTTATTCTTGTCCCTCTGATGACCAGTGACCGGATTATCGGATCCAGGCCGGATTCGGGTGTCGCCGTATTCTGATTGGATCGAAAAATTATAGTATAGCGGAGTGTTGGACGTCTGCACCAGCGCTATCGCATCTTTCAGAACGGATGCGCGCGGCATCACCAACGGTGTCACCGGGTAAGTTTCTCCGCGCTCACGCAGCTTTGTGTAGCGAACGAAAAAATTGTGGCGGGCGAGGTCGACGTTGGTTTCCAGTGTAGGATTCAGGACATTTCCATGAGCCACCGCAAAGCTGTTGCTGTCGGTGAATACGATGCCATACCCAATCACTGCACAAAAATTCTTTCCGCGAAGCGCCTTGACCGTTCCGGTAGTGCTGCTCATATTTTTACACACGTCTTGAATCCAATCCCGGGTGACCGAAACCGTGTCGGTCCGATTCGAGATATCCTTCAGGTACCGCTGCGGCACGGGGTTGTCAACTTCCTCTCCAAATCTTCGATATAGAAAGTGTTTATCTAGATCACGGTAGTCGTACCAATTTGCTTTGAGCGGAGTAATCAAAAACTTGGTGCCGGTGCATGCTATCTTGACCGACGTGGCATCGGCATCATCAGCATCAAGATTAAAGTTGAACTCGTCAACGCCATCGAAGTCCAAGCCAAAATCAATGTCTGCGGTGTAGTCGATGGTGGTGGACGGGGCGACGGCTGGCTTGGGCCGCTGTTGTGGGGGTCCACCCTGGCTATCGTCCGATCTGTTCCGCATCCCAAGCAAGAGTTCGAGATCTTCCACAGCTGGCGGAAGCTCCGGAACCCGAAAGTCAAACAACGACGGGGGCGATTTCGACTCACCCTGCGCTTTGTCGTTGGACGCCATTGCAGCGCGTGCTCTGCCGCCCGTATCCTATCCAGTGAACTACGGATGGCTTTATACGATAAGAGGGTATGGCTGCGGCTCTGCTCTGACTTTGCCGATGCTCCGCCGTGTTCTATTTTAACTAGTATGGAACGTACTGTGTTGTTTTAGCGAATTTCTCTCGATATAAATGAAACCCGGCAGCCGAGGGTATCGACGGAGCAGCGATGACCGCTTGCTACGACCTTGTTACCAAAGAACTGTTTTCCCCAAAATATGGGAAAGTGACAGTGCTTGAACAACAGGATTTCAGGAAGATCCGTGTTGTTAAAATTCCAGACTCTGTCACAGTTCTTGGATATGGTACTTTTTTTCAATGTGCCGCCCTTGAACGCGTCGAAATGGGCAAAAATTTGAAGTACATCAACCCGTGGGCCTTTGGCGAATGCATAAACCTAAAAACGATTGTCTGGTCGACTTCTCTTGAGTACATAGAGCCCGAGGCATTCCGGCTAACTGGAATAGAAACCCTAAAAATTCCCGAAGGAGTAAAAAAGATTAGCAGAGGAGCGTTCGAGGCCTGTACAGAATTGCGCTCAGCGTACATACCAGATACTGTTGAAGATATGGGTGACAATTTATTTGCAGACTGCAGCAAATTGCTCAGCGTGCGTCTTCCGAGGAACGAAAAATGTACTACACTAAACCCGGGCTTCTGTGATGGGTGTGACTCGTTAATAACTTTGGATATTCCGGAAAATATCCACCAAATCGAAAGCTTTTCACTGCCTAATAAATCGTTTTTAGCGATTGCGTTTCATGCGCCAAATCTCACTTTAAGGGGTAACTTTAACAGTATTAAGATGATTGTTTACCCGGATACGGAACATAATAACCGAGTAATCGAAAGCAAGACGCAAGATATGCCAAATTTGCAGTTATTCGGCCTCATCCAGTCGACGGGAAAAGTCAAATGGCACAACAGGACGGGCCCGCTTGTTGCTGGGTTGACCGATTCGGATATTGTTTCTGCCGGGTTGACCAGATCGGACATTGCGTCTCTATTCCCTGAAAAAAAGGCTCTTCTTATGGAGACTATGATCAATATGAAGCTAAGCGGTCAATGGATTGATGGCCCTCCAATGGTGGAAATTCAAAGGAACATTTTCCCTGAAGTTTTTGCGGTGGAAGACTTTCTTCGGCGCTATGGCGGAATCAGACGCGTGGTCAACGCGCTCAATCCCGGTACGTGGCTTGAGTTTTGACGGTAATTTTTTTGATTTAAATCATCGAGTATCAATCCCGATCCGGCACCAACTTTGTTTCGAGGACTGCAGCTCGTCTACTATTAGCAGCGGGCCGCGTCAAAGTTTGACACGGTGGGGGACCGCCACCAGTCGGACGCCGGTCCCGACCCCGCCGCAGAATCCCGGCCATGCGGCGCGTGCTAGCAGGAGTCCGGTGCCTCCCCGACGGCTACGTGGTTGCCGCGTGTTTTGTGCCGTGCAAGGCCGGCATCGGCGACATTCCGGCAAATCATGTGCGGTACGACGCATGGACGTTCCGAGGAGAGCAGGCCGAAGACCGGGCGCTCGACGTGCTCTGGCGAGGCAGCACCCACCGCCCCGACCGCCGGCTCTTTCTCGGCGAGTTTGTGTCGCGGCGCGATTGGGACACGCTCCAGACCGGTCCGACCCTCGACGCGTTCCAGGACGTCAACTGGAGCGGGTTCACCGGCGACGCAGGCCGGGCCGGGGCCGCACGGACCGCGTTGAAAAAGGCGGTTTCCGCACCCGAGCCCGAGGCCGAGCCACCGGAAATGAGGGCCGGCCGCGGTCGCGGTGCCCGAAGCGGGTGGCGTGGCCGAAGCGGATGGCGGTCTCGCAGGTCATAAGGGATCGCTGCGCGCCCAGTACATACCCCAAATCAAGCTTTAAATTACAAAAGTCTGGCCCTTCATCGGCCCGCCTGCAACCTGCTTCAGCCTATTCCAGTGCGCAATCCGGCGTGTCATATCGCCGGGGTGGTTTGGATCAAGCTTGCCGGCTCCGGCCGAGACCGGGAGCTGCTCAAAGATGGCAAACCAGAGCTCGATTGGGAGCCTGTACGGCGAGCGGCTTCGGCTTCCGCGCTGCTGCCGGAGGGCCACCATCAGCATCAGCTTGATCAACGCCCGCGCCGCCGTCGGAAGCAGCCAGTGCCGCCGCGGCGTCCACCGCTTCCGGGAGAGCCGGGCCACGGCGGCCGCCGAGCGAACGCCGTCAATGTCGAGGTAGTGGACGGTGGATGCAGCGGTCGCGTCGTCGGGGCCGAGGAGTTCCCGTTCCGCCGCCGAAATTGGGGCCGGCAGCGGCATGCCGCGGAGCATCATCACGTGCACCGGCTGCGCGTTGTTCATCAGCAACAAAAAGAACGCCGATGATCGCGGCGATGGTCCGTGGGCGAGCTTGTCCAGCCAGCCGAGCACCCCGCGCGACGGGCGCGCCTCGGGCGGCACCTCGACGCCAAACGACAGAAAAAGGCAGTACGCCCGCGCGTCGACCCGCTGGATGGCGCGGGTGAGCGGCGACACGCTGTTCTGCGGGCTGTGCACAATCATCGAGAGCGGCGCCCGGGTGGACCACAGCAGTCTGTTCATCACCGGAACCCGGTTTCGGACCGACGCCATGTCGACCGCGGAAAGGCCGCGCCAGTTTCGCATCTCGACGTTGGCGCCGTGCTTGAGCATCCAGTCGACCATCTCAATCGGCCCAATGGCAGCGATCATCATGAGGAACGTGTTGTTTCGGTCGTCTCGGGTGTTGATGTCAAAGCCCGGGCGGGCTCGCATCTCGTCCCAGAAGGGCAGGAGCCCGGTTGGGTCTCTCGAGCGCGCCGCCTTGAACGCCACCTCGTGGAGTCGCCGCTTGGCCGAGCCGTAGACCCGGCCGGCCGAGCGCATGAGCCAGCGAAACGTGTTGATCGACCGATTGCGAATGCAGAGCTCCACGTCAACCAACCGAATCCCGAACAAGGACATCTTGTGCATGAACTTGGCTGCCCCGACCGAGTCGCACATCATCGCGAGGGTCATCGGCGAGGTGCCATCCGGGTCGCACTCAAAGCGGGCGTCGAGCGGGTAGCCGTGCTGGAGCAGCCAATCCAGCGTCTCGGGCCGGTCCCGGATCACCGCGCTCGCCCACGGCGTCTCGCCCTGTCGAATTCCCACAAACGGCCGCGGCGGCTGCAGCGCGATGCCGGCCTCGACCAGCGTCATGAGCGCTAGAATGCTGCCCGAGCCCGCCGCAAGGCTGAGCGGCGACCGTCGATGGTTGTTGACGGCGTGCAAGTTGATGCTCGGCTGGTCGGCGAGCCAGGCCAGCACGGCCGACTGGCCGCAGCACGCAGCGTGGTGCGCCGCGCCGTTGCCGTCGATGCGGTCGCGGTGCGTCATGTCGGCGCCGGCCTCGACGAGAAACTTGGCAGCCTCGAGCTTGCCGTTGTGGCACGCCAGCAGGAACGGCGTGACGCCCGAGTCGTTTTGGTGGTCGACGGCGAGCCGCCCGTCGGCCACCAGCGCCCGGAGGAGCGGGATCGACCCGCCAATCGCGGCAAAATGCACCGCCGAGCTGCCGCTCCGCGCCGGGATCGGGCCGGGGTCGACGCCCCACTCGATGAGCGCGATCGCGGCCTCGGCCATCCCGGCCGAGCAGCACCACTCAAACACGGTCCGATTCTGGTGCTTCTCCTCCATGAGCCGGGTCCACTCGGCCTTGTCGACGCTCTGCTTGATGGCGGCGAGAAAATCGATCGGATCGCCGCCGGTGTCGCGGAGGCGGACAAAGAGCGACATGATTCTGCGGTCCCGTGTCGATCTGCTTCCTCTATATCCGACCCCGCCAGGTGTCCAATCGACGTCGACAGGCCAGTCTGGATTGGACACGGTCCAGATTCCAGCATATACGGGCCAGATCTGGGTCGGCGCCGCAGAACCGCGCTGGCCATGATCGACGACACGGTGGTGCAACGGGCGTTTGCGGGCGTGTTTGGACTGTGGATGCGGCGGCGCCCCGCGACCGAGATGGACTACCTCCGCGATTTTTCGACCCGGGTGCTCCACTTTGATGTCGCCCACTGGACCCTCGCGGGCACGGCCCTCGACTACTTTCGGAACGCGATGGCGAGCGGTTACTTTCGCGTCAAGGTGCACCCGGAATTTGCCGCTCTGCCGCCGATCGAGCTGATCCGGAAGATGCTCTCGGCGGCGTTTCCGAACGACGTCACAATTGCCCACGCCGGCCCGACCCGGCATTTCATCGTGGTGCCGACCGACTGGGAAGGCGACGACGACTCTGGGGCGTTTGACGACGCGGTCGAGGCGGTGCGGCGTCGGCAGACGGGTCAGTTTGGCGAGTTGACGGTGGTGGCCGAGCTCGAGCCAAACGTGCTCTACCACCACCAAGAAGACTACTGCGTCCAGGTGCAGACCCGGATCCAGCCGCAGGAGAACCCCTTCACGGCGATGGTGTGCATCACGCGGTCGTTTGAGTTTGTCACGTCGGGGCAGTACCTGATGCGGACTGGCCCGGGGATGGTCATGGCGGTGAATGTCCACTCGGACCAAGACTTTGCGCCGCTCGAGCTCAACCCAAAGCCGCTGCATCCGATCGCCCCGACGCACCAGGAAACGGCGGTGGCCGCCGGGATTGACCGCGGCTGGAGCCTCGTCAGTCGGGCCACCTCGTCAGAGCCGACGCGGGAGGGCCGCGATCAGGGCGAGCCCCGGATGCTCGGCGTCCACTACTGCATTATCGGCGGCGTCGTGTGGAAGCCCACCGGCGGCACCGAGCTCACCGGATTTGTGCGGAACCTCGACGGGGTGCTCGAGAGCGTGGCGACGGCGCCCGGGTGGACCACGGGCGCCCCGGTGGAGCCCGCCGCGGTCGCAGCGGTGGTTTCGGAGCGCGCAGTCTGAGCTCTACTGTAAATCAAGCCCGCTCTAGTTTTTTTCCGCACACACCATGTGGCGTCGCCATGGCCACAGCCACGGCCCCGCGCCCGCGCCCGGCGAAATCGACCTCAACCTGGTGGCGCACGCCGTCGGGATGACGCTCTGGACGTTTGGCGTCGCCGGCTGGGCCATCTGGTCGGCCCGGCGGGCTCGGGTATTCCACACGCGGTGGATGCCATGGGCTGCGGCCGCGCTGGCCGCCCTCTACGTCCACGCCATCTTTTTCGTGGCGCCGCCCCCGGGGGACCACGCCGAGGCCCACAGCGTCCTGGCGTGGCTGCTGCTGGCGGCGGTCGCGTTTCAGACCCTGGCCGCCGTCTACCGCGCGGCGCCGATCTTCCGGGCGTCGCACACGGTCCTCGGCCGCGTGCTGGTCACGGTGCTGTGGCCCATCCAATGGTGGCTCGGCATCGGCGTGGCGTGCTCGGACACGTCGACGGCGTTCATCGGCCACTACTCGGTCGGGGTGTTCGCGCAGCTCATTGGCACCGTCTACACCCTCCGACCGACCGAAATCTCGACCCGGTTTGAAGGGGCGGTCATGGCCGCCGCGGGCGGCATCGGGCTGGTTGGCGATCTGGCAATAACGGTCGACGGCTTCACGCCGCGGCGGCTTCAGCACCTCTTCCTCTACATCACGTTTCTTTTTGCCGGCGGGCTCGAGCTCGCCACCGGCTCTTTTGTCCCCGCCGTCGTTGCGCTGGTTTCGATCGGACTGCTCATGGTGGTGCACCAGCACGAGGGCTCGCACGAGGTCCACACCGACGGTGTTGTTGCGCCGATGGACGAGGCTGCCATGGCGCTCACAATGGCGATGCACGGTGTCTCGGGCCTGGTGATGCTTGCCGCCGCCGGGCTCCGCGCCGCCGGAAAACCGTTTCACTGCGGCGTTGCCCTGCTGCTCTTCTCGGTTCTTTTCGTGGCCTCGCAGCCAGAGGTCAACGCGTGCTGGATCAAACAAACCGGGATGTCGCCGGCAATCTACGGCGCGCTCTCGTTCCAGATTGCGGCGACGGTGGCCGGCCTGACGGTGGCCGCCGCCACGCCGGCGCCGTTCATCCGCTACACCAAGACCAAGCTCGTGCTATCGCAGTCCGAGACCGAGACCGAGTCAGACTCAGAGTCTGGCTAGCAGACCTGCCGTATATCTCGCGGCCCCACTCGCCTCTAAACCATGTCTTCGCTCCGGCGGCTCCCGAGCCTCGCCGTCTTGTACAGCGCCGCCTCGCTCTGGTTTGTGGTAAACCCGACGGCGGCGACCGAGATTGGGCTCTGGCTGTTGGTGGCAGGCCTGGCGGCGTGGTGCATCTCGGTCGTCTACACCCGCCGAGCCTGGGCGCTCCGGCAGATTGCCGGGGTTGCCGGCGCCGCCGCCCTCGGGCTCTTCGTCACGGCCCGGCCGCCGTGGGAGGCCGTGCTCACGGCTCTGATCCCGGTGTTTTGTTCGGCGCTCTATTTTGGGCCGCCGGGCGCCCCCGACGGCCGTCCGGGCTGGTCGCGAACGGCACTCGCCCGCGCCGGGTCAAGCCGGCCCCCGGCGCGGCTGTCGTGCGCCGTCGACGGCTACCTGTTGATCTTTGAGGCCGTCCTCTACCAATTCCTTGGCTCAAACACGGCCAAGCTGCTCGCCATTTCGGTGCTCCTGTCGGCCACCGGCCTCCTCGGGCTTGGCGCCGTTGCTGCGGGCGGGCCGCAGACGGTCAACGACACCAGGAAAGCGCTGCGCGCGGCGGGACTCCTCGCGCAGGCGCACATTGCGGCGCACCGCGCGTCCATGCCCGCGATTCGGATCGCCTCGGGGGTGGTGGCGGCCATCTACAGCGTGCCCGCCACCATATGAAATCACAGGGTCATTTTTTAAAGTAGATTGATCATATCATCTAGCTCCTGTAGCTGGGCGTCCTCGGCGCCGTTCGGGTTCCAAACCGATGCATCGATCCTCTTCTCCTCGGCGTCGAGGTGGCCGTGCAGCACCTGCAGCTGCAGCAGCGCCGCTGCCGCAGTCCCGGTATCGGTCTCTTCAAACGAAATCTCGTTTCGGAGATCGCCGTGGATCGCCGGCGGCGCGGGCGGCGGCGGCGGCGGCGGGATCGTTGGCAACTCCAGGGTGAGCATCGCAGGCTGCACCTTGACCAACTCAGGATCCGCACCGGTGAGCTTGCCCTGCCGCGTGTACCGCAGCGCCTTGGCGCGCCGTCCGCGGAACCATCCCAAGATCGCATCCCGCCACCCCGACAACGAAAGGGTGGTCCACTCAGACTCGATGTACATGGTCGGCGCCACGATCCGCGTCGTCTCCATCGCCGTCGTCTTGACCTCTTCCCAAAACTGGTCGCCGCTCTTGTGGAAGTAGGCCGTGGCATTCTCGAGCGCCAAGGTAAACGAGCGAAGGCACGGTCCGGTCGGGGACGCAAAAAAGGTTTCGACCTCCTCGGCCGTGACCGTCTCGCCAAACTGCGGGTAGGCCTGGCCGAAAATCGAGAGCATAAACTGGGTCCGTGCAGTGAACCGAGTGCCCCCGCGTCGTCGAAATCGGTCCCGGGTGCTCTTACTGGCTGCGTATTCAGATGCAAAGTCCATCTTCCTTGATTCTGCCGATTCTGGGTGCAGATTGCCCTTAAGTACCAAGTGGCGTGTCCAGACTGGAACGCGACGTCGACATTCTAAATATAGGCTGTCTACGGGCTAAATCGGGACATTCCGGGTAGAGAAGCTGCGTGAGAGGGAGATTTTAAAGAGTACCATATGCCTGAAGTCTACTTGTCGCCGCGGATCCGCCGGGCCAGGTCGAGATCCCGCACCATGAGCGTCACACGCTTTGCGTGGATGGCGCAGAGGTTGGCGTCGGCAAACAGCCCGCTGAGAAAGGCCTCGGCCGCCTCCTGGAGCGCCCCGAGGGCGCTCGTCTGGATCCGGTACTTTCCGAGCGATTGAAGTATGTCGCGCACCACGCGCGTGAACGGCAGCGGCTTGATCAGCAGCTTTGTCGAGTTTTGGAACTCGCGAATCGCGGCCAGCGCCCGGGCGCCCGGCCGGTAGCGCCGGCGCCGCGCAGCCGGTTGGTTTGTCTTCATAATGGCCGTCAGGTCCTTCCCACTCCTGTGGCGCGGTTTGGGGGCGACAACGTTCCGAAACGTCCTGACCATGGTGCGCTCTCCGCGATTCTGCCGGGTCGGCGCGGTGGTTGCACTGAAGTGGCCACGCTACGTGTCCAATTTTAACGGCAACGGAACGGCAAGATCCGCGCTACTGTGGGCGCGCAGAGTGTAATGGAGTCTGAATTTATGGTGCAGTTACTCTAAATCTTCCACCACATCGACCACGTCGTCGGTCGGATCCCCTTCGACCGTTCGAACGTACACGACGTCCTGTTCGTTGACCTCGCCCGGCGCCGGCACCGTGTCGGTTGGAATGAGGCCTCGACAGATGGGACAGGGCATGTCCTCGTAGTAACACGACTCCTTCGCCCAAAAGAGACACTCGGTGCAGAACGCGTGGCCGCATGAAGTGATTGTAGCCTCGATGGGGACCCCTTGGTCAATCTTCTCCTGCCACGGTTCCTGGCAGATGGAACACCGACCCCGGTCCATCTCCGTGTCCTCGGCGTTTGTCTCCCCCGGAGCACAGTCAATGTGAATAACAGCAGTGGCCATGGTAGTCTCAGCGATTGTGCCGATTTCTGCCGGGTTTCGCCCCCAAATGGGTCTACTGTTTGTCCAGATTGGACACGACGTCGTATCTAAATATAGATTTTGTCTACGTCCGTCGACAGTGGATCCAAATATAGATTTTGTCTACGTCGATTCCAATCTGGACATTCAAAGCACTATTTCAGGGCTGGGGGTCAGAATTGACCGCAGAATCACGCAGCACAATGAGTGAAGCAAGAGCCGGAGATAAGCGACCAGCCCCCGCCGACGAACCGTCGGCGCTGCCGAAGCAGCCTCGATCGGAACCGGAGCAGCCTCGATCGGAACCGGGGCAGCCTCGATCGGAACCGGGGCAGCCTCGATCGGAACCGGGGGAGCCCCGATCGGAACCGGGGCAGCCCCGATCGGACGGAAGGCTGGTCACCGTGTCGCTCCAGACCTACAATGAAGATACGGACTTGTTCACGTTCAACCTCTACTGGGAGAAGCCGCCGTCCCCGCGGGTGAAGGTCAGCGCCGACAGTTACACGGTCGACGAGCTTCGGAGAATGTGCCAAGAGGCCGAGGAGCGCACAGCGACGAGGAAGCTCGGACTCAGAATTTCGGCCACCTTTGCGACTCGAATTTGGAGCCGGAGGCTCCTGAGCCAGCTCTGGCGCGATGTCAAGGATGGCCGCCCGCTCGGCGAGCGCGGCGGCACGGTGTGGCGAATGGCGTCGCGCGTGTATCAACCGGGTGATCTCACGGTCAAGGGGGCCGACACGCTGCTCTCGATGTGCGTCGCGGCGGCGACGGAGATTGGAAATTATCTAGTTGAAAACTGTTATGTCGAGGACAATGGGCTGTATCTGAAGTGGAACACGACAACGCACCGACTGTGCGTCGATATTCGCGAACCGCAGTGCGGCTGCAACGGCACAGTAAACTAGAATAAACGTCCCGATTTAGCCCAACTTCCAGTCCCGATTTAGCCCGCGTCGACGTCGTGTGTCTACGTAGACACTGGTTTGCACTTCAGAGCCAATGCCAGTTTCTGAGCGCAGAATCATGTTTGACACCGCTCTACAGATGCGCGCGTTCCTTGAGGAGTACTTTCCGCACCTTTCGTCGCGTGAGCTGTATCGCTACACCTTGCGGCTGCTGAACTCCTTTGATTGGTCGTGGTACAACCCACGGCAATGTGATGCCGATTTCATTCAGGGGCTTTTCTCGTCTGGCGACGCCCGATTGGCCATATCTCTGGCAACAGCCCGGTTAATTGCCGAGGCGCTCAGAAGGCATCACGAGTCGGTGATTGGCAGGAGCCGGAGCCGGAGCCGGAGCCGGAGCCGGAGCCGGAGCCGGAGCCGAAGCCGGAGCCGGTCAATTTCAGAGCCAGAGTCGCTCACAAACGGTCCCGACTCACAGATCTACGACCAAGAATCGCCGAGTTATCGACCAGGGTCCCCCAGCTACGGTCCAGAGTCCCCGAGCTACTCGGCCGAATCCCCGAGCTACGGTCCAGAGTCCCCGAGCTACTCGGCCGAATCACCGAGCTATGGAGAGGACGGGACCGTGCCGGAGATGTCGCCACCGCCTGCCTACGAGGAACAGGAACATGAATAGTCTTAGATTCACGTACTCTACTCATTTTTAAAACTTGCTACCACCAACGCAATCCCAGACATCCGGTATGGCGACGCCGTCTGCACTGCACATTGAATCTATGCTGGGGCCAGATCGACGTAGACCGAGCTAAATCGGGATCAGATCGACGTCGTGTCCTCCAGAACTTCATAAGCGGGCGCCGGGCACAGAGTGCGCCCACAATCGCGACATGGTTGCTCCACGAAAGATCTACGTGTGTTCGTTCAAACGGCGCCACAAGTTTCCAGAGAGGCCACACGGATCGATTACGCTCAATGTCACGTCTCAGGCTAGGAAAACCAGTCTGGACCGAACCACGTTCAGCCCCATGAGCTCCCCGGTGCCACACCGGGGTTTTCTCTGTTTCGAGAACTGGTACCAATCGTTAAAACGGTATGCCGGGCTTGACCCGGCAAAAATAGAAGCGTGGTGGCGGAAACAGACGCGGCCTCGCCGGAGGTGTACCCTTGGAAAGGGGCGGCAGCTCACGCACGCCGCGTTTGAAGGCCAGAAGCTCGGCATCGTCGAAACGCGACGGCTGTATGTCACCGAGTACCTCGATCACATCTCGGATGCGTCAAAGCTTGACCGGGTGGGGCACTGGATCACCACGGCGGCGTCGCCCGGGCCGCCGATTGTTGTCACGGACTACGACGGGCCACACGATCCGGTCGACGGCTCGACGCAGTGTCTCGAGGTGTCGGTGCCCCTCCTGCGGGAAAAATTCTTTGATGTCTCAAAATCGTTTGGTCATGGGTATGTTGTTGCCGCGATGCTCGCTGGCATTCAGCCGGAGGACTACATGTGGGACCCACCTAGTCTGGAATAGCACGTTTATAAACGATATCGACCGCGCCGCGGCGAGCTATGCATCCTCCTTCCCGTCGACGCATCCCGGCGGTTGCCGAAGCACGGCCAAGATCCGTTGTGCTGCATCCCGTTCAACGTCGGACATCCCGGCCGCATTCAGTTCAACTTTGAGTTTTTTTTGTAGCGCAACAAGGTCGAGTCGGAGTTTGTACTCCTTTTCCGCCTTTGCATACCGCTCTGCACTCTCTGCATAGGCGGCTTTGGCTTGCTCAAGGTTTCCACGCTCGATCGCCTGCATTCGCTTCAGCTCCGCGTGCCGTTGTTGCTGAATCGCAAGGTCGGCTTTTTTTTGGACAATGTCGGCGTCGAGCTGCACCATCTCTCTGTGTTTCTTGAGGTAGTCACGTGCAAAATCCTGCCCATCGACGAGTATCCGTTCATAGAACCGCTTGTCTTGAACTCTGCAAATTCCAAGCTCAAAGCAGAAAATCGGATTGCCGCACTCGTGCCGAGTCAACAACAGGGAGGCGTTGCTCTCAGGCGGAGCCCACCCGAACCCCTTGGTGACGCCGATGATTTGGAGCAGCATCTGTGCAATCTGGGGGTTTTCTATCATCTCTTGCGTTTTTCGATCATACGCGGAGATGTGAATATCCAGCGGTGCGGCCAGCTTTTCTGACTGCTCGGGATCATTGGCAGCAAAGACAATCTGGATTCGGAAGCGAGGCGACACGAAGAGAAGCCGCACCTCGGGTGGCTCGTCTTCTACGGTAGTATTCCGCCGCATTGATTGCAACGTCAGTGAAATGAGCTGTTGATGCTGCGTCCAAAAAGCCGCAATCCTCCGCATAAGAGTAGGGCCAACAATTAGTTCGAGAAACTTGCAGTCTGCGAGCCGGTGAAGTAGAAATTCCGACGAGGGAATTCGCCGGTGTAGAAGATCTTCGCTGCAGTACTGTCGGGATACCGAAGCCATGGTGATTCTGCGGTCAATTCTGGTCCCTTCTCCTCAAATGGCGGGGGTGGCTGTCTACGTTGGACACGAAGTAGACAGGGCCAAAAATAGAAGCGCGTGAGGTGGACGGATTTATAGAGATACGCACATATGCTCGAGCCTCTACTCTGGCGGGGGGGGAATGCAGTCACAGAACCAACCATAGAATGTGACCCCTGACCCATCCGTGTATTGCTCGTAACATTCGGTCGCCCTGAACGATCCACCTGACGGCGAGCTCACGATATCGCCTACCGACACACTTGTGTTAGCTAGTACAAAATGGGTCGGAGGGTCGCTACTGTCCATGATGAAATCGTGATGGCCAACTAGTGTCTGAGCCGGACGAACGCGGCGCTTTCTCACCGGCGGCTCAACATTGCCATCGTCGGTCGAAGGCCGCTTTGGCGACTGCGACTGCGGCTCGGCATCAGCATCGGCATCGGCATCGGCATCGGCATCGGCATCGGCATCGGCATCGGCATCGGCATCGGCATCGGACCGGCTGGCCGGCGCCAAATGGATCGTGCCGTGGTAGATATCCGGAAGTGGCAGCGGCTCGATCCTGTAGTACTCCGTCGCGTTCGTCCCACTAACGTAGCACTCACCGGGGCCTCCAGAACGATGGTTGTATGCGATGTGAAACTCCTCGCACCACTTTTTGCTGCTCAAGAGGATCGCCTCGTCCAAACGACGTCTGTAGAAAAAAGGCGTGTTTGACACGACGGCCTTGGCCGGTTCATCAGGCTTGTCGAAAAGCACAAACGCGATGTCATCTGGGCAAGACGCCATGTAGACATTAAGATCGGCTCCAGTGACGACCATCTCATCGTCCTCTCTCGGAAAGTTAACCGGAGGAGTTGGGTAGTCTGGCGCCTGTCGCTCCGCATCAGTGGCCGGGCGGACGGTATCCAGGTCGTAGAACGGCAGCTTTCTCCACTTGACGGGGTCGTGTGTCGAGTCAGTGTGTGATGTTGACATGATCTGATCGAGATTGATTCTGCGGTTCGCTCTCAGGTTTGGCCCTTAAATAGTGAAATCGAAAGTCCAGCGTGGACACGATGTCTACGGTCTATTTTTGGATCTGTCGACGTCGTGTCGACCGTAGACACCCCGAGGGGTACTTAAGGGAAATGGTTCAGAAAAATCTGCAGAAACACGCTGAACCGATCAGGATGAACTTTGAGACTATGACTTTGGACGACGCTGACAAGCTTGCATCCGAGTACGATGGCGGGGTGGTCCCGCTGGCCGCAGACTCGGACGCACCGCATTGTCCCGCTGTCGGACCGGCTTCTGACCATCATGACCACCGCCGCGCAGAAGGCAGCGACTGAGGCCGCGCTCAACGAGACCAGGTTTGCTACCGACCAGCATAAGAAGCTCGAAGCCTCTGAGGATGAGATCAGAGAGTTGCGCCGGATGCTGCAGGAGAAGACCTCGGCCCTGGAAGATGCAGAACGGCACCTTGCTGCACTCCGCGAGCAGAACGAGGCTGTGATCAAGGAGCTCGAGGAGGAAGAGCAGCAGAACGCTGCCGATCTGGCTCAACCGGGGCTGACCGAGGAGTCGCGCACCTCGATCGAGATCGCTCAGTCTAAGATCCTAACGCGGCGGCTTCGCACGCGGCAATCGGATCTGATGGCGACCCGAGCGGTGACCGCGATCAAGAACGAGATCAGCACGCTCCAGAATGGAATCCGCCGCAGCAAGCGGATCGCAGCCCAGACCCGTTGCTAGGATACCTCCACCCACTTTATTATAAACCAACGATTATCCCCCCCCCCCCCCCCCCCTCCCCCCCTCCCTTCCCCTATCCCCCCCCCCCCCTTCCCTTCCTCCTGTCCGTTCCCCTGTCTACGAGCTAAAACGGGCCGATCGACGTCGACGTGTCCACGCTGGACATTGTGCTAGCTACTTCAGGGCCGGGTTCAGAATTGATCCGCAGAATCCGATCAGTTTGAGCACCTACACAATGGGTTTCACAACAATACCACTCGTACAACTTGGATGGGACCGCATGGAGGAGCGCACGACGGGGCTTGGACCATGCGGCAGCTTTCAGCCGCTCTATGTTGCCGGGGCACATCTCTCGCAGTACCTTGAAAGGTCCTCGCGTAAGATCCATCTCTGCGAACCGGCAATATTCGGCAGAGAAGACGAATACAAGCCCGCGTTTTTGGTGTCGCTCGAAGAATTTCGGCAGTGCTATCATGCGGAAGACGGGAGCTACGTCTTTGCACTCTCGCGCGAGGTGAATGGACTGCATGTCATCCCAAGCGTCTACAACGACACCGAAGTCTCCACAGAGACGTTCTTTTCCGGCTCAGAGTTGAAGCACAGCGTGTTTGAAGTCAGTGGACTGCACAAGGACTCCGCTGAGGAGGATGCCGCGTTCTGGCAGCCAGAGTCTGCGGTTCCCGGTCAAAAGCGGGCTCGATCCGATAGCGACGTCTAGAATTACGCTATAGTTTAAAAATTGAGTCGTTTATTTTCTAGAGTTCGAAATAGATGTCGGTAATAGTCTTGTCCGTGAGATGAACGTTCACTAACGCAGTTGGTCGATCGAAACTAGGTGATATCCGCACATTTAAATCATTGCGCGCAGATGGTCGACCGGGACTAGACGGTAATTATGCATTTAAATCGGTCTACAGCGCGCGTAAATCTATCTAGGCGTCGGCTGCCCGCCGCTTGGCCGATGGTTCCCACACGCACATCTCCTCGTAACCAAACTCGCCGGTCTCGTTCTTCGGGATTGCCCTGACGACCATCGAGAGCGACAGAGCCTCGAAAAAGGGCCGATGGTCCATCGATTCCATCGAGACCACCTCAAACCCCCCGCAGAGCTGGCTGTGGCGCTCAACAAAGGTGCCATCCGGAGCTTCGTAGATGTGGAAGAACGGCCGAAGGCTCACGATGAACCACGGGGTGTCACACGTATCTGGCAGCTTTGGCTCACAGTGAAGCACGGGCATTTCCTTTGCGTAGTCAAGCACAAAGCGCCAAAGATGTCGCGCGGGCACGAGGAGCTCAGCATTGAAAGACCTGCCGCACAGGTGGTACTCGGTGCCGAGTTCGACCGCATTCTCGTGAAGTTCGCCCCAGTTCCCACGAACAATCCACTTATTCACGATCTCGTTGTTGCACACGGCCGGCATTGTCTGATTCTGCGGACAGATTCTGCATCCGGCCCTGAAATGGGCTATTGTGTCCAATCTGGACAATCGACGTCGACCGGGCTATATTTGGTCCGGTCGACGTCGACATGTCTACGCTGGACATTGAACCCTATTTAAGGGGGAATCGGTGGGATCCACGGCAGAATCCAAATCAAGAAGGGGGCAGGGCCGCCAAATTTGATGGCTGAAACGGCTGGGAAGGCAACGGCTGGGAAGAGGGCCGCGAAAAAGCCCAGGAAGCGCATGTATGTTGTTCTTTACAGCCGAGGTGAATGGGAGAAGTCGTGTCTTTCGCTGGCGATGGGGACATACGAAGGCGCGGAAATGAGCAGCGGAAAGCTTGTAACATTGACACGACACAAAGACACGAGATTCAAGAGTGATCACCCCTCACACTCGAGGTTTGCACTCCCCGAGGGTCTCAAGTTCAGAGATGGTAGATGTCTGCGCGAAGGAGATGAACTTGAACGGCCGAGACGTTCGTGGGAAGCATCTGCGTGGAGTTCACCATCGATCAATACGCGTGTCTACGTCAAGCCATTCGAGCATTTTGTGCAAGCCGAAGTGGCATTTAAGGAGTCGAGTGAGGAGTGGAACGCACTAGACCAACGCTATCATAGTATGTGAGCCCAATAAATGTGCAGATCTTTTCCTATTGCGGGGTTTTGTAGTAGTGTGAGCGCGCCGAACTTAGACTTCAGAACCGGCAAAATGCAAGCGCCGTCGCCGGAGCAGTCCCAGTGCATTGTGAACTTACGTACGGCCACAGAGCAAAGACTGCGCAAGCTCGGTCTTTCGGAGAGGGTCCATGCGTATATGGTGCACTCGCTCGCAGGGGAGCCGGGATCGACACGGTCCTGCATGAACTGCTTGAGACATACCAGATCGCCATTCTCGCTCCAAGCGTCAACGGGTCCGACTATGGATGTCCAGCCTGGACGATCGACGTCGTGTCCATTTCGGGACGTTCGACGTCGACATGTCTACGCTGGACATTGAACCCTATTTAAGGGGGAATCGGTGGGATCCACGGCAGAATCCGACGAGTACAGACCATGAGTTCAACGACGCAACAGACCGAGCAGCCCGCGCACCGTGGGACGGTGGAGCTTACCGCAGAGGAGATAAGGCAGGCCGAGCGGCGGGCCGCGTCTTCCCCGCCCGTCGTCCACATGGGCGATCACGATTTCATGGACGACTCGGATGAACCGAGGCAGTTCACCGTCTATGGCCGGGGCATCGAGGTCGGCGATCTGATCTACCCATCGTGCGGCGGGACCTTCCAGGCGACCGAGTGCTACGAAAGTTATCGCGAGGGTGGCGTGATGAATCACCGGTGGTTTTGTCGGTGCCTTGTCCAGCCTCGCTACTGGTAGACGTCTAGGCAAATCTATAAATCCTCTCATTTATCCATAAAAGCTAAGTTTCGAACCACCTTTCCTAGAGGTTGGGCCAAATGCGCTGAATTGTCGGTCGCGGCTCCGAACAAAATTTGGCGGAGGCGTGGGAAGTTTTGATTGCTCGCTTTCAAGGCGCCGCATCTCTGTTTTTCGACGGTGAATGTCGTCAAGCAGCCGTTTGATCTGTTCCTCGGCTCGCTGGATCTCGGCTTCGTGGTCCCGGAGAGTCTCCGTGATGTCCGCGTGCTCTTTTCGTTTGTCTTCAATCTGCTGACACAGGTTTGCCGCGGCCTCAGCTTAATCGAAGGTGGCAAATCCATCTGGATGCACTTCTCCATTAGGAAATTTTGTGATTAACACTGAAGTGTAGGGATACCCAGGAATTGTTGGCTTATCCGTCATTTCAACATAATAGGCAATCCTCCCTTTTTTTTTCGCCACCTTCTCAAGGTATTCCTTCGTGCGCCTTTCTTTGTCCCGCCTGTAGCGATCAGCCATGATTCTGCCGATTTTTCACCGTGGGGTCCTTGATGTAGCTTATAGTGTCCAATCTGGAAGACACGACGTCGGCACCCTATTTTTGGCCCGTAGACTACTGGCTAACAATAGAAAATCAACGTTGTGTCTACCAGATTGGACACGGCGGGGTACTTAAGGGGGATCCCCACACTGGGCTATTCTGGGGGGTCAGAGACCGGCGTTTATTTTGCCTAGGGAACCACTATGAACTTAGACTCCCACACAGGCGCCAAACGGGGCCACGAGCTGCGAATGCCCGCATCCGGGTCAGGGTTGCTCGGATCGTGCTTGTTGTACCACGTCCACTGAGAGTGGGTCTTGAAGTCTTCCTTCCGCCAGTCTGTGACCAAGTCGACCATTTGGCGAATGTACTCCAAGAGCTGTTTCTTCGTCGTCCGCGTGGATTTAACATCGGCCATCTTGTGGCCAAAGATCCCCATGGCACTCGTCGTCAAGAGCGCGTGGTAAAAGTGCACGAGGTCCGCTTTGGTGCACGGCGCAAGACACGCGTACATATCGTCCGCCGACATCTCAAAGTTGTAGTAGTTCACATAGAACCATACCAGCGTCATGGCCACCCACTCGCTCTGTTTCATACCATCCGGTTTGCCACTGCCGACCTCGCCCGTCGCAAAGCTCTTTGTGGGCACCTTGCTCTTGCAAATCGTGTCGCGAACGTCCATGCTGTCGGTCGGAGAAATTGTGAGCTCCACACGCCCGCCAGCGCCTCAAATGGAGGTGTAGGGTCCAGCCTGGACACGACGTCGGCACCCTATTTTTAGCAGTCTACGGGCTAAAAATAGAGAATCGACGTCGTGTCTTCCAGATTGGACACGGCGGGGTACTTAAGGGGGATGCCCCCAGATTCGGCGCAGAATTTTGCAAGCTCCACGCCATGACCTACACTCCAGATGACCCGAGACACCAAGAGATGCTGACAATGTTGGGGCTCTCACTCCGGCTACTGTTGACTGCGCCAAATGAGCGGTACGATGAGGCGCTCGAACAGGCCGAGGGGATGCGAGAGCTTTGCATGCAGCGCGGAATTCCGAATGCGGCGATCGAAAACACCATGGAGAATGCGGCGCAATGGTTTCAGTCCCAGTAGATTAACGTTCTATAAAGTTTCGACCGCCTTCCCCCCCGCGCAGCGCAGCATATAAAACAGCGCCACACCACGTTAAGCAAAAGCATCATGAGCGCCGGAGCAGGGCCCGCCGCGCCGAAACGCGCAGGCTCGGATAGTATCTACAGATTCACTACAAGGCAGGCGCGCGAGCCGGAGTCGGATTCGGGTTCGGATTCGGGTTCGGGTTCGGATTCGGGTTCGGGTTCGGATTCGGACCTGCCCGAGGTTACCCTGACACCGTCCGCGCCGGCACCCGTTGTTGCCGGCGGCAGATACGCCAATTTCAGAGAAGAGCAGGTTGATAGGGCACGTCGTGAGCTCGCGGAGTTGACACCCGACAGAGATATCACGCTTGACAAATTCGAAGATGACGTCTACAAGTATGTGGCCAGAATGAAGGACTCGGTCCGTAGCAGCAAGACGGTGAAGGGGTTCAGGGTGGAGAACGAATATCGGGGATACAACACATTGCTTCCATCCATTGATTCCGGTTATTTCGAAGACTATTTTGAAGGCGACACCCCGCCGCCTCCATCTCTGAATGTCGAAAATGCGACTTGGCATTTTTACAAACGCGAAAATCTACTGGAGACCGCTGGCAGAATTCCCCACGAGGATACGCGTAGGCGCTACAAAAGGATTGAGAAAAGAGTGAAGGCGCTGAGTCGGTCGATTGAGAATGATTTCAGCGACGTGTTTTGGATTTTGAAGGGACGGAGACTGCCGTCTGAGATTTGAAACGCAGATGGCACCGAAAAAATTTATAGTGTATAGGTCACTATAAAGGAGACTACCGCTTGCGCTGGGTTCTGAACCACATAGATCGACGGCGAAACGGTGTCATCGGCGAGTGAATCGAAGCGCCGCATGGTCCCCGGCACCATCGGCGCAACGCGGTAATCTGGATCGCCGCGCGTCGAGTCGCCGGTGAGGACCGACGCCAGCAGCATTGTGCGACTCCCATCGCCATTGCGGGTCGCATAGTCGTGACTATAGCAAGCGTCGCAGGCAAAGTAACACCCTGCGCCCCAGAGCGCGCCAGTTCGGGAGCCAGACAGCATTGTCGAAAATCCCTGGTGCGCTATTAGCGTGTCGACAGCTGAATCCCCGGTGCCGTGGAACAGCAGCTGTGGAGCGTGGCCGCGAGCCCGGAAGAGTCGCTCCGCCTGAGCGTGGAGAGCGTGCGAGGAGGTCCCGGTCACGGCAACAACCTTGGTGAGAGACGCCGACGGTAGTGTCTCCTTGAGACGACGATTGACCGTTGCCCAGTCAGCAGAACCGGGGCTGACATCGGAGAACAGTGGACCACCCGCCGGCGCCGACGAAGCGGAAGGGGAAGTCAAAGTAGTTGACCGCCGAAATTCGACCGCCTTGTCGGTGAGGGGTATCTCGATCACGCGTGCAGCCTTTCCAAGTCGCTTTGCAGCGAGCTCGCACAGGGTCTTCCATGCCCGTCCAGCTAGTGTATCGCCCGGATCCAGCGTTGCATCAGTTCGGCGCTCGGACCACTTTGCGTCAATCTCGCGGAGCGCCTGCTTGGCCTCAGGACTAAGTCTTCGCTTGGATCCAGTTTGGATCGAGTGAATGGTTGCCGTAGCCATAGCAGATCAAGTCGCGCTGTTTCTGCGCGAATTCTGCGGCAAAACGGCCTTAAGTAAGACATTCTAGTCCAGCCTGGACAGTAGACATAGACACTGCTAAATTTAGCATCCCTCGGGCTAAAAATAGATCGGGCACGTTGGAATCAGAGTTGAACGGATCTTCGCTACCCGGAAAACCCCCCGATCGATCAGTCTTCGCTACCCGGAAAACCCCCGATCGTTCAGTCTTCGCTACCCGGAAAAGTGCCCGATCGATCTAATCGGCGCGTGCGGAGTCGCAGATGGGCTAGCTACTGTTGGTAAAGGGGTTTAAAAATACAGATTGTAGCCTACGCCTGGCCGCTCCCATCATCGCAAAGTTCGTCGGCGGAGGATACCGACGACGCATCATCCGCGCCGTCGTCCGATTGGGAGTGGAGAAAGTCCAGTTCTGGATTCGGGTCGTTGGTGTAGATGCTGAAAAAGCAACTCGCATGCCAAAGGCCGGTGCCGTCACGGAGGTCGACCACAGAGATATGATCACCATCATTATCGGGGCTTGCATCCGCCCATGGGGCGTGGCAGAGGGCGCAGCCGCCGGCCGAGGTGGCCGGGATCATGTCAAAGGTGGGCCGTACTTCCATTCCTCGAGTCTGCGATTCTGCGGAAAATTTCATCACCTGCCCTTAAATAATGAGTTCCGTGTCCAGCCTGGACAGTAGACGTCGACACGCGCGGGTACCACTTCCAGTCAGTTACGCTAAAATAAAAGTTTTGCCCGGGGGCGGGTGGTCTTTCTTTTTCTCCTCCTTTCTTTTCAAACAAGTCGGTTAGATTTCTTGACTCATCCAACAACCCTTTCGCCTGTTTATTTAGCGATTCAGCGTCCGTCTGTTTTGTAGGGCCAACATCAAAGGTAACTTTTCCTTGCTCTACTTTGAGCGAGCTGGTGTCGTCCCCAAATACAACCTTTTTGTCCTTTGGTATGTATGGCATGATTTCTTTCAGCGTTGGTTGGCTTTGAGCGTTTTTAGTAAGAAACACCTGAGAATCTTTCACGTGCGAGTATTGATGAATATACTCAAAAACAATGGGGTTTCTCTCTTTTGTGAGTGTGTCGACATGGGCAATGTAATTTCCTTCTCTGCTAAGGATGGCCACAATTGTGCAGCTACCGCCAGCACCAAAACTTCCCACGGAATCCCGATTGGAAAAGACTTCTCCGGTCCCCTGATATACCATTTTGTACGTTTCGGTAGCTGGGGCTGTCCAATTAACTAAAGACATCGTGACCTCACAAGTTTTGTGGACGATGTTTTTATACCAAACTCGCGCCCCGGGTAAATACTAGACCGTCTGCTTGGGTCGGGATATTTCCGGCCTCCGAGTTTGTTCATGAGGTTCTTTTTGGCTTTGTTCTTTTGCAGAACGAGGTTGGGGCGGCGTGTCTTCAGGTTGACGCGTCCAACGCGGAGAAAGGGGACACTACCCGGAAAATGAACATTTATAGAGGTTAATCTACATCTACTACAGCCACGGTACACGAAAGATGCCCGTATCCATCATGCACAAGATCAGCAGCAGAGCTGGAGGAAAGAGTTGCGTTCCCGACTAGCATGTCATCCAAAGCTGCGTCGAGCTCTGGCGGCGTTAGCTCTGTGTAGCCTTCATGTTCGACTGCAGAGATATCCCATTGCCCATCCGGCGTAAACGTGATATCGACGGTGGTAGTTATTTCACCGTCAGCGACCAGATCAATAGATGACGAGAAACCCACGTTGTCATCGAATGTGTCGCAGTTTCCACCCGTAGTCCCGTACTTAAGAACCCTCCGGTAGGATGGTAAATTGCGAAAATACGCCGCTTGGGAAGCAGCCATTAATCGTGGCCCGATTCTCTTGTGCAGGTCACGCATGCGCCTCGGGTGGTGGAGCTGCTTGATCGGGTTGCGAGCACGTGCCTTGGTCATTGTTGATTCGGATTCTGCCGAATTCTGCGGCAGAACGGCCTTAAATAAGCTATTTTAGTCCAGCCTGGACAGTAGACATAGACATTCCATATTTAGACTGCCCCCCCCTTCCGATCTAAATATGGAATGTCTATGTCTACTGTCCAGGCTGGACCAGATTTGACTATTTAAGGGCGTTCAGAAACATATTCTGGCAGAATCACTCTGCACGCTTACCAGGAGCATGGACTTTCTTGAACCACTTGAATCAGACTCTGAATTCTTTCAACTCTCGGCTGACACGCCGCCACCGGGGCACTCCTACGACTCCGAGTCGGAGCTCAACGATGCTGGTCTTGACTGTGACGCGGCTTCGCCGAAACGGGCTGCGTCCAACGATGCCGAGGCCGACGCTGCCGAAGCTGCCGCCAAGCGGCGATGCGTCGCGCCAGAGCCGGAGGCGGAGCCAGAGCCAGAGGCGGAACCGGAGCCAGAGCCAGAGCCAGAGGCGGAACCGGAGCCAGAGCCAGAGCCAGAGGCGGAGCCAGAGCCAGAGCCGACTGTTGCCGAGCCGGGTTGGACTGTTGCCATTCCGGCTGCAAGTGCCATATGGTCGTCCAAGGGCCAGAATGACACTGAGGCATGCCTTGGCACAATCACCGGCCTCTACCATTTACTCGCTGATGAGGACTCGGCGGCCGCCGCACTGGCCGACGATGGGTGGGTGAGTTCGTGCGGCTCGCTCGAAGTCAGCTCGAGAAACGGCAAGCCGGTGATCACGTTCGCTACGCGCGCCGGCGGCACCGGCCGACCGGTGACCATCTCTCAGTCGGCGAAGAAGCACCTCGACGAGAAGGGAGCTCTTGAGGCAGGCGTATGCGCGAAGCTGCTCCTTCGCACGATCTCAAATCCAATCCTTCGGCGCGCGTTTCTGGCTTATCACTTGTTGGACTACCTCAAATTCACCGGCAGTACAAGTGCGTTGGTAGAGGCCGTGATCCACAACAGCAAGAGTCTGTCGCGGGACGCCGACTTTGTGTCCAAGACGGCAACTCCTGCACGGTTCTGGATCTATCTGCGCACCTGGCTAGGGGAAGAGAGGTTTAACACCACTCAATCGGGCAAGGTGTTCATGGGCATGAGCGACATCCGCGATCGCATCGTCCCGCTCTCGGACCGACTTCTTCACCTGTGGACGTCGCCTGCGGCCCGGCAACTTCAGGCCGACGCGCTTGAGTTTGTACAATCTGCCACGCTCGAACACGCCCGAGCCGAGGAGAGTGAGGAGCAGCTCAGAGAGCTTGAGAAGCTGCTTGAGGAGAAAACTTCAGCGCTTGCGGATGCACAAGCCCGCCTGCTGGAGCTCCAAAAGACCGTGGCCGCTGAGATGGATGAAATCGATGCGACTGAGGCTCATCACGATTCCCAGCTGGCGGATCCGGCTATCAGCGTGGAGGAAAAGGCTATGGTGGAGATTGAAAAATCGCGCATTCCGACACGCCGCCTTCTCGCTCGGCGGAAGAAAGCGCTTGCCAATCGTGCAGTCGACGCTCTCCAGAACGAGCTCGGTACCGTCCAACAACAGATTAGCCATGTTAGGCGGAGCAAGCGAATTGCCAACCTAGTGAACTGCCGTTAAGCTGCCACCCCATCTCTTCGTATATCTATACACCTTGCCCTTACCTCTTCTAGCAGCGCAGCACGACTTTTCCACCTCCCCCGATTCCGACCCGGGGCTCTGAAAATGAGTCGGGGGTTCTCGATCAATCTGCGGTCTCGAACAGTCAAGATGACTTTGCCGGGCACGGTTGAATCAGACGACCGGGTGGCTTTGTCATCATTCTCTCGCTATTTGGAGTCCAAAGATCAGGCAGAAGCACGATGCACAGCGACTACGAACATGATAAGGAGAATTGGTTTTATAATAGGATAAAGGTGGGTCGCGGCCCTACTCTAAAGGTCGCCGTCGGAGTCGGATGCATCAGAGTCCGAGCTTGAATGCTGAATCTCACCATCATAACACCCTGTGCAAAGATCCCCATCTTCACAGTTTGGATCCATTTCTTGGATGCCATCGACATTGCACAACTTACAATGCCATTCCACAGCAGAGTCGGTGTCATCGGGGTCGGTATCAGACGACTCCAAATCGTAGTCATCCGAATCCTCATCGGATGAATCGGCAGTTGAATCGTAGTTGCCATAGCGACCGAGGATCACCGCCGGTGGTGAAGCCCACCCCCCTTCTGGCCCGGATGAGTCACTCCCCAATGACTCACTCCTCGTGCAGCGTCTCTTGGGGAGTGGCTCATCGTCGGAGGAGTCATCGGTGGAATAGATAGATATCGGTGAATCCACCGTAAGATCCACAAAATCAATGTACGTGACAGAGCCGGGATCAGAGTACGTGACGGAGGTGTCGGTGTCGGAGTAGTGGTCGGGTTCGGACTCGGTGTCGGAGGAGCGGTCGGAAGGAAATGGCATCGCTCGAAAACGTGTGGTTCTGCGGATTTCCGCAACATTCTGCTTGAAATACTCACCCGCATGTACAGTCTGGACTGTCGACGTAGACACCCCATATTTAGACCCGAAAGGGGGGCAAAACAGTCTAAATATAGGGTTTCCACGCTGGATTCGAAGATACGTATTTAAGGGGGTCGAACCATGACGGAGGCGCAGAATCAGGATCACCACCAAGTGACGGCGGCACAACCAGATGAGTCAGCGCTCCCGCCCAAAAAGTCCATCGGCCCGTGGACCCGCAAAGATAGCTAAGTGGGAGTATCCGAGAATTTCAGACTTTGAAAAAAAATTAGCCGGACTGACACAGGCACGAGGATTTTGGCACTGGATTAGTTAACAGGTAAGTAGAGCAGTCCATCGGGATCCGGGCGGGGGTGGAGAGGGCATTCACTAAATCACCCCATTAATTTAGCGGATGGAAAACGGTGAAGAACTCGTCGGCTGTTGTCGATCCACACCCAAATTGGTGAGTCCTTCTCTGAGCTCCCCCCTGCCACAAAATCGGTCAAAAAGGGTGGGGAACATGTCAGCTGTTGGCGCACCAGAACCCCACCTTATTCTTCTTTTTTTGACTCCCCCCTTTTTTTTGACTAGGGTTTCACGAGATTGGTTTTTTTTTTTTCGCTGTATTATTTTAACGGTGTTAACTAATTTGGTCCATCAACCCATGATCTCGGAGACGGTGTTAACTAAATTGGTGTTGAAATAGCGTGGGAAAAAAATCTGTTGAATGATGTGTGTTAATTTAGTCCATTAATTTTGACGCGGTATTATTTTAACGGTGATCTATTATTTTAACGGCGCTAACTAATCTGGTCCATTAATGTCACACCGTGCCCCCAACATCCCACCCAACGTGCCCCCAACATCCACCCCAGAGTTTACACACTGTTTTACTTAGGGCATGCAAAATGCGCGACGGTCGCCTTCCCACGGGGGGGCGCCAAAGCGAGGCGCAGCCGAGCTCCGGGGGGGTAAGGCACTCCCCGTGCCAAGGGTGCCTGTGGCGGGTTCCGGAAAAAAAATTTTCTGAAATTCTGAAAACTCCCAGTTAGCTATTTTCCAGAGTCCACGTTTTTTTCATAAGTGGACTTTTCCCGGGAATGGTGGGTGGGTGAATCTGGGAGTTGTTTTTGATTTTGGCAATCGTCAAAAATTTTTTTTCAGAATTTTGGATTTTGTTTATGACGTGTTGGTTTTCGCGTGAGGAAAGGGTCGAGGATCTTTGAATAGGCTTTTTATCTGGCAATCAGGACAGCGGTGGGAAACCAACCTCCTGAAATCTTCGAGATATTTTTTTTAAAGAAAAAGATGGGGAGAGAGATAAAAAGAGTGATCTGTTCACTTCCGAATCCGTTTCTGCCAGTCTTCTATGGATTCTAGACTGATTCTGTCTGTTCTTTCAACAATTCCCGATTTTCCGACGGTGACTCCGATCCGTTTCCGTTTCCGATCGACGGCCCAGACGACGGCGGGTTCTCCGGCTCTGGCCCCCCCATCTTTGATTCTGATGATGGCGACGAGAACGCCGGCCCATTTCCACGCTCCGACGCCTGCTGTCCCGTCTGCCAAAACAATTTTCCCTGGTCTGGTCCCGGTCCCAAAGTCTCCAGCGACGACAGCCATGTGATTTCTGTAGTGAAACTTCCCTAGTGCCGCGCCGGCAGCCTCTCGGTCCTCTTCGACGTCCATTGCCGTCTTTTCTTCGGTTGGATCTACGACGATGACGGCAATCCCGATCTCGGGTCCGAGTCTTTCCCCGATCCCGAGGTTCCCTCCGAAATCCCGATGTCTGGCTCGGATTGCTTCGACTGCCAGAATGGCGAGGTCTTCGCAGTCTCCGCGCACTGTTTTCCCGACCTCTGCGGTCCGTCTGAGCAGCGCCCATCTGTTTTCTTCTGTATCTGCCTGGTAGACTGCGAGCGGCGGCACCCCTCCGGCCCGTTCTGCGACGGCTGCAGCGACGTGTTTTCTGAAGTTGACAACGGCGGGGTCTGAGGCTCGGGTTTGACCATCTCCAGCGTTCTCGAATTCCAATCCGGTTCTTTCGATTCCCCCGTCTCTGTCGACGTTTTTTCCGCCCTTTTCGGCTTCCAATCCTGTTCTTCCTGCCTTCCATGCTCTGCCGACGGTTCGTCCGCCTTCGATTTTCCCGGTTCCGTCGACGGCCACTGATGCTGCTGCGTCCTCCCATGCGTCGAGCCACCCTGGGTTCCAGCTAATGTCCGAGACTGGAATTCCGGATTGCCAGAGATTTCTGATGACGCCTCCGACGACGACCCTTCCGAGCTCGACGAGTCTTGTTGCCGAGTAAGGGTATGGGAGCCGTCCCATGCCGTCGAGTTTAGGAATGGTTCGGGTATTGATTCCTGCGGCCTCTGCAATCTTTCCGACCTCTGCTCCGGTCAACCCTGCCTGGCCGGTTTCCGACGACGTTCGGGCTCCGACGAGATTGAGGGCGGCTGGATCGAGCTCTCCCGATCCCTCGACGGTTCCGTCGACTGCGCCGACGACCTCGACTGTTTTCCCGGCGAGGTCTGCAGGATCGACCTCCCCCCCCGGGGTCTGCACCACCCACCCCTCGGCGGTTTTGAAAGCGACTGCTCTGATTTCGTCGTGCCCCGGGTTTCCTGTCCAGAGGACGGCGGTCCTGCGGGCCTCCTGGTTCTCGACGCCTATTCCAAAATGAAAGACGGTCCCGGCTCCCCCGGCTCCCCCCGATCCCCCGGTGATTCTGATCCGTTCCTTCGTCAACACCATTTTTGGCGGATTCCCGTGGGCGACGGTTCCGTCGCAAACATAATCCATCCCGCCCCTCTCGGTCTGGTTCTTCCTCTGACGCCGACGTCAAATATATGTGGCGCGCCGTGGCCAATTCAGACTCTTCGCAATGGGGCTCTGCCGGCTCTTCGGCGCAGCGACGTTTTTTGTTGCGTCTGTCTTGGCGGTCGACGGACTGACCGAGGCTCCGGCTCCGACTCCGCCGCCGTTTACGGTGTCCGACTTTATCCAGTCCACCGACAACGTACTGGGAATATGGAAAACCACCGGTGGTACCGGTGTAAATGCCAACCTCGAGTCTGATTTTTCCGATTCTGGGCTTCGTGGATGCGTCTCTTCGACCGATTTGACGCGGTGGTGCGAGCCGGGGACTGGCAAGTGTTTTTCGAGCAAGCCAGACTCGGGCGGGGTCATCTACTGCCGCGTGCCCAAGAAGCCGTATTCTCTTGTGCCAGAACTTTTCAATGCTCCCAACGACAATGTGTTAAACAGTAGACTCACGCTCACCGAAAAAACCTTTGGCGGACACTCTGGGTACCAGATCGAAACCATAACCGAGTCCGCGGGCAACGAACCTGAACATCGTTATTTTCACAGCGATGCCTATCCGTGCTGTGGATTCGGAGACCATACCGATGCTACTACAACCCATAGAGGGATCTGTGTGGAGAGAAAGTCCGACGGCAATTGTCCAACCGGTCTTACTGATGCTAACACTGGTCATGCAAACCCAGAAATGTACCGCATGTCGGTTGACATTCTGGAAATTCGGGCCCGGGACTACTCCTTTTGCGATGTTTCAGCGGGCACTACCGCATACCTTCCGCTGACCACCTGTTATATCGACTACGCTCCACCGAGTGTTTATTCAACAACTACTGTCACCAACACCTACAAATGGTCGATAAACACATGCGCCGATTCCCCGTCTTCTTTGACTGCACCATCCGGTCGGGTTCTACACCTGTGTAGTCAAAATGGGAATGTATACCCGCATATTGCGATTCTAACTGCCGGCACTGAGTTTGGTGATCCTGCCATCAAAATCGCCAGAGAAATTGAGGAGCAGGGGTTCTTTTCCGCCAAGCTCAAATCAGTCAAGCCTCCCGATGCTCAGGCACCGCTCAAAAAGTCTGATTTAACGAACAGCGAACGGTGGTACGACGTAATACTGCGGCAGATCCCCGAGGGACAGCAAAAGCGTGTCGTGTTCGTGTCTGAGTTCGTGCCCACGCCGGCCCGGCGGAGTCGGCGGGAGACTGATGCACCGGAGGGCTGCACGGGAGCCATCGATGCCGGTGCGATTGATCCCGACGTGGCTGATGCGGACCTTCCCGAGGGCAGTTCTGTGATAATACAGACCCAGGCCTATCTTTGCGACTGCATCGGGGCCAATACCGATGCCGATGCCGCTCCGTGCTATTCGATGGCTGCCGCGGCCCCATCCCCGTCCCCGTCCCCATCCCCGGGTCCGGCTCCGCCGCTCTCCGGGGGTGCGATCGCGGGGATCGTGATTGGCTCTGTGGTCGGGGTAGGAGCGATTGTCGGCGGCCTGATCGCCGGCAAGGTGATTTCTGTTCCGGCTCTTGGGTCTGTGTCAGTTGTTGGCGCCCGGCTCGGGGGCGGGCAGAGATCCGACACTTCGGAGGTTTCGCGGCTGCTGTAGTATATTTATTTCAATTTAAACCCGGGTCTCCCTGCCGAGGTCTCGGTCGTGCATCCACCGCGTCGCCGCCCACTTTTCGCCGATTTCGACCGGGCACCCGACGTGCCGCGCGCGGAGGTCGACTTTTCCGTCGGGGGTTTTGTTCCACCAGAGCACGGCGCGGCCGGCGCGGGGCCGGACGACGACGCCGGTCGCCCCCCCGGTCGGGTTTCCATCTTCAAACTCTGTCCCATCGTAGTACCGGTTTGCATCCTTTCCCTGGACTGCGCGGTCCTTTCTGTCGAGCCCGGCGCACCCCCCTGGCGGCGGGTCGGGCGCCGGTCCGGCGGGCACCGCGGCCGGGAACCACGTTTCGCCGCCGGCCACCACGTCCGAGAGGTAGACGAGGCAGGTTGCGACCCTGGACGAGGTGGGCCGGCCCCGGAGGGCGTGGGCGTCGAGGTGGGCGCGAAAAAAATCGCCGGGTCCGTACCGAAGCATGTGGAGTGGCTCGCACCGGCGCTCTGGGATCGGGAGCAACGTTCTGATCCGGGCGGCGAGGTCTGCGATGGCGGGCTCGGCCGCCGGCGGCCGGCTGATCTGGGACGTCGCGGTGCCGCGGAGGGTTCTGATGTCGCCGGCGGCGGTGACGACGCCGGTCTGCCCTCCACCCCCCTGCCCGGCCCACCCCGCCGCGACGAGCCTGGCGGCCTCGGCATACTCGAGAAAGCCGTCGACGACGACGATCCGGGGCCGTTCCGACACGACGGTGATGTTCCAGGGGCCCGCGGCGGCGGCGGCGGCGAGGAACCCCAATCCCGGAAGCATTCGGCTGGGGTTTGGGCACCGTTCAGGCTACGGCTTTATGGTTCGGCCGGCTTCTTCCCCAGCTTCCCGCAGACTCCGCCGGCGCAGTGTTCGACGAGGGTGGACCACTTTTTAAAGACCGAGAGGCAGACTGCGCAGCCGTACCACGGCCCTGTGTGGGCCTCGGCGACGTGGTCTGCGAGGCGGTACCTGGTCTGGAACGCGGCGCCGCAGGCGCAGAGGTGGATCCGGTCGGTGTGGCGGGTCTTTCGGTGCCTGCGGAACTCGGCCTCGGGCATCGTCTCGCCGCACGCTGCGCACGCCGTCCAGCCAAAGTGTTCGAGGACGTGGAGCTCTGCGGCGGCGGCGGTGCCAAACCCGCGGCCGCAGAGGCCGCAGTCGGCGGGGTCAGACGGTTGTTTCGTTTCCGACGGTTTTGTGGAGCCCGATGCATTTAAGCGACCAAGATGTTGCGAGGAGTAGAGCCATCCCGGCGTCATCCTCACCGGACGCCTTCCCTGAAACGGTGCCGTCGTCGTTATCGGTGAACGCGGCGAGCTGGTCGCAGAGGAGTTCAAACGCCTCTTCGGGGGTGGTGGGCTCTTCGCGCGGGTTGAAGGCGTCGGCGCCGACGGTGAAGAGCCCCTCGGAGACGACGATCGAGTTTTTCCAGAGGCACCCGAGCAGCCCCGCGAGCGCCTCGACCTTGGTGTCGTGGGTGGCTGAAACATTGTGGACCAGCGTGGGGGGCACCGGGTTAGCTGACAAAACCGGAAAAACCCGGAAACGTCGGAAAAGGCGGGTCCGTACTGTAGACGCCGATGCCGTCGGCGACATTCTTTCCCCACCGGCTCCGTTTCCAGGGTTTGTTGACGGGGGGAAAGGCGTCAAAGGTTGTGACGAGTTCGTGGGCGTAGACTTCGTTGTTGTTGCTGGGTTGAGCAGGCAAAGGGGTGTGAGCGCGGTGGCGGAAACTTTTTTTTGGAGGGTGGGATCGAACTGGCGGGACCCTGTACCATTCCACAATGGGCACCATGGTGGCGAGTTCGCAGCCGGGGTGGGCGCGGAGCCGTTCGAGGAACATTGAAATGACGCTTTTGATCTCGATGATCTGGACGCGGCTCGATCCGACGGCGGCGGTGCCGAGCAGCACGATTTCGCCGTGTTCCGAGTAGCCGATGGCGGCGAGCCCCATTTCGGAGACGCCGTGAGAAAGAGGGTCGACGCCGACCCAGACCTGGTCGTACTCGTGCCCGATCGGTTTCCGGGGCTTGTCGCGGAGGGCGTCGAGCAGTTTTCGGTCAATGTAGCCGAGCGCCGACTCTTCCGGGATCCCGAGCACCTCGGTCTCAAAATCGCGTTGCTGGAGGGAGCCGGGTCAGAAGATCGCGGTCGGAAACCCCGTAAATCCCGGAACCCCCGGCACTCACCATCTTTTTCGGGTAGAGCCGCCGGATCTGCCCGAGCTTCAGGATCGATTTCCATGGCGGAATGTGGCTGAGATTGTGGATGCACCGCTGTGCGACGCCGGCGTCGATACACTGCTGGCACGCGAGGGTGTGGGTGATGTATTCTGCGGCGGCCATCGGGAGGGCTCTGGGGAGTCAGACCCCACGGTTAACGCCAAACTCTGGAAAATTAATCGGTTTCACTGACTAAAGTGGGTGTCTCCGTCGGCGTTTGCGGTCTTGATGGCGTCGACGACCTCGCAGAACCACGTCCCTGCCAGCGGCGGCGTCGTGATGAACGAAAACCGGCGCTGTTTGACCTGCGTGAGAGGCTGGAGGAACCGGCTGGACCGGCAATTCCGGGTGAATGTTGCCAAACTGAATTCAATTTTCCCAGATTTTGGCTCAAAATTCCGGAAATTGGGAGAATATTGCCTGGGCTCCGTACTAGTACCAGTCTTTTTTCACGAATGCGACTGATTTCCCGGGATTTTTCGGGTCAGACGGTGAAAATTGGATCGGATCCCCCCCCGAAATAAGCGTGAAACTCTGGGAAGTTGACCCACTTTCGTCGACGACAACGGCGGCGGGGTTGTCGCCGCGGCAGCTCTCGACCGTCCTGGGCCGTGCGGCAATCTCGTTAATTGTGCCTGCGGGGTTCCGGATCCCGAACGAGCGGGCGTTGTCGACTTCGACCCTGATCTTGTCGAATCCGGCGTTTTCAACGTGCCTGGTCCGCCTGAGCCAGTCGATGACGGCGCGGCTCGCCTCTGCGGCCCGGGGGCGGGGTGAGCCGGTGGCGAACTTGAATCAACTCGGAAAGGGTTTTGGCGACGCACTGACGACCTCCTGGGCGCGGTCGAGCCCGGTCGAGTAGACAAAGAGCATGTTGCCGCCGGCGATTGATCCGATGGCGAGTGCCGCAATGAACTTGGAGAGCGTGGTCGTCTTTCCCTGCTGCCGGTTTGCTGGTGTTTTAGGGTGAGGATCCGGTGGGACGGGTCTGGTCCGGGGCCCGGGGTCGGGGCTTGCGACGCACTGATCCAGCAGAGGTTGCTCGGGGTGAGGCCCGATCCGATGAGTGCTCTGAGGCGGCCGCCGTGCCGGGTGGCGCGTTCTTCGCCGACGATGAGGTTGAGGTGGTTCGAGACGAGTTCGCGGAGGATGGCGTCGTTTGCCGAGAAGGCGTGGGGCGCCCAGGGACAGTTCCGGTTGATGGCCGACAAGAGGCTCAGGAACCGGCACAGTTCTGCCGTGCCCGGCGCGTCGGCGATCCCGCGGGCGTCGGGCGCGATCGTTGTTCCCGGCGCCGGCCCGCCGCGGCGCTTGATCCGGACGGCGGTGATGGATCTGGGCCCGCGGGGCGCGGCGATGGTGACGGTCTGTGCCTCGGCGCCCTTCAGGGTCATGAGGCGCTCGGCCTCGTGGAGCGACCCTCGGGCGTGGTCTTCGAACGACCATGCGGTGGCGGTGGGGTCGGCCGAAATGAGCCGATCGAGCCGCTCGAGCGCGGCGGTTCCGCCGGCCATCGGCCCCTGGCGGTGTGCGGTCACAAAAACTCGGCGACCGTCTCGGGCGCCGCGGACCCGGTCCCGGCGCCGGCAGACCCGGTTTTCCCTCCGCCGGTGAATTTGGCCGAGAGGGCGGCGACAAAGCCGGTCGCCGGGGCGGCCGGGGCAACCGGGGCGGCCGAGGCAACCTGGCCACCCGGGTCCGGGGCTGCCTTGCCGGTGCCGAGCGCGACGACGGAAAACTGGGCTCCAACCGAGTCGACGGTTTCGGCGGCTCCGGCCCGTTTCTGGGCGGCAATGTTTAGCGCGGTCGCCTCCCGGAGCTCAAGAATCGGGGCCGGCGGCGGCGGCGCCAGCGAGCCTGCGGAGTGTGGGTCCATCGATCCAGACAATCTTCCCGTCGGGTGTGGGCACGAGCAGGGCCGCGGTGGCCGACGGGAGCAGAAAGAGCAGGTCGGTCCACGTGGGCGGCGGCACCATTGCCGGTTCCGACCACACCCCCGGCGGCTATATAGCCCCTGCAGCAAACGGGACCAGCAGCGCAACCCGACCCCTTTCTGGCCGCGATGGTGCCCGAGCTGGTGGCGGCAGTGCTGGTGCTCGGCGTTGGCGCGGCGGCCGGCGTCTACGACGGGACGCGTTTTTTTTTGGCGGGCGCGGCGGCCGACCTGCTGCTCGGGGTGGCGCCGGCCGCGACCGGCGCGGTGGTGTTGTCGGCGCCGGTCGCGGCCTCGGCCACGGCGACGGGGCTGTTTATTGGCGGCGAGAGCCTCTTTGGCCTCCTTGTGGTGGCGGCGTTTCTGCCGCGGCCGCCCTCGTGGCTCCCGGGCGCCGAGACGTGCCTCGAGCTTGCCCCGGTGGCGCTCCTGATTGCGCTCTTTGGGGTGGCGGTGGTGCCGGCCCGGGTCGAGCCGGGCGACCCTGCGGTGCTCGGCATCGGGCTCACGGTGGCCGCCGTCTACTATTTCGGCGTTGCGCGGCGGGCCCTCGACGGCGCGGCGCGGCGGCTGGATCCCGACGCCCGGGGATCGCCTTCCCGGATATAAGCGATCGGACCCCCCCCCGTGTCAAGAGCGGCGATGGAGTTTTTGAAACGGCTTGGCGTCACGGTTCCGCCCGGCGTCCGGGTCGAGCCGCCGACGGCGGCAGAGGCGACGGCGCGGCTCACCGAGCTGAACCAACTCCGGCTCGACGTCGAGGCGCGGCTGCTCGAGGCGGCGGCCGGCCCCTCGCCGCGGTTTTCGGCGCGGTCGGTCCTCCCCGTCGACGCGACCGGGACTGGTCCCGGCATCACGGCGGCCATCGGCGCCTACATCACGGCCCGGGCCGGCACAACAATCGATCCCGACGAGTTTCGGCTCTTTGTGGCGCTCGCCCACGCCTTTGCCGACGGCGCGTCGGCGCTTCCGCCGGCGGTGGCGTGGGTCCGCCGTCACAGTTCGCAGCTTGCGGCGGCCGACGAATCGGCGGGCGTGCTGCTCCTCCATGTCTGCACCGCGGGCGCGCGGGCGCTGCTGTTTCCGGACACGGTGCCGGCCGACGTGAATTCGACGTCGCTGCTCCGCGTCTTTTTCGCCGGGCTTCCCGCGGCGCCGGCCGGCGGGAGCCCGGTTTCGCTGGTCGAGTGGGCGCGGCGCTACGCGGCAACCTCGGCCGAGACGCGCCGCGGCTTTGTTCAGTCGTCGGTCGCGCCGATATCGACGCTGTTTCGAGAAGCGGGGTCGCTCCCGATCGCGGCCGACGTGCTGATCCAGGCCTGGCCGTCGCCGGTCCCCCTCCTCGAGCTGGACGGTCGATCGGCGGTCGAGGCGGCGTGCGCCCGGCTCGAGGCGGCGTCGGATCCGACCGAGACGGTGTCGGCGCTGCGGCACCTTGTGCTTCTGGTGCGGCACCACAGCGTGGCCGACAACCGATCACCGCTCCGGGCGGCGCGGGACCAATCGCTCCCCGCCGTTTTCTCGGCCGGTGCCGAGCTCGCGGCGGCGCCGACAGCCAGCTTCCGCCGGTCAGCCGTCGTTTCGGCGGTGCGGGACACGGTGGTGCCGACGCTCACCTCCGTTCACAGTTTTGATGCCGAACCGGACGAGTCGTCCGTTCCGGCGCCGTTTGCGCTCTTTCTGCCGCGGATCCTCCGGCTCGATTCGCGGTCCGAGCTCGCCTACGAGCGGTGCTGCAGCGCCATTTCGGCGGCCGAGTCTGGCGAGCCGGTCGACCTCGCCGCGGTGCCGGTGGGGTCGCTCGGGCTGATTTGCCACCTGCTTGATGCGGCGCCGGCGTCGACGACGGCGGGGCTCCGGCGGCGGTTCCGGCTTGGGTCGACCAACCCCTCGGCGCGGCTTGTCGAGGCGATTGGCGAAGCCCGCGGGGCGCGGGTCCGGGTGGTGCCGAGCCCCGTCTACGGCGCGATCGCGACTGTGATTTCGCAGGTCGGGCTCGAACCGGTCGTGTCTACCATCGTGGACCAATACCTCGGCGAGCTGAGCGGCGTTGTGGTCGATTTCACGCAGGCCTCGGAGCGGGCGCGGACGGTCTGGACCGCCCGCACATCCACGGACCCACCGGTGGACGAGCGGCCCATTCCGACCGCGGGCGGCACCGAAGTCCCAGTCGACGAAACGATCGTTGCCGCGTTTAACCGGACGATCCCAGAGTTTGTGAATAGCGCCGGGTTCCAGGACTTTGCGGGGCTGGTTCTTGCTGGAATCGTCGTATTTCTCTTTGGATGGGCGACCCGGTCCTATCAGACCGCGGGTCTGAACGTGCTGATTGCCGGGTGTATTATGCTGGCAAACGTATTCGTCCTGTACTGCGCGTTGAGTTTCAGTGCAAGTCCATTTCCCGAGAATTCCCTGATTGGCGTCTACGGCAGGAAAAAAGATAATGGAGATTGGGCTGAGTTTATTAAGTCTTATTCCGCGGACGATACCAAGTACCTACTCGATCTGTTCGTCCAGGGATTGACTTTGTTTGTGCTTTCGATTCCCAGACTCGACGGCTATCCTAGATTGCTAAAACTTAGCGTTTTGGTGATGGGAGGGGGGGCGGTCCAAATATTCAAACGCGATCCGACAATTGACAGTGTTGCCTCGATGTTAGCGTCTGCGATCAGCAACAACTTGGGGACGCCTCGTATGTCGACAGATACGACTCGGATGTTGGTCCAGTATGGGGGAAATAAGTTCCGTAGCCTGTCGATGATGGCGGGGGGGATTTACGCTGCTACTTTTGTTTTGGCGCTTGGCGCACCGCCGGCGGCGTTTTTTGTAGCCGTTGGTTCTGGATTTGCAGCACTTGGCCTCGACCACGCCGCTGACATTCTGGGCAACACCGTGAGCGCATCCGACGCTGTCAACAGTTTTTTTGCAACTCAAGCGTTACAGAACATGACGGCCTTCCTGGAACATGCCTGGGTGCCATTCATGCTGGTTGCCGGCGTGCAGGCCGTTCGAACACTGCGCGCAAAAAATAGTAGCATTGCAATAACACTTGAAGCGTTCCGAAAAGGGCTGCGCGATGTACGAGCTCTGCTCCTTATCAACAAGTTGGAACTTGCTTCGTTTTTGCAACAAGCATACCAGGTCCGGGATATGTCGGCCTTTTATGATATCAACCGCAACCAATCTATTCCAATAAACCTGGGTCAGCTGGTCCCAGCAAATTTCACGTATACCGTCGACATAGGAACTGACGTTAGACCTACGTTTACCGGCAACGGTACAGACTCAACGGCCAGGGCGCTGATGAGGGGGGTACTCGACAAGAATTGGACGCCGCTCGGTATGGTGTCGACTGCGCTTATTGGTCTTGTACTGTTTCGACTTTTGTATTTGAAACTGATCGAGCCAAAGCACTCGTTTGACAACACTGCGGTCGTCGCAAAAGTCAGGAACGCCATGCGGCAAAAGATACTGGAGCCGGCCAGAAATATGAAGGAAAACTTTGTTGACTTTCTTCGGCCAACACTGGCAACCGCGTTAGAAAACCAAAAGCTGAAATGGGAATCTGTACAACCCCTTGCCAACAAGAAGTTGACTAAATTTGTCTTAAATACCATCAACTCTATCGCCAACGAAGTGATGGATACTGTAAATTTTGATGGGTTAAAAACGACTCTTGACAACTATCGGCAAATTGCGCTTGATGAGGTTGAGGTCAGGGATGGGTTTCTTAAGTCGCAGGTAGCGGCGGCACAGAACAGCTCGAAGGTGTATTTTCAGCTTAATGTGAGCAACAATATTGTCATTGAGTTATTTGGAGTATTGCTAAAAAAAATTCAGGCTCACGTGAAAAGCAACGCGAAGGCGCTCGGTTCATTTGACGTCAAAACCGCTCTAGCGGAGGTAAAGGCCGGCGATCTCGAAATGTACACTGTTGCTACGCTTGCGGACACTCTTTCCGGGAACTTCAGCAAAATCTCCAATAGATTTCGCGATCCAAAAAATGCGGTCGAAACCATATCAACGAGGATTGATTTCACCTACGAAAACGCATCGTTGGCGGGAGGTCTTAACGACCAGCGAAATAACTCAAAGAAAGCATGGTGGTACGCCGGTTCAAGCACCAATCCGGCGATCGAACCGTCGGATGTCGCGTTTCGGGCGCTCCTGCCGATCGCGGACGTTCTCCCGGTGATTGCATCAATTGGCATAAAGCTACAGACCAATCCGGGTTCGTTGACGGCCGCGGACATTGCAATCATGGGATCCATCGTTGTTGATGCTGCCACGACGATCGCCGGTTAATTGGCGCTGGCGAGTTTGAGCTGGGCGACGCGCTCGGCGAGCTGCCGGACCGTCGTCTCGCTCGCCCGGATCCGGGTGAGCCCGCCGCGCTTGATGTCGGCGGTGTAGCCAATGTTTTCCTGGATGGCAAAGAGCAGCATCGAGATGACGTGGATGGCGCGGTCGGCAAACGCTTTGTCGACCTTCCCCAGGATCTTGGCGAGCGTGATCTCCTCGGACGCCCCGTTTTGTTTAATGTAGACGCCCACATCGTTAAAGCTCTGCGCGCGGCCGCCCGCGGCGTAGTGGGTGGCGGGCCGGGCCCGGGCGTAGTCCTCGACGGCCATCAGCGCCATCTCTTCGATCCGCGCGTACTCTTCGGTGGGCCCGATCCAGTCGTCGACGGCCATGAGCGTCGGGACGACGTGCTCCGAGTCCGAGGCGACGGCGCGCGCGAGAAACGGCGTCATCATGTGGCTCTCCTCGAGCCGCGCCGTCCCCTGCGCGACGGCGTGCGCCCCCAGCTCGCGGCTCCAGATGGCGTGGTACAGCTTTGCAAGCCGATTGTCGACGTCGGCGGGGTCCAAACTAAATCCTCTTTGTTGTTTTAATTCCTGCGTTTCTTTTTCTGATGCAAGGTTGACCAATTTCTTTGTCAGCCAAGATAGCGCCTGTTTTGCAGTTTCCACGTCGGGATCTGCGTCTTCTGCGGCCACAGCATCTTCATTCAATTTAAACAATTCCAGTAGCCTGAACCTTCCTTGCTGAACGCTATCGATATCGGCGTCGATAGAAGCAATCTCAGATTCAATTTGTTCCTTTTGGTTCTGATCGACCGTCAATTTCAACGACCGGAATCCTCGATCGACGGCCTCGGAAAGGATCTTCTGCCGCAGCTCTCGATGAAAGACGCTTCCTGCGATGAACCGCCCGCGGTCGGCCGACCGGATGGTGGCAAACCCGGCCAGGCTTTCCATCGTGGTCCCGACGGCCGCTGCCAGCGCAGCAATTTCATCGCCCCCATTCTCTTGCAATGCGTAGGGATCGATGAAATAGTGCTTGTCGTTTGCCTTCCCATCTTTGGCCTTGTTTAATTTGTTGGCGTCCTTCATGTCAAAGATGGTCCGGGCCGCCGCAAAGGCGCAATCGACCATCATGCTGACGTTCGAGCCGATGCCAAAGTGCGGCGACTCGGCGGCGGTGCCGTAGTCGACCGTCACGGGGCGGTACTCGAGCTCGGTCTCGCGGGCGCGGTCGACTCGGAACAGCCTGATGTAGTTGTCTCCGCGGACGTCGGCAAGAATTGCATCGATTGCGGGCTGGCCCAGGACTGTGTTGACACCTTCGATGCCCGTTTTTGCGGTGGCGATCGGATAGGTGCCCTGCCGGAGAATGTTTTCCACCTCGGCCACGCTCGCCGTCCGCAGCGCTTTGTCCGGCACGACGGGCTCGAGAAAGTAATCGCTCCGTCCAGAGTACACGATGGCGCCCATTGCCACGAGCCGTTTCGTGTCGCCATCAACTGGTGCCGATCCAAAAAACGTGTCGTCGCCAGTAATGTTGTTTCTGCCAACCAGTTCGCGCTTTTTTTCCGACAGGCCCACGAGCGCCCCCCAGGTTCCGACCACAAACTTGGTGACGGTTGCGGCGAGGACGTCGCTGTCGAGGTCGGCGTGGCCGTCGTCCGCCTCAAACGGGGCCGTCTTCGCGTCGATTTCGCCGGCGGGGTTTCGGTCGCCGGCCGCGTCGGCCTCTGCTCTGGTGCGGAGGATCGTCCCCATCGGCGTGAACGACTTTCCGAGCGTCCCCGACCGGATCAAGGCCTGGGCCGCCGGGCTGAAATCGTCAAACGGCGACGCCGTGGTGCCCGAGGTCAGTCGCTTCAGGATCTCGACGAGCGCTGTCGTGTCATCATTTCCCTCTTCCTCAGAGTTGTCTTTGGCCCGAAACTGCTCGGCGTACCGGACGACGCGGAGCACGGCGTCTTGGATGTCGTGCGAGTTGAGCACCGCGTTGTCGAGGATCGAGCGGGCGGCGAGCTCCGACACGAGCTTCCCGCGGAGCGCTTCGTCCGTCTTTTCGACGATCGAGCACGGCATGAACCAGACTTTAAAATTCGATGTATACTCTATTTCTTCAAAAAAAGAATCCCACGTCTTTTCTAGAAATGTGGAATGATCTTCGTCAAAATTGTTTTTGTTTGTGACGTTCGAAAACTTTTTAAATCCATACAGTTCTTTCCCTCCCGATGCAAGTTCCTCTGCTAATGTGCCTGCATATTCGTCAACGTCAACCGACGGTTGGTTTTCATTGGTGTTGAGTTGCAGTGTTTTGTTTCCGTCGGTCTCGATCTCGGTGAAATAGCCCAGCCCAATCAGAAGATCAAAGAGTGTTGGTTTATCGTCGACGTTGTCATCGTCTTCTGTGCTGCCTGACTCTGAATCCGGTGCATCAGCCGGTGTTGCACTGCCAAATGCCGCATTCCATTTGTTACCAGCCGCTCTCCATAACTTTGAGATCCGTGAGTCATTTTTGTTGAGAATGGTGCTAAAGTCGGGCTCATCGGGAATTTCGGTCCGCAAAATAGTCGCGATTTCTTTATTTGTTGAAGTCAGGACCGTGTTTGTCCCGGCGTCGGAGCTGGACTCTGTTTCGATCCCGGACCACGCGCACAGCTTCATGTGGCACCGGCGTTTTGCGGGAGACGCCATGGCGCGGGCCGGCCGGCAGCTATAAAGTCGGCGGTCGGGCCGGGCTAGACCACAATGAACCGGGGGTCGTGGGAGCGGGTGGTGGGCCTGCTCTTCACGTCCGAGCTCAATGCCGTTAGTGGACTCGGCGATTTGGCGCTTATAGCGGAGATTGAAGCGCAGAAGCCGACGGCGGCCACCCGGAAGGCGCGGGCCGCGCTCGCGGCGCTGTGGGTGTTCCGGATGGCGCTCGTCGTCCTCACCATCTACCTCGCGGTCGGGTTTGGGATCGACACGCCGGCGATTGCGACGGGCGGGGTGGCGCTCGGGCTCTTTTTCGTGAGCGCGGTCCGGGCGGCCGCGGCGGTCGACGAGGTCGGTCTGGGCGCCGGCCCGCCGCCGGGTCCCGGGCTGCTGCTGTGCGGCTACGTCAGCGCGATCAACTTTGCGCTGGGGCTCCCGTACCGGCTGGGGCCCGGGCCGCACTACGCCTGGATGTTCCAGATCCTCGCGGGCCTGGTTGGGGGAGGGCTGATTGCGGTGTGGGCGACGACGGCGCCGGTGCTGAAGGCGGCCTGGGGCTGCTACGCCGCGGCGCCGATCGAGGACCTCGGCGGCCAGGGCGTGTGCCCGCAGCTGCAGTCGGCGTGGGTGACCGGGTCGGAATCGACGTGCTACCTGAGCCGCGGCGCCATCCCGATCGGGAGCCACTGCCAGACGCTGCCGTGGGCCGACACGATCCTTTCGGGCCTGTTCCAGGCGGCGCGGACCACGACGGCGGTGGCGATCGGGGTCTATGCGGCGTCGTTCGGGCGGGTCTACGACACTGCGGTGGCGGGGCCAGAGTCCGATGCACGAGATGTAAAGTAGAGCTACGACGCGAGCAGCCAGGCCGCGGCGGCCCCCGCCACGACTGGAAACGCGACCGGGGCGGCGGCGACCATTTGGAGGACCGCGGCGATCCCGCCCGCGGCGGCCGGGGCGTGGACGGTGCCGACGCCGGCGACGACGGTCCCGAATGTGCTCATGGCCGTCGGCACCACAGCGCCGGCGGCGGCCTGGACGGCGACGGCGGCGGCCGATCCCGCCGCGGCGCGGGCAATCACCTTCATTCCGGGTACAGTCGGCGGTCCATTTCCGGGGCCCATATAAGATTGGGCAGCAAATGGCTCCAGAGCACGCGATGGCCAAGTACCACGGCAAGACGGTTAAACTCAACTCGCCGCACCGGGCGACGGGCCCCGCGGCGGCGCGGCACAAATCGGAGGTCTACGTGAAGACGCCCGCCGGAAAGGTCAAGCGGGTCCTCTTTGGCGACCCGAACATGCGGATCAAGAAGCAGTCGCCTGCCCACCGCCACAGCTTCCGGGCACGGCACCACTGTGCCAATCCCGGCCCCAAAACCAAGGCGCGGTACTGGAGCTGCCGAGCGTGGTAGTGGGTATAAACAGTTTACTCCAATCTTCGTAGTGCGCCCAACCATGCCGAAGGCAGCCGCGGGAGGAAAAGATCCATGGTCGGGCACGGGGCCTGTTAATGGGCTTGACTTGACCAACAAGACGCAGCGTGTCTTCAAGTGGACGGCGCAAGAACTGCACCCCGACGTGATCAAGTATTCGACGACGCTCTACTTTTTGAACAAGGTGCTGCCGCGCTATCTTTTTCACGACATGAAAAGGTTGATTAGTAAAGGCGTGGGGTCGCCTAAAAAAGGCGTGGGGTGGAAGCCGCAAGATCCTGTTTGGCTGAAACACTTCGAATCCCTTTTTTCCCCCGAGCCGGCGCCCTTGAAGGCAGTGAACCACGCAACCGCCGCAGGCTACCTTAACGCCGTAAACCGCCCCACGTTTGGGAAGGATGAATCTACAGCCAACCCATACTTTTCAAAGGACCGCGCTTTCAAACTCGCGTTGGAAACAGTGGTCGAGACACAAAAAGAGATTGAATCCAGCGCCCTCGACTACGCGTTCGATCCTGATTTGAACACGGCAATTGCCACAATTCGAACCGCGTGTTCGATTCCCATAGCCAACTCACTGGGCATTCACAAGGAAGCCTTCCTCAAAGAACTTGACCAGTTGTCGACGTTTGTTCCCTGAACGGTTGGGACGAGTCTGCTGTGCCGCTGCCGGTCAACAAAAGAAGTGCGTATAAACGATCTGGTTCACCCAGCCGTAGTGCCTTGGACAGGATGTCAGCGGCTTTCAAACGACGTAACGGGGGACTGCAAAGCAAACAGCGCGGCGGACAGCGCGGCGGACAGCGCGGCGGACAGCAAGGAGGGCCGCCCGGCGGACAGCCCGGCAGACAGCCTGGCGGACAGCAAGGAGGGCCGCCTCCGCTGCCGGCATGGCCGGGGACGGGAAAAACACATACGTTTGCGCTGGAGGATAAAGACACCCGTCTCGTCTACAACTGGACGCAGACGGGGCCCAGCTCTCGGTTAACACAATATGCAAGCATGTTTTACTATTTGACCAAGGTGATCCCACAATATCTGTTTGAATACACACGGTACAAGTTTCGAGAAAACTATTTTACACCTAAAGGTCGACAACACCCTGTGCCAAAAGACCTTTGGGACGAAAAGAACCCTGCTTGGCGCACCGCGTTTGCAGACACGTTTGAGAACGAGACCGACTTGCAAGCTTTACTCAGTGACCCTACCAAAGCGATAACAGAGGGACGATTCGAGATTTCGAGTTTTGCAAACCTTACCAACAAATATTTATTGGGGAAATTTGGAAACCCGTATGGAGTTAACCTTGTTAATCCAATGTATATTGCGTCAACTAAGCCGCCAGATCCGTTCAAACAAGCCTTGTTTGATCTAAAAAAAATCCGGAATATGTTGGCGCACGGTACTCGTGATTTTATATTTAAAGAAGAATTCGACAATCTTCCGGACGAAATTGAACGCTGCGCAGATGTGTTGATGACAGAGTTTACAACAGTGCCCCTCCAAGGGCTCACCTTTAATGATAAAGTTCCGGGCATTATTGAGGACTTTGACAAAGAGACGAAGGCGGCATTGGCGCTGATGAGAAAGTGAGATGGCGGACATTCGCGGGACCAACCGTGACAGGGACGCGGCGCCCGCTGAGGTACATAAGAGGGTTCAACGATGGATCTGCAGGTCGCGTTAGCTCAGTCGGTCTAGAGCGTCGGACTTTTAATCCGAGGGCCGCGGGTTCAAGTCCCGCACGCGATTTTTTTTTTAAAAAAATACTAAACTGCCCATACGTGGTAGATCGGGCGTTTCGGATGGGTATATAGGCCCAAATGCTCTGCCTAGAGGTTGACTGCGGTGGTGTAATCAGTAGCACGGTCGAACCGGATTATTTGATCACTTGACCATACCCTGGTCCGGAAAATAATCCTTATCATTTCTATTTCTAAGAGGCAGATGCGGGTGCAACTCCCGTCCGCGGTCACCCTATTTTTTTTTGTCTGTTTATCCGCAGGTGTAGAGGTCGCCGAGCGAAACCGAGTCGGGCGAGAGCGAGATGACGTTTCGAAGAACGCCTGCCACGACGGCGGAGATTGAGTGCTGAAACAGAAAGAGGCACCGATCGACCGCGGCGGCGGCCATGAGCCGAATGCCCGTCTCTCCCTTGATCCAATCGACAAAGGCCTGTTTGTCGAGGCTCAGGCTTTCGGGGCTGCTCGGGAGCTGGTACGCGACCGGCGGATAGACGCCGACCGTGTGGTTTGCCCGGGTCGCGTTCTGGTACCAGAGCGCCACGTCGTAGGCCTCGAGGATCGACGCGGACGCCGGATGCGGCGTCCAGTCGGGCAAATTGGCGACCCGGGCCGAGGCCTCGGCCGAGAACACGACGGCGTGCGCCAGCATCGGCTTGGTCAACGCGACGAGCCCCGGCGGGTTTGTATCGACCGTGTCGAGTTGGAGCGCGAGGTACCCGAGCCACAGCGTATCAAAGCCGCGCGGCCCGGCGGCGTCGAGGATGTCCCAGGCGGCGCCGACGTCGGCCGAGAACCGCGCGTCGTCCTCGACCACCAGGGTGGTACCGCAGCCGGCCGCCCGGGCCTCGCGGTGGACGGCGCGGTGCGCGGTGTAGCACCCGCGCTTGTGGGACTCGGGATCGCGGGCCGACCGGTGGACCTTGACGATGTCGGGGTCGATGCCGGCGGCGACCAGCGCCTCGACGGCGTCGGCGGCCCGATCGACCGTGTCGGCCGCCGCCACCACCCTCACGCAGTCGATGGGGGGCGGGGAGGCCCGTCGGCCGCGGCCCGGCGCAGGGCGAACCCAGTACCCCGAGAGCCCGGCCGACAGCAGCACAATGCCGACCGTGACTCCAATCAGGTAGATGAGCCACCGCCCGGCGGCGCCGCGGGGCTCGGCGCGGTCCATCGCAATTTGTAGAGCTGGCGCGCCGGGAATATACCAGTGTGTGTGGAGCGACTACTTTATCTATGGCTACGATCGACTATGCGCGGCGGAGCCGCTTTGGCGGCTGCTCCCGGAGCGGCGGCGGCCTCGCCAACAGCGTGATTCGGGGTCGCGGCGGCGCCGGCTGCCCGGCGTCGACGGCCCCGCGGAGCACTGCAAACTTCCGGAGCGGGAGCGGCGCGTAGAGCTCGGCCGAGAGTTTGCACTGCGCGGCCGGCGAGAGACTGCAGTAGGTCCACCGCAGCGCCGTGCTGGTCACCGCGGCGGAGAGAACCGACTCTGCCAGGTTTGTGTCGCGGCTCATCGTGTTTCGAGCGGAAAGTGGTTCGAGAGTGCCGAGGCCCATTGTCGGGTTGTGCGACCATTTTCCAACCCTGTCCCTGCCGTGCAGTTCCCGCGGAACTATATTTGGGTATAAGTGTCCAATGACGACGCGCGTAGACAATGGGGAGGGCGTGGATCTGTCTGGCGGCCGTCTGGTGCGCGGTCGTCGACCGGGCGCTTTCGCAGGGCGCGGCGGTGTCGCTGTGGACGCCGCTGAGTGCGTTGGATAATCTCTGCAATTGGGATTGTGATGACAGCGGAACTCTCACGGTCGATCAAAATTTCGGAGCCTGTATGAATTACCATGCAAAGTACGCTCTGTGCGAAACTGGGCCCGGCCGGCCTGGCTGCTACTACAGCCGGTACACCGAAACCCCGCCGACGCAAGACGCGTGCGGGTTTGAGACGGTGCTCGACTCGATGACCGAGTTTTGGAAAGGCCGCTTTCTCTACCTGGTCCGAAGCAGTTGTGTTTCCAGCGGGTACTTTACCGATGCCATCACAAACCTCCAGAGCTTTAAATCGACGCTCGATGCGGCCGTCGCATCCCCGACGGTGCCAGCGTCGATTGCCTACCTCGGATGTCTGACCGAGCCGGTCGCCGACGCCGCCGCCCGGCTTGACAACAAGTACGCGGTGCTCGTGGCCCATCTTGAGAACCTTGAACAAGAAAAATCCGATGTTGATACCGAATTTACCCCCGCATCTTCGAGCGACCGAAACGCAATCCAGGATGACAACTGGGAGTGCGCAGACGATTTTTTTGTGTGGCGGCCTGCGATGCCAGACCGCCGCGCGCTGGTTGGACTTGACGATTCTCTGTACGACTCGGTCAGTTTTATGTTTGAGTTGGAAATGTGCACGCACTACATAAAGGCGATGGTCAAAGCGCATTCTCAGTTGTCGTCGTTCACCATCATTGGCTGCGTCTTGGAAAAGACGACCAATCGAGTGCTTCCCTTTGTAGCGACGGCCGGCGACGCCACTGAGACGTGTACAGCCCTACTTGAAGCACAGCCCGATGCCGCCACGGCCGGGTTTGGGTATGGGTTGGGCTGCCGAACAATCAACAACAGCGATGTTGAGTCTGAGCACCTCTATTCGACCGCTTACGATTATTCCAGATATAGTCCTTTTTACTCGGGTCTGACTCATCGGATCGGATTTCGGTGCATGCTGCCGTGGTTTCCGCGGGGAACGGTGGCACTTTCGGCGCCGGCGGGCTATGTCGCTTCCCGGTTGGCGACTGGCGGCGACCGCACCGTGACGGCGGTGCTGACGACCGCGGCCCGGCAGAGCTGCGCCGATGCGTGCAGCGCCGTGTCGCAGTGCACCGGGTTTCTATGGGAAACGGGGCTGCTCTGCCGTCTGGTGGTCGGCGCCGCGACGCCGGCCGACGAGTTCCCGGGCATGTCATACCGGGTACGGCTGGCGGTGGACGGCCTGGTGCCAAAGACAGCCCGGACTGCGGCAACCGAGACGGTGTACCGCCAGACCCGGACCGAGCCTGCCGTCGACACCGGTGCGGGGCCGTGGACCGTGTTTGGAGCCGCGCGCCTTTCCGGGGTCGTCGCGGCGTCCCGGGATACCACTTCTGCCGCCGCCCGGAGCACGGGCGGCGGCGCCGACGGATTCTTCACCGACGGGTCAATCTCCGTCACTCCGGCCGGCTGTGGCGACATTTGTGGCGGCCGACCAAATTGCGTATTTTCAATGTGGCTCAGCAGCCATTCCCCCTGTTATTTTATGTACGGCCGTAACCCGGCGGCAGTCCGGGCGGCCGATGTGGCGGGGGCGGGGCCGCGGTGCGCACGCCGGGTGGCCGGGTTTGACCCTGCGGCGGCCGAGACGGCGGCCATCTGCGAGCTCACGCCGGGATGCGCCTTTGTGAATGACATTTGCACCGATTTATCGCCGCCGACCAACCCGCGCTCGGGCGTCACGTCCAACCCACCGGCGGGAGGCCTGCCGGCCGTGTTCCTAGTGCCGCAGTTTCGGAAGTCGGGGACGTTGCGGGTGCCGTTTGGGGTCAGCTGCGAAGCGTGCTCTGGCCCCACCGCGACCGCAGAGTGCACAGAAGCGGCCGACATTGTGGTGCCGGCCACCGTGACGACGCTGACCGCCGCGAGTTTTTCGGGCTGCACCAACCTGCGGCGGCTCACGGTGATGGCACCGGCGCCGCACTTTGAGTCGGGGGCGCTGGCCGGGGCGCCCGGGCTCGAGAAAATCTCGTTCGGGACGGCCGACTGCGGCCCGGACGCGCACCACCACTGCAGCGGCACCGCCGACGCCGGCGCCGCCGCCGCCTTTCCGAGCTGCGTCGGTCCCGACCCGGCCATCTTCGGGTTTGCCACCACAGTGGATGTTGACGACGACAGCTGCACCTCATCGAGCTGTGCCGACTGCGAGGGGGACCGTCCCTTTACATGGATACCGCTCAGCGCGCTGACGTCGATTGAAGTCTCGGCGTTTGCCAACTGCGCCCGGCTGATCTCGGTCGACCTGCGGGATGCCACCGGTCTGACTGTGCTCCCGGCCGACGCCTTTGCCGGGGCGACGCAGCTTGCGACGCTGCACCTCGGCACGACTTTGACCGAAATTGGCGCCGGGGCTTTTTTTGAGGTTTCGGCCCTGACTGAAATCACGGGCGGCGATTTAATTGAAACGATTGGCACTCGGGCATTTACCAGCTCTGGCGCGGTCCGGGCAATGCCGGCGTGGCCGGCGCTCGCCACGCTCGGCGGGGCCGCGTTCCGGCTGGCCGGGGCGGCGGCCATTTCGACCGGGCCGCAGCTTTCAGTCGTGCCTCCCAGCGCGTTCGAGTCGAGCGAGGTTGTGCACCTCGAGATTGGAGCCAATGTCCACACGATCGGGGTCAACGCGTGCGCCAACTGCGCCCAGCTACGGACGGTCGAGATCTCTGGAAATGTGCTGACCTCGATCGGCCAGACGGCGTTCCAGGGGTGCGTGGCACTGGAAACACTGGTGATTCCGGACCCATCGAACAACCAGCCTTTTGCGCTTGGGCCCGGCGCCCTCTTTTCCACGACGGCGCTGTCGACCTTCAGGCTGCCTGCCTCGGCGACGCCGCGCGACTTTATTGTTGGCGCGGGGGACACGCTGTGTTTTTCAGAGCCCTGGTTTCAGTACTCGGGCGGAGAGATCTTCTACCACTGCGCCGAGCTCGAGACTGTGAACTGCGCCGCCAAGATTGACTGCCCCGACGCCCTTGGGGTCCGCCTGAACGCCAATCCGGCCGCCATGGCGTTTGCGTACGATGCCGCGCTGCTCGAGCTCACGGTGCCCGCTGCGATCACGGCGATCGGGCCGAGCGCGTTCCAGAGCTCGGCGCTGCACACGGTGACGTTTGTGCAGGGCGACACCGATTCGGGGACTCTGGAGATTGGAGAGCTGGCGTTCTACCGGTTCCAGGCCGCCACGCTCGATCTCTCTGACCGGTCGGCGACCATTCTCAGGGCGGCGTTCACGGGGAGTCTGCTGGAGATGGCCAGCCTCGAATCGGTCACGGCGATCGGCGAAAAGGCATTTTCCGATTCGCGGCGGCTGCACACGGCGACGTTTGGGAACAGTCTCACCTTGATCGGGCCGAGCGCGTTTGCCGACTGTCCGGCGCTGCTTCGGGTGAATATTCCGGGCGATGTTGCTATCAATGCCGGCGCATTTTCTGGAGCGACGGGGCTCCGGGCCGTCAGCCTAGGCGGAGTGACCGTCACCATTGATCCCACGGTGTTTGATGGTGCCACGTCTCTTGACTCGTTCCAGATCACTCACCCCGGTACATTTTCCGGCGAAATTCCGTTGCCAGGGTGTCCGGACGGCCCAGACTTTACCGGGACCAAGATCGGTTTTTGCACCGAAGACGGCCAGTTCCCGAGCATGCCGACCGTGGCGACGCCGGTGCTTTTTCCGTACCCGCCAGCGCCGGTGGTCGACCCTGCGCCGCCGGCGACGCGGCCAGTGTCGCTCCGGGCGCCGATCCACTGCATTCCGTGTGACCCCGTCCCGGGCACGGTCTACGACGCTGGCAGGAGCTTCATTCCAAACGAGATTCTCACCGTGGGCCCATCCATGCTTGCCGACTGCTCCCGGGTCACGTCGGTCTCGGTGGCCGAGACGACGCGGTTTGAGACGGACCCCGTCACCAATTCGTGGCGGTCGCCGGTGCTCACTTCGTTCACCGTCCGGGCGGCGCCCTCGACCACCCACTACGATTTTGACGGGACGGTGCCGCGGTGCATCATGAACCTCGCCCACACGATCTACGGCCCCGCTGATTCAGTGCCGGAGGACACGGGCACGTTCACCTGCGTGCCGTGCTCGACCGATCCGGTGACGCACGATCTGACCGTGCCGAGCAACGTGCGGAAGATTCCGGAACATGCATTTTCCGACTGCGACATTTCGGGCACGCTCCAGTTTGCGACGCCAGATTCAGAGTCGCTTGTGATTGTCCCACACGCGTTTGATATGGACGAGGAGCTCGGCGGAAAGCTCGGCACCGTTATTGTGCCGGTGGCGGCGATTCCCCGAGTTGACGATCAAGTCGACGATCCAGACTACGGCATTGGCGAAGATGCGTTTAAATCAGCAACTCTTCAGTCGTTTTTGGTGGCGGTTCCAGCCACACTCAATAATGTCAAACTTGAAGACTTTACAGAGGGGAACTGGAAAAATCGAATCTCGCTCGCGGAAAACTGTGCATTTCCGGCCGCCAACGACATTGACAAACCACCTCGGCTGTTGAACGACAGTGTGACGCTGGCCGACTGCGGCGACGCCGAGGCCGGGATTCGAGAATCCATCCCTGGGTCGGCCCAAAAATGGAGCCGGCTTTTTGGGACGTGCAGGTGCGAGGCAATGGAGCCGGGGTGCTTTGGGGCGCTTCTCGACGAGACCACGGTGGTGCTGCCAAACGCGACGGCGGCAGTGTGCGGGGGCGATCCGAGCCGGATTGGGCCCGTGTACCTCGATGTTGACACGGTGCTGCTGCCCGGCGGTTTGTCGGCCCCCTTTGACGTGTCGCAGCCGGGGACGCTGTTTTATCCAGACGCGCCCGAAGACTGTGTCGTCTCGGGCCCCGTTCGGTACCCGGCGACGGCGGCGGACGGCGGGGCGTGCACCATCTGCGGCCATTCCGAGACGTGTTCGAGCCCGAACGAGCACTTTCCGGGCGCTGCGGCGGCTCTGGGTGCGGCGGCGCCTGCCCCGGGGCCAACCCCGCCCCCGCGTCCCCCGGTCGGCCCGCCGGTGGATCCGCTGCCCTCGGCGGGCCCCGAGCTCGGGATCTGGCTCACGGTGGGCGGCGGCTCGGCCATAATGCTAATCTTTATTGGACGGGCGGTATGGCGGCGGTGGGGCGCGCTCCGGCGTTCGGGAGTCCGGTACTCGCCGGTGCCGGGTGCCCCGGCGCCCGTGCCGCTTTGAGACTCTGCTACATCATCATTCCGCGGTACTGGGGCGCGACGGCTTCGAAAATCTCCCGGACCGCGTCCATCGGAATGTCACCGCCAGCTTTTGCCGTCTCGATGACCGTCATAAGCGCGTCGCGTGGCACTTCCCCGACCGTCATGCCGCTTTCTTTGACTGCATCAACAATACGGGCCATGAGGGCGTCGTTCACGGCCTCGGTCGACCCGCCGATGCTGTTCCGGAGCGTGTTGTAGAGCCCTGTGATCGAGCTGGCGGCGACGCCCTGGACCCCCCGGACGGTCGACCCGGTGATCTTGAACGGCAGATCGATGAGCCCGGTCAAAAAGTTGCGGCCCGCGTCGATCACCGCCTTGGTCCCGGTGCTGTACATCGACGAGGTGCTCATCTTCGAGCTCATGTTGTTTTTGGAGCTGCAGGCGCTGCAGCTGGTGGTGTTCCACGGGATGATGCTCATTGCGGAGAGGGCGGCCCGGTAACTTAGCAGACTAGCATAGATAGGTTTATAGAGCGAGGATATACCGCCTTCTACGCCGCCGCCGGCTTGCCCCGTTTTTTCATGTCCTTTGCCCGCCGGCGGTACCGATCGGTCGAGCGCCGAAACAGCTCGGGGTGCCGCGTTTTCAGGTTGGTGAGGTCGGGAATCAGCCGCTGCAGATCGAATCCGCCCGTGTGGATGTAGACGTCGTGGGCGTTTTGGTTGCTCTGGAGGAACGAGACCACGTAGCTGCCGGTGATGATCGGCGTCGAGCCGGTCGTCACGGTGAGCGTGCCGCGCGTGTGCGACTCGGTGGCGACGGTGGGCTTTGGCTGCGTCGGCACCTCGGCGCCGTTGGCCACGGTGAGCACAAGCCCGGTCCGGGCGGCCTCGTCGGTGTAGGTGATGAACCAGTTTGTGTCAAAGTGGTGCACCAGGGCGGTGCCGCTCACGAACCGGATCCCGCGGTACCTGACCGCGACCGAGCCCGGCACGGCCTCCCGCACGATCGGCGACTCGCGGCTGCTCCCGCAAATGTCAAAAACGACGTCCTCGCCTTCCGGTTCGGCCATGGCGGGCAGTACCGGTGCGGCCCATTCTCGGTTATAGAAACGGGACGGTTTCATCAACCTTTTTCGGCGCAGGTGCAGCCGGGGTCGCCCCCCCAAACGACTCGCCGTCGCGGTCGGCCCGGCCGAGGGTCACAAGCCCTCCCGAGAGCAGCATCGTCGCCGCAAAGAAAAACCACCGCGGTGCCGGGAAAAACGCCGTCGTCCACACAACGAGGTGGATCCCGCGGGCCGCCGTGAGCTGCGGCGTGGTCGACACCGGCAGCAGCAAGAGCCACGGAAAGAGCGCGCCATAAAAGCCAAAGGCCGTCGGCACGGCGCCGGCGGCGGCCAGAATCGCGGCGACGAAGACGACCCCGGGTCCGACGACCGCCACGGAGCGAGGCCATGCGCCGTGCAGCCTGCCCATGGACTAGAGCCGCGGGTTGACGAGCACGAGCACCACAGACAGCCACGAAATGAGAATGAGGATCTCGGTCTGACCGGCGGCAGGACACGAGACGTCGTCGAGCATTCCGCGGCGTCAGACGCCGATTGCCTTGGTGGTGGAAGTTGCCGCCGTAGCGGTGTGCCACGCGTCAAAGATCGAGAGACCGGCCAGTGCGAGCCCGAGCGTTGTCGTCAGCAAGATCGAAAAGACGGCGTCGGCAGTTCCGAAATTTGCGCAGGAGAGTACCGTCACACCTGGTTCCATGCTGCGATGGACCCGGCGCCGAGCCCCGCTTATACCAGCGCAGAGCGATGCGGCCCACGGTGCACAATCCACCTCCACGGCGATCCGCGGCTCGGCGTTCCGGCCTGCGGCAGCTGCGCCGTCCACGTTGCGTGCGCCTCGCACCTCGGCGCCTGCGCGTCGTGCCGGCTCCCGATTGGCCAACTGAACACGGCCATCTTTTCCGAGTGTAATGTGAACCGGTGCCGCGCCCCGGCCGCCGTCGTGTGCCGGGGGTGCCTCCGGGCCCTCGTCAAGCGATTCGAGAAGCACATGGCGGTGATGGCGACGCTCTCGACCGAATCGTGCGACGGGTGGCTCCGGACCAACGGCGGGCTCCGCGACCGGGAGAACAAGGTCGTGGTCACCGTGGTGCTCGACGAGCTGATTGCCGAGGCGGTCGACGGGGTGGTGGTGCGGCGGACAACCGGCGGGGTGGAGCACTTTTCCGAGACGGTGAACCGCGCGGCCGGGGCCGTGACGGTGCCGACGCCCTACGCCGACCTGGTCCGGCTGGTGCCCGGGATGCAGGTCGACGCGGCCGCTGTGCTGCTCCGGCGCTTTGTGGCCGAGCGCCGGCGACACTGGCAAGAGGTGCCGGGCCGCCGCGCCGTCGTGTCGATCGGGGTCGAGGCGGCGCCCTCGGTGTCGGCGCTACTCTGGAAGTCGACGACGCTGCTCGACCCGGGCCGGCTGGTCACGATGGCGCCGGGCGCGGCGCGCGATCTGGCGGGATTCAAGGCCGATGGGTCGCTGCACGAGTTTGGACGCTCTGTATTCTACTACAAGACGACGGTGGCGCCGGGCTCGGCGGCCGAGTCGAAGCGACGGCTCCGGCGGTGGAAGGCGCTCATTCGGCAGCCTGGCCGAGCTCATAGGCCAGCGTCGCGGCGAAAACGCTGACCTTGGCAAAGGTGGAGAGGATCGAGTACCCCGTCTCGTAGTCCTCGATCCGGCTGTTGTCGCGCCCGATCGTGATGTCGACGCCGGTCGCCCACCGGAGCGCGCCGGTGTAGGTCGGGTCCCGGAGCCAGGCCCAGACCCCAAAGCTGGTCCAGCCCACCACGTAGAAGATAAACGCGACCAGGTTCTTGCCGCCCAGCTCATAGAGCACGCAGAACTCGGCAATCTGGCACAGAAAGGTGGTGTAGAACGCGCGGAGCCCCGCCGCCATCTCCCGGCCCTCGTCCTGGCCAACCAGGTTGACGCTCGCTTCGGCGGCGGTGTCGGTGTTTTTGATCGAGTCCCACGTGAATCCGGTCGTCTGCTCGGTGATTGCCACCGCCGTGATGAAGAAGACGATGCTCCAGTGCGGCGGCGAGTCGCCCGAAAACGCGATGGCGATCGAGGCGATCGTGGCCGTGATGCCGTACTCGAGCCACTTGAGCGTGTTCCGTTCGGTCCGGCCGCACCGAAACCACCCGATCCGGTACGTTTTGTGCTTGGCCGCTGCGAAGACGTAGACGATGTGGAACGCGGCCGTGATGCAGCTCATTATCGTGAGCAGCAGCACCGGGACCCGCTCGAGCACGGTCGACGAGGCGGCGACACCGATCAGCACCGCGTGCGCCACCACGCCGAGGGCGTCGACCCTGGCCCGGGTGACGAGGTTGGTGGCCATGGTGAATCCGGGCCTGCGTCTCGACCCACTCGGCAGACGCCGTTTTATAGAAGGGGCGTCGGCGGGCCGCCACACCACGACACTCGACAATGGACGACGCCGAGATGCCGCCGGTCAAACGGGCCCGCGCAGCCCCCCCGCCGAATCCGCCGGTGCCCTACCTCGACGTGGCGGCCAAGATCAAGGAGAGTCTGTACTGGAGCGGCGTCGTCTACGGTCACCCGGCCTCGCTGCTCCCGCCGCCGCCCCCGATGGCCCGCGCCGGCGGCGTCGCGAAGCGGGACGGCGCCGAGTTTCCGGCTATGCCCCCCTCGATCGCCAAGGTGCTGCGAAAGTGGGTAAACTCGAATCCGGCCTACGCCACGGCGCCGCTCGAGCGGGACGCGCCGCCGCTCGACGAGGAGAAGCGGATCGACTTGGTGCGGCGGTTCATCGATGCGCTCCCGAAAAAGATGCGGGAGACGCCGCTGCAGCCCGAGCTCTCGACCGTCGGCCACGAAAACAGCCAGCTCCGGCTCGGGCGGCAGTACGGCGCCGACGACCGCCACGTGGTGCCCTCGTGCTGCAACGGGGAGGCGTGCGCCGCGCTAAAGGTCCGGGGGGCGTTTGGGACGCCGCTCCAGCGGTACTACACGCCGACCGAGCACGGCAAGCTCCAGCGCGACCCCAGCCTGGTCCAGCGCTTTGGCTCTGGGCCGTGCCTGGTCTGCCTGCGGCACGATGTGGAGGTGCTCGTCCGGTGCACCGATGGTCGATCGACCAATCCGGCCGCGGCCTACGGCCAGCCGTACGTCGTGATGCTCCGGATCTACAACTCGATGGACGTGCCGGGCGGCTACCGGAGCGCCGTCTTCTCCTCGACGCCCGTCGAATCGCCCGAGGTGACGCCGGTGCCGATCGTCGCGGCCCGGATCACCGACATCTCGTGGCAGTACACGGACGGGGTCTGGTACATTGATCAGCGGCCGCTCGTCTGGTCGCCCGGCGGGGAGCACGATTTTTGACGACGCAGTCTGGCCCACGCCGGTCGGCGCGGCATCCCTCGTTCTGCGAGCGGATCGCCGCGCAGCTGGGCTGCGTTGAAACAACGGACCGTCCTCCCATGGACCCCGCGCTCCTCTGCCCGCTGTGGCAGTACGAGCCCGCGATCGAGGTCGCCGGGGCCGCCGACCCCCCCAACGCGATGGCCGAGGCGCTGTTTGCGCGGTGCCGCCGGATCCTGGCCGAGACGCCGCCCGGGCACGAGTACCTCGGCGGCATCCTGTGCGACGCCAACCTCCGGACCGCGCTCTTTGCCGAGGGGGTCCCGCACTGCACCCTCCGCGAAATCTACCGAGAGGGCATCGAGCCCGAGCGGGCCGGGGTGCCGGACGTCTACTCGGTCGAGTCGACCGACCGGTTTGTCGACGAGATTGTGTCGGCGGTGGCCGTCCAGCCCGGCAAACCAAAGAGCGCGGCGGCGCGGTTCTTCGGGAAAGGCTGCGTCAACAGCCTCAGCTCGGTGCGGTACGTGGCCACCCAGTTCCAAAAGATTCTCGAGTCGGGCTCGGCCGAGGAGCGCGATCTGGTGCACACGTACATCGGGATGGGGCTCCTCGGGGCGTACCCGGGCTCCCGCATCGTGGCGCCGGTCGAGATCCGGGCCTGGCTCTACCGCGATCCGCCGGGCGCCGTCGCCAAAATCGCCGGCGAGGTCAAGAGCAAGCTGCTGTGGCTCCTCCTGGTCGAGTTTGTGTCGGCGGTGGTCGACCGGTGGCCCACGCTCGGCCGGATCATCGCCGCGGCGACCGACCAGCCGCCGCCCGCCGCCTTTTCCGCGGTCGACAACGACAGCCGGCTCCGGCGCGACCTGTTTGCGCTGGTCGGCCGACGCTTTCTCGGGGATCCAGGCTCGCCCCCGCGGGCGAGCCGGTACAACGCCGTGCCCGAGTCGGCGCGGTGCGTGCCGGTCGTGAGCCCCTACGAGTCGGCCCTCTTCCAGTACGGCGTCAAGCGGAAGCTGTCAGGGAACACGATCCGGGCCGTGGGGCCGGGCTTTGCCGCCATGTACCGTGGCGTGGTCGAAGACGCCACCTGCCCGCGGCAGATTGAGCGGGCTGTGATGGAGCGGCACGGCATCCCGGACACGGCGGCCGGGCGGACCCTCTACATCCACGCCCTCGAACAACGCGCCGCCGGGCTCACGCTGGTGCCGACGCTGCCGGTGGTCGAGGAGATCCAGCGCCGCGCCGCGCGGTGGGCCGGGATCGTGCCGATCGTGCAGGTCTGCGCGCGGTGCAACAGTCTCCGGGACACGCCGGCCGGCGCCAAGGCCCCAAAGGCCACCACCGGGACGCTGCTCTCGATCCAGAACGGCACCCGGGAGTGCGCCAACTGCGGCTCGACCGCGGTGGTCGACGTCGACGCGCCGGGGTACTGGTTTCTGTGGCTGTCGCGGCACATTGACCGCGAGCCGACGGTGGCCACCTTCTGCGGCCTCTGCGGCTGCTTTTCGCGGACGGCCGGGCTGATTGGCGAGGTGCCGGCCTGCGCCCCGTGCCTCGCCGCCGAGCGGAGACGGGCCCGGACGACCGTGCCGTGCGCCGTGTGCGAGGCCCGGATTTTCAAAAAGGCCCCGGCCCGCGCGGTACTGTGCGCCAACCCGCGGTCGGCGACCGGCACACCCGTGGCGAAGCTCGTGTGCAGGGCCTGCGCAGACCTCGAGGCACCGACCGAGATATGGGACACGTCGACGCTGAAGCAGCTGTGCCGACCGCCAAAGGGCTCGCGGACCACCTGACTCAGAACTGGACCGCGGAGGGCGTCTACCCGCGGGGGACCGGCGACGGCTTTCTCTCGATCGTGCTGCCAAGCCGGTTTGATCTGTTTCCGACGTTCATCGACGAGGTGCGGCAGCTCGCCGGCCGCGGGTCCCGGATCGTGTTTGTGGCGACGTCGGAGGAGACGCGGCTCGACGTCTACCTCGGAAGCCGGTACGAGGACGGCGCCAACCCGATCAAGGCCTCGGGACCGTCGACGTGTCGAATCGTGATGCTCGGGTGCTTTTCCGGGCTCGTGAGCGCGATCGGGCTTCTGGCGGTAGCATCCTCGACCGTAGCCGCATAAACGCCCTCA
>Ga0181578_10000077_pt1 | contig 78676 bp, 72 predicted proteins | sample 071ome_21_FD_148659 | JGI IMG/M metagenome (GOLD analysis project Ga0181578, IMG submission 148659) | Coastal salt marsh microbial communities from the Groves Creek Marsh, Skidaway Island, Georgia - 071401CT metaG (spades assembly) | ecosystem: Environmental > Aquatic > Marine > Intertidal zone... | reverse complement strand
TCTTGATTTCAGCCTCCGGCGCCCAGCGGTGGATCATTGCGACAAGGAAACCCTGACTCATGACCCCTGGGATCATAGCTCCAGGGAGGCCCTCTTTTTTGGCGCCCTCGTGATCGGTAAACCTGGGTCCACCCCAGCCAATCAGATGCGCAAAACGAGCCCCTGTCTCGAGCCGAGTATCCGGTTCAAAAGCAGGGAGTTCCTCGCCGAATTCGACATCATTGACGTGGTTCACACTCATGCTTTCTTCTCCCGCATTACGGAACGGCTGTCCGAGTTTGCGACGTGCACCCCAGCCTCGTCGTAAAATTCAATACGGGTCACGACGAAAATCATACGCCCTGAACGGCCCGTTTTGGTGTAGATATCGTGCAAATGCGTGCGTCCGACCAGCGCTTGACCAGGCCGAACGGGCGCAAAACATTCGATACCTTTCCCTGCATCCATGCCAAAACCGAACCGAGGAAAATCTTCTGGCATTGACCGTCTGCCGCTCAAGCACGCGAGGTAAGTAGGCGGCGCCTGAAAATCTGGGTGATGGGTATCGAGATACTTCTCGCTCAACTCCCCCGAGAGCTTCGCGTACTCCGTGGTTACCGCTGGGTCAATGTTGAAGGTTTTCTCGTCAAAGGACTTATTGAGAAAGCGCTCCCGCAATTCTTGAATATCTGCATCCATAGGTCTAGTTTCCCTTGAGGCTAACTGCCTCGAATCGCCCTGCTTTGAGTTCTTGGACGAGATCCTCGATGTTCTTGATGGGCTGTTCAAATCGGGTGCCGCAACGGCCGATGTGACTCACAATGTGAGAGTCACTGCCACCGATGCCCTGATAACCATTGGTCTCTGCGCCTGCCAGGGCGATTTGATCCTCATCGTCGCGACTGCCGCCGTTCAAAGTCTCTACGATGGTGACCCCAGGGGGTATACCGAGCGTATCCGTGTGAGCGAACATGCCAACGCGTGGGCGGCCAGGATGACAAGGCGCAGCAACGGCCCCATGCGCCGCTGCAGCCTCCAACACGATTGCGAGCGGTGTGTTGATGCTCGCGAAATCAAACGCTTGGGTCATCGCCTCGGTCACACCAAACACCAGGACATGACCATATTCGGTTTCGACTTCACTGGCCTTTAAGATCGTGAGATCAAACGCTGCTGCCAATTCGGAGTAGTCAGAGTCAAAATCGAACTGACGATGCTCAGTCAGTACAAAGCCCTGAATTGGCAGCGATTTCGCACGAATCCATTGACAGTAGTTTTCTACTTTTGCGCGTCCGTCGTCTGATTTTATAGAGTGTGTATGAAGGTCAAGAATCACAAATTATGGGCCGATGTGCTCGGCGTCCAAATTAAAATGAGGGGCCATTATACCGATCCCTTCTCACTTTTCGAGATGACGCATTCCGAGAAAACGGCATGAGGTTGCCAGTGATTTTCAGTGAGCTGGACCAGTCGAATGAGCGCTTGGTCGTTGTCGATGATGATTTCGCCGAGCGTTCCAAGCTGGAGCGATTGATTGCGGGGAAGGGTAGGTGAGCCGGGATTGACGAGTGTCAGATCACGATAACGATGTACCATTTCGAGGTGCGTGTGTCCGAACACAATGATGTCTGGCAATGTGTCGAAATAACGTGACAGCTTCTCTCTGACGTGAGGTTCGTCTTTTCGTTCCGGTGATGGACAGTGGTGCACCATGCCGACAGAAAAATCTTCGAATGAGAGTCTCCACGAAGGCTTGACTCGATCATCAAGAATGCCTCGATCGCCATTGCCCTCCGAGACGTAAGTGGGTGCCAGCTGGATTAGCTCATCGACCACATCGAGGGTATGCAGATCGCCTGCGTGCAAGATTGCATCACTGCCCTTTAGAAATTCGATAGCCGAGGGCCAAAGCGATCCGATGGTGCCCGGCATATGCGTGTCCGCAATCAAACCGATGCGCTTACTCGCCACGCACAGGCTCCAACTGCGCTACACCAAGGTTATGAAGTGTGAATGCATACTCGTCGGCTGTCTGTTGAATGCGTTTGGCAAGGGATGTGCCTGAGCCGTGACCCGCGCCTGTCTCGATTCGGATCAATGTCGGCGCGTCGCCTGCATGAGACGCCTGAAGCGTTGCTGCAAACTTGAACGAGTGCGCGGGGACGACGCGGTCATCATGATCGGCCGTGGTGACCAAAGTGGCGGGGTATGTCACGCCAGGTTTAAGACTGTGGACAGGAGAGTAGTGTTTTAAGTACTCAAACATCTCGGCGTCGTCTTCCGAGGTACCATAGTCATAGGCCCAGCCAGCGCCTGCGGTGAATCGGTGATAGCGAAGCATATCCATCACGCCGACACCGGGTAGCGCGACTTTCATAAGATCTGGCCTCTGGGTCATCACCGCGCCAACCAACAAGCCGCCATTGGAACGTCCACGAATCGCCAACTTGCTGGAATCGGTGTACCCCTGGTCGATTACATACTCGGCTGCTGCGATGAAGTCTTCGAACACGTTCTGCTTTTGCATTTTGGTGCCCGAGAGATGCCAGGTCTTACCAAATTCGCCGCCGCCTCTAAGGTTAGGTACAGCGTAAATACCCCCCAGCGATAACCAGAGGCCCACTGCACTACTAAAGCTTGGGGTCAGCGAGATATCAAATCCGCCGTAACCGTAGAGCATCAGAGGAGCGGGTATCGACGGGTCTCGATCCTTCTTGTGGGTAATGATCATGGGTACCTGGGTGCCGTCTCGGGAGCTATAAAACACCTGAGTCGAAACGTAAGCCTCTGGGTCGAAAGCTATTTCAGGCCTGAAGTGAACGCGCGACTCGCCCGACTCAGGGTCAAGACGATAAATCGTCGATGGCGTGTAGTAGTTTGTGAATCGGTAATAGAGTGCCTCATCAGATTCTTTGCCTCGAGGGAGCGAAGCGGAACCCAGGCCGGGTAGCGGGATTTCTCGGAGGCGTTTTCCACTCGTGGTGTATTGAAAAAGTCTCGAGCGAGCATCCACGAGATAGTGCGCGAACAGGTAGCCTGCGCCGGTAGCCACCTCGAGCGGCGAATCAGTCTCGGGGATTACGTCAACCCATTGCTCAGCGTGAGGTCGATCGAGCGTCGTCTTCACCACCCGACCATTAGGTGCATTGAGATTGGTGTATAAAAAGATGGAATCGCCCTCGCTGGCGATAAGCCGCGTGTCCGCGCTCATAGTGTCCTGGATCGTCACGAGGCGTCCAATTCGGTGTGGCTGGGTCTGAGACCATTCTGCGGCGGGCTGCACATCCTTTTCCGCTCCGATTTTCGAAGCCTCGACTGCTGCGTCTTTTGACGTTTGAACCATAGACAACTGGCTCTTTGAGAGTGGTTCGGATCGAACAATGCGATCAATCGCAGCAATCTGCAGATCATTGCCCGCTGTCGTCTGCGCACCCTCAATGGCAAGATACTGCTGGTCTTCGCTTACGCGCCCAGAGACGTAGCGGCGCTGCTCAATAGACTCTGCGCCGAAAATCAATCTATCGTTTGATTGATCTGTGCCTACGATATGGAAATAAAGAAGGTGCTGATTAACCTTGGCACTCAACGCGCTGCCTTCTGGGGGCTCATAGCTTGAGTAATAGAATCCCTCATCGCCGACCCAGCTGAGCCCAGAGAATTTCACGTGCTCAAGGGGGGGGTTCAGTTCTTTTCGGGTCTCAGCGTCAATGACATAAACCGTTCGCCAGTCAGAACCCGCGCTTGACGTGGCGTAAGCCAAGAATCGGCCACTCACAGAAAAAGAGACGCCCGCAAGTGAGGTTGTGGCATCTTCGCTGAACTGATTGGGGTCAATGAAGATTTCTTCTCGACCGTTGTCGTCCTGCCTCATGAGCACAGAGTGGTTCTGTGTACCGTTATTGCGATAGAAGTAGATCCAACTGCCTTCTTTAAAGGGTGGGGACTCGGTCGGATAGTCAAGAAGTTTCGCGAAACGACTTGCGAGCTCGTCGCGATAGGGGATTTGATCTAAGTAGCCTCGGGTCACCTCGTTCTGTCGAGCAACCCAATCTGCGGTCTCATCACTGAGATCATCCTCGAGCCAGCGATAGGGGTCAGAGACGGCCTGCCCGAAATAGAGGTCGGTGTGCTCAACCGTCTTTGTCTCCGGGTAGTTGAGCTCAGTCTTTTGTGGTGTGTCACCGCAGCTCGTGAGCAAGATGACGCTTAACGCGAGGCAGACTTGAGCGATGCGACGACCGAGGCTGAAGAGGTGCTCGGGGTGCAGCGCGGGCTGCCTCGCTGGATGATTCGCGGCGCCAGAGTGTTTTATCGGAACCTGATCCTTGCACATGCGTGGATGGAGAGGGCTAAGCGTGCTAAGAGAACAGTCCAAAATCATCATGAGCCTCCAGCAAAATAAATTGGGGTCTACGAGTGCCCTGGGTGGGTTTCGTTTCGGTCGCTCACCATAACATCTCGGATGAACTGCTCAAATGAATTGACGCAGTGCTGCGTTCGATCCGGGCCGCAAATTTCGCCTGCGAACACGTGTTCAGCCAGCGTCGTCTCGTCCGGCAGAGGAAGTCGGCAGGAGGCAGGGTGTGGCCAGTGTGCGAGGGTGGCAAGTGCCTTCTTGGCACTTATGGTTGGGTCAAGATCACCGAGCATGATGGCCATAGGTGTCGTCCATGATCGAGGTGATTGCCGGGTAAACCATCGCACCACTTTTTGCATTTCAATTACGGCCTGAAGGGGGTAACTCGTCGACCAGTATTTAGCAACCGCTTCAGATTCAGGGGTCCAAGATCGGGTTCGGCCGAGGAGTAACGGCAAAAACCACTCGCTGCCAGGTAGCGTCAGCAACCAAGAATAAGACTGCTTGATACCGAAGTTAGGCGCCATGTACACCATCGCCATGGGCCGACCAAACTGCTTGTTGAGTGCCTTAGCCGCCCAACAGCCAAGCGGCGCGCCCGTGGAAGTGCCCAAGATGATCGTTTGATGACCCAGTCGATGCGCAATGTCAGCGCCGTTGGTGACGCTTTGTAGCCAGTCCTCGGCTGAAGCCTGCATGACATCCGTCTTGAGGCCATGGCCAGCAAGTCGAACTTCGACCAAATTGGCCTGCAGTCGATGCGCCAAATGTTCGGCGATAGGGGCCGTCTCCCGTCGACAGGCTGAAAAGCCATGGATATGTAGAATCGATAGCGGCGTCCTCACTGGCGCCTCTGCTTGAGCGAAGACTATACGGGCGTCTGCGTCTTCTATGACGGCTTGCTTACTTTCACTGTCGTGAAGCCAGCTAGGTAAGGCATCCAGCGTGAGCTCTGTTGGCACTTCAGACTCGGGTGCGCGTGCATCAAGACGGGGCCCGCTGTATTTGAACCATAGCGTGAGGGCGACAAGCCCGAAGAGGATAATCGAAAGCGTCAAGGTGAACTCTTTTGCGTCATTGAATGCTGGGCAGTTTAGCTTTGACGGTGGGTAACTTCGATCTCTGACCAAGAATTTGTTTCGCTGGTAGGCGCTTTAAAGTAATATCCGCTGATGCGGTTACAAGCCATCAAACTCGCCGGTTTTAAATCCTTCGTAGATCCCACAACGGTGCCATTTTCCACCAATTTGTGTGGCGTTGTTGGGCCGAACGGCTGCGGAAAATCAAACATCATCGATGCCGTTCGTTGGGTCATGGGAGAGATTTCGGCCAAAAATCTTCGTGGCGAATCGATGACTGACGTCATCTTTAATGGGGCAACCACTCGTAAGCCCGTCGGCCAAGCCAGTATTGAGCTGCTATTTGATAATTCTGCAGGGCGGTTGACCGGAGAATACGCAGGGTTCACCGAAATTTCTATCAAACGGCAAGTGTCTCGGGATGGGCAGTCCTCTTATTTCCTAAATAATGTGAAGTGCCGCAGAAAAGACATCACCGATATCTTCCTGGGAACCGGCCTTGGCCCCAGAAGCTACTCCATCATCGAACAGGGGATGATCAGCCAACTGATTGAGGCCAAACCCGAAGAGTTGAGGGTCTACCTTGAAGAAGCTGCCGGTATTTCCAAATACAAGGAGCGCCGCAAGGAGACTGAACGACGGATTTCTCACACGCGAGACAATTTGGATCGACTGCGTGACCTTCGCGAAGAACTCGAGCGTCAAATTCAGCACCTAGAGCGCCAAGCTAAAGCCGCAGAGCGTTACAAGGCGCTGAAGGAAGAGGAGAGAACGCTTCACGCCGAACTGCTCGCGTTGCGCTGGCAGAAGTTGAAGGCCAATGCGGTCGCTAAGAAGCAAAGAATTGATGAACTCGAGGTTGAGCTTCAGGCCAAAATCGCGGATTTAAGGCGACACGAAGCCGATATTCTGGCGAGACGCCAGGAAAGTCAGCAGGTAAATGACACGGCCAGCGAAGTCCAAAAGTCTTTTTACGATCTAGGCACAGAAATCGCTCGGATCGAGGAGAGTATTCAGTACCAATCAGAACGGGCTCAGTCGCTGACTCAAGATATTCAAACGGGTGAGCAGGAGCTGACGGAGACCCGCGCGAGTCTCGCTGCTGATCAAGAAGAATTGAACCGGTTAAATCGTGAGCTTGAAGCACTGGGACCGAGGTTGGCTGCGGTCACCGAGTCTCAAAAGCAGTCATCTGAGGCGCTCAGCGAAGCGGAAGCAGCGCTTCGTGAGGCAGAGCGTGAATGGGAAGCGTTCACCCGTGCTCAAACTGAGGCACGTCAGGTTGGCGAGATTGCGCAATCTAGGATATCGATGCTCGAAGATTCCATCGGTAGGCTCACCGGGCGCATCACGCAGCTGCAAGGGGATCAAGCCCGACTGACTGAGCAATCCGTTGAGGGAGAAATTAAACCGCTAGAAGCGATGTTGGAAACGCAGCAATCTCAGGTCGGCCGAATCGAGTCTGAGCTCTCGGATCTGACTCGACAGATCGCACAAGCGCGCGAAGAGAATGAAATCACGGTGCGGACCCTCGATGAGAAGCGTCGAGATGCGCAGCACTTAAGTGGTCGATTGGCGTCGCTAGAGGCACTGCAACAAGCTGCGCTTGGTCAAGGTGGCGAGGAAAGCGCCTTCCTTGAAGAAATAGGCCTTGGCGGGCAACCCAGAGTGGGTGAGCGACTCAAAGTGCAATCAGGCTGGGATGTTGCGGTTGAAGTTGTGCTCGGAGAGACCCTTCAGGCGATTGTCGCTGACAATGTCCTCGATCGAGTCGATGCGGTTGCTAACCTGCAAGTGGGCGCAGTGTCCCTCGTAGCCCCGCGCAGTGTTGCGTCAGCGAATACGACAGCGCAGCCAGGCGCGACACTTGAATCCGTGGTGACGTGTGACGCTGACCTTTCCCCCTGGCTAGGCCAAATTCAGTTGGCGGAAGATTTAACAGATGCGGTCAGAATCTCAGCGACTCTGAGCGGCTCTCAATCCGTTATCACTCGAGATGGCATTTGGTTGAGCCAGCACTGGGTACGTGTGAGTAAGAAGCAGGATGCCACGGCAGGTGTCTTAAGACGGCAACAAGAACTTGAGACGTTAGGCAGTGAGCTAGCGGCCGTGAATGAGCAAGTCGCACTGCATGCTGAGCAACTTGAGGGTGGTCGCCAGCAGTTGGTTGTGCTTGAAGCAGAGCGTGACGAGACGCAGCGGCGCTTGACTGAGCAACAGCGGAGCTTCGGTGAAACGAGAGCGAAGTTAACTGCCAGACGTATTCAAGTTGAGCAGATTGCGGCAGAGATGGCGCGCGCTCAGAAAGAGATTGCATCGTCAGAAGCGCAGCGCGCGGAGGATGATGCGCGTGTGAGAGAGGCCCGGGGTCGCTTGACTGGCGCGATGGACACCATGGCTGAACTAGAAGGCCAGCGAACTCAGCGTGAAACGCAACTGGCGCAACTCGCAGAGCGCTTGGAATCGGCGAAGGTGCTCGCAGCAAAAGATCAAACAGCCGGATTTGAAGCCAATCTGCTTCAACAAAATTTACAAACGCAGGTGAGTGGCGCAGAGGCGCTGATGGCGCGTCTGGTTGAGCGAGAGGCACAGCTCATAAAGAGACTCGAGGAACAACGTCAAACACGAGATGATCTGGAGGCTCCGTCCCAGCAACTGCGCGAGGATTTGAACGGGAAGTTAACATCAAGGCAGGCGGTAGAAGCCCAGCTCACAGAATTACGCCAGCACCTATCGAACATTGAAGCTGGGATTAACGAGCTCGAGCAGGCAAAAGTCGATGCAGAGTCGGGCGTAGAGGCCGTTCGAGGCAAACTTGAATCAGAGAGATTGGACTATCAGGGTATCGACGTTCGTCTTGGCACCATCATTGAACAATTATCGGAAGATCGTATTGAGCTGGATCAAGTCATCGCCGGGTTGCCTGAAGAAGCTGAAGAGTCGGTCTGGGAAGCGAATCTCCAAGCCGTTGGCAACCGAATTCAACGACTGGGCGCGATCAACCTTGCTGCGATCGATGAATTCAAAGTGCAGTCTGAGCGAAAGTCCTATTTGGACGCCCAGAACGAGGACCTTGAAAAAGCACTTGCGACTCTGCTTCAGGCGATTCGGAAAATCGACATTGAGACACGAACCCGCTTCAAGGAAACGTTCGACTTGGTGAACGCAAAACTCCAGCAGCTCTTCCCTAAGTTGTTTGGCGGTGGCCATGCGTATCTTGAGATGACCGGCGAAGACTTGCTCGATACCGGAGTGGGACTCATGGCACGGCCACCCGGTAAACGGAACGCCAGCATTCATTTGTTGAGTGGCGGTGAGAAGGCGCTAACTGCGATCGCGCTGGTGTTCTCGATTTTTAATCTGAACCCAGCACCATTCTGTATGCTCGATGAGGTTGATGCGCCGCTTGATGATGCCAACGTGGGTCGCTTCTGCGATCTGGTCAAGGAGATGTCACGAACAGTGCAGTTCATCTATATCACGCATAACAAGGCCACCATGGAAATGGCAGAGCAATTGATGGGTGTGACCATGCATGAGGCGGGCGTCTCCAGGATGGTGACGGTCGACGTGGATGAAGCCGTCGCTCTGTCTGCTGTTTAGACTACTCCCATTCCCTAGCCCACAACCGTCTTGTAGGGTAAAAATTTAGATCATAACGACTGAGTTGTCCTGAGAAGGCCCTCGCAATTTTGATATTTTCAAACGCTGAGCCTTTAGCCTTAGTGGTTGCTGTAGTGGGGCGCAAGCTGGCCTCTTTAAAAAAATTCAAAGCTCCTTTAAGATCAGGTGAGTAGGGTCAGGTCTTGCATTTTTTGTTATCTTTGCGCTGTAACTTCAGTACAATGCAGGGCGGAATAGGGGACGCTGATTTTGGATCTGCGAGACGCGTTATTGCTCATTTTGGCATCAGCTGTGGCGCTGGTCTTTGCGCACGGCGTTTGGCGCGCCTATTTCGGGCAGCCGAAGCTGAAAATCAAGTTAGATCAGCAATTTCGCAACTCCTCTCCCATGGCTGAGGAAGATGAGCTTTCCATGCTGAAGGCTGAGCTGCCCAACGGCGGAGCGCGTGTCGTACGAACGCTGAGCCAGGATGCGGTTGCTCGCCAGCATCAAGGCCAGACGTTGGTATCGTCCCAAAGTGAACCTCGGCTGCGACTCACAGCGGCGGAGGCTGCACCTTCCTCAGTGAGTGGCCCGGATACGCCCTCACTATTAAATGCCGGGGATAATGAACCGTTGCGCGTGCGACAGGTCAAATCGCCCGCCATCGACCAAGCCGAAAATTTGAACGATGAGGCTGAGCGCGAGCGATCAGAGAACGCTGATGCCGCCTCCATAGCGCCTGAGGTGTTACCCAGTCATACCTTGGAAGAATCAACTCTGAGCGTCGAGCATCCGGCATGGATTGGGGAAGAACCGAATTCCAACTTGATGACAAATCTGAGCGGTCAAGTCCCTACCTTGAATCAGGTTGTCGGGAGTTCTCGACCGGTCGGTAGCGAAGGTGATACGCAACGCCTTGATCAAGACCCGATGTCATCAACGATCGCGCCTGATCCGAATGCAAGTGGATCGGTGGGCGAGCATCAGGCGTCGGCGCTAAATTCAGACTCAAACAGCAAATCGGAATCGCGAATTTCAGCAGTTTCGCTTCCGCATTCCGCTCATGACCATCAGCCGAAGCTCACCCAAACCACGATGTTTGACGAGCAGCAAGTGGCTCTCGATCGTGGCAACGCGAAGCGTGAAAGTGCTAAGGCGCGTTCGGCTTCAAGCGCTCAACCCTATCGATCGCCGCATGAACCCCAGCGATCTGATGAATCAGCCAACGAGCGGCAAGCTCAAGAAAACAAGAAGCCGAGAAAGTCGGCCCAAAGAAAAGTGCGCCCCCCGGTGGTTGTCCATTTGGTTGGGAAAATGTCTCTCGACCGGTTGGCATCGGTGATCAACAACGTCGGTTGGTCAGTGGATCCGGTCGGCGTATTCCACTTTTATTCTCCGGAGGGTGAGCGCTGTTTCACACTCACCAACCTCGTTGAGCCTGGGGTATTTGATTTCGAAGAACCCTCGATCAGTTTGCCGGGCGTCTCCTTGATTCTGTCGCTGAGCGATGTCTCTGATCCGGTTTGGGCCTATCGCATTCTTCTTCGGGAGGCCGCCAAGCTCGCCGACGTGGGGCAAGCATTGATGACGGATGGTCGACGCCAGCCTTTGACGCTCGAATCTATCGAAGCCATGACCCGCGAGCTTGCATCGCTTCGGCCATCAAGAAGAAGGGTGAGGGCGAGCGCTTGACCCTCAAGGTATCGGATGAGCTGCGCGAATTGAGGGTGCAGCTTCATCACCACAACATGCAGTATCACGCGCTTGATGACCCCCAAATCAGTGATGCTGACTACGATGCGTTGTTCCAAAAACTGCTTACCCTTGAGGCAGCACATCCGGACCTTGTGACGCCGGATTCGCCCAGCCAGCGAGTTGGCGCACCACCTCTTGAAGCCTTTAAGCAGGTTGCTCATTTAAGGCCGATGCTGAGTCTAGATAACGCGTTTTCAGATGATGACGTTTCTGCTTTTCATTTAAGAACCAAGGATCGCCTCGGTGTGGGTGCCGTGCAGTATTGTGTGGAGCCCAAGATCGATGGCGTTGCGATCAGCTTGGTCTATGAAGCGGGAAGCCTTGTTAGGGCGGCGACTCGAGGCGATGGCTCGGTCGGGGAGGACGTGACCCAGAACGTAAAAACGATTGAATCCGTGCCTCTTGTTTTGCAGGGGCACGAGTATCCCGACTTACTTGAAGTCCGAGGAGAAATCTACCTGGCTCGAAGTGTTTTCCGCGAGATGAATATCCGCCTTGAAGCAAATGGCGACAAGCCATTTGCGAATCCCAGAAATGCGGCTGCGGGATCGCTCCGGCAATTGGACTCACGACTGACCGCAACTCGAAAGCTCACCATGTTTGCTTATAGCGTTGGTGAGGTTTCCACATCATTACCGCAGACCTCGCACTTCGAGACCCTTCAAGCATTGAAAGCCTGGGGATTTAGGATTAACCCGCTGATTCAACGAGTAGAGAATGACCTAGGGTGCCAAGCATTTTACGAATCGATTGCCGCGCAACGAGATGCTTTGGATTACGACATTGATGGGGTGGTCTTGAAGGTTGATGATCTTGAGCAGCAGTCAGTGCTTGGATTTTTGACTCGAACACCGCGCTGGGCCGTTGCGAGAAAATTCCCTGCGGCAAAAGGCGTTACCACGCTGCAGAACGTGGAATTTCAGGTTGGGCGAACCGGGGCGATCACTCCGGTTGCGCGCTTAGTACCCGTCACTGTTGGCGGTGTCGTGATCAGCAATGCCACCTTGCATAATTTTGACGAAATCGAGCGGCTTGGGATCGCAATTGGCGATCGAGTCGTGATCGAGCGCGCGGGCGACGTGATTCCGAAAGTGCTTCGGCTGGAGTCGAAGGGGCTCGAAACCGAGCGCCAGTTGATTCATCCGCCTGGTGAGTGCCCTGCGTGTGGCGAAAGCCTAACGCAGGGCGATGATGAGGTCGTGTTGCGCTGCGCCAACACCCTCTCGTGCCCCGCACAGCTGCGTGAGCGGCTAAGGCACTTTGTGTCCCGTGGCGCAATGGATATCGAAGGCTTGGGTGAGAAGGTGATCGATCAACTGATGACCGCCGGATTGGTGCGAGGGCCGGCCGACCTTTATCGCATTCGCTTCGATGATGTGGTCGTGCTGGATCGATTTGCGGCGAAGTCAGCTGAAAATCTCATCGCTTCGATTGAGCGCTCAAAGCAAACCACGCTCGCGAAGTTTATTTACGCGCTAGGTATCCCGGAAGTTGGTGAAGCTACCGCCCAGGCATTGGCGGCTCACTTCGGTCACGTGGATGCCCTTCGAGAGGCTGAGGAAGATGTGCTTGTTCAAGTTCAAGATGTGGGACCCATCGTTGCGAGCAAGATCAGTGGCTTTTTCAAGGAGCCGACGTTAGCCGATTTAGTTGACCAGCTGATTGGATTGGGCGTGTCTTGGCCTAAGGTTCAGCACAGCACTGGAGATGGGCCGCTCAAGGGCCAAACTTGGGTGATTACTGGCAGCTTCGCTGACTTCTCACGTGATGAACTCAAAGGGCTGCTTCAGAGCCTTGGCGCTAAAGTCGCGGGCTCGGTGTCTAAAAAGACCGATTGTTTGGCTGCCGGCCAAGACGCGGGCTCTAAACTGTCGAAGGCGGTATCTCTCGGCGTGACCGTTGTCGAATCAGATGCATTGATGACCCAGCTTGAAGCTTGGGGTGTCTGGCCTCCACAAGGATCTTCGTCGTGAATACTTTTCCAGGAGTAAGTCTCGTTTTGGCGCTGCTACTCGTCGGTTGTGCGGCGAAGCAGCCAGAGGATATCGATAATCTCTGCGCTATCTTTGGAGAACATCGAAAGTGGTACGGTGAGAGCCGCAAGGCGGCGGATCGCTGGGGTACTACCATTCCGATCATCATGGCCTTTATCCATCAGGAATCAAGCTTCAAAGCCAAAGCGAAGCCGCCGAGAACGAAAATCTTCTGGGTGATTCCAGGTCCTCGGCCTGCATCAGCCAAAGGCTATTCGCAGGCGATTGACGGTACTTGGGCCCAATACCAGCGCGCCACGGGTCGCTTCGGGGCAGATCGGAGTGATTTTGGGGATGCGGCGGATTTCGTCGGCTGGTATGTCGATCAAAGTGCGAAGAAGAGCGGTATTAAGAAAGACGACGCCTATAACCTTTATCTCGCGTACCACGAAGGGCAAGGCGGCTTTCAGAAAGGCACGTATCAGAGCAAAGCGTGGTTGGTTGACGTTGCGAAAAAAGTCGCATCCCAAAGTCAGCAATATGGAGCGCAGCTCACCAGTTGTGAAAAGAAATTCAAACGGCGTTTCTTTTTCTTCTAGGGCCGATCATTTGGCGTATCGATCAGAGATCCCGTCACATTCAAACCTCACTCCGTCCAAACTCACGCCCGCTAGGTCGCCGCCGGTGCGGCACCGGCGCCTGTGCTCCGCTTCTCTCGTATCCACTCCTCTCGTCTTTAGCGATACCTCTACCTCACTTTGATCAAAATTTGTTTCTGCCCGATGGCGCTATACCGAAGCTCACATGCGCTGGTAACGCGGCCTAAAGCGGTGAGGGCCTCCCGGGAGAGATCAGGATCAAAGCCTCGCTTTCACGTTGTCTGAAGTCGCTTCCCCTTAAAACGTTTTGTCAGGTCATGGTGACTGATGGGAAATTACGGCGTGGTGTGAGTGGACGATTGAAAGGGGTCGACGGCTTAGCGCTGAGCGGTCATGGGTCAGCCTTTCCCCGACAGAATAGCTCGCAGGCAGAACGTGCGTCGTGCTATCGGGTTTGATTCTGCTCGGTCGAAATCAATAGAGTTGTCCCCTGTGATACAGCGCTCAATGGGTTTAACTCTGGCGCATCGCCGAAGAGGTATCGAGCATGGTCGAGCAAGGCCTCAGCCTCTCTATGGCGCGCGAGCGCGCGCAGCGCCAGCACCTCGTTGAAGAAGTAGGGAATGCGAGGTTCGATGGCGCGTCGACTTGCAACCCAATCAATGAAAGCCTCAAGTTCATCCCGGTCGTTTTGCGAGATGGCTGTGAGCAGCCTAAGTTCCATCAGGTGAAATTGAAACCGGTCGATATCCGCCATGGGGTTCCAGATTTGAATCAGATGCTGGTAGTTCTTTGGTTTGCTGGCCTCGAGTTGCGTTAAATGCAAAAGGCTCTGCAATCCCGTCAGCATGAGTGTGGTGGTCAGTAATGGAATCAGAAGACTCAGTGCAGCAGGGAGTATCACGCGAGGAAGATGGACCCAGCGTCGCTGATGAATTTGTGAGTCGATATACGCAAACAAAATCACCAACACTACCCAATGCAGCGTTGAGTGATAGAGCGGATACTCTGTTTGTGTATGAATCAAAATCGGAGTAGGTAAGGCAAGTAAAAAGCCGGTTTTTTGGATTGGTAAGGCCTTTAAGCCATTCAAAAAGCCGTAGGCGAGAATCAGCAAGCCCAGGAGCGCCACAACACCGCCTTCAACCCACCAGTAGAGCGTTTCATTGTGAGGGTGATTGAGCGCATGGAGGCCACGTATGACGTTGCCCGGCGGCGCTGCCTTAGCCGCGTGATGGCGCCGCCAACTCGATTCAAACTGTCCGTAGCCTTGACCGATCAGGCCACCCGAGATGGCGAGGTCTGCCGACTGCTCGTAAATCACAGTTCGAACGCCAGGATCCTCATAAACGCTGAGGTCCCGCTCAACCTGGGTGACGACTGTGCGGCTCAAGAACGCCAAGATGATGCCGAGCGTCATCAGTAACGTGATCTTAAATACGATCTTGAGGCGGCTTTTGAGCAGCGCGGGGAGGAGTAACAAGATACCGCACAGGGCCCCGAGTTGACCCGTCCTCGATTGGATTGCAACGAGTAACAAACTACTGGCAAAAATCTGAAAGTAAGCAAGCCCGCGAATCGAAGGCGATTTGCTCGCTTCATCGTCCATTATTAAATAGATAGACAGCAGCAATCCAGTTGCCATGAAGCTCGCCATCACATTGACCTGCTGGAACGTGCCATAGGGTCGGTTCGCGAGTTTGTCAAAACCCAGGATATTACCCGGCTCAAGCACAAAGTACTGGATCAGCCCGACAACAGTCTGAAGGGCGATGCAGGCTAGGATGAGTTTGAGTAGGGTGAGCCAGGTACTGTGCCGCCAGGGTTGCTGCTGCAGAGCAAAAAACAGCGCAATACCCCCAGCAAGGCCGAGAAGACGCAGGCCAGCACCCCCGGGTGAGACAGCAATTGGATAAAGCTGAGGTAGTGCTAGTACAAGCGCGCCACCCATAAACCAGAGGGTAAGGGGCGTGTAGTAGACGCGTTTTCTTCGGGTCCAAGTCCAAAAGCCCAATCCAACCAGAAGCGCGATAAAGCACCATCCCACCAAGTTTTGAGGGAGTTCAAGGCCCGATCCGCCGTGATTTGGGAAGGTAAAATGGGCGGCCAAGAGGCAGTAGGTGACAAGCAAGAGCCAAAAAATTCTGCGAGCAGAGGGGATTGCGCGGGTTAGCACGGTGAAGCTTCGTTCTGAGCGATTGAATCTAAGCAGCCCTGTCTCTCATGTTGAGGGGTTACACCGAGACCCTTAGGCCTAACCGGCGGCGCTGGCTCGGGTTTCAATCGACTCATCCTGCCCCCTAAGTGTAAGGCGATCCGCCGACTGACGGGTTTCGTTGGGCTTCTTAGCAGACAGCTGGGTTTCAACAGATGGGCAGCCCCTCGACGCTCATCGAACCTGCCTAGAAGCTCTTTCAACGGAAGCGGTTCAGGCCGCGAATTTGCCACGGGCAAGGAGCGTGCCGGAAGGCGCAGCGGCTGTTCGCTCAAATCAAGAGGCACGATTGAATGTGACGCGATAGATGACATTCGCGAAATCATCGGATATGAGCAGGCTGCCATCTGGTAGAGTCAAAAGATCCGCGGGCCGACCCCAGGCGCGATTATTCTGCAACCATCCATCGATGAAGGGCGTCAATTGCAGCCGGCCTTCTTTTTCTTCAATCATCACCACCTGGTAACCCGTGTGTCCCGCCGATTGAGATCGATTCCAAGAACCGTGGAGCGCAATGAGCGCTTGGTTTTGATACGCCTCAGGAAAGGACTCACCCTGGTAAAAGGTCATACCCACCGGCGCCACATGAGGGCCTAATGAGACGGCAGCGGATTCAAAGGTCAGGTCCCCCGCGCGGCCACCAAATTCAGGGTCGAGTACCGAAGGGTCATGCACGAAGGGATAGCCAAAATGCAGTCCGGGCGCTGGCGCGATATTGAGCTCGCAGGACGGCGTATCATCCCCCATTCGATCTCTGCCGTTATCGGTGAACCAGAGAGCACCGGTTTCCGGGTGCCAATCAAAGCCGACGGAATTGCGAACGCCGCGAGCAAAGATGCTGGGTGCACGATCTGGTTGGTCCACATCCATGGTCAGGATGCTGGCGAATCGCTCATCGTCTGATAGACAAATATTGCAAGGTGCGCCAATAGGCACGTACAGCTTCCCATCAGGCCCGAACGCGATGAACTTCCAGCCATGATGTTTCTCGGAAGGGAAGCCAGAGTAGATTGGCTTCAACACGGCCGTCTTGTCGGTCCGAATATCGCGAAGATTCCGCAACGCATAAATGGTGCTGACATCCCCGATGTAAAGGGTGTCGCCCTTAACTGCGACGCCAGAGGGCAGATTCAGTCCCTCCGCGATTACCTTCTGCCAGTCCGCAATGCCGTCTTGATCCAAATCTGCGAGCGCATGGAGTTTGCCGGCGCGACGAGTGCCCGCATAAACGACCCCTTGATTGTCGATGGCGAGTTGCCTGGGGTTCTCCACTTCAGCCCAGACCGCTATGCTAAAGCCGGAAGGCAATGTCAGATGCTCAAGTGGCAAGGCTGCTTGACCATGGGGTGTGATAACCCCAGTCATCAGGATAATGGCGGCTGAGCAGAGCAAATTAAGAGGGCGGCGCATCACGGCACGGCTCCAGGGAATTCATGGAAGAAAGCATCATACCGCAAACCGCTAGGGACCAAATCCAAAGTGCCTATCGGCAGTTCCTTTCAGATAAGGGGTTCAAACCACGTCGAAGTCAGCGCGAGATGATTGCGGAGGTCTCTCGGACGTTTGCTGATCCCGCGCCCACGTGTGTAGCCGCAATGATCGAGGCGGGCACAGGCACGGGTAAAACGCTGGCCTATTTGCTGCCTGGGATTGTACTCGCGCAGCAACTTCAAAAGACGTTGGTGGTGACCACCGCCACCGTCGCCCTTCAAGAGCAATTGATTCATAAGGATGTTCCGGAGGTTTTGTCCGCACTGGGACTCTCCCTCAAGGTCGGTTTGGCAAAAGGGCGTCGGCGTTATCTTTGCCTAATCAAACTAGATCAGCTCCTTGATGGGCGAGAGGATGTAGCGCGAATCCCGCCGCTGTTTCCTGACGAAATGCCTCCGGGTGGCGCGATGGGTGAGCCAAAGTTGAGGGAGCTGCTCGATGCCTATATGGAGAAGCGTTGGGATGGCGATCGAGATCACTGGCCCGAAGAATTTGAGGAGAGTGATTGGCGTGCGCTCAGCACGGATCGGGCGGGCTGTACCAACCGGCACTGCCGGTTTTTTAAGGCGTGTGCCTTTTTCTCTGGGCGAGCAGAGCTCGTCCAGGCTGACATCATTGTCGCGAATCACGATCTACTGCTTTCGAATCGGATGATTAACGGAGAAACCCTGCCTGAACCTGAGACATCTCTATTGGTGATTGATGAGGCGCATCACTTCTTAGACAAGGCAAGAGATCACCATGGCCAGGGTGTGGGGCTGGGTGGATTAGCGAGTGCGCTAGAAGCGCTGCCTAAAGTTCTCGAGGCCTATCATGCTTGTGCAGAAGAGGGGCAATGGCTGAGCACGATTGCGGCTCAGGAACAAAAACGACAACTTGAAACGCAGGTTGATGTCGCCCTGGATATGGTTGCCCAGCTTCGGCGCGCACTGAGTGAGTTGATTCATCCGAATGAGGCTCGAAGCGGGAGTCAAGATTTGCAAGGGCGTGCGCCCGGCTTGCGAGGGTCTCGGGAACACCGACTGAAGCATGGTGAGCACCCTCTAGCACTCATTGAGCTTTTTTCTGACTGGCCGGTACCCCTCTCAGCCATTCATCAGTTACTGGACGATGTGCGGACTTCGAGCGAATTGCAGCTGGGTGCTGTTTCACTGGTTTTGCAAAGCCAATTGGAGCAATTGCTCGCAGCGCTTGGTCAATTCATGGGTCGATTAGAGGCGGGGATATCGCTTGCGCGGACCTATATTCACGCGGCGGAGGCACCCGAGGTGCCGGTCGCGCGCTGGGCGCGTGAAGTTGGCGCTGAGCTCTTTGTTGCGGCAACCCCAGTGTCCGTCGCGTCGGACCTGCAAGCCCAGTTTTGGGCACCAGAAGCCCGTGTGGTGCTCACGTCGGCCACGCTGTCGTCCGCGGGGCGATTTGACGTTTTGCAGCGTGATTTGGGGCTGCCAGACACCACATTGACCGCGATTCATCAAAGCCCCTTCGATTATCAGAACAAAGCGAGTCTTCGTATTCCGAACATGCAAAGCTCGGCGAGTGATTTGCACGCGCACACGGAAGAAGTTGCTGCGCTGATGCCGTCATTGCTGATGGACTCGCCCAGTGCGCTGGTCCTGTGTACCTCTTGGCGACAACTGGACGCTGTGGTCGAGGCTCTACCCGAGGAACTGCGGGCGCAATGCTTGATTCAGGGTGAGCACACCAAGAGTGAAATGCTAAAGACGCATCGACAGGCGATTGATCAGGGTCATGCGAGCTATATTCTGGGATTGTCGTCTTTCGCTGAGGGCATAGACCTGCCTGGGCTTTATTGCGAGCACGTTATTTTGTGTAAATTGCCCTTTGCCGTTCCCGATGATCCCATGGGTGCAACTTTAGGGGAATGGTTCGAGGCGCAGGGGTTGGATGCCTTTATGGAATACACGTTGCCGATGGCTGCAGTGCGGCTCGCCCAAGCGGCGGGTCGATTGATTCGATCAGAGAACGATCAAGGAATGCTGACCATCTTAGATAATCGCTTAAAGACAAAGCGCTACGGCCGAACCTTGATTCGTGCTATGCCGCCTTTCAAATTGGTTGAAGTCTGAGGAACTGCCATGACCGAAAATGAGTTAGCGCCAAGCCTTCTCCGCGCTGATTGGCCCTCGGTGATCGAATCTCGCTTGGCTTCCGCTGGCATTGAGGATCATCAGTATGTTGAAGTAGTCATCAAACTTTTCGAGTCGGTGCAGCGCGGCGCTCGATCCGTTGGCGTTGCTGGAAGCCAGGGGAGCGGTAAATCAACCTTAGCCCGAGTCCTCCAAACGCTTTCAGAACCGCTTCTGGGCATGAGATCGGTGGTGTTGAGTTTGGATGACTTCTATCTCACTCGCTCAGACCGATGGTTGCTTGCCTCAGTTCACCCCCTTCTGAAAACAAGAGGCGTGCCAGGGACTCATGAGGTCGATGGCCTTTTGGCGGCCTTAAGCGCTTTGCTCGAGGGTGCTGTCGCTGAGATTCCCCTGTTCGACAAGGGCGAGGATGATAGAAAGTCTCCGGGTCGACTGGTCGGACCCTGCGATTTTGTGATCGTCGAAGGTTGGTGTCTTGGCGCCGAGCCAGAGGCCCAGGGCCGCCTCATCAAAGCCATCAATCCATTGGAAGCTACTGAGGACCGCGATGGCATTTGGCGACAGTATGTGAATGCCGCCCTGGCGGGGGATGCATACCGACGGCTGACTGAGCTCGACTTCTTGTTGTACTTAAAGCCTGGATCCTTCGACCATGTGCTTGGTTGGCGAGAGGCGCAAGAGCAGCGATTTAATCATGGCCAATTGCAAATGAATCGCGCTGAGCTTGAGCGATTCATTGCCCACTATGAACGTTTGACCCGTTGGATGATGGTCGATGTGCCTCATCGCGCGCAGCTCACGGTGACCCTGGATCGAAATCATTGTATCGAGCGCGTTGACGAGAAGCCGCGGGAGCGCGCCAGCAATGTCTCAAGAGAAAGCCAGTAAGCGTATCAACTTTCAATTGATTAGCTCACGCTTCCATGGCGAGAGCCGTGGGGTAACGGGTGGTGGTGCCCGGTATTACGCCGGATTCACACAGACTTTCTGATTCAGTCCTGATTCAGTTTTCGATCGATAAAGTGTCTTCATGGTTCAAAGGCATTGAGGAGATCGTTCCATGAAAAAATTAATCAGCTGCTTGCTCATCTTAACTGCGTTGCCAGCGGCCGCGAGACAAGTCGATTATGTCGAAGCGGATGTGCTCTCTGTTGTGCCAATCATGCAAGATGTTCGTGTGGTCACCCCCGAGCGTAATTGCTGGCAGGAGCGGCGCTACGGCGGTTATCGTGACGATCACGGAGACCACGGCGTTGGGCTGGTGGTGGGCGGCGTTATAGGTGGCGCTTTGGGTCATGGGTTGGGACACAAAAAACGAAATAAGCAAGTAGGCGCGGTTGTGGGTTCGATTCTGGGTGCGACCTTAGGCAATGCGATCTCGGACGATCGAAGACGCCGTCATTCCAGTGAATGGGTTGAGCGCTGCGAGGTGGTCGAAACGCGCCGAGAGGAAACCCGGATTGTTGGCTACGATGTGGAGTACGAGTATGCTGGTGCTATCCATCGGACGCGCCTGGATAGAGATCCTGGTTCAACACTTCGACTGCGCGTTGAACTGCAACCCGTGGGCTAGCGATCGCAGGACTCGCGCTTTGTGTGGCTCATGCGTGCGGTGTGCCCAGTCTAGATGGACGTATCGCGCCGCTAGAGTGGCGTCGAGCTCGTATCGATGGCGCGGTAGAACAGCAAGAGAAATTCAAAGCAGCAAGGGCGCAAGAGAATGAAGCTTCGAGTTAAAGCGAGCCAACTCCTAATCATGGGGTTTTTAGCATGCCAGCTCGCAGCCCAGGCGCAGCCTCTGTTGCAACCTAGCGCGCATCGACTATTCCAGGATCAGCCCGAAAAAGGGAGTGCCTCTTACCCACGTTCAAATGAGACCGAGCGAGCTGCGCGTTTCATGGGTAGCGCCGTCCCCTCAGCGGTCCGCATTGATAACCAGACAGCGATTCAGATGGTGAAATCGAAGTTGAATGACCATCGGATTTTGAATGCGCGTCTGCGATCCGCTGGGGGTGTCGCCCAGTATCAAATCAAGGTGCTTTCTCCTGAAGGTGTGGTTTCAATGATCTATGTCGATGCCTCAACTGGGCGGATATCGGATTAGTCCATGGCAGATCGTGTCTTACTGCTTGAAGACGACGAAACGCTCAGAGGTCAATTGCTTACTTTGTTGAGCGGTCGAGGCTACATCGTCGACGGTTACGCTGATGGCGCCAGCGGGCTGGATCGCGCCTTAGAGGGACACTTCGATATCGGTGTGATTGACCTGGGATTGCCGAAAAAACCAGGGCTGGAGGTGGTCAAGGCACTACGTGCTGCGGGTATTGATGTCCCACTGCTGATTCTGACCGCCAGGACGGATTGGAGCGATAAGGTGGCAGGTCTTGACGCGGGCGCCGACGATTATTTGGCTAAACCGTTTCACCTCGAAGAACTCATCGCCAGAGTAAACGCGTTGTTGAGGCGCGCTCGAGGCGAAGTGCGATCGTCCCTGTCGCTGGGTTCGCTTGAAATCAACGTGCGTGAACAAATCGCCTACCTTGAAGGCCAGGCCATGCCTTTAACAACCTACGAATATAAGTTGCTCCACTTCCTGATGATGAACGCAGGGCAAACGTTGTCAAAGTCCGATCTCGCTGATTACCTCTACGATCTAGATGGCGATCGGGACAGCAATGTGATCGAGGTCCTGATGGGCCGTTTGCGAAAGAAGCTTGCTAGAGCCTCCAGAGCCCCGCGGGTTGAGACCTTGCGAGGGCGTGGCTATCGGCTACGTCCAAGCGAGGAGTGAGCAATCGTTTGCGGTTTGTCTCACTACGGTCACGACTCGTTGGCGCGGCGCTGCTTGGGCTTTCGCTCGCAATGGCCCTCGTTGGGATTGCGCTTGAAAGTGCGCATTCAACGAGCATCGATACCGCTAGAATTGAGCGGCAGATCGCAGAACTGTACGGATTGATCGCCGAGGCTGACGTCTTTGAAGGCCGCTTATCGTTGCCCTTAGAACTGCCCGACCCAGCGTTCAACCGATTGGGTGGCCACCGATTCGCAGGTGTCTTTGATGATGTCGGTCGACTGGTTTGGGCGAGCACGTCTCTGACTTTGCTGGATGATAGGTGGCAGGCTGATCTTCGTCTTCTGCCTGCTACTGTTCGTGGTAAAGCGTCTGCAATCGCGCTAGATCTTGAAGCGGCAGAGTTGTTGGGCCAACGGATGACGATCCGGTGGCAGACCGATGATTTGCAAGGGGATTACACCTTCTTCGTCCTTGAGTCAGCGGAAGTCGTCTTAGCTGAGGTTCGTGCATTTCGGCAACGATTGTGGCTTTGGTTAAGCGCTGCGGTTGGGTTGGTGTTGGTGATGCAACTGTTGATCTTGAAGTGGGGATTAGCCCCTCTTGCAAGGTTTACTCGAGACCTTGAGCGGATGCGAGCCGGCACCCTGGCTCAATTGCCTGAAGGGGAAGTTCGAGAGCTGAAGCCACTGGCGGGCTTATTGAATCAACTGGTCACGCGGGAGCGAGCCCAAAGTGAGCGTTATCGGCAATCCCTCGCTGATTTGGCCCACAGTTTAAAGACACCGGTCACGATTCTTCGCAATGAATGGACGAGACGTTTTTGCGTCGGAGAGACTCAAGGTCCGGCGTCGGACCTTGAAGATGCAACGCTCAGCCAATTAGACGAAATAGAGCAGAGGATTAGCTATCAGCTAGAGCGCGCGGTGCTGCAGAGCTCTCCGCTGGTCCAGGTGCCGATTGCAGTGGAGCCTATCGTCCAGGGCTTAATTCGGGCGATGAACAAAATGTTCCATGAGAGAACGGTGGTCTGGGACACTGATCTCAGCCAAAACTTGATCCGAGTTGACCCTCGAGATTTGAACGAAATTCTGGGGAATTTGGCTGAGAATGCCGTGAAGTATGGCGCGCAGACGATTCGCATCAGTCTGGGTCGGGAGGGCGATGATGCGGTGTTGGAGGTCCAGGATGACGGCCCAGGCATTCCGCTTGAGCGGCGAGCTGAGGTGATGCAACGAGGGCAAAGGGCCGATACGAAAGCCCAAGGCTATGGGATCGGCCTCGACATCGTACGGCAGATCGCAGAGCGATATGGTGCTGAGGTCCAATACAGGACCTCAGAACGTTTGGGCGGCGCCTCTTTCAGTATCCGTTTTGAGGGTTTAGCTCAAATCCCGTTGTGAGTCCCATCACAAAACGGTGCCTTGGCTGTTTTCTTGCAACCACAGAAATACAGGGTTTTCGAACTCTCTGCAGTATGCTTCATGGGCAGTAGTTCCGTCCCTTGATGTGAGCCATCACAAAAGGGTTGGTTTGCGCTGCGTCCGCAAGCACACCAGAAGTAAGTTTTTCCTGCTTCGACGTCAACGGCATAGGGCGCTTTTTGTGCGATGACTACGTCACTCATGGGGTTTTCTCCTCTTAGCGTGAACCATGCTACCTTGATGAATTCGTCTTTCACAAGCCATAATGCTGGGCTTTTAATCGTTTGGCCCTCGCGCCACAGCTTTTCATCGGAGTAACACCATGGATTTTTCATTTTCATCTGAGCAAACTCTGTTGCAAGACAGCGTCGAGCGCTTTATCCAAAACGACTACGGGTTTGATCAGCGTCAAAAGCTGACCGCAACAGAGCTTGGCTTCAGTCGAGAGCATTGGGCCCACTTCGCTGAATTGGGCTGGTTGGGTTTGCCTTTTGCCGAGGAAGATGGCGGTTTTGGCGGTACAGCGATCGATACCATGATTCTTATGGAAGCCTTTGGGAAGGGCTTAGTGGTCGAGCCTTACGTGTCCACGGTGCTCATGGCGGGCAGTGCCCTGGCTCGGGCGGGTACCTCCGCCCAGAAAGAAACCCATCTGGCTGCGATCATTGCGGGCGAATGTCTTGCAAGCCTTGCCTACATTGAGCCTCAATCAAGATTCAATCTGAGTCATGTCGTTACCAAAGCGGAGCCAGCAGGGGATGGCTGGGTCATCAACGGCTTCAAAGGCGTTGTTCAAGGCGCGCCGAGCGCTGATTTACTCATCGTGTCTGCGCGGACGAGTGGAGAAGAGCAGTCTGACGCGGGGCTGACGTTGTTCCTTATCCCCGCGGATGCTGAAGGCGTGGCGCGACGTAACTACCCAACCATCGATGGCTTTAGAGCCTCAGAGGTGACGCTCAAAGATGTTCGAGTCGGTTCAGATGCTGTGCTGGGTGACCTCGATGGTGGGTTGTCTGTGCTCCAATATGCGATTGATCAAGGCATGCTCGGTATTGGGTCTGAAGCGGTTGGCGCGATGGAAGTGTTGTACAAGGACACGGTTGAGTATTGCAAAACCCGAGAGCAGTTTGGACAACCCATTGGTAAGTTTCAGGTTCTGCAGCATCGAATGGTGGATATGTTTATCGAGCATGAACAGACTAAATCTCTAGCGTACATGGCCGCCATGCGCTTGGCTGAAGATTACGACACGGCGGCAAGAAAAGCGCTCTCTGCTTTGAAAGTGCAGGTGGGTAAAGGCGGGACCTTCGTGGGTCAAAATGCTGTTCAACTTCATGGCGGTATGGGTATGACCAACGAGCTGAATATTGGGCATTATTTCAAGCGTCTGACCGCGATCGAAACGCTGTTTGGCAACACTGACTTTCATCTTAAGCAATATGCGGCCTTGTCCTAGTCAGTTGATGAAGCACCAGTCAATTGATGAAGCACCGCTGCTAAGGTAAACCGCTGTTGGAGCTAAAGGAGCTGAGTGATGGGGAGTATTCCTGACTGGTTTTGGGAAGCCGTAGATCAAAAGCCGCAAGACCATTATGTGGCTCATGGCGACATCGATCTGCATTACCTGTCCTGGAATGAAGGGGGGCAAAGGGATCTGCTCTTTATCCATGGTCATAATGCTCACGCGCATTGGTGGGATTTCATTGCGCCTGCGTTTTGCGATGCGTTTCATCCGATCGCGATGGATTTGAGTGGCATGGGTGACTCTGATCATCGCGATGCCTATTCCGCAGAAGACTATGCCGATGAGGTGCTGGCGATCGCAGATGCGGCGGGTTTGGCAAGCAACACGCTAGTTGTGGCGCATAGCTTCGGCGGCATTATGGCGCTCCGAGCCTGCGCAAAATACCCGGACCGTTTCGGCGGCCTGGTTTTGATCGATTCTGGAGCGAAACATCCTGACGATCAAAAAACCAGAGAGCCAGAGCGTTGGTCCAAGCCAAAGATCTACCCAGATTTAGAAATTGCTCGCTCGCGGTTTCGCCTGCAGCCGCCACAACCCTGTGAGAATGAATATTTGGTTCAGCACATCGCCAGACACTCACTTGAATCTATGGACGACGGCTGGGTTTGGAAGTTTGACGAAGAACTGAACTCTAGAATGAATTGGGACATGGATCCAGCCGCTGACTTGGCGTCGATTCGAATGCCTATGGCGCTGATCTATGGCGCAAACAGCGAATCTTTCAGCTCGAAAAGCGCAGAGCATATGGCTTCGCTTGCTTCAGGTCTTGAGGTCATTGAGCTCGCGGATGCGCAGCATCATCTTTTCCTCGATCAGCCCGAGGCGTTTACGAAGGAACTTCGAAGCATCTTGACCCGCTGGTCAACTTAAGCTCAGCGATAAGATTGATCCAATTGAAGCGCCCGTGCTTCCCGTGAAAAGTGCGTCATCGCTTATTGCCTTGCACTAGGGAGGCCCGGGCTCACTGGGCTTTGTCCAAGTGATTCTCTTGAGTGCCTCGCTCGCGTGATGGGTTGCGCTGTGTGAGAGCCCACGCCTTCCGTTGAAATATGAATCCGTGCTTGGGTTTTGGCCGAAGGGCCGCCTGAGAGTGCCGGTCGGCAGCCTCAACCTGGCACCACGCCTTTGAGTGAATCTGAACAGGCCTCGGCCATTCTCATTTAGCGCAAAAAAAAGGAGCCCGAAGGCTCCTTTGTACAGTCCCTCATGGATCTAGCAAGCTTCGAAAAGGCCTGCCGCGCCCATGCCGCCACCAATACACATGCTGACAATACCGTACTTCTTATTACGCCGCTGCAGCTCGCGAACCAGGTGACCCGTTAATCGAGATCCTGTCATCCCAAACGGGTGACCAATCGAGATTGAGCCGCCGTTCACATTATAGATTTCAGGGTCGATTTCAAGGCGGTCTCGCGAGTAGACGCACTGAGATGCGAAGGCTTCATTAAGCTCGACAAGATCAATGTCGTTGATCGTCAGGCCATTGGCCTTGAGCAATTTAGGAATTGCGAAGACCGGACCAATGCCCATTTCATCGGGCTCGCACCCTGCCACTGTCCAACCGCGGAAGTAAGCTTTCGGTTCCAGACCGAGTTGTGCTGCTCGCTCAGCGCTCATGACCAGAGTCATCGATGCGCCATCAGAGAGCTGGGACGCATTGCCCGCAGTCACCGTGCCATTTTCTTCAAACGCCGGCGGCAGTTTTGCCAAGCCCTCTAACGTGGTATCAGGGCGGTTGCATTCGTCGGAATCACACACACCATCGACGACTTCCGTTTCCTTGGTCTCTTTGTTGATGATCTTTTGCCACTTGACTTGCATGGGAACAATTTCGTCAGAGAAGAGGCCCGCTTGCTGAGCGGCTGCGGTCCGCTTTTGGCTTTCGAGGGAGAACTCGTCTTGGTACTCACGTGTCACATTGTATCGACGTGCAACCACTTCTGCGGTGTTTCCCATGGCCATGAAGATGTCGGGTGACTTCTCAAGGATCGTGGGGTGTTGCTGAGACTTTCCAGGCGTCTGCCGCGTGCCTGCGGAAATGGATTCAACACCGCCAGCAATCATGATTTCAGAGCAGCCGCTCGCGATTTGGTTGGCCGCGAACGCAATAGAGTTGAGGCCAGAGGAGCAAGCACGAGAAATCGTGCTGCCTGCGGTGGTGACGGGCAAGCGCGAGAGAATCACGGCCAGGCGCGCGATGTTGCCACCTTGCTCTCCCGTCTGGCTTGCAGCGCCAACGATCACGTCTTCAACTTCCGCTGGATCAATTTGTGGGTTTCGGTCCAGCAGGGCGTCAATACAATGTGCCACCATGTCATCTGGACGGGTGAGGTTAAAAGTCCCGCGGAAGGACTTGGCTAAGCCGGTCCTAACGCTGTCTACGATTACGACGTCGCGCATGAATCGATCTCCCGAATAGGTGTTTGTGAGCGAAGGGGCATTGTGCACGCAAATGAAATTGAATGACAGCCCAAGCCTTGGGCGCCAAAGCGTGGTCACAACTCAGTCTTGCGAAGACGGAGACAGAGAAGCGTCCGAGGGATTTGCTTTCCTGTGGCTTGACTCAATAATTAATGATATTCATTAATAAGTCAATTAGCGCTTAGCCTGACAATAAGTGTCTTCAGTAGCGGTTGCCCTGGGCGAGGTGGCTAAGGCTTTCTTCTAAGCCTCCGGGTCGATTGCGCGCGAGCCAACAGGCACGGTGCTGCTCGCGAATGGACTTGAGCTGGCGCCCCAATCGCTGGCGCTCTCGGGTTAGTCTCTTCAAACCGTCTTGTTGGCGCCGAAACAGGGTGAGGTGTTCGAGCCCCTGTCGCGCCATGGCTGCACCGAGACTGAGCTCGGATTGGACCAACGAGAGATCACTGCTGAGGTTGGGTAAGGTCTCTAATTCAACGGTGCTCAGCTCGTTCAAGCTGCGATCTATATCTCTGCTGGTGACCCGCTCTGCCAAACGTGGTTCTTCGCGCATGGACCAGAACAATAAGCGGTTGAACAAGGTGGCATTGGGTGGTTGAGCAGCCAAGCCATCCGGGGTTTTGCCCAAGGCCAGAAGGCGTTTCGCAAGCTCGAGCGAGCCGAGCTTGAAGAAGACAAGATTGATCGCAAAGGCGAGATCTTTGTCGATATTCGCTTTCGTATGCCAGCTGGCTGAAGCGCCTAGCACGAAGCCAGGGTAGCTGATGGGCAACGTCTGATGGTGCCCATGATCCCCCCAGTCTGTGACGAGGTAGCCCTCAGCACCATGGCGCTTGCCATTCCGCCCTGCCTGCGCGAGATTGCCAACTGCGTTAGTCAAGCGACCGGTTAACGAATTCCAGCTCGATGTTCCGGGACAGACATAAAACGGGATGCCTGCCGACTTCATTTGCCGGCACTGGGTGCCAAACGGATGATTGGCCTCATAGCCCCAGATCAACGCAGTTGCAGTATTCGAAAGTTGGGCGAGACATGCCGGGTCCTCCAGGACGATATCGCCCCAAAACAGAGGCTTTCGTCCATCACCCGTGACCAGTCCCTGGAGCTTGCCCAGAAAATCGAGGTAAACGGCAGTCTTGCCTTCTCGCTCGCAACGGCGCCGGCTAAATCCCATACCAAGCTCCCATGGCTCATCGCCGCCGATGTTGACTTGATGGCTATCGAAAAGCGGTAAGTATTCACGGTACAGCGCGGCGACGAAATCCAAGCTTTTCTTTGTAGGCTTCAAGGTGCTTCCGAACCTTATGCGCTGACCAGAGATTGGGTGAACAAAGCCATCTGGGCATTCCGCCAAACCCTTGTAGGGTTCGTGCCGCAGCCATCGTTCGAAGTGACCAAAGGAATTGAAATTAGGAACCAGTTCAATATACCGATTCGCGCAATAGTGTTGAATCTCAAGAAGATCAGAGGCTGTGAGCGGTGACGCATCACGCCACACCGATTCATGGGAAACAAAGGCAAACGTGTGCTCAGTGTAAAGTTGCAGCTGGTTGTATTTGAGATCCGCGAATTGATCGATCAATTGTTTGAAAGTGGCCAATGTGGGTACCTTGCAGCGACTGATGTCGATCATGACGCCTCGATGGGCGAAGTCAGGCTCATCGGTGATCTGGCAGTGGTTGAGCTTGCCTCTCGATTGCCTGAGCAGTTGGCTGAGCGTCGTGAGCCCTCGGAAGGCGCCTGTCTCGTGACCTGCTCGGATATCGATGCCCTTCGAACTGATGGAAATGGCGTAGGCATCAATCGATTGGGTGCCGCCGCCGAGGTGAACTCTGAGGGCTGGGCTCAGATCGTCTCGTGCCGTGATCCTGAAGTTTTCGTGCGCCATGGCAAAACGCTGACAGCTTTGCCTGAACCTGTCTGAAAATGTTCGCTTTAGGATCATAGGTAGGGTTGCCCGAAGGTCTAATTGCCCAGGCTTTGTGATGATTCGCTTCGGCGGAGGAAAGAGCTTCATGTCTTGATCGACGGTCGGTAGGATGAGGTTTGGTTGTACTCTATTCTTAAACAAAAAGACACGGATGCAGAGATGGGTAAATATATTCTCGCGATAGATCAAGGGACCACCAGTTCGCGCGCGATCATTTTTGATGAGTCTGGCCAGGCCAAAGGCATCGCACAGGAGGAGTTCCCACAGTATTTTCCGAATGATGGTTGGGTTGAACATGACCCCGAAGAGATCTGGATGTCTGTGCTTAATGTCGTGAACGCCGCGGTGGCGGAGGCTAGCGTTAACGCGTCGGATCTCTGTGTGGCGGGCATCACCAATCAGCGTGAGACCACTGTGATCTGGGATCGGCAAACCGGAGAGCCCATCGGCCGAGCTATTGTTTGGCAAGATCGACGAACCGCTGCGGATTGCCAGCGGCTTAAAGATGAAGGGCTCGAGGTGATGTTCCGGGCGAAGACGGGGCTTCTGCTCGATCCCTATTTTTCGGCGACGAAAGTCCGTTGGATGCTCCAGCATATTGATGGTGCTAAAGAGGCTGCGGACAACGGTCGCCTCGCGTTCGGGACCATTGATTCTTTCCTGATTTGGCGCCTAACCCGGGGTCGAGTCCATCGTACGGATGCCACCAACGCTGCGCGGACGGGTCTATTTAACATCCATCAGCAATGCTGGGATCAGGAGATTCTTGAAGCGCTGCAGATTCCGGAGAGCCTGTTACCTGAGGTGATGGATTCGAGTGCAGATTTCGGCTGCATCGACGCGTCCATTCTGGGAGAAGAAATCCTCATCGGCGGGGTCGCAGGTGATCAGCAGGCTGCGCTGATCGGGCAGGGGTGTTTTGAGGCCGGGATGATGAAGAGCACCTACGGAACGGGCAGCTTTATGATTTTGAATACGGGGTCCCAGCCGCTCAGTTCCGATCATGCCTTGCTCACCACGATCGCCTATCGGCTCAAGGGCCAGGTCACCTATGCGCTAGAGGGTTCGATCTTTGTGGCCGGCGCCGCGGTTCAGTGGCTCCGTGACAAGCTGAAGATTATCGACCACGCCGGTGATACCGAGGCGATCGCGGCGTCGACCGAGGAGCCAGAGGGTCTCATTGTGGTACCGGCGTTTACAGGGCTTGGGGCGCCCTATTGGGATCCAGAGGCTCGGGGTGCGATTTTGGGGCTCACCCGAGATACCGGGGATGATGCGATTGTGACGGCCACTCTAACGGCGGTTGCCTACCAGACGCGCGATCTGCTGCTCGCCATGCGTTCAGATGGATTGGCGCCGAATCTTGTTCGAGTCGATGGTGGAATGGTCAACAATAATTGGTTTGCTCAACGGTTGGCTGATGTCCTCGCTGTGCCGGTTGACCGCCCGGCCAACGTCGAGACCACGGTTCTTGGTGCGGCGTACTTGGCTGGTCTGCAAGCAGGACTCTATGAGAGCCTCGAGGATTTGGCTGCTCTCTGGCAGCTCGATCGGCGATTTGAAGCCAAGTGGGACCAGGCCCGGATCGATCAACGCTACGACAGCTGGAGCAGAGCTGTTCAAGCCGTGCGTCATTTTTCAGGTTAAGCCAGTGCGGAAATGAGCTTCTTTAAGATAGCGACGATCTGATCCGCTTCTGATTCGGTCAGGATGAGAGGCGGCAACAGGCGAATCACCGAACCTGCCGTCACATTGATTAAAAGACCCTCGGCAAGCGCTTGACCGACCAGCTCGCCACAGTCTGCCTTCAGCTCAATGCCGATCATCAATCCTTGGCCGCGAATTTCCTTTACCAGATTGATGCCTTGGAGCGCTTCGTTGAGTGCGTTTCGAAGATAGTGACCCATGGCCTCGGCGTGTTCTGGGACACGCTTCGCCTCAAAGACATCCAGTACCGCGTGCGCGGCTGCACAAGACAGCGGGTTGCCGCCAAAGGTCGAACCATGATTGCCAGGTCCAAGAACCTTTGAGGCGCGACCCGCAGCCAAGCAGACGCCAATGGGTACGCCATTGGCTAGACCCTTAGCGGTAGTTACCACATCCGGGAGAATGCTCGCATGCTGATAACAGAAAAAGCGACCCGTCCGACCATTACCCGATTGGACCTCGTCGATCATCAGCAACCACTCATTGTCGTCGCAGAGGGCTCGAAGCCCTTTGAGGTATTCTTGATCGGCGATTTGAATACCCCCTTCACCTTGGATGGGTTCGATGAAGATCGCGACAATATTTTGATTATGAGCTGCGACCTGCTTAATCGACTCGATGTCATTAAACGGGACGCGAACAAAGCCGCTCACCAGAGGTTCAAAGCCAGCCTGAACTTTTCGATTGCCTGTTGCCGTCAGCGTGGCCATAGTGCGGCCGTGAAATGCATTCTCTGCGACGATGATGGCGGGCTCTTGAACGCCGCGCTGGTGTCCGTAGAGACGAGCGATTTTGATAGCGCATTCGCAGGCTTCGGCGCCTGTATTTCCGAAAAACATGTTCTCCATGCCTGAAAGAGTGGCCAATCGTTCCGCGAGACGCTCTTGATTAGGGATGCGGTACAGGTTGGACGTGTGCAGGAGTGCTTCACTTTGTGCGGTGATGGCGGCGCGAACCTCGTCATGCGCGTGCCCCAGGGCAACGACACCCAATCCAGAGAGGGCATCAAGGTACCTTCGGCCATCGCGGTCGATTAACCAGCAGCCCTCGCCTTTGATAAACTCAACGTCTAATCGGCCATAAGTGGGCATCAGTGCTGGGGTGGTCATAGCGGTTTCCTGCTGAGAGTTCATTCGATTCTACCCACAGCGTCTGCAGGCGAAGGAGGCGATGATAAACCAGAACGAGACTCCGTCGAAAGAATCGACGCCGCCATCGCGCCTATCGCCTGTGACGCTCAGTTTGATGGTTGCTCGATTCAGTGCCATTTGTGATGAAATGGCGACGGTGCTGAGCGCCACCGCGTGCTCCCCCAATATCAAAGACCGTTTGGATTTCTCGTGCGCACTCTTTGATCGACAAGGTGCGCTCTTTGCGCAAGCGGCCCATGTGCCCGTGCATTTAGGCAGCATGGCTTTCGCCATGCGGGATATCGTCACAGCCTTCCCCTGGAAGCCAAACGACCAGGTGATTTTCAATGACCCCTTCTTGGGTGGCACGCACCTTCCAGACGTGACCTTGGTGCAACCCTTTTTCATCAATGGCGAGCACATGGGATTCGTCGCCAACCGTGCCCATCACGCTCAAATTGGCACCGACATCCCAGGCTCTATGCCGCTCGCTTCGCATATTGATGAGGAGGGGTTTTTGATCGCCCCTCGCGCGCTTTATCAAGAAGGCGTGCTAGACGAGACGTTTTACGCAGAGCTCTGTGATGCCGTGGGCTCGAACACCGCGGCGGATCTCGCGGCTCAGCGCAGCGCCAACTTGGCCGGCGTGCGACGCATCGAGTCCTTGCTTCAGGATCAGCCAATCGCGTCGATTCTTACAGAACTTAATGCCTATGGTGCTGCCATGGCCAGATCCGGTTTAGCCTCTCTCCCCGAGGGTCGCTACGCTTTCTCCGACACCATGGACGGGGATGGCTTCGGTAACGATGCGGTCTTGATTCATTGCGCCATCACCGTCAGTCCATCAGGTCTGGAAGTTGACTTCGAAGGGACCAGTCCGGCCGTGAAGGGGAATATCAATTGTCCGTTATCTGTGACGGCGGCTGCGGTTTTCTATGCGTTTCGCTGTCTTTTGAGTGATGACACGCCCGCCTGCGCGGGCGTTTTCGAGGCCATTTCGATCAGAGCGCCCAAAGGCTGTCTTGTGAACGCAGAACGCCCCAGCGCAACCGCCGCAGGCAATGTAGAAACGTCCATGCGCATCGTTGATGTAGTTTTTGGTGCGTTAGCCTTGGCACTACCCGATCGGATACCCGCAGCCAGCCAAGGAACCATGAATAATGTCGCAATGGGCTGTCGAGGCCAGGGCGCCTGGGATTATTACGAAACTTTAGGGGGGGGCGCGGGCGCCAGTGCGCTAGCCCCGGGCGCAAGTGCGATTCAAGTGCACATGACCAATACATTGAACACCCCGATTGAAATCCTTGAAATGCGTTATCCGCTTCTGATTGAGCGATATCAGCGGCGACGAGGTTCGGGCGGGGCAGGGGTGCACGATGGCGGAGATGGTCTGATTCGGGCTTATCAATTCTTGCAGGATACAGAAGTCACGCTGTTGTCGGAGCGACGAACTTCCCGGCCTTGGGGGCTATCAGGCGGGCAGGACGGACAACCTGGGCGAAATCGTCTGGATGGACTCGATATTGAGGGAAAGATTGCGTTCCGGGCTAGAAAAGGCCAAGTGCTAGAGCTGGAAACACCCGGTGGGGGTGGTTGGGGAGAGACAATCCATGATCTAGTCACTGACGTAAAGCAGGAAACAAGATAAACTCAGCGGCCAGTTCGGTTAGCAAACCATGGGAGACACCCCAGTGACAGACATTCAAGAACAAATTGCCCAGCAAATCGCCGAGCATCCCATTCTGATCTACATGAAAGGCTCTCCCGACCAACCTCGGTGTGGGTTTTCAGCGCAAGCGTCCCAGGCGCTAATGGCCTGTGGAAAACCCTTCGCCTACATTGACATTCTGTCGAACCCCGATATCCGCGCTGAGCTACCACAATACTCTGAGTGGCCGACTTTTCCGCAGCTTTTTGTTCAAGGTGAATTGGTCGGTGGCTGCGACATCATCACCGAGATGTATCAAACCGGCGAATTGCAAACGCTCTTAAATGAGGTGCCTCTGCCGGAATAATCTTTCCACTTTGGTTTCTCCAAGGCGGGAGTGGTCGAGCGTGCGAGCTTGGGCAGCGCGTTAAGGAACAATCTGAGCGCGATGCCTGCGGATGAGTCAGGCGAAATCCAAATAAATGACGAATCAAGAGAGATAGACCTGCATCTACCCGTCAGAGTCGCGCCGCTTGCGCGGGCGCGGCAGTTAAATCACATCGGGGTTCCGTGTTAATGGCAGGAATGTCTTAGCCGTTTTCTTCATCCAACAGAGGTTCATCCTGAGCATTCCGTCGGACCGCCTCGGTGTACGGCCATCGGTTGACCACTTCGCAAAAAAGATGCGCGGTTTTCTCGCAGTCATACAGTGCTGAGTGTGCCTCTGACGCGTTGAACCCAATGCCAGCGGCATCGCAGGCTCGAGCAAGAACGGTCTGCCCAAAGGCAACCCCGCCCAGCGTTGCGGTGTCGAAACTAGAAAAAGGGTGAAAGGGATTGCGCTTGATATTGTTGCGCTCGACTGCGGCGTTAACAAAGCCAAGATCGAACGATGCGTTGTGGCCGACCAGGACCGCGCGATGGCAACCCGTGCGTTTCAATTCCCGGCGAACTGCACCAAAGATGTCTCGCAAGGCGTCGCCCTCGCTGACCGCGGCTCGAAGCGGATGATCAATTTTGATCCCAGTGAATTCCAATGCCGAGGCCTCAATATTGGCACCTGGAAAGGGCTCAACGTTATGAAACAGCTGCTCGCCCAGGCGCATTTTGCCCTTTTCATCCATCGCCATGAGCACCGCACTGATCTCAAGAATGGCATCGGTTCTTGCATTAAACCCACCGGTTTCTAAATCCACGACCACCGGTAAAAAACCTCTGAAGCGATGCGCGATGGGGGCTTTCTCGTCACTCATGCCTGGCTGCCTGCCGAGACCTGCCAGTGAATCCACTCACCGCCTCGCAAAGGTTTTAAAGGATGTGCGCCGAGCTTAAATTCACTCGCGGGCTGCCAGGCTTGGCGTGTGAGGGTGATGGTGTCTTCGTTTCTTGGTAAACCATAAAAATCGGGCCCGAAGTGGCTTGCAAAACCCTCCAGTCGATCAAGCGCACCCACTGCATCGAAGGCCTCGGCGTAAAGCTCGATGGCGGCGTGGGCCGTGTAACACCCAGCGGCGCAGCCACAAATGTTTTCCTTCGCTGATTGTGGGTGGGGCGCGGAATCCGTGCCCAGGAAAAAGGACGGGTCTCCAGAAGTGGCTGCTTTAATCAGCGCATCCTGGTGCAGGTCTCGCTTGAGTATCGGCAAGCAAAAGAGCAGCGGCTTCATGCCATGACCCAACATGTCCGTTCGGTTGTATAGCAAATGGTGCGCGGTAATGGTGGCTGCGACTTTTTTGCTTGAGCCTCTGACAAAGTCAGCCGCTTCCTGTGTCGTGATGTGTTCGAGCACGACGGACAACTCGGAGAATCGGTCAACGATGCGACGCAGTTCTCGGTCGATGAAGACTTTTTCTCGATCAAAAACATCCACGTGGGGATCGGTGACTTCACCGTGAATGAGTAGCGGTATGCCTCTGGCTTCAAGGCGAGCGAAGAGAGGATCAAGGGCTGCGATGGACGTGATGCCCGCATCAGAATTGGTGGTTGCGCCGGCGGGGTAAAGCTTGCATGCGGCGATCCCGCCCGCATCGATGGCGCGTTCGAGTTCTGAGGGGGAGAGCTGATCGGTCAAATAGATTGTCATCAGCGGTTCGAATGCTCGACCCATTGGGGTCGCCGCCAGAATTCGCTCGCGATAGGCGATGACCGAATCCGCGCTGGTCACGGGCGGGACGAGATTAGGCATTACGATGGCTCGGCCGAAGATTCTCGAGACATCCGAAACCGTCGTGGTCAAAGCCTCACCATCCCGCAAATGAATATGCCAGTCGTCGGGGCGAGTGAGCGTGAGTTGATCCATGAGCGCATTGTAACACTCGTGAGACGCCCGCTGCTTCGCACGTTCAGGTGCTTCTGAGTTCAGATCTGGTTTCGAACGCGGCAAACGTTTACCATACCGCCGCTTCGAATTAGGGGTGATCATGTCTGAAATCGATAAAGTCGTACTCGCCTACTCTGGTGGCTTAGATACCTCGGTGATCCTGCGTTGGCTGCAGGAGACCTATCAGTGTGAGGTGGTGACTTACACCGCTGACCTGGGTCAGGGTGAAGAACTGGAGCCGGCGCGTTTGAAAGCATCCCAAATGGGTGTGAAAGAGATTGTTATCGATGACGTCCGGGAAGAGTTTGTCAGAGATTTTGTCTTTCCCATGTTTCGGGCCAACACACTCTACGAAGGGGAGTATTTGCTCGGCACCAGTATCGCGCGCCCACTCATCGCGAAGCGCCTTGTTGAGGTGGCCCAAGCTACGTCGTCCGATGCTGTCGCGCACGGCGCCACGGGGAAGGGCAATGATCAAGTGCGGTTCGAGTTGGGTGTTGCGGCTTTGGATCCCTCTATTCGGGTCATTGCGCCTTGGCGGACTTGGGATCTCAATTCCAGAGAGTCGCTCATGGCCTTTTGTGAGCAACACCAGATCAAAGTGGAGCAAAAGAGAGAGGGCGAAAAATCACCTTATTCCATGGATGCCAATTTGCTGCACATCTCCTACGAGGGAGGTCAGCTCGAGGATCCGAGTCTTGAACCTGAACCTCGGATGTGGCTTTGGACCACGGCACCCGAAGCAGCGCCGGATGACGCGCAAATTTTGTCCATCGATTTTGTGGCGGGTGATCCGGTAGCGGTGGATGGGGTTGCGATGTCAGCAGCTGCTTTGCTTGAGCACTTGAATAAGGTTGCGGGCGCCCACGGGATCGGCCGAGTGGACATTGTTGAGAATCGCTATGTCGGCATGAAGGCCCGAGGCTGTTACGAAACACCGGGCGGTACCGTGCTGCTTAAGGCGCATCGAGCCATTGAGTCTATTACGCTCGATCGAGAGTTAGGTCATTTGAAAGATGAACTGATGCCTCGATACGCGAAACTTATCTATAACGGCTACTGGTGGAGCCCTGAGCGGCGTGCATTACAGGCGCTCATTGACTTGTCCCAAGAAGATGTCTCAGGACGGGTCTTTTTGAAACTTTACAAAGGCTCTGTGAGCGTCGTTGGGCGAGAGGCCGGCAAGAATTCGCTCTACGATGGAAACCTAGTGACCTTCGAGGACGACGCTGGCGCTTATGATCAAAAAGACGCCGAAGGCTTCATTCGTCTGAATGCGCTACGCCTCAAAATGGATCAGCAACGTCGAAGCTAGCGGGCTGTTGTGGTCTCTAGTCTGTGATGGGGTCTAGGCCTTGGTCCGCTTGTTTGTGCTTGCCTCGAAAATCGCACACATCGAACACGGGGCAAGCCCAGCACTTTGGATTACGAGCCCTGCAAGTGTATCGGCCGTGAAGGATGAGCCAGTGATGGGCATCCAAAATGAACTCGTCCGGGATCACTTTCATCAGTTTTTTTTCAACGGCTAGCACAGTCTTCCCTGGTGCAAAACCCGTGCGATTCGAGACTCGGTAGATGTGCGTGTCAACCGCCATGGTGGGTTGGCCAAACGCGGTGTTCAAAATCACGTTGGCCGTTTTTCTGCCAACGCCGGGAAGCGCTTCGAGCGCCTCTCGTGTCTCCGGGACTGCGCCACCATGTTCTTCAATCAAGATTTTGCAGGTCTTTATGATGTGCTCAGCTTTGCTGTTGAAGAGGCCGATGGTTTTGATGTAACCCTTCAACCCTCGCAACCCCAACCTTAAAATGCCTGCCGGTGTGTTGGCCACAGGGAAAAGTTTGTCGGTCGCTTTATTGACGCCAACATCGGTTGATTGGGCAGAGAGGATGACCGCAATCAGTAATTCGAAGGCGCTCTCGTATCGAAGCTCGGTTGTGGGATTGGGGTTTTCAGCTCGAAGTTTGCTGAGAAATTCGATCCGCTTGTCTCGATTCATTCCTTTGATCCAAATAGTTTTTACCGGCGATAAGAAACGCGAGGGTGAAAAAAGCGCCTGGCGCAAACACCATGATTTGAAGTGGTGTCTCCAAAAGCTGAATCCCATGATCAGGCAATGGGAAACCCGTCAATCGTCCTGCCTCGGCGAATAGTGTGCCTCGGCCGAGGACTTCGCGCAGCATGCCCATGACACACATCACCCAAAAGAATCCGAGCCCCATCGAGAGTCCATCAAGCAGCGCGTGCCTGATGGGTGAGCGTCGAGCCATCAGCTCTGCACGACCCAAAATGGCGCAATTGGTCACTATGAGCGCAACAAAAAGGCCGATCCGCTCATGTAGCTCGAAATAAAAAGCTTGCAGGAGAAGGTCGGCTATGGACACCAAGCTCGCAATGACCATGATTTGAAGCGGGAGTCGAATCAACTCTGACATCAATGGCCTCAATAAGCTGATCAAGCCATTAGCAGCGATCATCACTGTCAAGCTGATGACCCCTAGTGTGATTGCAGTAATCGCATAATGGCTCACGGCCAGTAGAGGGCACAGCCCAAGCAGTTGGATCAAGGCGGGGTTATTGCCCCACAGTCCCTGACTGAATGTGTGATGCTCGCTCGTTTGACGATCTGTCATCCTTCTATCTCTTTGTTCGTGCTGCTCGCCGCGATAAATGTCGCTTGGCCCCGGGTCAGCGCATCAACGATTGCGCGTGAAGTAATGGTTGCGCCCGTTACCGCGTCGATCTCTCCGCCGTTAGAGCGCAAGTTAATGCTATCGCTCAACAGATTGACGCCCTCGAATTGACGGATAAAGGGCTGGTCCGGCTCGATGATATGACCTATGCCGGGCGTTTCTTTGTGTGCGAAGGTAAAAATACGTCTGATGTCGCCAGATAAAGTCACCGAGAGCCAAGCCTCAATTTTGCCGCTGTACCCCGCATTTGTTCGAATACTATAGAGATAGCCCGTGGGCTCACTCGCTTGCTTGGACCAATAGATTTCATTCGCGTCGCCCTTTGGCGGCAAAAGATGAACGGTTTCATTGGGGTCGGGTAGCGCACGAGAGAGAGCTGCAAGCTTGGCCTCAGCCTGGCGTTCAAGGATTTGAGGCGCCGTCCAGTGATTCAACAGGGCCAATATAAGCGCAAGAAGGCCGCCTGTGGTGGCGAGAATCAATGCAGGCTTCATGATGTTCGACTCCCTGCTTGGGCAGAGCTGACCAGTCGGTCGAGGAGTGGCGCGAAGACGTTGGCAATGAGAATGGCGAAGGCAATTCCGTCTGGGTAGGCGGACCAACCGCGAAGAATGAAGGTCAGAGTGCCAGCTATGAGACCAAACCAGAATAAGCTCTGAAGCCGATCTGGACCACTCACAGGATCGGTCACAATGAAAAATGCGGCGATCATCGTGCCGCCGGTGACCAGGTGAAAAACGGGTGAACCCAGGCTAGCCGAACTTCCCGCATCATAGAAGACAAGGGTTGGGAGGATGAGTCCCAAGAGGAAACCGAAGGGTGCTTGGTACCGGATCACCGATTGGCGAAGAAGATACAGCCCTCCAATAAGAAACCCGAAGTTGATCCAGACTGAAGGCAAATCCCTATACGAAACCGATGCGAGGGATTCGCTGACGGTCTGCGCACCTCGATGTCTGAAGACGTCAAGCAAGGTTGCGCCAGAGTAGCCATCTGCGAGACTGGCTGAACCCTTGGCGAGCCAAACGGCGGTCCAATCCCAATTGATGCCCGCAGGGTGGTGCCAAAAGGTCATCTCTGCAGGGAACGAGATCATGATGAAGCAATAACCAACGAGCGCCGGGTTAAAAGGATTGTTTCCCAGGCCGCCATAAATGTATTTGCCCAGGAGAAGGCCTGTGACGACCCCCACAAGGAGCGCAAAAAAAGGCACAAACGGCGGCAAGCAGAGCGCGAAAAGCAAGCCCGTGAGGAGCGCAGCCTCATCGCTACCTTCGACGCGCGGCTGACTTCGAAGATGATGATAGGCTCGCTCAAGACCGAGGCTGAAAAGCCCTGCAATAAAAAGATTCAAGAGCACACCGAAACCGAAGAAATAAACCATCGCCAAGGCGCCTGGAATGAGCGCAATGAGGGTCATCCTCATTAAGTGCCGGGTGGTCACGACTGTTTCACTCTGATTTTAGTGAGCAGGGTGCTCGCATCACCAGGACTGGGCCTCGTTTTTAATCGTGATTGATCGGCGGACAGGCGCTTCTCGCGCGCTTCGAAACGGGTCAGCAGTGTGGTCGCTTCGTTCTTGGCTGCAACTCGAGACTGTTCCATGTCTTTCATCTGCCGAAAGATCTGAGTCAGCGGAAGATCGGCAGGACAAACGCGGTCACACCAGCGGCATTCGATACAGTCGTTCAGGCCCCAATCCTCAGCAACGGTCTCGCTGGACCGATGCAAAAACAACATGTGGGGCGCCAAACCCTTGGGGCAGTGGGGCTCACACTCACCGCAACGGATGCAGGGTTGCGGGCTCTCGTAGGGTGCTGGTTGCAGCGACGCAGCACCCACCGTCTCGTCGAGTGGGACGAGATCGATGCAGTCGACAGGGCAGGGCGGCAAGCATAGCTCACAGCCTGTGCAAGCGTCGGCCAGTACAGTATGCGTCATCTGCTGAGCGCCAATGATCGCATCCACTGGACAGGCTTGAATGCAGAGTGTGCAGCCGATGCAGAGAGGCTCATCGATGCGAGCGACCTGCTTGGGTGCGGTGTTGGGGACATCGTTGGCGAGCGGCAGCGCGGGTCGGTTGAGTTGGTCACTGAGTTGTTTGATGAGCGCTTCTCCGCCGGGAGGGCAGCGATTGATGGGGGCGCCCTCCGCAATGGCTTTGGCATAGGGTCGGCAACCTGCGTAACCACACTGTGCGCACTGAGTCTGAGGCAACAGTTGATCAATGATTGCGGGCAGCGTCTTTTTATCCTCTGGGTAACGGTTTGCGGCCCAGCTCAGCAGCAACGTGCCGAGCAGGCTGAGTCCGGCAAGGGTCAGGACAGCGCTGATCATGAGCTGCTGGACATGCCCACGAAACCCATGAATGCGAGCGCCATGATGCCTGCGGACACCATGTGTACAGCCACACCTTGGAAAGGCTTTGGAACGGCCTCGTGACTCAAGCGCTCGCGCTGGGCGGCGAAAGCCAGAAGCATGAGCGCAAATCCGAGCCCACTTCCCAAGCCCGTGATCATGGCCTCTGCGAGGGAGGAAGGGGTACGGACTGTCATCAACACAACGCCCAAAACCATGCAATTGGTCGTGATCAATGGGATATAGATGCCCAGAACCTCATGAATCACTGGCTGCGTTGCACGAATCACGAGCGCCATCAGCTGCACGAGCAGCGCAATCACCACGATGAAACTGATGATCCGCAAGTAGGTCAGTGAGAGCGGTTGGAGCACGTAGGTGTCTAGCAAATAGCTGACGCCGGTTGCGAGCGTGATGACAAAGAGGGTCGCGCTGGCAAGCCCCAGTGCGCTGACGAATCGTTGGCTCGCGCCGACGAAAGGACAGAGCCCTAAAAATTGAGTAACCACCACGTTGTTCACAAAAATTGCTGAAAGCAGGATGGCCAGAATGTCGAACATAGGCGCTGTTAAGTCACCTTCATGCCAGGGGTTGCGCCGGAGTCCGGTGAAATCAGGAAGATATCAGCGCCGCCAGGACCGGCGGCAAGCACCATGCCCTCAGAAACGCCGAACTTCATTTTCCTGGGCGCGAGGTTTGCCACCACGACGGTGAGCTTGCCCTCCAACGCATCCGGGTTATAGGCCGACTTAATACCTGAGAATACCCGTCGCTCGTGATCACCTAAATCCAGCGTGAGCTCAAGGAGCTTATCTGCCCCCTCGACGGGCTTTGCTCTGATCACACGCGCAACTCGCAGGTCTACTTGACTGAATGTGTCGATATCGATGACCGCAGGATTCGTTGAGTCCTCCGAAGCCCCCTGAATCATCGCGGCGTTGGAAGCTTCATCCGGTACGGAGACTAAGGCTTCGACCTGCTTCGCCTCTAATCTTGCCAACAGCGGATTGAAGGGATTGATCCTGTGACCGGTGAGTTGACTTACGTGGTCTTGCCACGTGAGTGGTGCCACATTCAAAAATGTCTCCGCGCGGGCAGCAAGGGCTGGCAGCACAGGTTTGAGATAAATCATGAGTAATCGAAAGAGGTTTAAGCCGTCGCTGCAAACCTGATGCGCCCGTTCGCGGGTGTCGTCTGATTTGATTAACTGCCACGGCGCCTCTTCAGCAATAAACTGATTGGCTTGATCGGCGAGCGCCATGATTTCTCGCATCGCTTTACTGTATTCGCATTGCTCATAGAGCTCGGCAATGGCTTCGGCCTTTGCGGCGATCAAAGCAAAGAGCGGGGTCTCTACTTGCTGGCTGAGCGTGCTGTCGAATTGCTTGTGAATGAAGCCGGCGCAGCGACTCGCGATGTTGACGACTTTCCCAACCAGATCCGCGTTGACCTTCTGCTGAAAGTCCTCGAGGTTGATATCCATATCGCTCACGCTGTTAGAAAGCTTGCTCGCATAGTAATAGCGGAGGTATTCGGGTGAAAGATGCTCCAGGTAGTCTCGAGCGGTAATGAAGGTGCCCTTGGACTTCGACATTTTTTCACCGTTTATGGTGATAAACCCGTGCACCTGCACGCGGGTAGGGGTCCGGAAGCCGGAGAGATTGAGCATCGCTGGCCAGAACAGAGTATGGAAATTGATAATGTCTTTGCCGATGAAGTGATGCACTTCGGCGGTGGAATCGGGGCCCCAAAATTCGTCGAAATCCAGGTTTGGTATCGCGTCGCAGAGGAATCGAAAACTCCCCATGTAGCCGATAGGCGCATCGAGCCAAACATAAAAATACTTACCGGGTTCCCCTGGAATCTCGAAACCAAAGTATGGCGCGTCGCGACTGATGTCCCAGTCATGAAGGCCATCATCGAGCCACTCATCAATTTTATTTTTTACGGCTTCTTGCAGCGTGCCGCTGGAAGTCCAACGCTTGAGAAACTCGGTTTCGTCCGACAACTTGAAGAAGATGTGTTCAGAGTCTCGAATCACAGGCGTTGTGCCAGAGAGGGTGGATTTCGGCTCGATCAAGTCAGTGGCAGCGTACGTCGCACTGCACTGGTCGCAATTATCGCCGTACTGGTCAGGCGCCCCGCATTTTGGGCAGTTGCCCTTAACGAACCGGTCTGCAAGAAACAGAGATTTTTCTTCATCGTAAAGTTGTGCGACAGAGGCTTTTCGGATGGCGTTATTTTCCTTCAGTCGAAGATAAATGGTCTCGGATAACGCCTTGTTTTCCTCCGAGTGTGTCGAGTGATAACAATCGTAACTGATTAAAAAATCTTGGAAATCCGCGCGATGTGCGGCGGCAACAACCTCTATATGGGCTTCTGGGGTCGTCCCCTCGGCCTCTGCATTCAGCATGATGCCGGTCCCGTGCGTATCATCAGCGCAGACGAAATAGGTCTTGTGCCCTCGCATTCGTTGAAATCGGACGAAAATGTCGGATTGCACATGTTCTAGCATGTGCCCGAGGTGAATCGGTCCGTTAGCGTAGGGCAAGGCGGAGGTCACGAGTATCGATCGTGTCACAAATAAGGTCTCTACGTTTTATCGAGCGCCATTTTACCTGAATCGCGCCCTCGACACCTTATGGAATAAGGCCTCAGCATTGTCCATTCTGGTTGGTTCCCCAATTCATCGTATCCTGCAAAAGCGGGCGCGCAGACCGAGCGAAGCGAAGGCCATCCGGGCAACTGCCGTTAAGCCCAAAGAAGATTAAATAGTGTTCGAGGTCGGGCGCGCATCGTGGACTGGACGCTTTTTTGACTCAGGTCGTTGCACGACTTAGTCGTGGTCAGGGTCATTCAACCTCGCCTAGTACTCAGGCCGCCTGCACCTCCTGATCAGATCCGGTTAAAATGCGCGGCGCGGGGTTGGCAAAGCCCGCGCAAAGAACTCGAACGGCGTCGCGCTACCATATCAAAACCTCGCTCCCGAGCGTTTTGATGAGAAACTCACCCGCTCGTTGCGTGGGTGAGCTAAGGGGTTGGAATAAAAGTTAATGACAGACCAAGGCATAGACACCATTGTGTTACCCCAAGTCGAATGCATGATTGCTGTCGGCTCAGGTAAAGGGGGGGTTGGCAAATCGACCGTGGCAAGCAATCTTGCAGCGGCACTGGCAGCACTGGGGGCGAAGACTGGACTGCTTGATGCGGATATCTACGGGCCAAGCGTGGGGCGCTTACTGGGTGTGCCCGCAGGCACTAAGCCTGATGTGGTCGATGGCAAGCTCCAACCAATGATGGCTAGAGGGCTTGCTACGATGTCTATGAGCTACCTCGGTAACGAACGCACGCCAGCGATCTGGCGAGGGCCTATGGCCAGTGGTGCGCTTCAGCAAATGTTGACCCAAACCCACTGGCCAGCGCTCGATGTGCTGGTGATCGATATGCCGCCGGGTACGGGCGATATTCAGCTGACGCTCGCGCAGCGGGTGCGATTGGATGGGGCGCTCATCGTGACCACGCCCCAAGATTTAAGTCTTCTGGATGCCCGTAAAGGCATTGAAATGTTCCGAAAGGTGGAAGTGCCGATTCTGGGCATTGTCGAAAACATGAGTACGCACATCTGTTCTGCTTGTGGTCACGAGGAAGCACTTTTCGGTTCGAAAGGCGGTGCATCCATCGCGTCTGAGTATGGGGTTGAATTGCTTGCTGAGCTGCCACTAGAGATGGGCGTTCGTGAGAGTGCCGATCAGGGCGTGCCTTTGGTGCAATCTGCGGGTCAAAGTCATCAAGCGGAGCGCTATCTCGCGCTTGCGCAAGAGGTGCTTGGTCGGTTGCACGAGCGCTCGGAGGACTCGGGTTTTCCCGAGATCGAAATTGTCGATGATTAACATTTGGGCTCGGATGTCCCCCATTGAGCTTTGAATAGAGATCATCGCTGGGGCACGTGAATCGAATAAGCGAAAGCCGGCAGCTCAAAAAGCGTATGGAGGTTGGAGAGCGTCATGAGTATTAAAGCGGATCGTTGGATTAGAGAGATGGCGGCACACGGCATGATTGAGCCGTTCGAAGCGGGCCAGGTTCGCGGCGGTGAAGGCGGGCGGGTCATTTCTTATGGCACGTCGAGCTACGGCTACGATGTGCGTTGTGCCGATGAGTTTAAAGTGTTCACAAACATCCACTCTGCCACAGTGGATCCCAAGCATTTCGACGAAAAGAGCTTTGTTGATATTCAAAGTGATGTCTGTGTCATCCCTCCAAATTCTTTCGCCCTTGCGAGGACAGTGGAATACTTTCGTATACCTCGATCGGTTCTGACCATCTGCTTGGGCAAGTCTACCTATGCTCGATGCGGAATTATCGTGAACGTGACCCCCTTGGAGCCAGAGTGGGAGGGGCATGTGACGCTCGAGTTTTCAAATACCACCAATTTGCCTGCGAAAATTTATGCTAATGAAGGGGTCGCGCAGATGCTGTTTTTCGAAAGCGATGAGATCTGCGAAACGTCCTACTTGGACCGTGGGGGTAAATATCAAGGCCAGACTGGAGTGACCCTACCCAAAACTTGATCACTCTTCGAGCTTGACGGGTTCTCCTTCAATTGAGGCTGCTTGGAGTTCGAGGCTGAAACTGTTGCGTCCGTCTTCTTGGATAAATCGAATCAACATGTATTCAAGCGTTGGCGCGAGCCACAAGGTGGTTCGCTTGTCGGGGTCATCATTCTTCTTTTCTAGTCTGAGCGTTTGGATGGGCCCAAGCTCGGTGGTCAGTAACTCGCGTTCGGCAACTTCGAATGCGTATTGCTTGATGCGGCCGCTATCAAAAATCTCGTAGGTCCAAACCCCTGTATTGATGTCATCTTCATTGGCATTGAATAGATCAACCTGCAGCTGAAGTTGATAGAGTAAGCGGTCAGAGAAATGCGCTTCTCGGTTTAGCGAATACTGATCGTTCTGCGCCTGGTCGGTGACCACGCCCTCTTGCCAATCAAAGTGCAAATCCTGTGTTTTGTTTTTGCCCAGGCCCGTTCGTTCGTATTGGTATCGAAGCGGCTGGAGCGCCGTGCCTCGCGTTCTGAAGGTCGAAGTCTCATTTAGTTTTGCGAAAAGGCTCAGCGCCTTCGAGGAGAAGGTGTAGGTCGACGATTGATCTTGCTGAATAATTTCAAGGCTTCGAATGCCAGTCGCTGAGATGGGCAGGCCTCGATAGTCTGCGGTGTAAGTCGCCTCGAATGGCCTCGGTAGATGGGCGGCTCGCGCTCCCCCTGGCGCCATTGACTCTGCCTCAACTACGTCGGAAGTATTGATTGAAGCGCTGGTGGAACCGACCACGCCTGCCAACAAAAAAATGCGGATCATTCCTGCCCCTATGCGGGCTAGGAGGCCTCGACAATATAGGCAGAAGGGCCTTTGTCTCATCGCAGATCTCGCATACATTGGACGCAATTGGCTCATATTTACTCAGTTACATTCGAAGTCATCATAGGATTGCGCATACAATAGCGTGGCCGTGGACGAGTTTTGACATTCAGTTATGAAGTGGCCGAATCGATGAGCACTGAATCAAAACCTTGAGAGTAAATTGACCGTGTCGATAGTTATAAGAATCTCATCAGGTCTAAAAAGTTCCCTCATGATACTGGGGGTCATCGGTTTAGTCACGATGATGGGTCACGCGAATGCTGTGATTTTGGATGATCTCTATGTGGCCGAGGTCCTAACCGATTCCCAGAACGATCTGCAGCGTCGTCGTGATGCGGCGGCTGGGTTACGTCAAGTTCTTATCCGTGTCTCCGGAGATCCGAACGCGGACGAGCGGCCTGCGGTTGCCGCTGCCCTAAGGTCACCTGAACGTTATTACACCGAATTCAGTTACCGGCGGGGTGACATGTCAGGCGCCGAAGATCCAGATGAACAGCAGCAACTGATGCAAATTCGCTTTGAACCGAGCTTGATCGCGGAATTGCTACGTGATGCTGAATTACCTGTATGGGGCAGCAATCGACCTTCGGTCCTTTTTTGGATAGCGAAAGAATCGGGTGGACAGCGAGAGGTTGTTGGCGAAGCAAGTCTCGGGGCATTTGCTCAATCTATACGGCAACAAGCCGGCGTTCGCGGGGTACCGACCTACTTTCCACTCTGGGATCTTGAAGATGCTGGGACGGTGACCCCTTCAGAAATTTGGGGGCGTTTTCTGGACGATATCGAGGCCGCCTCGGAACGATATTCACCCGATAAAATTCTTGTTGCGCGTGTGGAACAGCGCTATGCCGGGCAGTGGCACGTGGATTGGTCGTTTGGTGGCAATGGTGATTGGCGCGTAGGGACTCTCTTGAGCGAATCTCAATCAGAGGCGGCTGTTGCTTTAGTGAATGAAATTGCTGCCCTTCTGAGCGCCCAATATGCCGCGTCCTCTTCGAAGAATGCGATCAGCTTGAAGGTCGAGGGCATCTCGTCGATTGCAGCGCTAGCGAACGTTGAACGTTATCTCAATCGGTTGTCTTCGGTACTCAATGTTCAATTGAGAACTGTGAAAGGCGATCTAGTCACCTTTGAGCTTAGTACGGAAGGGGATTTGCAGCAGCTCGTGGATTTAATGGCGTTGGATCGTGATCTGATGTTGCTCAACCAGGATTTGAGGTCGGGCACGCTTTGGTATCGGTGGAGTGGGGAGGCGAATGTTCGGAACTAGCCGAGCTCGCCTTACAATTGGATTGTTGGCAAGGCGTTGCGCTTGCCGACTCGCTGACAGCCTGTTAGGTCTGCGCTTGGTGTGTTGGGTTGAGCCCCAGTTAAGCCACAGTTAAACCACAGCTAAACCCCAGGAAGACAAGTTCATTGAGTTGGTGATTCTGGGTTTATGGTGGTGGCGCCGAACCCAGATTGAGGGCGTGCACTCCTAAGTGCGGCCTGATGTGAAAGCATTGAAATGTGGGCGATGGATGAGCGCGTGCAGAGATAAATAGATTGTCTACAGGGTTGGATCGCTCCTTATTTTTCCTCCCGGGAAGGATTCCAACAGGTAAGCAAGGCAAGAGAAACACAAGGCAAAAGTTATGGACAACGAGCCAACGTCACACAAATCGATGCAGTTATCAGGCAGGGCCTACCTGATCACTGGCCTGATGGTTGCCGTATTTTTGTGGTTGCTCAGCCCCATCTTGACGCCGTTTTTCCTAGGCGGATTGATTGCGTATTTGGGTCACCCAGTCGTGGACCGGTTACAAAGCAGAGGACTGAGCCGTGTTGTGGGTGTTTTGGTGGTCTTTCTTCTTGTGATGCTTATGGTGCTCGGACTGATGCTGATGGTCTTGCCCCAATTTATAGCCGAGCTCGGTATTTTGCTTCAGAAAGTCCCGTTGATGCTGGATTGGGCGGGTGATCAATTAGTATCGAGGTGGTCTGGTTCGTTCGGAGATGCCGTCGGCGCGTCGGTCAATGTTCAAACACTCAGCGGCTTGGTCACCGATTGGGGACAGGTACAGAGCTTGCTGATGACCGGGTTGCGAGAACTGTTTAGTTCGGGGGCGGCGGTGCTCAGCACGCTCGCGACGCTCGCCTTAACGCCCGTGGTGGCGTTTTATTGGCTGCGGGATTGGCCGTTGATGGTGACTCAATTACAGCGATTTGTCCCGCAGACCTCGTCGGCAAAGGTCCAAGTGCTCGCCACCGAGTGTGACAGTGTCTTGAGCGGATTTTTCAGAGGGCAGCTGATGGTGATGATCGCGCTTGCGGTCATTTACTCGGTTGGATTGAGTCTATTGGGACTCAAAGGCTCACTCGCGATTGGTGTAGTGGCGGGACTTTTTAGTGTGGTGCCTTACTTGGGCACCGTCATTGGTTTGCTGATTGGCGTTTTGGCTGCCCTCTATCAATTCCAGGATGTGCTGCATCCTTCCCTGGTGCTTGCCGTATTTTTGGTAGGTCAGCTCTCAGAGGGCATGCTGCTCACCCCTTGGTTAGTGGGTGATCGCATTGGTCTTCATCCGGTCGCGGTGATTTTCGCTCTGATGGCTGGAGGGCAACTTTTTGGCTTCGTCGGCATTCTGATCGCTTTGCCGGTGGTCGCTGTGCTGGTGGTTGCAGTGAGGCATCTGCTGCTTGATCGGCTGACCTTCGAACCCAGGCCCGGCGTGGAGAATGAGTCAAGCGCGACGTCTTCAGACGCCGCCTCAGACGGTGTTGTCCAGGCGCCAAATCCTCGGCCTGAGGATTGAGTCGGTCGCCCCCATGACTGAGCAACTGATTCTACAGCTCCCGCTTAGGCGACGTTGGACGCCGGAGCGTTTCGTAGGCGATGCGCTGCAGGATCTGCTGTCAAGCGCTGAGGCTCTGCATTGGATCGATGGCCCGGAGAGTGCCGGGAAGTCGCACCTTTTGGTCGCATTGTGTCAGCAAGCGGAGCGGGAGAATCGCTCGTCGATTTACATTGATCTCGCAGTGACTGAGGGGGCTGAGGCGCTCACCGCCATTCACCAAGTCGAAGTGATTGCGCTCGACAATGTGGATCGAGCGCTTGAGGATCCTCATTGGGCTTTAGCGCTTTACGGGCTGATCAACGGTCTTCATCAGCAGGGCCAAGATGTCAGAGCTTATTGGGCGGCAAAAAAACCTGCGTCCGATTTGAAGTTTGCAACAGAGGATCTGGCATCGCGTTGTCGGGCGATGTTGCCCCACTCATTGAATGTGTTGGACGATGATCAGAAAGTAAAGGTGTTGCACCGAATCGCCGAGGATGAGGGGTTTGAGCTGCCACCTGCCGCGGCCCGTTATTTGATTGAGCGATCGACCCGAGACCTCACCGCGTTGGCGCAGGTCTTGAATCAAGTGGCTTCCGCGAGTCTGCGAGATAAACGAAAGGTCACTCTGCCTTTGGTGCGGCAAGTGATGGCTCAACAACGATGAAGGTCGTCCTAACGGGGGGTGGCAGCGCTGGGCACGTAACCCCCAACATCGCCATCGCCGAGCAATTGCGTGATCGAGGGGACGAAGTGAGTTACATCGGCTCCCGCCACTCGATGGAAGCCACGCTGGTTCGAGACGCTGGCTTGCCGCTCACCCAAATCGCCTCAGGAAAACTTCGTCGGTACTTTGATTGGCAAAACTTTACCGATCCCTTTCGAATTCTCCTGGGGATATTGCAGGCGCTTGTTGCTTTACGGCGTCTGCGTCCCGATGTGATTTTTTCGAAAGGGGGGTTTGTGGCGGTGCCCGTGGTTGTAGCCGCTTGGATCGTTCGAATTCCCGTGATCGTGCATGAGTCTGACGTCACTCCGGGGCTTGCAAACCGATTGTGCTTTCCATTGGCCGCCCGCATATGCATTAATTTTGAGGCAACGCGCGGCACGATCCCTCAGCGGTTCTTGCAGGCAGGACGGGTTAGCCATACAGGAACACCGCTTCGAAAGGCCTTGAGAGACGCCTCCGCCGACCGAGGTCGACGCCTCTTAAAATTGAATGATGATTCCGTTAAACCGTTGTTGCTCATATTTGGTGGCTCGCTGGGCGCAGAAAGGATTAACGCCTTAGTCTTTGAGGTGATCGACCAGTTGCTTGAGCGATGGACCGTGGTCCATGTAGTGGGGCAAAAGGACTTTTCTTGTGCGCCCAAGGCAGAAAATTACTTCGTTTATGACTATGTAGGGGATGCTTTCGGCGATCTTCTGGCCGCAGCTGATTTGGTCGTCAGTCGGGCGGGCGCGAATGCGTTGTATGAACTTCTGGCCTTCAAAAAACCCCACCTTTTGATTCCCCTAGGAGCAAAAGCGAGTCGAGGTGATCAGATAGAAAATGCTAATTTGTTTCGAGAGCAGGGATGGTCTGATGTGCTCTTTGAGCAGGATGCCAGCCCCTCTGAGATGATTCGTGCGATCAACGAACTCTGGGCGATGCGAGCGCAGAGGATTCAAAATTTGGCTCGGGTCGAAGTCGGTGACGGGACGGGGGCAGTCATAAAATTAATTGACGAGGTGGCTTCTAAGAAAGTGTGAGGCTGGCGCTGGTGAGTTGGCGAGCTGGGTCACTAGGCGTCATGGAGATGGCCGACTGGATCTGAGCGCTCTAAAGTCGAAGCGACGGAACCGAATTGACAGAACCGAATTGAATGGCCACTGACTGAAGTCTGATGCTTTGTCGGCACCGCAGCGAAGTTGATTTCGGATGCAGCGAGCATGCAATCCATCGGTTTGTGTGGCGCATATCAGAGTGATTGAAGGTAAACACACGTCAAGCTGACTTCAAACCGTCAAGATAAACTGACAGCGTCAGATTTGTGGGTATAGGTTTGGGTAGAGGTTTGGGTATAGGTTTGGGTATAGGTTTGGGTAGAGGTTTGGGTATAGGTCTGGGTAGAGGTTTGGGTATGGGTTTCGGTAGGATAGAGACACAGAGACGCCCAGCAAATTAAGAATCGGAGGACACCGCACGATGTATTTCAAATTAAGTGGCACGAGGTCACGGCAATCGCTCCCCACTTTCCGATTTAGGCATCCGTTTTTGGCGACTCTATTCACTCTGACGGGTTTAAACCCAGGGGTCTATGCGAATTCGGATGATTATTCGGTGGTCCAGGCGCTCAACCAGGCCACATCAAATTACGAGGCGATAGCGCGTCAGATCTGGAATTGGGCTGAGGTGGGGTATCAAGAACACCAAAGCAGCGCATTGCTGCAGCGGACCCTGAGTGACGCGGGGTTCAGGATCGAAGCGGGCGTCGCAGATATTCCGACTGCTTTTGTTGCAACCTACGGTCAGGGGGAGCCCGTGATCGGCATTCTTGCCGAATTCGACGCGCTCCCTGGCATAACCCAGAGCGCTGCGCCAACAAGAGATAAGCGGTCTGATCAGATTGCCGGGCATGCGTGTGGTCACCACCTATTCGGCACGGCATCTTCTGCAGCAGCCATCGCTGTACGTCATTGGCTCGAGGCAACGGGGCAGTCGGGCACGATTAGGCTGTATGGAACACCCGCAGAAGAAGGAGGCTCTGGAAAGGTTTACATGGTTCGGGCGGGGCTATTCGATGACGTGGATACCGTTCTGCACTGGCACGCGGCGGATCGAAACATGGCGAATCCGGGCACGAGCCTTGCCAATAAGTCTGCAAGAATTCGGTATACAGGCCAATCCTCCCACGCTGCAGCTGCACCTGAACGGGGGCGTTCGGCACTTGACGGTGTGGAGGCCTTGAACTTCATGGTGAATTTGATGCGAGAGCATGTGCCTCAGGAAACGCGTATCCATTATGTGATCACGGACGGGGGCAAAGCGCCGAATGTAGTGCCCGATTTCGCGGAGGTTTATTACTATATCCGCCATCCTGATGCTGAAATTTTGAAGGGCCTCTGGGATCGAGTCATGACCGCGGCTGAGGCAGCGGCAATGGGTACCGGGACTCGGGTTGCCGTAGAAACCATGCATGGCAACCATAGTTTGCTGCCCAATGAGGCACTGGCAAAGGTGATGCACAAGCACCTATCGGCGTTGGGCGGATACGAGCTCGATGCAAAGGAGCGAGCATTTGCCGAGAGGATACAAGCCTCTTTTGGTGTCAGTGGGGCCATACCCGCCTATGAGGGAGTGATCCAGCCTTTTAAATTGGAGGAGGGGCGAGGCTCAACCGATGTCGGTGATGTCAGTTGGGTGGTGCCCACCACAGGGTTGACAACCGCCACTTGGGTTTCCGGCACCTCAGCCCACAGTTGGCAAGCCATTGCCGCTGGTGGCATGAGCATCGGAACAAAAGGAATGATGCTCGCGGCGAAAACTTTAGCGCTCACAGCACAAGATTTGTTCGAGGAGCCATCGACACTGGCCATTGCGCGAGAGGAGTTTGATCAGCGTCGAGGGCCTAATTTCAAATATGAGGCGCTCCTGGGTGATCGTGCCCCCCCACTGGACTATCGGGGTGTTCCTAAGGACTGATGACTCTCTAAAAGAATTGGCGTGGCTGACATCGCCGTGCGTGGGCGGAATGGCAGATTCAACGCCGATTGATCGCCGTCGCGCGCCAGCGCGAATCAGTTTCACGCCTGTCACTGAATGGTCACATGGTCTTGATTTAGACACCCTTCGAGCCTCTCAGGGCGCTGAGGTCACGCGTAGAATGGGGATGGGGCGTGTGGGCGCATGACTCCCTTTGCATTTTTGGCCGACCCTTCGTCTAAGGTGCAGTCGATTCGCCGGTCAATTGCCGGTGCAACGTCGATCGGCTTGCCAAGCATTTTCCAGTCGTGAAACAACCTGATTGGGGCAAGTCGACCCAGGCCTGAATCACCTGTTTCGTTGACCTTAACGGTGATTCCGCGACCATTTTTAACTTTGTGTTGACTAGTGTATTACATAAGTAATACACTAGTTGGCGTTGGCTCGAGGTGCTCACCGTCAGAAAACGACAGCCCTCGCGCCTGATGGGTTTTCGTGTTTGAGCGCGACGTTCGATGAGTGAGGTTATCGATGGCGATTCAGTGGAACGACAAGGATCCGATCTATGTTCAAGTGCATCAGCATTTGGTGAGTCTCGTGATCGACGGTGTGATCAAAGAAGGTGATCCGCTGCCTTCGGTGCGGACGATAGCGGAAGATCACCGAGTCAACCCGCTAACAGTGAGTAAGGCCATTCAGCGATTGGTGGACGATGATGTGGTTCAAAAGCGACGGGGGCTCGGTATGTTCCTAAAAGACGGGGCTTGTGCTCGGTTGCTCGATATAGAGCGGTCTCGATTTCGTGCTGAAGAATGGCCCGTATTCAAAACCAAGTTAGACCGCTTGGGTCTTTCGCTCGATGATTTAAAGACATGAGGTTGGAAATGAATTCTATTGTGCAGAAGGCGGCGCATGCGCCAACACCGCTGGTGTCTGTTCGATCCTTGTCAAAGGCAATCAAAGGCAGGCAAATATTGAACAATGTTAATTTTGACATTGAGCCTGGGCGGGTCGTGGGTTTTTTGGGGCCCAACGGTGCTGGGAAGACCACCACGATCAAGGCAGCCCTCGGTTTTACGAGTTACGAAGGCGATATTCGCGTGATGGGGCTCAGTCCAAGGCGCCAGCGGCATCAGGTGATGGCCTCGGTGAGTTTCATATCCGATGTGGGCATTTTGCCGAGGTGGTTACGGGTCGATCAGGCGGTTGCATTCATGGCGGGAATCCATCCGAAATTTCAAGCGGATAAAGCGCGCGCTCTGCTTGCAGAATCTCAGATCGGAGAAAATGCGTTGATCAGCACCTTGTCCAAAGGCATGGTGACGCAACTTCACCTGGCGCTGGTGCTCGCACTGGATGTGGATTTGTTGGTGCTTGACGAGCCGACGTTGGGCCTTGATTTACTTTATCGAGAATCGTTCTATCGACAATTGTATGAGCGTTTTTTGAGCGAGTCTCGATCATTGCTCATCAGCACGCATCAAATTGAAGAAATCGAATTCCTCCTGTCGGATTTGATCATCATTGACCAAGGTCAAATTTTGCTCAACGAGTCCCTCGATTCTATTTCAGACAAATTCCAAACGGTGGAAGTTCGGCCAGAGGCATTGAGCGAGGCGCGGTCCAGAGGCCCGATCTTTGAACGAGTTAATCTGGCGGGTGCTGTGATGATCTTTTCGAATCTAGAGAACCAAGACTGGTCGGCGTTGGGACGCGCGCGCCAAACCAGTCTTGCAGAATTGTTCGTTGCCTTGGTTGGGGGCACCAACAAACCATCGAAGCCAAACTTGGAGAGCCAGTCATGACGCGTGCGCTATCTACTAAATGGTCACTTCTGCTCCGAAAAGAAATATGGGAGCACCCCGTGCTCTCCTACCGATTGCCGGTGGGGTTCGCGGGGTTGCTTGTGATTCTATCCCTTGTTTCTGCGTTACTTGGCAATGAGTTTTTGCTCTCTAATTCTGGGGAATGGATGGCGGATGTTCAGGTTGATGGTGGTGACGTAGATCTAGCCAATATGGGGTCGCCAATCGCCAAGATGGGATCTGCCGTGGCCGCGGGGTTTGGATTTTTGGGATTGCTCGCTGGTTGGAGCTACCTGATGTCTGCCCTGTACCAAGAACGCCAGGATCGCAGCATCTTGTTTTGGCTGTCGTTGCCGGTGTCTGATGCAGAGACCGTACTGATCAAAGGTTTGCTTGGTTGGCTCGTTATCCCGGCTTTTTATTTTGGCGTGGGCTGGGCTGTTGGCGGCGTGATGACGGTCATCGCGTCGGTCGCCGCGACATGGTTGATGTCCTTGTCTGGGGTATTGCTCGCTGCGATCGCGGCCTACGGCGCGAACCTATTCGATCTTATTGCTTTGGTTGTCACTCAAGTGCTCTGGTCTGCGCCATTTCTTGCCTGGACCTTACTTGCATCGCAGTGGGCCAATCGCAATCCCCTGTACTGGGTGCTGGGCGTGCCTTTTGCCGCTACCTTGATTGAAAATGCGCTTTTGCGTGAAGCGGCGATGACGGATTGGTTCTGGTCTCGGCTCGCGGGTAACCCGGAATTGGGCAGCGAGGACGCCATCTTGTCTCAAAGCTTTCAGATGTTTCTCGGTCTTGGTGTCGCGGGTGGCTTAGTGGGTCTGACCATTTTGATTCGCCGTCATTGTTATGATCGGTTGCCATGAGTGAGTTGAGTGCAAAGGCCAAGTTTCAATTGAGCCCTCGGCCACCAAGGGGTTTGTCGTCGCCTGTCCTGAGTCCGCTTCAAGCATCCCTTGAAAAGAATCGCACTTTGGGCTGATTGAGGCGTGTACAATAGCGCCTTTTTCGTTGGGGCCATGGCATGTTTCAGATACGAACACTGAATAATATCTCGGTGAAAGGCTTGTCGAAATTCGATGGCGGCAATTACTCGCTAGGCGAGCGCATCGAAGCGCCGGATGCCATCTTGCTCCGCAGTCATAAGCTCTCGCTGGAAGAAACCGGTGATGCGTTGCTTGCGATCGGCCGAGCCGGCGCAGGGGTCAACAACATCCCCGTTGAAGCCATGTCGGCGCGTGGTATCGTGGTCTTCAACACACCGGGTGCCAACGCCAATGCGGTGAAAGAATTGGTGATGGCCGGTCTCTTGCTCTCGCGTCGAGGCATCGTGCAAGGCATTGACTATGTGAATCAGTTGTCTGCGGAGCAAGACAAGGCAACTTTGAACAAGGAAGTAGAGGCTGCCAAAAAGCAATTCAAGGGGTCTGAGCTCAAAGGCCGAACTTTGGGCGTTGTAGGCCTCGGAGCGATTGGGTCCATGGTTGCGGATATGGCGCTCGGACTTGGCATGAATGTCCTGGGGTATGATCCGGCAATCTCTGTGGAGGCAGCTTGGCGATTGTCGAGCCAGGTGCAGAGAATGGAAAACATGGCTGCGTTGCTGGCGCGCTCAGATATGGTGACCTTGCACGTTCCGGCACTTCCTGAGACCGAAGGCTTGATCGATGCCACTCAAGTAGAGGGCATGAAACGAGGCGCTGTGCTGCTTAACTTCGCTCGAGGTGAGTTGGTGGTTCCAGAGGCTATTCGTGAGGGCGTGAAGTCAGGGCAAATCAGCCAATACATTTCAGATTTCCCGACGCCGGAATTGTTGGGTCTCGAAGGCATCTTGGCAACGCCTCATTTAGGGGCGAGCACCGACGAAGCTGAAGAGAATTGCGCCATGATGGTCGCAGATCAAATGATCGACTTTTTAGAGCATGGCAATATTAAGAATTCAGTGAATTTCCCTGCCGTTAGCCTCGAGCGCAGTGCGATGGGCAGTCGAATCGCTATCGTGAATCGCAATGTGCCGCGGCTGCTGGGGTCGGTCCTTAGTATTTTGGCGGACCGAAATATCAACGTGATTGACATGATCAACAAGAGTCGAGAAGACCTGGCTTACAACCTGATCGATATTGAAGCAGCGCCAGATGAGGAACTTGCTGGTGTACTTCGTAAAGTCGAAGACGTCATCAGTGTTCGTTTGATCCCCTAGTTTTTCATTGGCCTTCGAGGGTCAAAGCGATCGGGTCGAAAGCGTTGTCGCATGCTGCGGGGTAGGCTCCTTGGTGCTCCAGCCAAGTGCTCGGCAATCGACTCGCCTGCAAGAAGCGCGTGCGTTGCGCCGTGAGAGCCAAACCCGGTACTCGCGAAACAGCGTGGGCCTTGCAGGGCCTCGTTGCTCTTAGTTGGCGTTTGGAAGATCCAGTTCGATTCCGGCTCCTCATGAACAAAGGAGCGGGCCTGATCGATGTGTTGCCAAGAGGGCTGCGTGAAGCGATGAGTGAAACTTTCTCCAAAGCCGGGCACCCTGTCTGGATAGGCCACTCGAATCCCCGTGTGCTGAGCGGTGGGAATGATCTTGATTCCAGGAAAATGAGCATTGAGCTTTGCTGACAGCGCGTACGCGTCCTCATCCCTCGGCTCGATCGATTGGTCATCAAGCGTGTACGTGCTTCCAATTAAGTAAAGATCTTTGCCGAGGTGCGTTAATCCGAAATCCCCTGAATAAAGCCTCGGAAGTTGGGTCGACGTCCGGAACACCATGGACTGACCGCGAATATGTTTCATCGACCAGGGAAGAAACTGCGTCGTCTCTGCGCCAGTGGCAAGGATGAGGGTGTCCGTTGTGAGCTCGTGTTGATCCTTGGAACGAACAAGCCAATGGGTATCCGATTCTCTGATTTGGCGGATGTCGCATTCGGCGGCGTCTGCTGGCGTCCAGCGTAAGATACCCGCTGTGGGAAAGCGTAATTGACCTTGTTGATCACATAACAGGTCGTCGGGGAGGTGCTGCGCTAATCGCGCCATGCGCGTTTGTCTTGCGGGGTCGGCGCTCAACCAGTGCATGGGCGCTGGTTCAAATTCGAGTGAGTGAAGACGCGTGAAGTGATGAGCGGCCAATGAGAACAAGGCTCTATCGTCAGGAACCAGAGACAACTGGGGATAAACATTAAATGCGGGTTGATTCGAGGCCCCTTTCGCCTGGTGGGATGTCAACAGCTGATGCGGGATCGAATACCGCGTCAGCGCTTGACTGATGGCTGTCCCAGCTAAACCGTTGCCAATGATCAATGGTTGTGGCGTCAGTTTAGGCGTGGGCGCCCAGTGGCCCGGTTTCTGAGCGAACAGGAGCTCACGTTTTGTACCGAAGCCTGGGCGTTTCATGACATCAAAACCAGCAGCGGTCAGGCCATGTCTGAGGCTCGCGGCGACTGAGAAGGAACTCAAAGTTGCGCCGGGTTTACTGCGCAGGGACATCTGGTGATAGACAAAAGCGTTAAATACCTCGGGATTCGTTGCAGGTTTGAAGCCATCTAGGTACCAGGCGTCGACTTGCGCCTCAAGCTCAGGGAGCGCGTGATTGATGTCGTCGAAAATAAAGATCAGACGGATGCGAGGATGCAACCAGACGGGAAACCAGCCTTTGATCGAACTTGGGTAGCGGTCGATCAACTCGCGGGTTAGGGGTATCTGCCGTGTTGCCCAATAGTCTGCCAGAGTGCGCGCTGGCGGTGGGAAACGCTCAAACGCGAAGTAGTGAAGCGTTGCATCTGTCGATACGCTGAGAAACTGTTCGGCCGTTAGCAGAAAGTTATGGCCGAAGCCAAATCCGATCTCAGCCAGGGTGAAATGCTGAGTTGATTGAACGCGGTGATCGAGGTCATGTTGCGCCGGGAAGACAAAGGCTTTCTCTGCGAGGGGGTTGCCTTTTGCCCAATAGTGATCCTCAAAGCGTTCGCTAAACGGTTGACCTTTTGACCATGTGATCTCTGGGGGTTCAGCGCGATAGCCGGGCATTCGCTGCGCCAATGGGATACTGGGGCTCGGTAATCCAATCGCTGAAGGAACCTGCGTAAAGCGCCGGCTCGTCGAATCCAGCAAGAAGTAGGGCCATCATGTTTACGGTTGCAGTGACGCCAGATCCGCAGTAGCAGGTTACCTTGGCACTCTCGTTCAAGCCCAAGCTCAACAATTGATGCCTGAGCGTTTCCGCCGGCAGAAAACAGCCTGCTTCATCCAGATTGTCAACGAAGGGCCGGCAGAGCGCGCCCGGAATGTGACCTGCCACTAAATCAATAGGCTCATGATGACCGAGATATCGCTGAAGGTCGCGAGCATCCAGCAACTGCTCGAAAGGCGCGGCTTCTCGCGATGAGGGCTCGTGCCACAAGCTGGGTGCGCTCGCCTTAGACAAACTCACAACATCGTCTCGATGAGCAACTGGCGTATGACCGGGCTTGGGTGTCCAAGCGCGAGGCTGCGTGTGTGCCGCGCCCCGGCTCAAAGCGCCCGACGCGGCGCGCCAAGCTTCGAATCCACCGTCTAGCACGCGAACGCGCGACAGGCCCAAGTGCCTGAGCAGCCACCAACAGCGCCCTGCATAGCCGGCCTGCCTTTGATCGTAAACCACGATATCGCTTTCGTCGCAAACGCCGAGCGACGCGAGACGCGACGCCAAAACCGAAAAGTCTGGCAGCGGATGGCGCCCGGTGACGCCTGCTACGACCTCGCCAGACAAGTCCTCATCAAGATTTAGGTAATGGGCGCCTGGGATATGAGTGTCCTCGTAAAGTTGCCGGCCCTCATCTGGATTCATGAGATTGAAGCGACAATCAAAGATAATGAGCGATGACTCTTCGGCGGCTAGAAGATCATTCAGATGGGCGCTAGAGATCAACAGATCGTGTCTATCCACCGCTGATTTTCGCCTCGTATCCGGCCTTTTGCAGGAGCTTCAGGACGCTCGGACGGTGATCTCCCTGAAGCAAAATGTCATCGCCGTCCAGGCTGCCACCTACCCCCAATTGCTTGCGTAGCGTCTTGGCCAACACCGCCTTTGCCTCGGAAGCCAGAGGCAGCCCGGAGATCAACGTCACAGGCTTGCCGCCCCGTCCTTTGGATTCCCTTCGAATTCGGATCGGCCCAGATGGGATCACTGATTGAGCGGTCGCTTTGCAAATGCAAGCGTTGACGGCCTGATTGCAGGTTGAGCAAAGTCTGCCCATGTCAGTTGAGTAAACGGCCACAGATTTAGCCCTCGCTCAGAATGAAGACGCCAATTTCAGGGCTCTGGCGTGAGAGCTGACAAAAGTGGCTTAAATCAAAGAGGAACTGACTCAAATCCACCAGTTCGAGCTCGTGTCGAGTCATGGGCTCTGCCATAAGCCAATCACCTACGATGACATCATTTTGATCATCGTCGATATCCGCGATTAGATCTCGCATTTCGTCCGAGAGACCAAAAAGATAGGGCCCTTCATCGCCGATGGCGTGGTCATACTGTTCATGGACCAGCGCGTCATCGATGAAGAGTCCCGAGAGCTGGGCGTAGAGCACTGCGCGAGATTCCCTGTCGATGGGGCCTGCGGAGAGGCAGTACCCCGCGTCCTCAGGCGAGTCGTCAATCGAGAGTGACTCGAGCTCAGATCTAGGCCCAAGGATGAATACGTCGGCCATAGGGCGTGCCTAGATTGCGCTCACCCGGTCAGCTTGAAGGCCTTTGTCGCCCTCGATGACCACAAAGGTCACGGATTCGCCATCGTTCAGGCTGCGGCGGCCTCGGCCCTTGATGTTGCGAAAATGAACGAACAAGTCCTCACCGTTCTCTCGCGTGATGAAGCCATAGCCTTTTTTGGTGTTGAACCATTTCACCGTGCCCGTTTCGTAGTCGGCATCGTCGTCCTCATCGTCGTCTTCAACGAGATCGTCGTCATCGATTTCGTCTGACACGCTATTGTTAGAACCGCCTAATAGTGTGGCGACCAAAACGCCGAGGAATAAGATCGCGAGCTTGCCCCAATCATTCGTCGTTGATGGCAATTGCAAGCTTTGGCTCTCGAAGAAAGCGAGCGCGACGAAGAGAACGAGAGCCAAAATCGCCGCGAGTATCAGTTTAACCGTCATGATGAACTCGACTAAGTCGTTAAAAATAGGGGCCAGATCATACTGCCTTATGATTTGAGGTTAAAGTGTCAGAAATCACCTCTGGGACTTCATCCTCCGCTATTCGAGGCACTGCAGATAGCGTTTGACCGCGGTGTCGAGACCCATCCAGAGGGCATCAGTGACTAGCGCGTGACCGATTGAGACCTCAAGAAGGTTGGGAATACCCTGCTTAAACGCCGCGAGGTTCTCGAGATTCAAATCATGACCCGCGTTTACGCCAATGCCCAAGGCCTCTGCTAATTGAGCGGTTTCGGCGAAGGGTTTGATCGCCGCGTTGCCTTGATTAAGGTTTGCTGCCGCGGCATAGGGGCCGGTATAGAGTTCGATTCGATCAATGCCCGTCATTGGTGCTTGCTGGAGCTGTGCTGGATCGGCATCGAGAAATACACTGACCCTTGATCCCCAGCTGTGAAGCTGCCGAGCATATCCCGTCAGTTTGGTGGCATCTCGCTCGATATCCCAACCATGATCGCTGGTGAGTTGATAGGGATCGTCGGGCACCAAGGTGCACTGCGCTGGTTTGACTGCCTCAATCAGTGCCAGGAAGCCAGGGTAGCCATTCGGTTCAGGTCCTGCTTCGGGGTTACCCTCGATATTGAACTCGATCTCAGGGTAATCGCTGAGAAATTCGGCCAATCGGTAAACATCGTCGACCCGAACATGCCGCTGATCGGGCCGAGGGTGTACGGTGATGCCCGAACACCCGGCTTCGATACACGTTTTCGCAGCTTCAACCACGTCGGGGATCGACGTATCCCTGGAATTGCGTATCAGGGCAATTTTGTTGAGATTGACGCTGAGGACTGTCATTAAGACCATCCTCCAGAATATCGTCGATGATAAATCCGCCGACCCAAAAGGAATCCCATCAGGGCCATGCCAAGCGCCGAGCCTACGCCAATGAGGTACCACTGCTGTTGAATCTCAGCCTGTTTTTTGCTCTCCAAGCTGCGCAAGTCAGAGATTTCCTCAACCATTAAGCCGTTTTGTTGTTCGAGGCGAGTGCGATCGGCATCTAGCTCAGCCGCGCTTTGACTCAGCTTGCGCATTCGTTCGGTTTCAACTTGTGCCAACGTGAGTGCCTCATTGGCCTCAGCGTAACGTTGAGTCTGCGAAGCCAGGGCTTGATCAAGCGTTGCATAATCGTTTTCTAACTGGCGAACCTGATCGATAAGCGCCTGGTTCTCACTAGTGAGTGCCTCAAGTCGAGCGGCGGCCACAGGCGCCTTTGTGAGGTATTGCTGGTGAATGTAGCCATCGGTGGATTCGCCGTTCGAGTCACGATGGCGAACCATAACGAAGTCGCTATTCTCGGCCCGCATCAGCAGCTCAAGCGCTGTCCCGCTGGCAAGGCTCTTGGTAACGGCGTTTGCGTCCGTTTCGGGCTTCGAGCGAAGCGGCACATAAAGCATATCGTGGATATAAACCGTGTCTGCTAAAGCGCTGCACATCATGGCGGCCAAGGCGAGTAGCGAGACCTGGAGGCAGCGCCTTTGCGTCAGGTGATGCCGTGGCCGCTGATCGAACCTTTTCGCCGTCGAACTCATGGCAGCACTTGCTTAAATGGAAAAACCTCAACGGACTCGAACACGCCCTCAGTCATATAGGGGTCTGCCTCGGCCCATGCTCTGGCCTGATCGATCGAGTCGAACTCAGCGACGATCAGACTGCCCGAGAAGCCTGCATCGCCGGGATCTTCAGCGTCCACATTAGGCATAGGGCCTGCTAGCAGAATTCGACCCTCTTGAACCAATGGGTCAATTCGCGCCAGGTGATTGGGGCGCACTTCAAGCCGTTTGCTCAGACTATCCATTCGATCTCGGCCAAGAATGACGTACAGCATGCGGTTAGTCCTTTGATGAACCAATATGGTCGGAAGAGGTGGTGGGCTGACCGAGTTCTTCGATGTCTTGGAGGAATCCCCCCCGGTAGAGATAAGTCATCATGATGATCAGGTAGGTGAGCGTGAGCCCGAAGCCTCCCACGAGTTTATAGGCGATCCAGAAGTCGAGACTGAAGTTGTAGGCCACGATCAAATTAAGCGCACCTGCGACAAAAAAACCTAGGCTCCATCCGTATCCTAATTTGAACCAAACTGCTTCGGGGAGCGGCAACTGTTTGCCCAATAACAGTTTGAATAAAGGTTTGCGAGCGAAGCGTTGAGCACCAAAAAGAATCCCAGCCAAGATCCAATTCACAATGGTAGGTTTCCACAAGATGAAAGTTTCATCTCGAAACGCCAACGTCAGTCCACCGAGGATCAACGCTGACCAAAGGTAGAGATGGGTCGTGCCCCGTAACTTGCGCTGCTTGGTGAATTCGTAAGCGGCAAAGAGCGAGACGCCCGCCATGAGCACCATGGTGCTGAGGAATATATCTTTACTGATGATCCAAGTGCCCACAAAGAGCAGGACGGGACCAAGTTCAATCAGCTGGTGCATAGCGTCAGCTCGTGAAAACGGTCGCAAATCATAGCGCAAACCATCGCAGCGTTGAATGTGAGCAAATCAGGGTGCCAGCCAACGATGGGTTTCATCGGAACCCCTGGCTTTTCCGGAACGCTAACTCGTTCTCAAACGTTCCATTAAACCGTTACACTTTGAGTGGGCGCGCTGGTCGCGTCATTACCCGGAGGACTCTATGAGCCAATTTTTCTCGATGCATCCAGATAACCCGCAGTCCCGACTAGCCAAACAAGCGGCAGATATTTTGAGGGCAGGCGGGATCATGGCGTATCCGACGGATGCCGCCTACTCGCTCGGTTGCGATATGGATAACAGAGAAGGACTGGCGCGCATGCTTAGGATTAGAGGCCTAAGTGCAGATCATCAATGTACCTTGATCTGTAGAGACTTAAGCGACCTTGGGATGCTGGCAAAAGTAGAAAACCCTGACTATCGCTTGCTACGCAAAGCCACGCCTGGCCCCTTCACCTTTATTCTTGAGGCGTCGAAGGAAGTGCCGAAGCGGCTGGTGCAACCCAAGCGTAAGACCATTGGTCTGCGCGTACCTGATTGTCGAATCACTCAGTTGATTCTTTCAGAATTAGGCGGCCCCTTGCTGAGCACGACCTTGGTGTTGAAAGATCAAGCCTATCCAGAATGCGACCCTTACGATATTCGCCAAACGCTTGAGCATGAAGTGGATCTGGTGATCGATGGCGGGATGGGCTCACTTGAAGCCACCACAGTGGTCGATTTAACAGGTGATGCGCCAGAGGTTCTGCGGCAAGGCCTAGGCGACTTTTCAGCGTTTGAGGGCTAGGCCAAGGTGTGCGTTTCTCAACTCGCCTGATGGTAGGCAGGCAGTGGTTAAGCTCGCCTTGGCTGAGTGTGATTTGAAACGAAAGTGCTCGAATCGTCGACTTTGTGAAAGGCCCATGCAGGGGTGTTTTAAAGCACTCTGTAAGAGCGATCGCACGGTCTAGTGCACGTTGCGCATTGGCGCGGTCGGTGGGTGCGGATTCGAGTGGTCGTTGTTTTGAGTGCAGGACCGTTAATCCCGTTTGAGTGGCGAAGGGGAAGGGCCTTAAACGACGCAAGGCCTGGGTGTGAATAGACGCCCAACCTGATCGTCGATCAGGCAGCGCTCAGACTTGGGTATGCGAAGATGATCTTTTCCAGAACGCATGAAAGGGCGCGCGAGTTGAGACAAACGCCCTTGCCAACCGGTATACTTCTCCCATGCCTCTGTCATTGCCCCGCGCCGCATCGCTCGTACGTTCACCCCTAGGCATCGCGGCGTTCCGAAGTCGGGCTTATCAAGTTGGATCATCACTGTGAGCATTGAAAAACCCCAGTCACGCGTTCTCTCCGGTATGCGTCCAACAGGCCGACTGCATCTGGGGCATTACCATGGTGTGCTGAAGAATTGGGTGCAGTTGCAACACGAATATGAGTGTCTTTTCTTTGTTGCCGACTGGCATGCACTGACGAGTCATTATGAGGATACAAGGGGTATCGAAGAGAGCGTCTGGCAGATGGTGATCGACTGGCTGGCGGCCGGTGTGAATCCCAGTTCAACCACGCTGTTCGTTCAGAGTCGAGTGCCCGAGCACGCGGAACTTCATCTGCTCTTATCGATGATCACGCCGCTCAGTTGGGTTGAACGCGTGCCGACCTTTAAAGATCAAGTGAGTAAGAACAAGGATCGTGATCTGGCGACCTATGGATTTCTAGGTTACCCGGTATTGCAAAGCTCTGACATCTTGATCTACCGCGCGGGGCAAGTGCCCGTTGGAGCGGATCAAGTCCCGCATGTAGAGATGACGAGAGAGCTTGCGCGGCGCTTTAATCACCTATTTGGGCGGGATGCTGGATTCGAGGATGCAGCCGATCAAGCAGTCAAGAAATTGGGACGTAAAAACGCGAGTCTGTATCGAGAGCTTCGTAAGAAATATATGGAGCAGGGCAGTGAAGAGTCTCTGGCAAAAGCACAATCTCTAGTCTCTGATTCCGGCAACCTATCCCTAGGGGACCGTGATCGACTCTTGGGTTATGCCGAAGGCAGTGGGCGGATCATATTACCCGAGCCCCAGGCGCTGCTAACAGAGAACGCGGTCATGCCTGGGCTCGATGGTCAGAAGATGTCGAAATCGTATAACAATACGATTTCACTGCGAGAAGAGCCCGAGACGGTGACGCAAAAGATTAAGACCATGACCACTGATCCTGCGCGGGTAAAACGCACTGACCCGGGTGATCCGGCTCGGTGCCCTGTGTTCGAGTTGCACAAGATTTATTCTGATGCAGCCACGCGCGACTGGGTATCAGATGGGTGCCGGTCGGCGGGTATCGGCTGTATCGACTGCAAAGCGCCCCTAGCAGAGGCGATTTTGGCTGAGCAGCAACCGATGCGGGAACGAGCCATTCAGTTTGAACAGAATCCCGATTTGGTCCGATCTATCATCGCCGAGGGCTGTGAGAAGGCTCGAACGCAGGCAAGGGCGACCTTAGAAGAAGTGCGGTCAGTGATGGGTCTCGACTACCGATCGCTATGAGTGAAGTCACGCCGCCCACAGATCCGCAATTCCTGCCCCAGATGCCTCGTCGGCAGAGTGAACTCGCATTAGTCGGTGGGGTGCCCTTCAACGAACTACCCGCCGATTTATACATCCCACCTGATGCGCTTGAGGTCATTCTTGAAGCCTTCGAAGGGCCACTGGATTTGTTGCTCTATCTGATCCGTCGTCAAAACCTCGATATTTTGGAAATTAAGGTCGCGGATATCACTGAGCAGTACATGCAGTACATCGCGCTGATGGAGGAATTACAGTTCGAACTGGCGAGCGAGTATCTGGTGATGGCTGCGATGCTCGCGGAAATCAAATCGCGCATGCTTCTGCCTAGACCCGAATCCGCTGAGGATGAAGGAGACGACCCAAGAGCAGAGTTGATCCGCAGGCTTCAAGAGTATGAGCGCTTTAAGAATGCGGCAGTGGCCATTGATGAAATGCCACGCGTGAACCGGGAAGTCTGGATCGCTAACGCCAAGGCGCCAGAGAACAAGCGGCCGAAACCTTTACCTGATGTGGAGATGAAGGAACTCCTGATGGCGCTTGCCAGTGTGTTGAGACGAGCAGATCAATTTGCGTCGCATCACATCTCGCTCGAGCCTCTGTCCACGCGTGAGCGCATGTCTCAAATTCTATTTAAAGTAAAAAACATCGGGGATCAGTTCTTACCCTTTATCGATTTGTTTGAATTATCTGAGGGTCGCCGAGGCGTCGTGGTAACGTTTATTGCAGTGTTGGAACTGATTAAAGAGTCGTTGCTCGAGATTCAACAAGCTGCCCCCTTTGCGCCGATCCATGTCAAAGCGAGAGCGGTGAGTGTCATCGAACCGCCGTCTGAGGTCGAAGAAGATGAGTGATTTAGCCGAGTTAAAGCGGATTATCGAGGGCGCCATCTTGGCGTCTGAATCCCCTTTAACGATTGATAATTTGGAATCGCTGTTTTTCGCTGAAGCACCGACGCGAACAGAAATAAGAGAGGCGTTGGGTGAAATTGAAGCCGATTGCGAGACACGAGGTTTCGAGCTGAAAAAAGTGGCAACGGGCTATCGATTCCAGGTGAAGGAAAAGTATGCGGATTGGGTCAGTCGTCTTTGGGAAGAACGCCCTCCGCGATACACGCGAGCGCTGCTAGAAACACTTGCTTTGGTCGCTTACAAGCAACCCATCACGCGGGGTGACATCGAAGAAATTCGAGGTGTGGCTGTCTCAACCAATATTATTCGAACGCTTCTTGAGCGTGAGTGGATTCGGGTTGTAGGGCACCGCGATGTCCCTGGTCGTCCTGCGATGTATGCCACGACGAAATCTTTCTTAGACTATTTCAATGTCGCGAGTCTGGAAGAGCTGCCAACGCTCCAGGAGATTAAGGACCTTGCGGCTGAAGATCGCTCGCTTGAGCTAGACGAACCTCTCATTGAAATGAAGTCTATCGAACTTGAGCCTGAAGAGGTTGAGCTGGAAGGTGTGAGCGACACTGAGCTTGAAGCCGTAACGCAACGCGTTGATCAAATTCAGGAGAATATTCGTCAGGTGATGGCGCCTCGATCTGACTCGTTGGATGACGATTTTGATGACATGCTTGACGACGAGGTCGAAACCATCCGTGAGGCTGCAGCTGAACCCTCAGAATCGGCGGGTCCAGCTGAAACGCCCAAACCCGCGGAAGTAAACACCTCGATGGAAAACGAGGAAGGGGCGTCAGATAACGTGGCATCCCAGTCCGCGGACTCGTCGGTCCCGGTCTCTGATGAACCAGAAGATGCACTGCCCCCCCGTTAGCAGATTATCGGCTACCGTGTGATCCCCCTCTTGCAGAGAAGCTATGAGCGAAAAATTACAGAAGGTGTTGGCGAGTCAAGGGCTCGGTGGTCGTCGAACCATGGAACAGTGGATCGAATCGGGGCGAGTGACGATCAATGGTCGGCGTGCGGAGCTAGGCGATCGGGTCGAAGAGGATGATCGCGTCACTGTGGATGGCAAGCCGCTTAGGCGGATCATCGAGCCACCGAGGCATCTGATTTATAACAAACCTGCAGGCCAGATTTGTTCTCGAGATGATCCCGAAGGCCGACCCAATGTGTTCAGTGCGCTACCAAAGTTGCGTCGCGGGCGTTGGATCGCGGTGGGTCGCCTGGACTTTAATACAGCGGGTTTATTGCTGTTCACAACGGATGGTGAACTTGCCAGTCGGTTGATGCATCCGAGTGCAAATATCGATCGCGAATACGCTGTTCGTATCTTGGGCGAAGTTCAAGAGTCTCAGTTGGAGGCCATGCGCCAGGGTGTGATGCTTGAAGATGGACTTGCGCGCTTTACTGATGTTCGCAAAGGGCGCGATGAATCGGGGGCGAATCAGTGGTACTACGTGGTGCTGCAGGAAGGTCGGAATCGTGAGGTGCGGCGGCTTTTTGAGTCACAAGGTTTGGTGGTGAGCCGATTGAAGCGCGTTCGGTTCGGTTCATTCTTTATTCCTTCAGGCGTCAAATCGCGCCGGACGCTGGCGATCACCGGTAAGGACGAAGTCGAGTTGTATCGGATGGCGGGACTTGAACCGCCTCAGTTAGAAAAGCGTGGAAAAGGCAGCGGACAGTTTTCACCCAAGGCGGAGCGGCAAAAGGGGGCAAACGATCAAAATTCCGCCAGACCGGCGCAGCCTAGACGAACCTACGCGCGCCCTCCATCAACAGAAGAGACATCACCCCCATCCTTAAGAGCGAGGCGCTCAGCTGAAAAACGATCTGCGCCAGGACGAGCGTCCAGGCAAGGAGGGTCGGCTAAACCAGGCCCAGCGCGTCGGTCACAAGCTAAGCCCTCGAAGCCCGGCTCAAGGAAGCCTCGTTAACTGCTCCGGTTTCCCAGTGCCTTCGAACGCGCTGACGCGATGAGCGGCAATTTCCTAGATGGGCATTAGGAGAGCGCAGTCACCGACCCATCGGCATGAATACGCTGCGCGCCCTGCCTGCCAAGTTCTGGATTAAGACGACGCAGATACCGCTGCGCCACCTGTTCAGGTTCTGGCGAGTCGAGAGGATTCTCTGCGGGGTAAGCGAGTTGGCGCATGCGAGTTCTTGTTGCACCTGGATTGATAATCGTGACGTCGATTTGGGAGGTCTTCTCAAATTCCTCTGCAAGGAGCTTGGCAAATCCCTCTAACGCGTATTTTGAGACTGAGTAAGCCCCCCAATAAGCGCGAGGCGTTTCTCCGACACTTGAGCTCGTGAAGACGAGGTGGCTATGGTGGCTTGCCTTGAGGAGAGGCAATAAGGCGCGCGTCAGTAGGGTTGCCGCCTCGAAGTTGACTCGCATCACCCGTTGCCAGGTTGCCTCGAGATAGTGCTCAAAAGGCACACGCTCTCCCAGTTCCGCTGCGTTGTGCACCAGGGCGTAGAGCGAACCGAATTGCTGTTCGACGGCGAGTGCAATCTGCGCGTAGTCAGCGGCCGAGGCACCTTCGAGATCCAAGGGCAAGATTGAGGGTTCCGGCGCCCCGGCGGCGACAACGTCATCGAAGATGCTTTCAAGAGCGGGGACATGACGGCCCAGCAGAAGCAGGCGAGCGTTGGCGTTAGCGAGCGCGAGAGCTGTGGCGCGGCCAATGCCAGAGCCCGCGCCCGTGACTAGGATCAATCGCTGATCGAAATCCATGGACTGACTCAATGGGACTCTAATCCGCGGATGGCATGCATGAGATAGTTCACATCAGTATCGGCTTCAAGTTTGTACTGGTCCGTGAGTGGGTTGTAGGTCATACCGCAAATGTCTTTGAGTAAGAAATCCTGTTGGCGCATAACCTGCGCCAGCTCGGAAGGCTTGATGAACTTTTTAAAGTCGTGGGTGCCTCTGGGCAGGAGTCGCAAGACATATTCAGCGCCTATGATCGCGAAGAGGTATGACTTGGGGTTGCGATTAATGGTTGACAAGAACAAATGACCGCCTGGCTTGAGAAGGCGATGGCAGGCTTCAATCACAGACGCGGGGTCCGGAACGTGTTCGAGCATCTCGAGACAAGTGACGACGTCAAACGACCCCGGATGGTGATCAGCGAAAGATTCTGCCGTGGACTGCTGGTAGTGAACCGTCAAGTTCGACTCGTAAAGGTGAAGTTTTGCCACCTGTAAGGGCATGACGCCCATGTCGATACCAGTGACGTTCGCGCCTGCGCCCGCCATAGCCTCGGTGAGCAGCCCGCCTCCGCAGCCGACATCGAGAACAGTGAGGCCTTTTAGGTCAACGCGGGCCTGGATGTAACCCATTCTGAGCGGGTTGATAGCATGAAGCGGTTTGAATTCACTCTTGGGGTCCCACCATTTCTGGGCCATCTCTTCAAACTTTTTGATCTCCTCGGGGTCAAGGTTCTCATCAAGCGTCATATCAATGCTCCGATCCTTGCTTGCCACTGGCTGACTTGCGTCCTCAACTCACCAACATCAAATCGATTAAAGTCGCCGTTGTGGTACAGCAGTTCTCCTTCGACAAAGGTGTGGGTGACATTATGCCCAGTCACGGCATACACGAGTTGGGAGACGGGATGATATACGGGCTGGGTCTGAATGTCGCTCAAGCGAACGGATATCACATCCGCTTGCTTCCCAATCTCAAGACTGCCGATTAGGTGATCCAGTCCGAGAAACTGCGCGCCACCCAGGGTGGCCATATAGAGTGCTTGCTCAGCGCTCAATGCTTCCGGGACGCCAGTCGCGACCTTGGCGAGTAGTGCCGCCGTACGCATTTCCTGAAAGAGGTCGAGATCATTGTTACTGGCCGCGCCATCGGTGCCGAGCGCGACATCGATACCCTCGCGAAGGAGCTGATTGATGGGGCAGATACCACTGGCTAGTTTCATGTTCGATTCTGGGCAATGTACGACCGCGGTTTCGGTCAATTTAAGCCATGAAATTTCCTCTTCAAGGAGCTGTGTCATGTGCACGGTTTGCAATTGCGTGTCGAACATCTCAAGCCGGCGCATGCGGTCAATGGGGCGACATTGATAGAGCGCTGCGTGCCGAATCATTTCATCATTGGATTCATGCAGGTGCAGATGAACGGGTAAATCGTTTGCTAGCGCTAACTGCCTGATGCGCTCAAACCCCTGGTCGCTGAGCGAATAGGCCGCATGGGGCGCAAATCCAACCGTGAGCCTACGTCGCGTTGCCGCCCAATCGAAAAATGACAAGCTTTGAGCGATGTGGTCCTCTTCAGTGCTGGCCCAGGCATTAGGAAATTGAATGACTGGCGTCGTGATCTGGCTTCGAATGCCTGTCATGCCCATGGCTTCGGCGGTGGCTTGTGGAAAAAAATAGCTATCAGCGCAGCAGGTTGTCCCTCGACTGAGTGATTCGGCAGCTGCGAGCCATGCGCCAGCGTGGACAAACGAAGGGGATACCCACTTTGCCTCAACGGGCCAGATGTGATCTTCAAGCCATGCCATCAGGCTATGGTCATCGGCGTACCCTCGAAGTAATGTCATGGCCGCGTGGCCATGGCAATTGATGAGTCCAGGCAGGACGACCTCGCCTGTTAGGTCGATAGTCGGAAGGTCTCCATAGCGATCGTTTGCAGCTTGCCGAGGCAAAAGGTCGACAATAACGCCCTCACCAATGACCAGGTCAAAATCAACGTGGACCGTGTTTTCAGGCCGGATTGGGATGACCCAAGAAGGCTGCAAACGGAGTGTATTCGACATACATTTTGGCCTGTCTGGATGTGCTCTGTGCTTCATTATACGAGCATTTATTCACCCCTCGATTGAGGGCCAATGTAACGTCGTGAAGGCGCGTGATTAAAAAAAAGAAAAATTATAAAAAAATCAATTAAAACAGATGGATAGATTCAATTTTCGTTGTTCCTTTGCTTGGGAGTTTTGGCGCAGTTGTGGTAGACTTTTGGCCCATTCATGCAGCTTATGAATGGGCGCCTCCTTTGATGCTGTGCGACGAAAAAAAGTCCGCCATCCAGCGTCAATTTATGACCAATTTGAAAGATAAATAATCGATCTTTGAGTGCCCGAGATGCGTGTATTCGGCCAATCCCAGCGAGGCCGGCGAAACGACGGTACGTGATAAACGTCGAGCAAGCCGAGAGAGCTTGGCCCACTGTTGTTAAAGGTGATGTGTTAAGGGTGATTCGTTAAAGGTGATGGCCTAAAGGTCATTCAAGGCGTGCGCCACCGGTCGTCCCTCAGTCGGGCTCAGAAGCTCCCTGGTGCCGGTTGGGATGAAGGCCCTGGGTGAAAGCATGGGTGAAGGCCCTTGGTGAAAAAAGGCTTAAACGACGAGTGCGTTGATACCCAGAAAGTGGTCGCCAGAGGTGCCCCATCAATTGATCAAACGGTTTAACGGCGGAACGAACGAAAACGATGAGTGATTTTGACCAGGACGATATCCGGAACATCAACATAGAAGACGAGATGCGCCAGTCCTACGTGGACTATGCGATGAGTGTCATTGTTGGACGTGCGTTACCGGACGTGAGGGATGGGCTTAAGCCCGTCCATCGTCGAGTGCTGTTCGCAATGAATGAACAGAATAATGCTTTTAATCGTCCCTACATGAAATCAGCCCGTATCGTGGGCGACGTGATTGGTAAATATCATCCTCATGGCGATGCAGCGTCTTATTTCACGATCGTCCGTATGGCCCAAGATTGGCAAATGCGTTACCCCCTCGTCGATGGTCAAGGGAATTTTGGCTCACTCGACGGCGATAGTGCGGCCGCGATGCGTTACACAGAAGTGCGTATGGCAAAAATTGCCCACGAACTGCTGGCTGATCTGGATAAAGAAACCGTTGATTTTGTTGAGAACTACGATGGCACCTTGCAGATGCCCGAGGTGTTGCCCTCGAAGTTGCCTAATCTTTTGGTCAACGGTTCAAGCGGTATTGCAGTTGGGTTTGCCACCAATATTCCGCCACATAATCTGACAGAAGTGGTCGAGGCCACCATCGCGCTGATAGACGACCCGCTCATTAGCATCGATGGCTTGATGGAATTCATCAAGGGGCCTGACTTTCCAACGGCGGCGGTCATCAATGGTCGAGCGGGCATTGTTCAGGCTTATCGGACGGGCAGTGGTCGCGTTCAGATGCGAGCACGGTGCGATATTGAATCAGACGAAAAGAGTGGCAAATCACGGATCATCGTCAAAGAGATCCCCTATCAAGTGAATAGGGCCCGATTGATTGAAAAGATCGCCGAGTTGCACAAAGAGAAAAAGGTCGAAGGCATCACGGACTTGCGTGATGAATCGGCAAAGGACACCCGCATTGTCATTGAACTAAGAAAAGATGTGGTGCCAGAGGTGGTGCTTAACAATCTCTATGCACAAACTCAGCTCCAGAGCGTGTTCGGCATTAACATCGTCGCGCTCGTTGAAAACCAGCCTAAGGTGCTCAACCTTAAGGAAGTGCTTGAGCACTTCGTAAAGCATCGCCGAGAAGTGGTCACGCGCCGCACGGTCTATCTGCTCAGGCGCGCCAGAGCGCGAGGCCATGTGCTCGAAGGGCTTGCGGTGGCTCTCTCGAATATCGACGAAATGATCGAGTTAATTAAAGCGAGTGCTGATGCGCAGGAGGCCCGTGAGAAAATGCTGGCGCGGTCATGGCGTTCAGAAACGGTCGGTCGGATGCTCGAGCGCGCAGGGCCCGATGCAGCGAAGCCCGATGATCTCGATGCGAGATTTGGCCTAAAGGAAAACGGCGAATACTTCCTCTCCGAGCAACAAGCGCAAGCGATTTTGGAGATGCGGCTTAACCGCCTGACCGGGCTCGAGCAAGAAAAGCTGCTCGACGAATATCGAGAAATCATTGATACCATCGCTGAGCTTCTTGAGATCCTGCAGAATCCGGAACGATTGAAGGCAATGATCAAAGAGGAGCTGGTCGAGCTTCGAGAAACCTACGGCGATGAGCGCCGAACTGAAATCGTGGAGTCTCAGGAAGATCTCACGATGGAGGACTTGATTACCCCGCAAGATTTGGTTGTGACGCTCAGCCGAGGCGGTTACGCCAAGACCCAGCCGCTGTCAGATTACCAAGCGCAGCGTCGGGGGGGGCGAGGGCGTTCAGCCAGTGCGGTCAAAGATGAAGATTTTATCGAGCGACTGATGGTGGCTAACACGCATGACACCATTTTGTGTTTTTCGAACTTTGGTAAGGTCTACTGGTTACGAACCTTTCAGATCCCGATTGCCTCTCGTGCTGCTCGAGGGCGTCCGATTGTGAATATCCTGCCGTTGGGAGAGGATGAACGGATCACGGCCATGCTGCCTGTTCATGCATATTCTGAAAATGCGTTCGTTTTCATGGCCACCTCCAACGGAACGGTCAAGAAAACCCCGCTGCTTGATTTTTCTCGGCCACGAAGCAGCGGGCTGATCGCGATTGAGCTCGAAGACGACAACACGCTCGTTGGTGCTGCGGTGACCGATGGTGAATCCGAGGTTATGTTGTTTCAATCGGGGGGGCGCGCCATTCGATTTAAGGAACGAGACGTTCGAGCCATGGGTCGAACGGCCCGAGGCGTGCGAGGGATTAAGCTCCCCGCTGGAACCTCAGTCATCTCGCTTATTATCGCCGACCCGAACGGGGTGATTCTTCTCGCGAGTCAAAATGGGTATGGGAAGCTGACTGAGATTAGCGAGTTCTCCACGATCGGCCGAGGCGGTCAAGGCGTCATTGCGATTAAGGTGTCAGACAGAAATGGCGCCTTGGTTGGTGCCGAGCAAGTCACTGCCGCAGACGAAGTGCTGTTGATTAGCGATCAGGGCACCATGGTGCGAACGCGTGTTCAGGAAGTGTCGCTTCAAGGCAGAAATACCCAGGGCGTGCGACTCATCAATGTAGGCGCAGACGAACATCTGGTAGGGATGGCGCGCATTGAAGATCCCGTAGACCCGGCGGGTGAGGCTGCAGCCGACCATGAAGCGGCGTCTGCAGCAGGATTAGAAGCGTCGTCAGATGGTTTGGATGATGAGGGCGAAGCAGGTACTGAGACGACCTAGTATGAGTGACGATCTCGATACCCTACGCCAAGCCATCGATGCGTTGGATGAGGCCCTTCTGAAACAGCTCAATGAGCGGGCAAAGCTTGCCCAGCAAGTCGCCGAGGCCAAGCAAAGAAGCCAATCAAACTCGGATGAGCCGCTGGCTTTTTATCGGCCTGAGCGTGAGGCGCAGGTCTTGCGTCGGATCGCGCATCTCAACGAAGGCCCGATTCCAGACGAGAAAGTGATGTATCTATTTAGGCAGGTCATGTCTGCCTGCTTGTCACTTGAGCAACCTTTGAAAGTGGGTTACCTCGGTCCAGAGGGCACCTTCACGCATCAGGCGGCGATCAAGCATTTCGGTTATGCCGCAGTCGGTATGCCGCTCGTGACGGTGGATGAAATTTTTCGCGAAGTGGCCGCTGAAGCCTGCCAGTACGGTGTGGTCCCTGTTGAAAATTCAACTGAAGGCTCCGTCAGTCATACGCTCGATACCTTCGTGAATTCGTCTTTAAAAATATGCGGAGAATGTGAACTACAGGTTCATCACAATTTCATGGTCTCGAGCGAGGGGCTGATCGAGAGAATTTACGCGCACGAACAGACGTTCGGCCAGTGTCGAAAGTGGCTAGATTCGCATTATCCAAATGCGGAGAGAATTGTTGCCAGTTCGAACGCGCAAGGAGCGAGGCTTGCAAAAGAGGATGCGAGCGCAGGCGCGATTGCCGCCGAGGTTGCGGCAGAGCTCTACGGCCTCAGAATCACAGCGAAGAAAATAGAAGACTCTCCCGAGAATACGACGCGTTTTTTGGTGATCGGGCAGGAATCGGTGGGTGCCAGTGGTGAAGATAAGACATCCATCATGGTCTCAACCAGGAACCGGCCCGGCGCTCTCTATGAATTACTAGAGCCCTTCCATCGACACGGCATCTCATTAACGGCCTTGGAAAGTAGGCCCTCCAAAACAGCCAAGTGGTCGTATGTGTTCTTTATTGATTTCGAAGGTCACGTGTCCGATCCTGCTGTGGCTGCGGTTCTAGAGGAAATTCAAAAGGGACCGTTAGAGGTCAAATTGTTGGGGAGCTACCCCAAAGCATTGAGCGTTTCATTATGAGTTTTCAATCTTATGTCAATCCTGGCATCGAGCAGATAGCGCCTTACCAGCCAGGGAAGCCCGTTGAAACGCTGGAACGGGAGCTGGGCATTAAAAATAGCGTCAAGCTCGCGAGCAATGAGAACCCACTCGGACCCTCAACACGCGTGATTGAAGCGTTGCCCGCGCAACTGAGTGAGTTGGCTAGATACCCTGATGGGGGTTGTTTTCTTTTGAAAGAGGCCTTAAGCCACCGATTTCAGGTGGATCCTCGTGCCATTACTGTTGGCAATGGGTCAAATGATGTACTTGAGCTTTTAGCTCGTATTTTTCTGAGACCAGGCTTGAATGCTGTGGTCTCAGAGCATGCCTTTGTGGTCTATGGACTGGTGACCCTCGCTCAGGGTGCTGAGGTGAGAGAAATTCCAGCGAACAACTACGGTCAAGATCTAGAAGCTACGCTCGCTCAAATTGATTCGAATACGCGTCTCGTGTTTATCGCCAATCCGAACAATCCCACGGGGACTTGGGTCAGCCGATCAACCCTCGAAACCTTCCTCGATGCGGTGCCGTCTTCAGTCATTGTGGTCCTTGATGAAGCTTACTTTGAATATGTAGACGACCCAGAGTACCCCGATGGCCTAACGTTGATGCAGCGTTATTCGAATCTGGTGGTGACGCGCACGTTCTCTAAAGCGTATGGGCTTGCAGGGTTGAGATTAGGCTGGTCTGCAACACCGCTTGAAATTGCTGATCTGATGAACCGGATACGCCAGCCGTTTAACGTGAATGCTTTGGCTATGGCGGCCGGTCTCGTGGCATTGGAGGACCAAGCGCATGTGCAGGCAGGTATCGAGGCGAATCGAATGGGTCTCCGTCAAGTTCGAGCGGGCATTGATGCGATGGGCCTTTCAGCCATTCCTTCTGCGGGTAATTTTTTGACCGTTGAGTTTCGGCAGGACGCTGGGTTGATTTACGAGGCGATGCTGAGGGAAGGGGTTATCTTGCGTCCCGTTGGCGTTTACGGATTGCCTCGACATTTGCGCATCTCCATCGGCACCCACGCGGAGAATGATCGTTGCCTTCAGGCTCTAGATCGAGTGTTGAACGCCTGATATGGCCGATTCGATGCGGGTTGGAATTGTCGGTCTTGGGCTGATTGGTGGTTCCATTGCGGCTGGGCTGAGATCTGCGGGGCAGTACGAGATTCACGCTCATGATCTCGATTCATCGGCTCTGGTTCTCGGAGAATCGATGGGCATCGTTGATCGGATCCATCCAACCCTAGATACCCTGGCCTCAGTCGCTGATGTATTGATTTTGGCTACACCCGTGAGAACGTTGCCGTCGATATTGCCGCATTTGACACAGTTTGAAGGGGTGCTGACCGATGTGGGTAGCGTCAAGCAACCGATTGTCGATGCGGTGCTAGTAAATGCCCCACGGCTAGCGCAGCGATTGGTCCCTGGGCATCCGGTGGCGGGCTCTGAGCGACATGGTGTTGACGCCGCGGACCCCAATTTATTTCGGCATCACAAGGTCATTCTGACCCCGTTAGATGTGACTCAAGCAGACGCGCTTGCGCGAATTCAAACGATCTGGATGAGCCTCGGTGCCGAGGTCGTTCAAATGAGCGTCGATCATCATGACGACGTTTTGGCGCAGACGAGTCATTTGCCCCATCTTTTGGCCTATACCTTGGTCGACGTCTTGGCAGGATTTGGTGATGAGCGAGAGGTATTTGAATACGCAGCAGGTGGATTTCGAGACTTCTCTCGCATTGCCGCCTCAGATCCCGAGATGTGGCGGGATATCTTTCTAACGAACAAAGATGCCTTGTTGCGACTAATAGAGACTTTTATCGCGGCGCTGAATCAAACATCCAAACTGATCGAAGCCGAGGATGCGGAGGCGTTAACTGAGCGATTGACTCGAGCGAAGGCGGCTCGAGACTATTTCACGTCCATCCAGCCCAAATCCTCAGAAAACTGATCGCTTTCCATGGTCGCCGACCGTTTACCGAAAGGAAGCCCCGTATGAATACAGCTGATGCGAGGGTGCCCGTTGTCACCATTGATGGCCCCAGCGGGTCCGGCAAAGGGGCAGTGACGGCACAAATCGCCGAATGGAGCGGTTTTCACGTGCTCGACAGTGGTGCGCTTTATCGACTCGTTGGTCTAGCAGCAAGGAGAGCCGGCGTCAGTTTGGATGATGAACCCGCGCTGACGGGGATCGCGACGCATCTCGATACCACCTTTCGCCCGGAGGCCGGCGAGGAGGACTGGGCGGTCTATCTGGGCACCGAGGTCGTGACGGCGCTCATCAGAAGCGATGAGGCTGGCGTAGATGCGTCCCTGGTCTCACAGTTTTCGGGTGTGCGTGGGGCGTTGATTGAGCGACAGCGTGCGTTCAAAGCCGCGCCCGGACTGATTGCAGATGGGAGAGACATGGGAACCATTGTTTTTCCTGATGCCACGCTCAAAATTTTCTTGACAGCGAGCGCCGAGGAGCGGGCGAACAGGCGATATAAGCAGTTGAAAAATAAAGGAATGGATGTTAATTTTGCCGCCCTTCTGGAAAGCATCCAAGCA
>Ga0181578_10000075_pt1 | contig 79337 bp, 47 predicted proteins | sample 071ome_21_FD_148659 | JGI IMG/M metagenome (GOLD analysis project Ga0181578, IMG submission 148659) | Coastal salt marsh microbial communities from the Groves Creek Marsh, Skidaway Island, Georgia - 071401CT metaG (spades assembly) | ecosystem: Environmental > Aquatic > Marine > Intertidal zone... | reverse complement strand
CGGGAAGAGCGGCCGCACCGGCAGGACCGGGGCGGCCGCTCTCCCGTTCGGGGCGGTCGATTCGGCACCCCGCCCCGGCCATCGTACTCTTGCGAGGAGCCCGGAGGTCCCCCGCCCACCCCCCGACGGCTCCGCCCCGGGAGACCGCGCGCGGAGGGATGCCCATGGCCACGACGATACTCGAGCAGATCGAGGAGAACCGCCGGCAGGGAAGGCGGATGCCCGCCCCGCCCCGCGATGCGGCGGGAGTCTGCCTCGTCCGCGCCGCCCTCGAGCACCGCCTCGATGAGCTGGAGCACAGCGTCCTCGCCCGCCTCGCCGCCCTCGAGGGGGATGCCGTCCCGGTCGATGCGCCGACCGAACGGATCGACCCGCTCTCCGCGCACCTCGCCGCCCCCGTTCATGAGTCCCCCGAGCTCCTCGCCGCGCTCGAAGCCGAGCTCTCCTTCGGCGCCGCGCCCCAGGACGAGGAGCCGGGAGCCGGGGATCGGGCGGGAGGGGGGTCCCGACCTTGCAGCTGACCGTCACCCACGGCCCGGTCGAGGGCCGCACCATCGTGCTCGGCCCCACGCGCCTCCGGATCGGTCGCGACGAGGGAGTCGACCTCGCGCTCCGGGACCCTCGGGTCTCGCGGGAGCACGCCGAGCTCCGCCCCGGCGCCGACGGAGTCTGGATCCTCGAGGACCTCGGGAGCACGAACCACACCTTCGTCAACGGGCGCCGGGTCAGTCGCACCCGGGTCGGAGCCGGGGATGAGATTCAGCTCGGCGACACCCGGATCGATGTTCTTCCCGGACCGGGGGACGAGCACACGGGAGAGGTCCTGTCCCTCCGCCTCGACCCGGAGAGCCTCCGCCGGGCGCTCGGCGACGGAGGTGAGTGGAGCGCGGGGGGCAAGCTCCTCCAGGAGGCCCTCTTCGAGGTCGGTCTCCTCGCCGACCCTTCCCGCTCCGCGGCCGATCTGATCCACCGAACCCTGCCGATCATCGAGGAGGGGGTCGCCTTCACGCGGTGGGCCTGGCTCCGCTGGCCGGATGGGATCGAGCGACCCTTCGAAGTCGTGGACGGGGGCGCCGAGGAGGGTCTCCCTCCGCAGCCGGTGGCGACGCTGGTCGAGCGGGCGATCCGTCGAGGCCGCGGCGTCGTCGGGGTCCGCTCCGATGCGACCCCGGCCTCCGCGCTCGCCCTCCCGCTGCGGACCCGCGGGATGGACGACTCCCTCCTCTATCTGGAGAGGGACCCCCGCTTCCCGACCTTCGGACCGGGGGAGCTCGCATGGGTCGCGGCGGTCGTGACCCAGCTCGCCGGGCATCTCGAGAATGCCCGCCTCTTCGCGAATCTCCGCGGCGCGCACGAGCGGCTTCGGGACGCGGAGGAGCAGCTCGCCGAGCGGGAGCGCCACGCGACCCTCGGGCGCGTGACGGCGAGCTTCGCGCACGACCTGCAGAATCCCCTCGCGACCGTCCTCGGCTTCCTCGAGCTCGCGGGGCGGCGAGCCCGCTCCGGGGCGGCGGACGAGAAGCTCCTCACCCACCTCGACCGGGCGGAGCAGGCCGCGGACCTCTGCCGGGCCCTCTGCCGCAACCTCCTCACCGTCTCCCGCCACCGCCCCTTCCCGCCGGAGGGCGCGGAGACCTGTCGGGTCCGCGAGGTCATCGAGGGGACCCTCCCGATCTGCGCGGGCGCGATCGAGCGAGCCGGCGCGACGGTGGAGATCGAGGCCTCCCCCACCCTCGAGATCCGGGGGGACCGCGCGACCCTCCAGCAGGTGGTGATGAACCTCGTGGTGAACGCGGCGGAGGCGGTCGCGCAGCTCCCGGCCGAAGCTCCCCGCCGCATCCGGATCACCGCCGACAGCCGCACCGACGGTCAGGTGCAGATCGAGATCGCCGACAACGGACCGGGGATCCCGAGCGAGCTTCGTGGGCGGATCTTCGAGCCCCTCGTCACCGGGCGGGGGGATGGCGGCGGAACCGGGCTCGGCCTCTATGTCGTCTCGCGCATCGTCGCCGAGGCGGGAGGAGCGATCGAGGTCGAGGAGGGCGAGGAGACGATCTTCCGGATTCTCCTGACCGGAGCCCTGCGACCGCTGAGCAGCGAAGAGGTCGACCCGACCCGCGTCCCGCTCTCCTTTCCCTGATCCGGGAGACCTTCGCTCCTCCTCATCCCGGCTCCGGTTGAGGGGCGGGTCGCCCCCCCGTATAACCACGGGAACGCCCGCCTCGGGAGGAGCCCCGTGACCGCCGACCCCTTCGCTCACGCCGGTGCCGTTCCCCGTCCCGACGGATCCCCCTCTTCGGGGGGACCCACGGGCCCGGGCCCGAGTCTCCGCCCTTCGCGTCCGCGCTGCGCGCGCCGGGCCCCCCGGCTCCTCCCGCTCCTCCTCCTCGGCTTCGCGGCGGGGCTCCCGGCCCAGGAGTCGTCGGGGCCGGCGTGGCTCCCGGTCCCGGCGGAGTCGCTTCAGGGGATCGTCGACGGAATCGAGAGAGCCCGGGGTGAAGGAGAGCCGAGGCGTGAGCGCGCCGCCCTGGAGCGCCTCGCTCAGGCCCTGCTCGAGCAAGTGCCGGACGGCGGGTTCCCCACCGGCGCCGGGCGCTGGACGGGCCCGGGAGCCTACCTGCGGGCCGCGGCGGCCGGTCTTCCCCCGGATGAGCGGACCCTCCTCATCGATGCCATCGACCTCCTCGTGGAGGCGCGCCTCGAGCGAGAGCCGGCCTTCGAGGAGATCGAGCGCTGGCTGCGGGACCTCCCCCTCTCCGACCGCTTCGACCCCCTCCGGGCGGAGGTGGCGGCTCGCGCCCTCGAGGAGGGCCGCCTCGACACCTGGGTCGAGCAGACGAGGCGGGGCGCGCCGGCCGGTGTCACCCTCGAGCGCAGCACCCTCGAGCGCTGGCTCCGCTCGCGGCGTCCGATGCGTGCGGCGGACTCACTCGGTCAGCCGCTGCACGGGGTCCTCCGGGTCGGTTGGCCGGAAGGAACCGATGACCGCTCCCCCTGGAGCGACGGCGGGCTGCAGGTGGAGCCGGTGGTCACCGCCGACCGGGTCCACTTCGCGACCCCCGACGGCGTGCACTGCTGGGACACCGTCGGCGGGCGCGAGCTCTGGTTCTTCCCCTTCGCGGGTGACTCTCCCCCCCTCCTGCCCGGCAGCCTCCGAAGGCCGGTCCTCTGCGGCCCCACGCTCATCGTCACCACCGAGCGGGGCGTGGTCGGGCTGGATCGGGAGAGCGGGGCGACCCGCTTCCGCCTCTCGGGGCGGGAGCTCTTCGCTCCCTCCCCCGCCGGGAAGGGCGCCTCCGACGAGGGAACCGCCGCCCAGGCTCCCTCCTCAAGGTCGAATCCGATCCTCGCGATCGGAGCGCCGATCCTCACGGAGATCGGCGCGCTCCTCGTGGTCGCGAGAGACCTCGAGGGAACTCTCGACTTGCGCCTCCTGCACATCGATCCCGACGGCGAGGTCCTCTGGTCGAGGGACGCGGGCTCCGCGCTCGGAAGCGGGTACCTCGCGTTGAGCAGCGTGATCGTGCCTCCCCGGACCCGGGGCGACACGGCGCTCATCGCATCCGGAAGGGGCTCCCTCCTCTGCCACTCCCTCCTCGACGGCGCACTCGCCTGGGCCGCCCCCTACCCGGCCTACGCACCCACGGCCCAGCAGGATGCGCTCCGCGCGCTCCCCGCCCGGAGAGAGGCGAAGCTCGAGCGCCTCGGAGGCTCCGCCCTGCTCACGACGCGGGATTCGAGCGGACTCCATGTCATCGACCCGAGCGACGGGCGCGTGCGCTTCCGGATCCCTCTGGGCGCCGGCCGCTGGTGGTGCGCGGACTTCGACGAGGCGGGGAGAATCGAGCTGCTCATCGCAGGGGAGCGAGAGTGGTCCGCGTGGACGATCCCCGACGCCGACCGGCGTGGGGAGTCGCCGACCTGCCTCGGTGAGTTCGTGCTCGATCCGGCCCTGCCGTCCTTCACGGGCCCCCCCGAGCCCACCTCTGCCGGCTGGTGGCTCCCTCACCGGAGCGGCGCCTACTCCGTGGGAGAAGGCGGCGCCATCACGGCCGCGATCGAGGTGCACACCGAAGACACGATCCGCCGAGTGCTGCCGACGGGAACCGGCATGCTCATCATCGGGGAAGGCTCCATCGAGCTTCGCCAGCCCTGCGTGGCGGAGCCGGACTCCCTTCTCCACTGGTGGCCCGCGATCGCCCGGGGTGAGTGGTCCGTCCTCCCCGACCCGCTCCCCGCGATTCCGACCGAAGCGGGCATCGAGCGGCGGCGGGATGAGGAGGAGATCGCCCGAACCATCCTCCTTCAACTGCGCCGCCCCGGGGTCGAGGCGGAGATCCGTCGCCGCCTCGTGCCTGCGGCGCTCGGGCGGATCCTCCGCGCGGACGAGCGCACCCGCGCCACCGTCGCCGAGGGAGAGGAGGCGGCGCGACGCGGCGAAGGGCCCCTCGCGGTCGAGCTCTGCTGGCTCGCCCTTCGGATCGGTGACCCGGACGCCTCCATCGACCGACCCGGGGTCGGACCGGTGGAGCTCGAGGTGGCGATCCACGCGATCCTCGCGGGCCTTCGGGATGGGGAGGAGCGACTCCCCCTCCAGGATGAGCTCGAGCTCCGCGCCCGCGCCGCGCTCCGCTCGCTGCCGAGCGACCGGATCGACGCGCGCCTCGAGCTCGCCCGGCTCCACCCCGGCACCGCGGTCGGCCGTCGCGTCTCCCTCGAGGCGGCGGAGCAGCTCTATCGCTTCGGGAACCTCCGAGCCTCCATCGAGCTCCTTGAGTCCCTCGTGCTCTTCGAGCCCCTCAACGCGGAGGCGGTCGAGGCTCGGCTCCGGATCGTCGAGCTCGCGGCGGAGCGGGGGGACCGCGCGCGGGCCCTGCAGCTCATCTCCGAGCTCTCCCGCGACTTCGGAGATCTCCCCCTCGAGGTCTCCACCCCGGATGGGCCCCGCACGGTCACGGTCCGGGAGAGGGCCACGGCGCTGGCCCGCCGGATTCCCGAGGGGGAGACGAGGCGGCGTGACGCCGTGGCCCTTCCCCTCGAGCCGGTCTGGCGCGCACGCACCGAGCTCGACCACATCCGCAATCTCCGCGTCACCCCCCTGCTCGACGGGGAGCGCTACCTCACCGTCTCCAGACGCTCTCTCGGCGTCCGGATCGCTCGCACCGGAGAGCGGGTCTGGCACCGGACCCTGCCACGATCTCCGACCCTCGAGCGCATCCCGAGCTGGTCCGACATCGGGAGGTTCACCGATCCGATCGCCATCGACGAGGAGACCTTCTGGATCTCCGACCGCCGCGAGATCCTGCAGATCCGCCTCTCGAGCGGAGAGGTCCTCCGCCGACACTCCCTCCCTCCGATCGAGACCGAGGAGGGGGAAAGCACGATCCAGGGGATCGAGCGGGCGCAGCTCGCGGAGGGACACCTCCTCATTGTCGGCGAGGGGCAGACCCTCCACGTGCTCGAGCTGAAGAGCGGCGCGCAACGCTGGCAGCGCCCGCTGCCGGGCCCTCTCGAGGGGCCGCTCTCGGTCCGTGACGGGCGGATCCTCCTCGGACTCATCGGCCCCGCCTCGGTCCAGATCTGGTCCCTCGAGGACGGGAGCACCATCGGGGAGGAGGACCTCTCCTGGCGGGGCGCGCGCCTCGCACAGGAGCCCTGCTTCGCGCCGATCGACGACGGAGACCCCACCTCCGGGAACGACATCATCATCGCGGAGAGCTCGGGAACCCTCCGCCGGGTCGACCTCGCCACCGGCGAGGAGCGCTGGAGCCACACCTTCCCCTCGCGGATCCGCGCCATCCATCGCGCCGGAGAGCCGCGATTCTGGACCGCCGAGCTCCTCTGGTCCCGAGTGACCCCGACCCTCGTGGGCTTCGATCCTGAGAGCGGGGAGCTCCTGTGGCAGAAGACCTTCGCCGCGCGCCGCCGACCGCTGCACCAGCTCCTCTTCGCGGACGACGACCTCTACTTCGTGGAGGGGGACTACAACCGGCGCGTCGCCGGGTGTCTCGAGGTTCCGCGTGCTTTCGCCGACCGGGGAGCGGGGCCGGCCCGTGAGCTCCGCACCCGCTGGACCACCCCCCTCGCGCAGAGCTGGGATGTGCCGAAGCTCTCCTTGCACCAGGACTGGCTGATCGTCGTCGACACCCTGAGCTGCGAGCTCACCTTCATCTCGCGAGAGGTCGGGCTCCCGATCCCCCCACGCGACGGCTTCGAGGCGGCCTACGCCTTCCTCCCCCAGCGCCAGCGCCTCGACTTCGCCGGGTTCATCGACGGCACCCTCGTACTCGAGACGGCGCGGGGCGCGCTCGGCCTCCGCGCCATCGATCCGGTGGCGGAGCGCGCAGAACTCTGGCGCCGGCTTCGAGGCGGCGCGTCGGGAGGGGCCGGAGCCCCCGCAGGCGCCCTCACCGATGCCTCCCGCGCCTTCCGGAGGAAGGACCCGGAGACGGCTCTCCGGATCGTCGGCGAGGCGGTCGAGCGCCCCTCGCTCGACCTCGCCCGGCGCGCGCGACTCCTCGAGAGCCTCGAGGCGTACGGTGAAGCGGTCGGGGAGTCGGGTCCCCCGCAGTGGCGGATCCCCCGGCTGGAGAGCCCCCCCCGGATCGATGGCTCCCTCGGGGAGGCTTGGAACGCGGCGAACGCCTGGCTGGTCGAGCACCCCCGGTACTTCCACCCGATTCAGGGCTCGCGCGAAGACTCGAATGCCTGGCAGGGTCGTCGAGACCTCTCCGCCCTCCTCCTCGCCGGCTGGTCCGACGAGGGCTTCCACCTCGCGCTCGACGTCACCGACGACAGCATCCAGGCCTACGATGGAGAGGCGGACGACTGGATCGGGGACTGCCTCCTGCTCGCGCTCGACCTCCTCGGCGATGGAGGAGCCCGCGCCGGCCCGGATGACCAGCTCTTCACCCTCGCGCTGGTGGTGCCCCGTCGTCAGGCTCCGGGGGGCCCGCCCCCCGGCGGCGGGGGCGACCCGGCCGACGGGGATGCCCCCCCTCCCGGCGGAGAGGAGGAGGAGGACGACCGCCCCGAGGGGACCTTCCAGGTCCTCCGCAAGGCGGACAACTCCGGTGTCGTGTACGAGGCCACGATCCCCTGGTCCACCTTCCAGCAGGCGCGGGACCAGCTCGCCGTCCCCCACCCGGGGATGAGCTTCCGGATGAACCTCCTCCTGACCGACGACGACAGCGGGCGCGGGGCGACCTCCTACCTGAGCCTCACCACCGGTCAGATGCTCCGCGACGAGCGAAGCGCGGTGTGGGATGTGTTCGCGCCGGAGCGCTTCCCCCGGATCATCCTCGGTCGCTGATGAGGAGCGGAGCGCGGTTCCGCTTGCCGGCGCGATCCGGAGCGAGGATCCTCCCCGCGGTCGCCGCCGGGCGCCCATCGGGAGGTGGAGGAGAATGACGGGGGAGGACGATGCAGATCGAGGCGGTCGGCCCGACCGACGGGTCCTCGGTCGCTGTGCCCTGCTCCTCAGCCTGCTCCTCGCGGGGTTGCTGACCGGCTGCGCCTCGCCGATCGACGGTGCGCGGGGCTTCCCCCCCTTCTTCGAGCGCGGCCCGGCCTCCTCCACCGACCTCGACGGACAGGGCCCCGAGTTCGCGCGGAGCTCCGATCCGGGCCGGGTCACGCGGATCTGGCCGCTCTACTCCCACACGGAGAGCCCGAACCGCACCACCACCCGGGTCCTCCACCCCATCTTCAAGCACGAGGTCACCCCCGAGGAAACGCAGACGTGGCTCCTGCCCCTCTACCTGCGGACCCTGCGGGAGCACGGCGGGCCGGGGCGGGTCGATCGACACACCCTCCTCCTCCCCTTCCTCTGGGGCCGGGATCATGAGCTCGGCTCGTACTTCGGCGTCTTCCCGATCGGGGGCTCGATCACGGGTCTCCTCGGCCTCGATCGGATCGAGTTCGTGCTGTTCCCCCTCTACACCCGGACCCGCGACCGGGACCGGGTCGCGCACCATGTCCTCTTTCCCCTCATCCACTGGACCTCGGGGACACGACTCCAGGGGTGGCGCGTCTTCCCCTTCCACTCCCACTACGAGGGCTACACCAGCGACGGGGAGCCTCGCTTCCGCAGCTCCTCGTGGCTCTGGCCCCTCATCCACCGGCACGAAGCGGATCTCAACACGGACCAGCCGACCCTCACCCGGTGGGTCTTCCCCCTCTACGGCACGATCGAGAGCGAGCGACTCCGCCGCTGGAGCGTCCTCTGGCCGCTCTTCTCGAAGGATGTCTACCCGGGACGGGGCTGGACGAGCGTGGCGGTCTTCCCTCTCCTCCGCCTCTCCTGGCAAGGGGAGGAGCTCGCGCAGTTCGACCTCTTCCCGCTCTACGGCCACAAGCACACCGAGGACTTCCGTCGGACCTTCATTCTCTGGCCGCTGCTCGGCGCGGAGGAGCAGCTCTACCATGCGAACGCGACGCGACGCTCCCGCTGGTTCTTCCCCTTCTACCGCCATACCGAGAAGGAGGCGCGCAGGGAGGGACGGGACGGCACGACGCGCACCGAGATCACAGAGTCGAAGACGAGGATCTGGCCCCTCTACCGCCACGTCCTCCACAAGGATGGCCGACGCGAGTGGAGCCTGCTGGACCCTCTCCCGTTCCCGGACCCCCCCGGCTTCGACGCCTTCTACTCCCGCCTCTGGCGGATCTACCGCGCGGTGGAGGATCCGGCGGAGCAGCGGCAGGCCTGGGAGGCGCTCTGGGGCCTCGCCCACGGACAGAGCACCCCCGACGAGCGCTCGTGGTCGATCCTCGGCGGACTCATCGCCCGAACGGTTCGTTCGGGCGAGGGGGACGCGGAGGACGAAACCACTTGGCGGCTCCTCTTCCTTCCGTTCTGATGCCCGCGCGCAGGGCGCACGTCCGAGGGACGCCGACCCTGCGGACGCAGGGGATTCCTTCCGTCCCACGAGGTGAGCCGCCTCCGGGACCGAGAGTGCGGGGAGAGACCGTCCATTGAGCGGCCGTGAACGCGGTGCCGCCTCGGCCCTCGGACCGATCGAGGGCCTCGGCCACTTCATTGTCACCTCCGCCGAGCACGCGGGGTTCGGGCTCCTCCTCCTCGCCCGCGCCACGCTCCGGATCGGTCACGCCTTCAACCGCCGCCGACTCCGGGACATCCGAGCTCTCCTCCAGAACTACGCCCTCGGTGCCCTGCCGGTGATGGTCGTGGTCTCGATCTTCACCGGCATGATCCTCGCGCTGAACGGCGGCATCTCCCTGAAGGACTTCGGCCAGGAGGGGATGATCGGTCGGATCGTGGCGGTGTCGATGATCCGCGAGATGGGTCCGTTCATGACGGCGCTCATCCTCGCCGCGAGCATCGGGAGCGGCATCGCCGCGGAGATCGGCACGATGAAGGTGTCCGAGGAGATCGATGCCCTCGAGGTGATGTCGATCAGCCCGATTCGCTTCCTCGTGATCCCCCGCCTCGTGGCCCTGCTGCTCATCTGCCCGATGATGACGGTCTTCGCCGGGATCCTCGGGATCTTCGGCGGGATGCTCGTCGCGAACTTCCAGCTCGGGGTCTCCCCCACCACCTTCCAGCTGGACGCGCTCACGACCCTCACCCACAAGGACCTCTACACCGGTCTCCTCAAATCGATCGTCTTCGGGATCACCATCGCGATCGTCGGCTGCACGCAGGGACTGGTCACACGCGGCGGCGCCACCGGCGTCGGGCGCGCGACCCGGAGGGCGGTCGTCGTCTCGTTCCTCCTCATCATCATGCTCGGCTACTACATCACCTGGTTCTTCTTCAATCGATGAGGACTTCATGATCCGGATCGAGCAGGTCCACAAGACCCTCAGCGGGCGCAGGATCCTCGACGGCCTCGACCTCGAGGTCGGCGCCGGAGAGACCCTCGTCATCCTGGGCCGCTCCGGGATCGGCAAGAGCGTCACCCTGCGTCACATCGTCGGTCTGATGAAGCCCGACTCCGGGCGAGTGACCGTCCTCGACCGCGACCTCGCCGGGCTGGACCCGGGCGCGCTCCTCCAGCATCGGCGCAAGATCGGATACCTGTTCCAGGACGGCGCCCTCCTCAACTGGATGAATCTCGCGGAGAACGTCGCGCTCCCGCTCACCGAGCACGAGTCCCTCTCCCGACGGGAGGTGTCCGAGCGGGTCGAGGAGTGCCTCGCGATGGTCGAGCTGGAGAATCACATGGAGAAGCTCCCCTCGGAGATCTCGGGGGGGATGCGGAAGCGGGCCGGGCTGGCGCGGGCCCTGGTGAACCGCCCGCAGATCGTCCTCTACGACGAGCCCACCTCCGGCCTCGACCCGATCTCGAGCAGCCTGATCAACCGCCTGGTGAACGACCTGCGGGCCCGGCTCGGTGTCGCCCAGGTCGTCGTCACCCACGACATGGGCTCCGCCTTCGAGATCGGGGACCGCTGCGCGCTCCTCCACAATGGTCGCATTCGGGCGGTCGGCACTCCTGAGGAGATCCAGTCGAGCCCCGACCCCGCCGTTCAGCAGTTCATTCACGGCCACATCAACGGCCCCCTCAGTCACGATGTCCGGTATCACTCATCGGAAGCGCGAGAGACCGAGTCAGAGAAGGGAGACCAGCCATGACCCGCGACCTGCTCGTCGGGCTCCTGTTCCTCGCCGCCATCCTGATCGTCGGGATGATCACCTTCATGGTGAAGGGCGTGCCCGCCGGAGCGGCCGCCTACCGGCTGGTCGTGGACTTCGAGGACGTGGGCGGGCTGCAGCGCGGAGACCCGGTGCGGGTCCGCGGGATGAAGTTCGGCGAGGTGGAGGAGATCACCTTCTCGGAGGAGAAGGTCTCCGTCTCCCTCCGCCTGTTCCGCGAGATCCTGCCGAAGGAGGGCTACGCGATCGAGGTCCTTCCCTCGAGCCCTCTGGGCGGGACCTACCTCCGCTACGCGCCGGGGGACGGGGACGCAGTCGCGGTGACCGGGCTCGTCGGGCGCGCAGGAGGAGACCTCTTCGGGACCATCAACGAGATCATCTCCGAGAACCGCGAGAGCATCCGCAAGAGCATCTCCAGCCTGCAGAACATCCTCCGGACCTTCGATGAGGAGGACGGGGTCGTCTCGGCCCTGATCAAGCGGGAGGACCTCCGGGAGAACTTCGTCCGCAGCATCGAGAACCTCGCCACCATCACGGGCAGGATCGAGGAGGGGGAGGGGACCCTCGGCGCGCTGATCTCCGACGATCAGTGGAGGTCCGACATCAGCAGCACCCTCAGCGGCATCGCGGCCGCGGTCGAGCAGGTCCGCTCCGGGGAGGGGGTCGTGGGACGCCTGATCTACGACCCCGACATCGAGAGCACCATCGAACGGATCCTCCAGCGCGCCGACCAGATCACCGATGACATCTCCCGGTCCGAGGGACTCCTCGGGCGACTCCTCTACGACAAGAGCCTCGGCAAGATGGGGGAGGAGATCGTCCTGAACCTCCGACGGTTCTCCGATGACCTGCGAAACGAGGGCAGCCTGCTGCACGCCCTGACCTCCGACCCCACGACCCGTGAGCTGTTCACCGCCACGCTGTCGAATCTGAACGAGATCACGACCCGGGTCCAGAGCGGCCCGGGGACACTGCACAGCCTCGTCTACGAGGTGGGCCTCTACGAGCAGGCGACCGAGGCGGTGACTCTCCTGCGCGACACAACCGAGGACGCCCGCGAGCAGGCCCCGATCAGCACCTTCTTCGGCATCCTGCTGGCCCCCTTCTGAAGGAGAGCCCCCTGACACCGCTCCTCCCTCTCCTCGCCCAGGCCGGGGACGACCCCTCGCGCCCGCTTCTCCTCTCCGTCGGCCTCATCCTCGGCGGGCTCTTCCTCCTGAGCATCGGGGGTGAGTCGATCGTGAGTGGCGCCTCGCGACTGGCCCTCCGCCTGCGCCTGACCCCGACGGTGATCGGCCTCACGGTGGTCGCGGCGGGCACCTCCCTGCCGGAGCTCGTCGTGAGCGTGATCGCCCAGCTCAAGGGGAGCCCCGCCCTCGCCGTCGGCAATGTCGTGGGGTCGAACATCTTCAATATCGGGATGGTCCTCGGTCTCCTCGCCCTGATCCGCCCGCTCCCGATTCCTGGCAGCACGGCCCGCCTCGAGTTCCCCGTCCTCCTCGCCGCCAGCCTCTCGATCCTCTGGCTCGGGCGGGGGCAGCCCCCCGCCGGATTCGACGAGGGGTACGGGTGGTTCTCTCCGGCGGAGGGGCGCGGGATGCTCGTCGTCCTCGTGATCTTCGTCGCCGCCACCATTCGCTCGGCGCGCCGGCTCGTCACCTAGACGGAGCGGGCGGAGTTCGAGGCGGAGGTCTCCGAGGTCACCGGGGCCGAGGTCTCCCCCACCGTCCCGCTCGCGTGGCCGATCGCGCAGGTGATCCTGGGGGCCGCCGGGCTGTGGCTCGGAGGGAAGTGGCTCATCGACGGATCGATCGATGTCGCCCTGGCCATGGGAATCAGCGAGAGGATCGTCGGCCTGACCGTGGTCGCGGGAGGAACCGGGGCTCCCGAGCTCGTCGCCTCCATCATCGCCGTGCGTCGGGGGAAGGCGGACCTCGCCGTCGGAAACGTGCTTGGCTCCAACATCTTCAACCTGCTGGCGATTCTCGGCGTCGGCGCCTCGATCGGCGGGCTCGCCGCCCCGATGGAAATCCTCCAGTGGGACGTCTGGTGGATGCTCGCCCTGACCCTGCTCCTCGTGCCGCTGTTCTTCCGAGCCGACACGAGGATCCGACGGCTCGAGGGGGGCGTCATCCTCGCGACCTACCTCGCCTACATCGGCTCCCTCATCGTCCGCGGTTGATCGAGCGATCCCTCAGGATCCCTCCCCCGGCTCGATGTGGATCACGACATCACGAACCCCGGGGAAGCGGCGCCGGATCGCGTCCTCGACCTCGTGGCTGAGCTCGTGGGCCTCGCGGACCGGGAGGTCCGCCGCCACCCTCAGCGAGAGATCGATGAAGACCTGATTCGGAGTGCCCCGGCTCCGAATGCGATGGACGACGTGTGCGTCGGGAAAGGAGGCGGCGACCGCCTCGATCTCGCTCGCGTCGATCGGCGCGCGATCGGTCAGGACCTGGATCGAGTCTCCGATGATCGCGTAGGCGGCCCGCACGATCACCACACCGATCCCGAGGGCGACCGCCAGGTCGACCCAGACCCAGCCCAGACCGACCGCGGCGACGGAGGCGAGGGCGCCGATCGTGGCGAGCATGTCGGTCCGGGTGTGCTGGGCGTCCGCGAGGAGAATCGGGCTGCCGAGGCGCTCCCCCTCCCTCCGCTCCCAGCGGTACACGAGCGCGTTGATCGCGAGGGTGACGAGGAGCAGCGGGTAGCCCCAGGGAGAGTGGCGTGGATCGACGCCCTCTCCGATCCGGTCGATCGACTCGAGCACGATCTGCCCGGCGGCGAGGAAGAGGAGGAACGAGACTCCCATGGCGGAGAGGATCTCGTACTTCTGGTGACCGTAGTGATGATCCGCGTCGGGGGGGCGACGCGCGAGCGTGATGCCGATGAGCGCGCAGATGTTCGAGCAGCCGTCGAGTGCGCTGTGGTAACCGTCGGCGGAGACGGCCAGGGTCCCCGTCGTGATGCCGTAGGCGAGCTTCGAGGCGGCGACGAGGAGATTCAGGGCGAGGGTCACCCAGAGGACGCGGGCGACCCGCTCGTGGCGTCTCTCCGCCGGCGCCAAGCTCAGCTCACGATTCGGGCGAGCCGAACGCTCAGCACCTGCAGGGCGGCGATGGTGATCTCCTCGCGCCCGAGCCGTCGCATGTCGAGGCTGAGCTCTCGGAAGAGGGCGCCCTTGCCGACCCGTTCGATCGAGCGGTCCACCCAGTCACTCCCCTCGACCGGGCCGTAGAGGCGGACCATCTGCGCCACGAGGGCCCAGAGGGAGTCGAGGAGGGAGTTCCGGACGATCCGCAGCGCCAACGACTCCCAGCGGCCGACGAAGACGTTCTCGTCGAAGCGGCGGACGAGGGGGTGGATGTAGGAGGAGTTCCCCAGGCCGTAGTAGAGGGAGGTGACGGCGGCGATCGGCGCGCCGGTCTCACGGACGATGTCCGCGATCCTCAGCCCCGCGGTGAGGTACAGGCAGTCGGCGAGGTCGACCGCGAGCGCCGCGTCCACCCCCGCCTCCCGGAACTCGTCGACCGAGGCCGCGTGGCGGGCGCGCTCATCCTCGGGGAGCGCATCCACCAGGATCTCTCGGTACTCGCGGAGGCGCGCGAGGTACTCGTCCCGCTCCTTCGCCAGTCCCTCGAAGCGCTCTCCGATGTTCGCGAGGAGCCAGGAGACCGCTCGACGGTTCGCCTCCTCGATCGTCAGGAGGGCGCGATACTCCGCCGGAGCCTTGAGGGGAGGATCATGCTCATCGACACGTCGTCGCAGCGCCTCGAGGTCGAAGATGCGATCGACGATCAGGTAGGCGTGGGCGATCTCCGCCGCGCTGCGTCCCGTCTCGCGCTGGGCCTCGATGAGGAAGGTCCCGCCCGCGTTGTCGACGATCCGGTTGGTGAGAACCGTCAGCGCGATCTCCCGGGCGAGGAGATGGTCGGGGATGTCCGCGCCGAACCGCTCCTGGATCGAGCGGGGGAAGTAGGCGGGGAGCTCGACCTGCAGCTCCGGCTCCAGACGGGCGGAGTCCTCTTGAAGGCTCTGGAACAGATGCATCTTGGCGTAGGAGCCGATCACCGCCAGCTCGGGGCGCGTGAGCCCCTTCCCCTGGGCCTGGCGGTTGGTCAGGGTCTCGAGGTTGGGGAGCGACTCGCGGTCGCGGTCGATCCAGCCCCGGTCCTCGAGGGTCTTCATCACGCGCTCGAAGGCGAAGGGGTCCTGCTTGCCGCGCAGCTGGTCGAGGGAGAGCATCCTCCCCTGACTGGAGTTGTTCCGCAGGACCTGGAGGCAGACCTCGTCCTCGATCCCGGCGAGGATCCGGTTGCGGCTCTCGAGGTCGATGGCCCCGGAGCGCACCGCGGAGGTGAGCAGGATCTTCAGGTTCACCTCGTGGTCGGAGCAGTCCACCCCGCCCGAGTTGTCCACGAAGTCGGAGTTGATCCGACCGCCGCGGAGCGCGTACTGCACCCGCCCCCGCTGCGTGAGCCCGAGGTTTCCTCCCTCGCCGATGACCCGCGCCCGGACATGCCTCGCCTCCACCCGGAGGTCCGCGTTGGCGAGGTCCCCGACGTCCCGGTCATCCTCCTGGCTCGAGCGGATGTAGGTCCCGATCCCCCCGTTCCAGAGGAGATCGACCTCCAGGGTCAGGATCGCCCGGATGACCCGGTTCGGATCCACCTCCTCGGCCTTGATGCCGAGGAGCTCCCTCGACTGGGGGGAGAGCTTGACGCTCTTCGCGTGTCGCAGCAGGACCTGCCCGCCCGGGGAGAGGACCGCCGGATCGTAGTCCTCCCAGGTCGAGCGCGGGAGATCGAAGAGGCGCTGCCGCTCGACGAAGGACGCTTCCGCCTCCGGCGATGGATCGAGGAAGATGTGCATGTGATTGAACGCGGCGAGGAGGCGGATGCGGCGGGAGAGGAGGAGCCCGTTCCCGAAGACATCGCCGCTCATGTCGCCGATCCCGACCACGGTGAACTCATCGACGTCGGGGTCGCGACCGCGCTCGCGGAAGTGGCGCCGGACCCCTTCCCAGGCCCCGCGCGCGGTGATCGCGAGGGCCTTGTGGTCGTACCCGTTCCGGCCGCCGGAGGCGAAGGCATCCCCCAGCCAGAACCCGCGCTGCAGGGAGATCTCGTTCGCGGCGTCGGAGAGATGGGCGGTCCCCTTGTCCGCGGCGACGACGAGGTAGGGGTCGTCCCCATCATGGCGCACCACGCGAGGCGGCGGCACGACCTCTCCCTCGACGACATTGTCGGTCAGGTCGAGGAGGGCCCCGATGAAGACCCGGTAGAGCTGGTCCGCCTGCTCGCGGCGCTTCCGCTCGTCCGCCGCGGGCTGGCGGAGGACGAAGCCCCCCTTCGCCCCCACCGGGACGATGAGGACGTTCTTCACCATCTGCGTGCGCTGGAGGCCGAGGACCTCCTCCCGGAAGTCCGTGACCCGGTCCGACCAGCGAATGCCGCCCCGGGCGAGGATCCCGCCGCGGAGGTGGATCCCCTCGATCTTGTGGTGGTGGACGTAAATCTCCCGCCACGGTCGCGGCTCGGAGCCCACCTTCAGCCGACGGGAGTCGATCTTGAAGGCGAGGAGGTAGCCCTCCCGGGAGCGCTCCTGGTAGCGCGTCGTCCGAAGGGTCGCCGAGATCACATCCAGCATCAGCCGGATGAAGTGATCCTGCGCGGACGAGGGGACATCGGCCAGCGCCCGATCGATCTCGCGGGCGGCTCCGCTCGCCCGGCGAGCCCGCTCCTCGAGATCCCACGGGAGGTCCGGATCATGGAGGAACCGGTGCAGCTCGATCAGCAGGCGGGTGATCGCTGCGTTCTGCCGGAGCGTGTTCGCGGCGAAGACCGTGGTGCTGGAGACCCCCAACTGGTGAAGGTAGTGGAGGTAGGACCGGAGGAGATCGACATCCTGCCAGTCGAGGCCCGCCTCGATGACGAGACGGTTCAGAGGGTCGTTCCCCACCCAGTGATGAAAGACCACATCGAGCGCCTCGAGGAACTCCACCTTGCGGGCGACGAGGGGGTGGTCCTCGCCATCGACCTCCGCGACATGGAAGGTGTGAATGTAGAGGCTGCTGCCATCGGGCAGCGAGACCGGGAAGGCGGCCTGGGCCATCACCTGAAGCCCGAAGTTGTCGAGGACGGGCAGCACCGTGGAGAGGTAGACGTTCTTTCGCAGGTAGAGGCGCAGTCGGACCCGCCGGCGCCGCAGGTCCTCCCGGGAGTGCAGGACCTCGAAGGCGATCCCCGGTCCACCCGACGGCCGGATCCGCTCGAGGTGCCGGATGTCCACCACCGTCTCCGCCGGGGTGTGCACCGCGCGGTAGTCCTCGGGGAAGGCGGACTGATAGCGGCCGTCGAGGGGACGGGCGTGGCGACCGAAGACACGATGGAGCTGCCGGGTGAGACGCTCCTCCCATGTCCCCGCCACGGAGCGGACCTGCTCGTCGAGCGCCTCGCGGGAGAACTCCTTGAAGGAGTCCTCCGCGGTGAAGAAGAAGCTCAGCAGCACAGTCCCGTACTTGCCGAGGTTCACCCGTGAATCGCTGTAGGTCGCGCCCAGCTCCTCGAAGAGGATCGCCTCGACCCGGCTCCGCTGTTCCTCGGAGTAGCTCTGTCGGGGGAGCACGAGGAAGTAGAGCCCCTTGCGGTTCGTCCCGTCGATGACGATGTAGCTGCGGAGCTCCTTCGCCCGCTCCACATAGAGGATCGTCTCGACGATCGCGTCGATCTCGGCCTCCCGCGCCTGGAAGAGGAACTCGACGGGGATCGAGTTCAGGGCGTTGGTGTACGCCTTGCCCTGGACGCTCCCCTCCTGCAGTCCTCGTTCCTCGAGGAGGGTCGTGAGGGTGCGCCGCACCATGGGGATCTGGCTGCCGAGGGTCTGGATCGCCTTGTAGGTGAAGAGCCCGCGCAGGTGAACGTAGCCGAGCCGTCGGCCCTCCTCGTCGAGGTCGCAGAGGATGAAGTGATCGATCTTGCCGGACCGATGGACCTTCGACTCCTCGAGCCCCTTGAACGCGATGATGCTGCTCTCGCGGAAGCGGGCCTCGCGCTCGAGCCGCTCGATGAAGACCCCGGCCTGACGGCGGTCATCCTCGCTCGGCTCCTCGTCCCCCATCCCCGCGCCGTCGACCGGCTCGGGCAGCTCTCCGGGGGCGGGCTCGTACTCGCACACGCCCAGCAGCACGAAGTTCTCATCGAGCAGCCACTCCACGAGGGAGCGGCTCTCGGAGAGCCGTGAGGCGTCGACCGCGGTGACCGAGGCGTGGGTGGTGAGGCGCTTGTAGTTCCGGGCGAGCTCCCGGAGGCGCCCCTTCATGCGCTTGAAGTGCCGGACGACCCGCTGCGCCCGGCGCAGTCGCTCGAGGATCTCCTCCTCGACCTCCGCCCACTCCTCCCGGGTCAGGGAGGCGGAGAGCTCGAAGCGGGCGACCACCTCGGGCCGCTGCGCGCCATCGAGCGCGGCATCGATGCCGGTGACCCGGCCGTTCCCGTCGCGGAGGATGGGGAGGCTCAGCGTCTGTCGGTGGACAACCCGAAGACCCCGCGCCTCGAGATGCAGGTCGATGGTGTCCACAATGAAGGGCTGATCCCGGAGGCAGACCTCGAGGACGGTCAGGTCGCCGTCCTCCTCAGGGAGGGCGGCGTCGTCCATCTCGAGCGGAGCGGCGCGCACCAGGATCTCGGTCGCGCGGCGGCGCTCGACGAAGCGGAGGGTCTCCACGAGCTGGATCACGAGGCGGGCGGCATCCCCCTTCTCGATGCTCCGCTCATCGAGCGTCGCCTCGAACTCCCCGAGGAAGCGACGGACGAGACCGAGGTCGAGGCCGGAGAGATCGGTCTTCGCCTGCACCTCCTGCCGATCGACGAGATCGGTCAGGAGGCCCGCAAGGCGCCCCGACTCGTGCATCGTGGGGTGTCCTTCCGTGCTTTCCGGAGAGGGAATCCGCTGCGGCATCACCGGCCCCCCCGCGGAGGAGAGGCGGCTCCCCGACCCCCCCCCCGAGGTTTTGTATCGGCTCCCGGGGCGAATGAGAAGCAGCGATCCCGGAGTTGTCTCCGATTCCCGGAGCGGGCCCTGCGGCCTCCCCCACCCGTGCCCGGGATCCGCCGCCGAATCCCCGGGGAAGACCCGCCGGAGCGGCCTCGTCTGCTATTCTCCGCGGGATCGGAACCGCTGGGCCGGAACCTCGGAACCGGGACCTTGAGAGGACCTCCAGATGACGGATCAACAGGACAGCTTCGCGCACCCCGATCCCGCGGATTGGGACGAGGCGCAGCCGGGCCCTCCGGGCTCCGACGAGCCCTCCGGGCTCTTCACCCCGCTGCGATGCTGCGGCTGCCTGCTGCTGCTGGTGGTCCTGTTCGGCTTCGGCGCGAAGCTCGCTTTCGACAGCGCGCTCAGCACCATGTTCCCCGACGAGGGCCTCGAGCTCCCTCCGGTGGAGACGACTCCGGCCGAGCGGAGTGCCCTCGAGCTCCGGGTCCGCGAGACGGTTGAGAGCGGGGCTCCCCTCACCCCACTCACCACCCGCGAGCTGACCATCCTCCTCGACGGCTGGGTCTCGGAATTCCCCTACTTCGAGCCGGGCACGGGGCGCTTCCACTGCGAGCCGACGGAGGATGGCCTGCTGAGGATCCGTTGCACCGGCCAGCTGACGTCCGACATGCCCATGGTCGGAGGCCGTCACGTGAATCTGGAGCTCGATGGGACGGTCGAGATCCGGGACGGGGCCGTGCAGAGCGCTCGCATCGCCCGCTTCGGCGTGGGGGGCCACACCCAGGAGGAGCCCTCCGACGATGAGGAGTCTCTCGCGTTCTTCGAGCGACTCCTCTCCGGGCGCGATGTCTCCCCCGAGGTCTCCCGAGAGCTGGAGGCCGGAGTGAGCCGGATCGAGCTCTTCCGCTTCGACGGGGAGCGAATCGAGCTGAAGCTGCGCCCCCCCGAGCCGCCTCCGACCGAGGGGGCCGGACCCACGACGGAGGGCGAGGCCGGACCGGGTGCGCTGCCGGGCGGGGAGAGCTCGCCGGGAGAGGCCGGGGCCGGAGGCGGCTAGGAACTCCCGGAACCGTTCGACGCCGGAGCGGGGCTCTCCCGCTCCGGGGTCGGGTCCTCGGCAGACAGGGTCCCCTCGAGGGCCGAGATCTGCACATCGAGCTGGGCCCCGAGGCGCCCCTCCCGGTCGAGCTCGGGGAACCAGTCAATGAGGAGCTTGAGGTCCCTGAGGTGCCGCACGGCATCTTCGGGGCGGCGCTCCGCGATCGCCTCCTCCGCCTCGCGCAGCGCGGACTCCGACTCGGAGAGCACCCACTCGAGTCCCAGGTCTCCCTCCTTCGCGCCCGGACCGGCGCGATCGAGGGCGAGCTCGGCCGCGACCAGCTTGCCGAAGTCGCGACGGAGCGCCTCGAGGAGCCTCAGCTGCTCCTCCCGCAGCGCGCGGAGCTGGACCGACTCCTGCGCGCCCCCCTCGCCGAGGCACTCATCGAGGATCCGCTCCGCCGCGCCGACGAGCTCCTCGAGAGCGTCCGGAGGGAGCGGGACCGGACACCATGCGTACTCCTCGAGCACCTTGGTCGCCGCCGCCATCGCCTCGAGGTGGCGCCCCTCCTCCTGGGCGTGAATCGCGCGGGTCAGGCTCGCCCGCATCACGGCGAGGGCGAGGGGGAGCACGGCGTCCCGCGGCCCCCGGTAGCGCCCCGGCTCCGGCGGGTCGAGAGTCTCCCTCCCCGCGCTCCAGGCGAGGACGAGCCGGCAGTGGGAGGCGAGCTTCTTCGCCTCCTCATGGTCCGGATCGATAGCGAGGATCTTCTTCGTCTCGTTGTAGGCGCGGCTGAACTCCCCCAGCTGGAAGGCCTCCAGCCCCGCCACCAGATGCTCCCCGATCCGGGAGCGCGTGAAGAAGGCGCGCTGCCGCTCCCGCTCCGAGACCGCGAGGAGGACCTCCTCCGCCCCGCGGCTCTCCCGTCCCTCGCGGCGGAGGGCGGCGGAGATCGACGCCTCCGCCTCCCGACGGATCTCCTCCTGACGCTCGAGGAGCCGTCCCTGCTCGGCGAGCGCGACCTCCTTCGACTCCACCACTCCCTCGAGGCGCTCGATCTCGCGCTGGAGATTCACGACCTGATCCTGCAGGTCGACGAGGAAGTCGGGCGGATTCGAGCCCGTGGTCTCCGTCCCCTCCCAGCGGGCGCGCAGGAGACGGGCGGTCTCCCGCCAGCGGGGTGAGACGCCCCCCAGCGCATCGAAGGCATCGAGCGCCGCGAGGGCTGCGGTCGGCGCGCCCTCCTCGCCGGCGAGGAGGGAGAGCCCGAGGCGGGCGCGGGCCCGGAGATCGACCGGGGCGGCGGGGTCCTCGGCGACCTCGCGGTACTCCATCTCCGCCCGGGCGCGATCCCCCCGGAGGCGGTGCTCGATCCACGCCTGTCGCAGGCGAGCGGCGGGGGTGGAGACCGCCGTCTCGGGGCTCCCGAGCGCGAGCAGGGGCGCCGCCGACGGGAGGATGAGCAGCGCCAGGGTCGCGCCGAGCGCGAGCCGTCGAGGGGAGGAGACGCCGCTCACTCCCCTCCCCCTTCCGGGATGAAGCGGTAGCCAAAGCCGCGGACGGTGACGATCCGGCTCGGGTTCTGGGGATCCTGCTCGATCTTCCGTCTCAGACGGGTCACGAAGTTGTCGATCGTCCGCGCCGTCCCCTCGTACCCGTAGCCCCACACCTCGCGCAGGATCGCGTCCCGGGAAAGCGCCCGCTCCGCATTGCGGATCAGGTAGGTGAGGAGGAGGAACTCGCGCTCGGTCAGCTCGATCTCCTCGTCCCCCCTCGTCAGACGACGAGCCCCGAAGTCGACATGGAAGGGACCGAACTGGAATGGGCGCTCGACGCCGTCCCGGACCCGCGCCCGCCGCAGCGCGGCATCCACGCGCGCGACGAGCTCCTTCACGCCCACCGGCTTCGTCATGTAATCGTCCGCCCCGAGGCGGAGTCCCTGCACCTTGTCCGCCTCCTCTCCACGCGCGCTCAGGAAGAGGATCGGGGTGTCGATCCCCTCCTTGCGGACGAGTCGGCAGATCTCCTTCCCGTCCAGCCCGGGGAGCATGACATCGAGGAGGAGGAGGTCCGGGCGCTCGTCGAGGGCGAGGCGGAGCCCCTCCTCGCCGTCGCGCGTCGAGAGGACCTCGTGCCCCTCGAACTCGAGGTTCCGGACCAGCCCCAGGAGGATTCCGGGGTCATCCTCGACGATGAGGATCCGCGCCATCATCCGCTCCTTCCGGTCGTCCCGCCTCGAGCGGGATCTCCAGGGTGAAGGTGCTGCCCCGACCCGGGGCGCTCCGCAGGGACATCCGACCGCGGTGGGCCCTTGCCACCTGCTGGCAGTATGCCAGACCGAGCCCGAAGCCCGGAGGGGCCGGGCTCCCCCGCTCTCCGCCGCGAGGAGCGCCGCGGTAGAAGCTCCGGAAGATCCGCTTCTGTTCGCGGCGGGGGATCCCCTCCCCCTCGTCACTCACGGAGATGCGGAGCCGCCCCGCCTCCTCCTCGACGGCGACCTCAATGGAGGAGCCGGACGGCGCGTACTTCCGGGCATTCGAGAGGAGGTTCTCGACGACGCCGGAGATCGCCTCCCGGTCGAGGAGCACGGGATGGAAGCGGGTGTCCGCCCGCAGGCGGATGGGCCCGGGGTCGCCCTCCGGGTTCCGGGTCCGCTCCCCCTCCTGGAAGCGCTCCACCGTCCGCTCGACCAGCTCGTTCGCATCCGCCACCACCTCACGCCGCCGGGCCCCCGCCTCTCCGCGCCCGAACTCGAGGACCCGTTCCACCAGGTCGGCGAGGCGGGCGCTCTCGCTCTCGAGGAGCGCGATGAACTCCGCCCGGTCCTCCTCGCTGCGGATCCGGTCCAGCCCGAGCGTCTCGGCGATCATGCGGATCGACGCGATCGGCGTCCGCAGTTCGTGGGAGACGAGGCGAAGAAACTGGTCCTTCTCGGAGGAGATCCGCACCCGTCGGGAGGCGAGGGCGCCGAGGACCAGGCTCACTCCGACGGCGAGCACCACCAGCAGCAGGCCGGCCCAGACGAGCCGGAAGCCCTCGAGGCGCTGCAAGAGCGCGAGGGGGCTGGGGATCTCCGCACCGAAGGTCCCGGTGACGAGCTGATGGCTCGTCGAGAAGGGGGGAGGGAGCGGCCAGCTCGCCCACGCGCGCCCCGGGGTCGCCTCGGCGGAGCCGAAGGGGCGCAGGACGGTGAACACCGCCTCGCTCTCCCCTCGCTCTGCCAGCGTCGCCGCGAGCGCATCCGCGAGGAACGGCTCCGTCGCGAACTCCGCCACGATCCGCCCGGTCCCCACCTCGGGGAGCACGAGCTGGAACCGGCCGGAGTCCCCGTCGACGAGGCGAGGAGCGGTCATCGGCGGAGGCGCCGCGTCGAGCTGCAGGAGAACGGGCACCGACCAGCCCGGCAGCTCGATCCGTCCCCCCGGGACGGTGGCGCCCCATGCAACGAGGGTCTCCGGGTCGAGCGAGGGCGAGGCGAGCACCGCGAGCGGATCGAGGCGATCGCCGCCGAGCTCGAGGTTCGCCTCGATCGCGTAGGAGAATCCGAGGTCGTCCTCGAGGGACGGAGGCAGTGAGGAGACGGCGCGGAGGATCTCCCGCCGCTCCTCCGGCGCGGAGAGGTCGGGGAGGGAGCGCAGCACCACCTCGGCGAAGTCCGCCCGCTCATCCCGTCCTGGGGAGCGCACCCCCGGCTGACGGCTCGGGATCCAGACGAGGGAGAGGAGTCCCTCCGCCCCGATCGGGGGGGGGGTCGCCTCACCGCGGGAGGAGACCACCTCCCGGAGGGCACCCCGCCAGGCCTCGAGCCGCGCATCGATCTCGGCGCTCAGCAGCTGCGCCTGGGTCCGGACCCGCTCGAGATGCGGCTCCTCCAGGAGGTCCCCCAGCTCGATCGACATGCCGGTGAGGGCGAAGGAGGAGATCGCGAGGATGAGCGCGGTGGGCAGCAGGCCGGCGACGACCACCGCCACGAGGGTCGCGGGGTCGAAGGTGCGGACGAGACGCAACCAGGACCTCACGGGGAGGTGCCCTCGGCGAGCGCAGGCTGGAGTGTCGGGGTCGATCCCATCGGTCCTCGGTTCCGGGGGGCGCGCTGCCCCCCGTCAGGTCTCACCAGCGGTTGCGGAAGATCTTCGCGAAGCTCCGCGCCACCTGCTCGAAGGTGCCGACATGGCGGTCGAACTCCTCGATCGGGAACTCGCACTGCAGCATGTAGGCGTTGGTGACTCCCACGAAGACATAGGCCCGATAGCGGCGGCGCACGGGCGGAGGCTCCGGCGGTGTCGCCTCCGCGTCCGCCTCGCCCTCGGGAGGAGGGGGGATCTTCCCCGGTCCGGGCTCCTCCGGCTCCTTGTCGGACCCGCTCGCCTCCTCGGTCTCCGCTGCGTCCTTCTTCCCGGCCTCCGGGTCGCGGTCGACCCACTGGCAGAGGAACGGGTGGTACTCGTTCAGGGTCACCTGCTCGAGCTCGACCTCGGCGTAGCGCTTCTCGAGGCCGGCGAGGAGGACGTCATTGGCGAACGCCTCCGCGCTCTGGAGCTCGTCCGTCTTCGACAGCAGCTTCACGAGGATCCGGTGATCGCTCCCCTCGATCCCATCCGGGGTGATCGCGACGAGCTCGCTCGACTTGAGGCCCGACTGCTGGAAGGACCAGCCCGCTCCGGGCCCGAGGATCTCGAACATGTAGTCGAGAGAGGTGAAGGCGCCATCGTCATCCACCTCACCCGCCGGCTCCGGCTCCAGCGCGAGGATGAACTCCTTCCACTCCCTCTCCAGCTCACCGACGCTCCCGAAGTAGCGCTCCGCGAGCTGGTCGAACTCCTTCTGCCCCACGCGCTGCTCGCAGCCCGCGAGCCAGTAGCGGGCGATGAGCTCCTGCCCCTTCTCCTTCTCCGGTCCGTTGATGAGGAAGTAGAGGAGAGACCAGGAGTCCGCGTACTCCGCGCCTCCGAAGCGGTTCCTCGGGAGGCCGGCGAGCTTGCTGAGAGGCTGGACCGTCCCCTCACGCATCCGGTCCTGCACCACCATCAGGCGGTCCCGCGGGATCAGGCCGGTGACGATCTTCTTCCGCTTGTAGTCGATGCGGGAGCCGTCCCCGAAGTAGACGGCGAACCCCTCGATGACCCAGTTGTTGAGGTTCGTCATGTTCGGGAGGATCCGCCCCTGGAACTGGTGCGTCCCCTCGTGCGCGAGCACGTTGTAGGTCGTGCTCGTCATTCCGAAGGGGCCGTAGAAGGCGTGCACCTGCTCGCTGCGGGGGCTGTAGAAGCCGCCGACGTTCCGGGACATGCCGTTGCGGTCCATGAACTCCTGCTGGTTTCGATAGATGAACACCGGCAGGCGCCCGCGACGGATGTGCTTCTGGTTGAAGCGCTTGCTGAGTTCTGCGTAGAGCGCCTCCATGATCTTCGCGTACGACTCCGCGACCTCCCGGGTGGAGTTGCAGTGGAGCTCGTAGTTGCGCGTCTTGATCCGATGCCGGTCGGACCAGGGGACCCCCTCGAACTCCAGCCGACGCTTCGCCTCGAACTCCTCGCGATCGCGGCGGCGCTTCTCGAGGAGGCGGGCTCGCCGCGCCTCCTGCTCCGGGTCGATGTCACCGGCGACGGGCGCCGGCGTGGGAGGAGACGGACGGGAGCCGGAGTCCGCCCCGCGGGCCGACCCGGGGGCGGGACGCGCCTCCCCCGCGGGGGGGAGCAGGCTCGCCCCCGCCCGGCGCCACCCGCGATCGAGGAGACGCTCGACCTCGACCGCATCGACCCACGCACCATCGACCCGCGCGTGCCCGAGGGCGAGGCGGGAGATCTCGTGCTCCGGGTCGATGAGGAGCGCCTCCTCGTGCGCGCGCTCCCGCTCCGCCTCGAGGCCCTTCAGCCCGGCCCACTCCCCGAGCTCGGAGAACGCCTCCGCCTTCCGGAGCCGCTTCGCCCGCTCGAAGCGGGCGCGGAACTCGCGGACCCAGGGGTTCTCCCCGCGTCGGACCTCGGAGATCTTCCCTCGCTCGATCGTGGTGACGCCGAACGGGGTCCGGATCGCCACGGACTCCTCGGTCTCCTTGACGAGCACCCCCATCAGCTCGGACCCGTCCTTGAGGACGACGACCACCGACTCGTCCGGTCGGGCGTGCAGGTCCCCCGGTGCGAGGAGGGCGCCGAGCAGGCAGAGCAGCAGCGCGAGGGCCGCGCCGCGTCGGGGGGCCGCCCGCAGGGGGCGGCGAGGGAGGAATCTCATCATCGGCTCCCGCCGGACCGGCCCCGGGGAGGGGCCTCGGTCCTCGAATCATCGGAGGTTTCGGCCGCTGCGCTCACGGGCCCGCCGAGGGGCCCCGATCAGTTGTCGATCTTGAACCCGTCGAGGTACTTCTCGAAGGAGTCGTAGTTCGCATCCCAGATCTCCGGATCGCACTCGAAGACGTTGGCGTAGATCTTGTCGATGGACCCGTAGAAGACGATCTCATACTCGAGAGGGTCGGTCGTCGTGACCTCGGTGCGGGCGTTCCCCTGCTCGTCGAAGATCGTCTCGGTCTTCACGATCCGTCGGGCCTTCAGACGCGCGCGGATCGCGCCGGGGTAGCCCCCCACCGTCTCCACGCGGTACTCCACATCCGCGGGGACCTCCTCGAAGACGCTCTTCGCCAGGCTCTGGGCGTAGTTCGCGCTCATCGAGGCCTTCTGCCAGTTCGGCCAGCAGTAGGTGGAGACGCGGCGGACCTTGCCCCCGCTCCCGCGGGCGGCCACGACCTCGCTCCCCGCGAGGTCGGTGTCCTTCTCCCAGCCCCAGCCGGTGGGTTTGGTGATCTCCAGCTTCAGCGGCTCGGAGCTCCACTTGTTGCCGCGCCGCTTCCCGATCTCCTCAACCGGGAGGGAGAGGATCCACTCCTTGTACTCCTCCTCCCACTCGGCGACGGTCTTCCGGGTGTGCTGCTCGAGGATCTGGATGAACTTCTTGCTGTTCTCCTCGTGATCGCAGAACTGCTCCTTCTTCGACTCCTGCTTACAGTGCATCAGCCAGTCATCCATGATCGGGCGACCGACCCCCTTGTTGCCGGCCCCCATCTCCTGGCCCCATAGGCACCAGTAGATGATCCCCCACCCGTGGGAGTAGAAGAAGCCGCTGAAGGCGGGCTGCGGAACCATGAGCAGGTCCTCGAGCGAGCAGTACGAGCCGTCGCGGATCGCCTGCTGCAGTCCGACCAGCCGGTCGCGGGGGATCTGGTTGATCTCCACCTTGCGCCGGCCGATCTTCGAGCCATCTCCGAAGTAGACCGCCAGCCCCTCGATGAACCACGCCGGCAGGGCGAAGAGGTTGTCGAAGATGAGGCCCTCGAACTGATGGGTCCCCTCGTGGGCGAGGACCTCCTCGGTGCTCCCCGTCATGCCGAAGGAGCCGTGGTACGCGGTCACGTCCCGCAGCGCGGGCCGGAAGAAGCCTCCGGTTCCGGGTCCGTTGAAGGTCCAGTCCATGAACTGCTGATGGTTCGCGTGGATCCAGACCTCCGACTTCCGACGGCTGTTCCGGGGGAAGTACTTCTCGGGGAAGACCTTGTCGTACTCCTTGTAGAGCGCCTCCATGACATCGGAGTAGTAGTCCGCGATCTCCGGAGTGGAGTTGCACCAGATGATGTAGTGCTCGGTCTCGATCGGGTCGATCTCCGCCCAGGGGCGGCCCTCGTACTCCCGGCGGAGCTGCTCCCGCCCCTTCAGCTTCTCGGCGGAGACCGCCTCCTCCTCGGCGCGCTCTCGCGCCTCCGCCTCCTCGGGGGTCATCCACTCCCCATCGAACTCGACGAGACCCTTCTTGCGCTGGGCCTCGGCGAAGGGGAGCCACTCCCCGTCGACCTTCTCCTCGTTCAGCGCCTTCCGCGCCCGGGCGTGGTCGACCTCGACCTGGGTCGCCTGACGGTAGGCCTCGAGGGCCTCCCGCTCCCGCCCCTCGTCGGTGGCCCAGTCGCCGAGGTCGCACCAGTCATCCGCCGTGCGGCAGGCGGCCGCCCGCTCCTCGTAGATCGACTCGAAGGTCCGCACCTTCTCGATGGCGACGATCTCCCCCTTGCGGAGCTCCTGCTGCCCGAAGTTCGTCTTCACCGTGATCGAGAACTGATCGATCTCGACGAGGTCCCCTTCGATGAGGCGATCGGGCCGGAGCGTGATCCGGACCCGGTCCCCCGCCTTCAGCTTGGTGAAGTCGACCGCCTGCGCTTCCGCGCGGGGGGCGAGGCTCCCCTCGAGCGTCAGGGCGAGCGGGAGGCTGAGGGAGACGAGGAGGAGGAGAGGGAGGGGGAGCCGGCTCTGGCAGGGCATCGATCGTTCTCCTTGTCCGCCGGCGGTCGGGCCGACGGCATCGCATGGGGGTCCGTTCGACGAAGGGGCGGAGGTGCTCCGGAGAAGGTAACCGAAGCACCGGATGGGAACGAGGAGAGCCTGTCGGGGCTCGACCCCGCCGCTGACGCCGCCCGCGGGCGTGGTTCCGCCGAGCGGGCAGTCTAGCCGACCGCCCGGACCGTCACAATCGCAACGGAGATCAGGGTTTCCGGGTTCGAGGGAGATCGGTCGGGCCCCTCACGGCTCGAGGTCGAGGCCGACCCTCTCGTCGAGCCAGCGAGACCACCAGCTGCGGGCGAGCTGCGCCTCGATCGCGAGGGACTCGATCCTCAGGGGGCTCCCGTAGGTCCGGAGCTGGATGGTGCCCCTCCGCAGCTCCTTGGTTCGCGGGTAGGGGGCCTCGTGGAGCAGGGTGCCCTTCCAGTCGAGGGTGAGCCCCGCGTCGACGCTGCTCACCTCCAGGAAGAGGGACTTCCCCGCGGGCACCTTCGGCGTGTCCCGGGCGTGCGCGAGCTGCCCTCCCCGCCCCCGCTCGGCGGCCGCCACCGGCCCGATCACGTTCGCGGGCAGGAAGACGGGGATCTCCCCATCGATGCGCTGGGCCAGAGGCGGGGGCGGCTTGTAGCCGAGCGCGAAGAGGTCTCCCGCGCCGTGGACACCGCTCGAGCGGGCGAAGAGCACGAAGTTGACGTTCGGGGCGGCGGCGACCGCCGCGGTGACCTCGGCGCGGACCACCATCGAGCGCTCGAAGAGCTCGCTCTCCCCCCCCGGCGCCAGCCAGACGCTCCCTTGCACGACGAGGCCGCCGCGCCCGATCCGGAGCGTCCCCCCTCCGGGGCGCTCCGCGATCCAACCCCGGGGAACGCGATCGTCGTCGAAGTCGTACTCGAGGGTGATCGAGCCTCCCTCGCTCCACCGCATCCGGGCGCCGTCGAAGGCGTCCACCGGCCCCACCGACTCCCAGTGGAGACGGCACCACTCCTCCATCTCGGCGCGATCCGCGCCCCACAGGTCGACCGGGATCGAGACGACGATCTCCCGGGCGGCTCCCCGAGCGGCGGCGTGATCCCCCCGGGCGTGCGCCTCCCGGCCCGTCTCAAGGAGGCGACCGAGACCGACATTGGCGGCGCGCTTGCTGCGCAGCTGGAGCTCGATCGTCCAGTCCGGCGGCGGGGCGAGGCGAGTGGCCCGCTCGAGGGACTCCTCGCGCCCGAGGAGAGCCTCCACGAGGAGGACCCGCTCCTCCGTGAGTGCCCCCCCCGCGAGCTCGCTCCACTGCTGGGGGGCGAAGTCGAGCCAGCGCAGGGGAACCTCGCTCCGCCTCCCGTCGAGCTTGATGGTGAAGGTCACCCCGTCCGTCCCCACCACGCGTCCCCGGACGGAGGAGCCGTCGCGCAGCAGATAGTTGAAGGCTCGCTCCGCCCGATCCGGAGCGCGAAGCGACTCCGCCACCGCCTGAGCGACGGCGAGCCCCTCCTCCACCACCCGCGCCCAGGCGCGCCGACGACGCTCCAGCTCCTCGAACTCGGACTCCCCCTCCACCGCGCCGACGGCGGCGACCGCGGCCGGAAACGAGGCCGCCGCGGCGAGGTTGCCGCTCTCCCGGATCCCGCCCGCGACCGCGGCGGCGATCCGGTCGTAGCGCTCCGCGGCGGCGAGCAGCTCGCGGCGCACCTCCTCACCCCAGGCGCGATCCCCGCTCGCGAGGCTCGGCACCGCCCGCCCCATCTCCTTCGCCATCGGACGGAAGCTCCGCTCCTCGATGGCGGCCTCGATGCGCGCGGCGAGGGTGCTCCGCTGGCTGAGCCCCGCCGCGAGGACCCAGTCCTCCAGAGAGCGCAGCGCGACCTCGAACGGGGAGGCGCCCTCGACACCGGGCGCGCCGACCTCCTCGGCGAGCTCCTGGACCGCCACCTCGGCGGGGCCGACTCTCCCGAGGGAGAGCTCGAGATCCACCTGCTCGACGGTGCGATGAAGCCGCCCTCGCAGCTCCTCATCCCGCCCGAGCTCATGCCACTCGAGCAGCAGCGAGGCGTCGCTCGCGGCCCGCGTGCCGGGGAACTCCGCCTGCAGGGCGCGGAGCCCCGAGACCTTGTCCGGGGGAAGAGGGCCGAAGGGGAGGAGGTCGTCCTCGTCGAGGAGGAGGGAGTCCTCGAGCCCCTCGAGCGTGACCGCCGCGGAGAGCTCCCGCTCCCGGGCCTCGCGGGCGTTGCGCTGCTCCTCGGTCTCCGGCGTCTCCGGCGGCACCTCGAGCGCGGGGGTCGGGCCGATCTCACCCCCTCCGACGGGGACCGTCGCGAGCTCGGTCCCGGCCTCCGGCTCGCGAGTGAGCTCGATCGTCCCCCAGACGAGGGCCCCGACCAGAGCGAGGCTCGCCGCGACCGCCCCCGCGACCCGACGGGTGCGGGGCGGCGCGATCTCCCCCTTCGCTTCGGCGAGCGCGCGGAGGACATCCTCGAACTGAGCATCCTCCGGGACCTCGGCGAGAGCCTGCATCGCTCGACGCCACGGCCCGGGCAAGGGGAGTCCGAGCTCCGCGGCGAAGCCCTCCCCGGCCGCGATGAAGGTGGAGACGGCATCCTGGGGACGGAGGGGCCGCCCCCGGAGGGACTCGGGGAGCCGCGGATGATCCGGCGCCTCCTCCCCGATCGGGACGAGCCACCCGAGATCCGCGGCGGCGAAGTCGCCGGCGGGGAGCCGCCGCCAGCTCTCGATCCCGGTGGGCAGGAGGACGCACTCCCGCTCGAGGATGCGCCGCCAGAGGTCGAGGGATGTCCGGGCGAACTCCGCCCACCCCTCCTCGCCCCCGAGCACCGAGTCGGAGAGCGGGATCCCCTCCGCCTCGTCGACGACGAGATAGCGGAAGCCGCGCACCGTCCCCTCGTCGATGGCGCGGAGGACACCATCGCCGTCGAGCCTCACCACGGCCTGGATCTCGCGCGCGAAGAACTCGTGGGCGACGGGGAGGTCGGGCTTGAGGACCTTGAGGAGGACATGGCGATCCATGCGGACCTGGACCGCACGCACCCACGCCCCGTAGCTCGGCGCCGCGCCGAGGAGCTCGACCGGCTGGTAGCCGGGGATGGTGACCCCCTGCTTCGCCGCGCCCCCCCCGCCCGGGGCGCGGGCATCCCGGCCCCGCTTCGTCTCGTCCGCTTCACGATCGGTCATGGGGGCTCCACTCCGGGCAGCGGGGGACGAGGGGGGGGTCGCAGCGGGATCGTAACGAAACGGGTGGAACCCGCGCAACCGCGAACCGGGGTCAGGGTGAGGGAGGGCTCTCCCGCGAGTCCGCCTCCGAGAGCCGCTCGATCGCGTCCCGCAGCTCCGCGGCCCGCTCGAACTCGAGCGCCGCGGCGGCCTCCAGCATCTCCTTCTCCAGCGCGGCGATCCGCTCCAGCCGCGAGTGCCCCTCCGGTGACTCGCGCACCACGGCGCGCTCCACCTCCCGCGCGCGGACCTCCTCGTCGACGCTCGTGCCGATCTCCCGCACCACGCTCCGCGGGACGATGCCGTGCTCAGCGTTGTAGACCTCCTGCATCCGCCGCCGCCGAAGGGTCTCGGCGATCGCGCGCTCCATCGAGCCCGTCATCGTGTCGGCGTAGAGGATGACGCGGGCCCGCACGTTCCGGGCGGCGCGTCCGATGGTCTGCACGAGGGAGGTCTCGGAGCGGAGGAACCCCTCCTTGTCCGCGTCCATCACCGCGACGAGCGAGACCTCCGGCAGGTCGAGCCCCTCTCGCAGGAGGTTGACCCCGACGCAGACGTCGTACTTCCCCTTGCGGAGGTCCTGAAGGATCTCGATCCGCTCCAGGGTGTCGATCTCGGAGTGGAGATATCGCGCGCGGATGCTCGCCTCCGAGAAGTACTCGCTGAGGTCCTCCGCCATCCTCTTCGTGAGGGTGGTGACGAGCACGCGATCTCCCCCCTCGATCGTCCCGCGGATCTGCTCGATGAGGTCCGCGACCTGACCGGTGGCGGGGCGGACCTCGACGACCGGGTCGAGGAGGCCGGTGGGTCGGTTGATCACCTCGACCACCTCTCCGCTCGTGCGCTCGAGCTCGTAGTTGCCCGGGGTCGCGGAGATGTAGAGGAGCTCCCCGGTCACCTCCTCCCACTCCTCGAACCGCATCGGGCGGTTGTCGAGGGCGGAGGGGAGACGGAACCCGTGATCGACCAGGGTCTGCTTCCGGGAGCGGTCCCCCTGATACATCCCCCCGATCTGCGGGAGGGAGACATGGGACTCGTCGACGAGGCAGAGGAAGTCCTCGGGGAAGTAGTCGAAGAGGTTCGCGGGGCGCTCCCCGGGAGCCGCGCCGGACATGTGCCGCGAGTAGTTCTCGATGCCGGGGCAGTACCCGACCTCCCGGAGGAGCTCCATGTCGTACCGGGTCCGGGTCGAGAGTCGATGCGCCTCCAGCTCCTTCCCCTGGGCCTTGAGCTCGGCGAGCCGCTCCCCCAGCTCGGTCTGGATGCCATCGACCGCGCGGTCGAGGAGGTCCTCGCTCACGATGAAGTGCTTGGCCGGGTAGATGACGACCTCGTCGAGCTCGCGCAGGACCTCTCCGCTCACCCGGTGAAACTCGTCGATGCGCTCGACCTCGTCCCCGAACATCTCCACCCGGTAGCCGGTCTCCTCGTAGGCGGGGTGAATCTCGATGACATCCCCACGCGCGCGGAAGGAGCCTCGCTCCGGCTCGATGTCATCCCGGGCGTACTGGATCTCCACGAGTCGTCGGAGGATGTCGTCCCGATCGAGCTCCGCTCCCACCCGGATCGGCACGGTCTTGCGGCGGTACTCCTCCGGGGAGCCGAGGCCGTAGATGCAGGAGACGCTCGCCACGATGACGACATCGTTCCGCGTCATCAGGCTCGAGGTCGCGCTGAGCCGGAGGCGATCGATGTCCGCGTTGATCGACGCATCCTTCTCGATGTAGATGTCCCTCTGGGGGATGTAGGCCTCCGGCTGGTAGTAGTCGTAGTAGCTGACGAAGTACTCGACCGCGTTCTCGGGGAGGAAGCGCTTCAGCTCGGAGTAGAGCTGGGCGGCCAGGGTCTTGTTGTGACTGATGAGCAGGGTCGGCTTGCCGCGGCGCGCGAGGACATGCGCCATCATGTAGGTCTTCCCCGAGCCGGTCACCCCGAGCAGGATCTGCTCCTGCCTCCCCTGCTCGTAGAGGCGGCAGACCTCCTCGATCGCCTGCGGCTGATCCCCCGCCGGGGGATAGTCGCTCACGACGACGAAGGGGGAGCCCGGATAGGTGTACCGGTGGGAGGCGGTCACGGCGCCGTCTCCCGCTCCCGCGCCCCTTCGTCGAGGGGGACGATGAGCCCCGACTCGAGGGCCCGGCGGACCGGCAGATCGGGGACCCCCCGCACCTCCAGCACCTCCTCGATCCTCCGGAAGCCGCCGAGGGACTCGCGGACCTCGACGATCCGCCGCGCGAGGGTCTCGCCGATCCCCTCCAGCAGCGTGAGCCGAGGCCACGGATCCCGGTTCAGGTCGACCTGCAGACGCTCCACCGAGGAGGCGGGCTCGACGACGAGGGGCGGAGGGGAGGGGCGACGCGCGCCGATGACGAGCGCCACGAGTCCCCAGAGGAGGAGCAGCGCGGCGACCGAAGGGCGGTCCCCGCCCCGGAGGGCGGCGCGAGGCACGAACCTCACCGAACGACGACCGACTCGGGGCCGGCGTACCCCTTCACGCGATCCCCCTCCTTGACGCCGTGAGCGTCCAGCCATCCGCCATCGACCTCGAGCACGTAGCGGACCGGGGTGTCGCAGCGGTAGTAGGTGAAGGGCCCGGAGAACCCGGGGGGATGGTGGCGCATCGTGTAGGTGCGGACGATGACGCCGTCGTCGTCGATGTAGGCGATGTCGATGTCGAAGCGGCAGTTCTTCATGTAGAAGGACTGGGGCTGGGGGGCGGCGAAGATGAAGAGCATCCCCCGGTTCTCTCCGAGGCCGTCCCGGTACATCAGGCCGCGACGGCGGCGCTCCTGGTCCGCCGCGATCTCGACCACGACCTCCTGCCCGCCGATCTCCACCACATGCCCGGCGGGGCGGGGCTGACGAGGCTCCGAGGCGCCGCACCCCGCCAGCGAGGGGAGGAGCGAGAGTGCGCAGAGCAGCAGGATCGGCCGGGTCGAACTCATCGGAGGAGGTCCTCTCGTCACTTCGGCCGCGAGCTCAGTGAACCTCGTCCAGCTGGACCTCACCGGGACTCTCGACCTCGGGATGCAGCTCGCTCGGCGGACGAGCGGGCCGGTGGGGCTCGGCGAGCGGGTCGGTCGAGGCCTCGGCTCGGAGCTCCTTGAGGCGATCCACCGCGTGGCGCGCCTCGCGGCGCTTGCGGTGCGCGATCACGCCTCGACGGGTGATCGGATAGAGGGGCAGCGCGAGGATCGCGCCGAGCAGGCTCCCGCCGATCATCATCGGCCGACCGATGTCCCCGAGCAGCACCCGGGCCCCCTCCATCACGCCCTCGATCATGCCTGCATCGGAGACCCGTTGCCAGACCACCGCCCAGTTCGCGTCGAAGGTGGCGTGATCGATCGGCGCGATCCCGCTGACCCAGCAGCCGAGGACGTAGTCGACCCAGTAGATCGGGAGCATCGTCACCGGATTCGAGACGAAGACCAGGGCGACCGCCGCCAGACGGTTCGCGCGGACGATCGTGCAGATGACGAGGGCCAGAAGGACTTGAATGCCGACCGTGGGGGTGAGCGCGAGGAAGAGACCGATGGAGGTCCCCAGGGCGATCGCGCGGGGTGTGTCGTTGATGGTGAGGAGTCGCGCCACGATCCGTTCGTGGATGATCCTGCGCACTGCCTGCCTCATCCCCGCATCACCGGACCCGACCGTGAGAGGACGGCTGTCCTCCAGGAGGAGCGAGCCTTCGGTCACCCCGTGACCCGGGGAACTCCCGAGGGGGGGACGGCCCCACCCTCCGCCCGCCGCGGCCGCTCTCGGCGGGTCTCCCTCAGGATTCTATCGCGCCCCCACGAGGGGGGCCACTCGGGTCGGGGAATCGGCTCGGTCTCTTCCCCCCGTCTTCACTCCCACCGCATGTGCAGCGAGAGATCGAGGGCGCGGACGCTGTGGGTGAGCGCTCCGAGGGAGACCCGACCGACCCCGCTCCCGGCGTAGGCTGCGATCGTCTCTCCCGTGATCCCACCCGAGGCCTCGAGTCCGGACCGATCGACCGTGAGGCCCGCCCGCTCGGCATCCCCGATCCACTCCGCGATCTCTTCCGGAGTGCGGTTGTCGATGAGCACCCTCTCGACGCCGCACTTCAGCGCCGCCCGAAAGGAGGCAGGGTCCTCGACCTCGACCTGGAGCGGGACTCCCGGCGCCGCCTCCCGGAGCCGGGCGACGATCGCGGGGATGTCCCGCGGTCCACCCCCCCCGAAGAGGTCCCGGTGATTCTCCTTCACGAGCGGGAAGTCGGCGAGGTCGAAGCGATGGTTCACCCCGCCTCCTGCGGCCACGGCCCGACGCTGGAAGAGCCGCGCCCCGGGGAAGGTCTTCCTCGTGTCGAGGACCCGGGTGTCTCCGGCCCGAGCGACCCAGCGGGCGGTCGTCGTGGCGATCCCGCTCAGGTGGCCGAGGATGTTCAGCGCGGTCCGCTCCGCCGCGAGGAGGGAGACCGCCGACCCTCGCACGTCGAGGACCTCCTCCCCGCTCGCGACCGACCGCCCATCGGTCGCGGCGGTCACGACCTCGACCGAAGAGTCGAGCCGCTGGAAGACGCGGGCCGCGACCTCCGCACCGCAGAGCACTCCGGCCTCGACGGCGGTCACCGAGGCCACCGCACGCTCCGGGCGATCGCCGAGGAGCGCGAGAGAGGTCACGTCATCGTGCGCGCGATCCTCGCGGAGGGCAGCGTCGATCCATCGAAGGCTCGCCTCCACGACCTTCGGCTCCGACCAGAAATGAGGGTCGATCTGGCTCTCCGACACCGGGGCTCCTCCTCGCTCGGCTGCGGCCGGCGCAGCTGCGACCGCGCCTCGCTCATTGTGGTTGTTCGCCTCGGAGAGCGCACCCGGTTGCAAGGATGTCGAGGGAAGTGGCCCGAACCCTCGACGCTGCTCCGAGCGGTGGGGTAGGATCGGGGAAACGAGAGGGAGTGCAGATCGATGATCCGAGTGGACAACCCCCGGGACGAAGCGAACGTCGCGCAGGTCTACGAGGCGAACCAGGAGCAGGTCTTCCAGTACTGGAACGACCTCGACGCGGTCGAGCGGCGCTCCCTCCTCGATCAGATCGCCTCGATCGACTTCCCCGAGTTCCGCCGTCTGGTCGAGTCCAAGCGGGCCGACAGCCCCGCCGGGGAGACCCCGGGCACCCGCCTCGCCCCCGCCGCCATGATCCCGCTGCCGCGGACCGCCGAGGAGCGGGAGGCGCGGGACCGGGCCCACGCCGCGGGGATGGAGGCGCTGAACGCCGGCGAGGTCGGCGTCTTCCTCGTCGCGGGAGGCCAGGGGACGCGCCTCGGCTTCGAGGGGCCGAAGGGGTGCTTCCCGCTGCTCCCGATCTCCGGCGCGACCCTCTTCCAGCACTTCGCCGAGAAGATCCGTGCCCTCCGCGATCGCACCGGACGACCGCTGCCGTGGTTCATCATGACGAGTCAGGGGAATGACGCGACGACCCGGGAGTTCTTCCGGACGAACGGACACTTCGGGCTCCCGGCCGCGGAGATCCACTTCCAACCCCAGGCGATGCTCCCCGTGGTCGACCCCGAGCATGGGCGGATCCTGATGACCTCCCCGTCCTCCCTCATGCTGAGTCCGAACGGACACGGGGGAGCCGTACGGGTGATGCAGGAGCAGCGCGCGCACTTCGAGCGCTACGGTACCCGGCACCTCTTCTACCATCAGGTCGACAACCCCCTCGTGGCCATGGCGGACCCCGTCTTCCTCGGGCATCACATCCTGAACGACTCCGGCTTCTCCTCGAAGGCGGTGGCGAAGACCGACCCGGCGGAGAAGGTCGGCCTCTTCTGCGTCGACGGGGGGACCACCCGCGTGGTCGAGTACAGCGAGATCAGCGACGAGGACGCGAACCTGCGCGACCCGGACGGCGGGCTCACCCACCGGGCCGGGAACATCGCGGTGCACGTGATCGCGACGGACTTCGTCGCTCCCGACGACTCCGCGGAGCCGTTCGTGATGCCCTATCACATCGCGCGGAAGGCGGTCCGCCATCTGAGGGACGGTGAGCTGGTCGGGGGGAGCGAGCCGAACTCGGTCCGCTACGAGTCCTTCATCTTCGACCTGCTCCCGAGGAGCCGGAACCCGGTCGTGCTCGAGGCGGATCGGGCTCTCGAGTTCGCCCCGGTGAAGAACGCCGAGGGGAGCGACTCCCCCTCGACCTCCCGCGCGGCGATGGCCGCCCTCTGGGCGGAGTGGCTCGATCGCGGGGGGGTCACGGTCCCGCGGGATGATGAGAAGCGACCCCTCCACCCCATCGAGATCTCCCCTCTCGTCGCCGACGACGCGGAGACCCTCGCCGCGCACCTCGCCGAGACCGACATCGATGCGAGCGGGATGATCCACCTCCGATGAAGGGAAGAGGCCGCACCTCGAGCCACGCTCCTCTCCCCGCGCGGGGCCTCCTGCTCCTCCTCGCCGCGGCGGGCGTGCTCCTCACTCCCCACGGCGCGACCGCCGCCGCCCCGGGGGACCTCCAGAGGATCGAGGAGTGGCTCGAGTCCCCGGAGCAGGACCTGCGAGCTGCGGCGCGGCGGGAGCTCGACGCGCGCATCGGCCTCGACCGCATCCGGGACCTCGATCGGCTCCTCTCCGGAGAGGTCGGGCCTCGGGCGCGCGCCGACCTGCTTCGTCACCTCCAGCGCCTCCTCCGCGCCCAGCTCATCGAGGTCGAGACGGCGATCACCGGGTTCGAGTCCGCTCGACAGCTCGCACGCCAGCTCCACGAGCGCATCGCTCGCGAGGGCCCCCCCGCCGGCGGAGCCGAGGGGGCCCGCGCGGAGCTCCTCGATGAGCTGGAGCGGCGACGGCGCGCTCGGTCCGAGGCGCGGCGGAGGGCCGAGGCGGGCCACCGCACCCTGCAGGAGATCGGCCTCTCCATCGCACCGGTCCTCTTCCACCGACAGGCGGCCGGCGGCATCGACTCCGGGCTCCTCGTCCGCTTCCACGAGACCCTCTGGCGGGACCTCGAGGAGGAGGCGCGCCGCCTCTATCCCCGCGCCCCGGTGGAGTCCTCCCTCGCCCCCCACGCCGGGCGGGCGCTCGTCCCCCTGATCGGTGCCCTCCGGGCCGCCGACCCGGTAGGCTGGGACCGGAGGCTCGACCGCGTCCTCGAAGAGGCGATCTCCCATGTGGAGTCCCTCGAGCCGGACCGGGTCGACCTCGGGCGCGCCCTCCTGCTCGAGGGAGGGGAGCGGGCCGCGACCGCGCTCGGAGAGTGGTCCACCCGACCCTCTCCCCTCCCCCCCTCCCTCCAGCGCGGCGTCGTCAGCTGGAACGCGCTGCGCGTCCCCCCGGGCTTCGAGCGGCGCACCGCGCTCCCCCTCGCCCGCTACCCGGAGCTCGATCGAACCGAGCGGCGCCGGGTGATCCAGCGTCTCGAGTTCGTGGAGCGGAGCGACGCGCCGGCGGTGCTCGCCGGGATTCTCCGCGAGGAGGAGGACGTCGCCCTGAAGGTGGAGGCCGCCGCCGTCCTCGCGAGGCTGGAGGACCCCCGCGGGGCGGAGTTCCTCCGGCGCCTCGGCCTCGAGCGAGCCGTGGAGCTCGAGGGGATCTCCCGTCGAGTCCTCCTGATCGAGGCGCTCGGTCTTCGCGAGTCCGGAGACGAGGAGGCCGCTCTCGACGCCCTCCTCGCCATCCTTCGCCGGTTTCCGGGGGACGCCCGACTGCACTACGAGATCGCCTTCTCCGCCCTGAGGCTCCGCCGCCTCGACCTCTCCATCGAGCACTTCCAGCTCGCGATCGAGCTCGATCCGCGCGACCCCCTCGCCCACTACAACCTCGCCTGCGCCCTCAGTCTGCACGGCCGGATCGAGGCGGCGATCGTCGAGCTCGAGCTCGCGATCATCGGCGGGTTCCGGGATCGCCAGCACATCGCGGCGGACAGCGACCTGGAGGCGCTCCGCGAGCACCCCCGCTTCGAGGAGCTCCTCGCCGAGCTCGCCGACGAGCCTCGCTGAGCCCGCGAGGCCCCCCCTCGTTCGACGGATCCCGTGGAGCAGGCTATCCTTCCACGGAGAGGGTCCCCCTGGCCGGACGGGCACGGGTCGATCGATGGGTGAAGCGAAGATCTCGACGGCGGTCCCCCACGCGAGGATCGCCCAACTCCTGCGGGCGGCCCGGGCCGACCGTGACGCTCTTCTGGAGCTGAGCGACCTGACCGGGGGTCCCCCGCTCCTGCGCCTGCGGGTTCAGGGCGGACGGGTCGTCGACCTCGAGGCGCGCGCCCCCGAAGACCGGGAGTCGGGGTCCCTCCTCAGTCGGATCCTCGGAGAATGCCCGGCCCTGCGGGAGAGGGACCTCCGTCGCCTTCGCCGCGAGGCGCAGTCCCTGGAGCGCGACTTGGGGTCCTGCATTCTGGAGTCCGGACTCCTCCCCCCCGAGACGATCTCGGAGACGATCCTCGAGGGGATCGACCGGGCGATCGCCGTCGCCTTCGATCCCGCCCCCCTCTCCCTCGAAGAGCTCCCCGAGGGCCCCCTCCACCAAGGCCTGCTCGGCTGCATCGAGCTCGACCTCACCATGGAGACCGCGCTGCTCCGGGGAGCGCGCGGCGCCGGGCGATGGGACATCGCCCGGGAGCTCCCCTGTCTGCACGAGGTCTGCGGCGCGACCACCACCGCCCTCGAGGTCTTCCGCGAGCCGGAGCGGTTCGGAGGGGACGCGACCATCCTCGAGGGCTTCGACGGCCGCCTCGACCTCGCGGAGGTGATCGAGGCGAGCGGGCTCGAGCCCTGGGCGACCTTCGATCGGACCCAAGACCTGCTCTCCCGTGGCTACCTTCAGGGGACGAACCCGGTCCAGCTCTTCCAACTCGGGTGCGAGGAGCAACGCTCCGGCTCCTGGGAGAAGGCCCTCCGTCTCTTCCAGCACGCGGAGCACTGCGGACTGGATGATTTCGATCTCGGTCAGCATCTCGCGGAGGTGCTCGCGGAGCTCGGGCGGACGGAGGAGGCGCTCCGGCACTACCACTCCTTCGCCGAGAAGTGCATCGCGCAGTTCCGGATCGAGGACACCATCGCGGTGCACGCGCGGATCCTCGAGCTCGAGCCCGGAGACCTCGTGGTTCAGGAGCGCTACATCAGTCTCCTCGCCCGCTACGGCCGGGGAGACGAGGCGATCTCCAGCGGACTGGACCTCGCGCGAGCGCTGCAGGAGAGCGGAGAGGAGACGCGCGCCCGCGCCCTCCTCGAGCAGCTCGCCGAGCACGCCGATGGCAACGAGGAGGTCCTCCGCCTCTATCGGGAGCTCTGCCTCGGCACCGCGGATCCGGAGGGCGCGCATCTCGCCAGCCGCAAGCTGGGACAGCTCTACCTGGAGCGGGAGGACCTCGAGGCCGCGCTGCAGATCCACCGGGACCTCTTCGCCGAGAGTCCGGATGACCCGGTGATCCGCTCTCAACTCGTCGAGCTCCACTTCCGTCTCGGGCGTCGGGACTCCGCGACCGAGCATCTGATCGCTCTCCACGAGATGACCGGCTGGGGCGCGCGTCAGCCGAGCGAGAGCGCGCTGGAGTTCCACCGCCGGCTCCTCGACCTCGGGGTCGAGGATCCGTCGATCACCGCGTGGCTCTCGGAGGCCGCGCGCGCGCAGGAGAGCCAGGAGGACTCGGCGCACTACCTGCAGCGACACCGGGACCTCCTGCGCGAGGCGGGGGATGAGGACGGCGCGAGGCTCGCGGCCGCCGAGCTCGTCCGGCTCCGCCCCGCGGACACCGAGGCGGCCCGGACCCTCAGTGACCTGGAGTGGAGCTGCGGGCACCCGGAGCGCGCCGGCGTCGTGCTGGAGGAGCTGGTCCGGCGATGGGCTCAGCAGGAGGAGGGACCGCCCGCCGCGGAGCGCCGCCCTCTCCTTGAGCTCGCCCTGGAGCGGAGCCCGGCCTCATCGCTCGTCCGGCGCGCGCTCATCGCGCTCACGGACCCGACCGAGGAGCGGCAGCTGAGGAACCGGCTCCACCTCGAGGTGGCGCTCATCGCGCTCGCCACGGGCGACGACGAGGCGGCCCGCGAGTGCGTGACCTCCATGGTGCCGCCTCCCCCGCTCGCCGGGGTGCTCGACCTCTGCGCCGGCATCCGCGCGGAGGGAGGCGGCGCGCCGACCGAGGACGCGCTCGAGCACTTCCGTCGCGGGGGGCGTCACGCCGGTGAGTGCGGGGACCAGGGGCTCCTGCGCGACCTCGCGGCCCGGCTCGAGTCCCTCTCCCCCGACGATGAGAGCCTCGAGGAGCTGCGCCGCGCGCGCGAGCGCGCCCCGGCGCCGACCGCGCCTCCCGCCCTCGGCCGGTCTCCTCAGGTGGTGAAGAGCTCGATCAGCGGGATCACCCAGAAGCTGCGGGGCCTGAAGGACGGGGACGGGAGCGCCGCGCCCACCCCGTCGGGCGGAGTCGGCGCAGCGCTGGCCCGCCTGAAGAGTCTTCAGGGCGCCGGCCCGGAGGTCCCCGCCGCCGGCGAGCCTGCGGGGACCGAGGACACGACCGCGGTCACCCCGGGGACCCTCGGGGGGGAGACCCCGCCGGCGGATCGCGGCACCAGCGAGCCGCTGCCGCCCCCCCCGCCCCCGAAATCCACCGGAGAAGGGGTCAATGCGGCCCTCGCGAAACTCCGAGGAATAAAGAGCGGCCCCGAGGCTCCGGGCTCGGCTCCCGCGGCCTCCGGCGCGGCGCCGGTCGACCCCCCGGCCACGGAGTCGACCGGAGACGCGGTTGGCCCCGCTCCCCTCCCTCCGCCCCCCGAGCCCTCCGCGGCCGGGGGAGGGGTGAAATCCGCGCTGGCCCGCCTCCGCAGTCTGCAAGGCGGGGGAACGGCACCGTCGGCGGAGGCGAAGGGAGCCGATCAGGACGGTTGACGCCTTCTCGCGGCTTCTCTAGGATCCGCGCCCGGTGACACTTGCGAGGCCCGAGGGCTTCCGGGTCCGACCGATCGAACGAAAAAACGGCGGCATAGCCAAGTGGCTAAGGCACGGGTTTGCAAAACCCGCATCCCCGGTTCGAATCCGGGTGCCGCCTCCAAATCACGCGGGATGCCGCGCCCTCTCGGGTGCGGCATCTCTTTTTTCCAGACTCTTGTCTCGCTCCCACCCCGGAGGACTTTCCTCCTTCACCCTCACGATCCTCCGCGATCGCCCGTATAATGACGGGACGGGGGAGGACTCTCTCCCGGAACATGAGGCTCGATTCCACAGCCCACCGCCGACATCGCCCGCTCCGCGCACCTCCTCGAGGGGAGGGGGTGCCTTCGTCCCTTATCCGGGCGAAGGAGACGGGACGCCGGCAAGGGAAAGGAGTTTGGGAGTGTTTGGGTCCAACGACCGTACCCGGGGGAGGCAGCTCCTCGCGGGGCTTGCTCTCGTCATGCTCGTCCTCAGCGGGCCCGCGCTGCTCGCCCAGCCGGACTGGGTTCAGTTCGTCCAGGAGACGGGGACCCGCCTCGTCGGCCCGGCCGGGGTCACCACGAGCGACATCGCGGAGAAGGACTTCGCGTGGGGCGACGTCGACCAGGACGGGGACATCGACCTCGTCGTGGTGCGCAAGGAGGACTTCACCTCCGGCCTCACCGCAGGTCCGGCGACGCTCTACAACAACGTCCTGTTCCTGAACGAGAACGGCGTCCTCACCGATGTCACCGCGACCTTCGTCGCGACCTCGGATGTCGCCGGGGACAACGGCTTCCTCACCCCGACCAACGACCGCGATGTGATCCTCGCGGATGTCACGGGGGACGGCTGGCTCGACATCGTCACCTGCACCACCCTCTCCGACGGGTACCCGAAGCACATCTCCCACCCGCGGATCTACCGCAACCTCGGCATGGTCGGCGGCTCTTGGGCCGGCTACATCCACGAGGACTTCCGCATGCCCGCCCTCGCCGGGAACACCGGCCAGGGGGTCCCGCACGCGCCGCGTTTCTGCTCGGTGCGCGCCGGGGACATCGACAACGACGGGGATCAGGACCTCTACTTCGGGGACTACGACTCCGGCGGAAGCCAGACCCTCGACTTCAATGACCGTCTGCTGCTGAACGACGGCTCCGGCGTCTTCACCGACGGCACCACCTCGAACTTCACGGGGTCGATCATCGTCGGCGGCGGGGCGTACCCGTTCTACCAGTCCGCCTTCGGCATGGCGGTGGAGATCGAGGACATGAACGGCGACGGGCGCCTCGACATCGTCAAGGACAGCGCCCTCAACCCGCCGCAGTACGTCGGGATCGCCTACGGGAGCCCCTCGACTCCCGGGCTCTTCAACGCCCACAAGGAGGCGTTCCCGAGCATGGCGCCGTACCACATCACGGTCGGCGACCTGAACAACGACAACATGCTCGATGTCGTCGTGACCGATGACGCGGCGGACAGCTACCTGCTGAACCAGGGGAACGACGCGAACGGCCTGGTCAACTTCACCCGCTCGTTCTACAGCTTCGCGGTCGGGAGCGACGACGGCTTCGGAGGCAACTCCGTGATCGCCGACCTCGACAACGACGGCTTCAACGACGTCATCATCACCGACGTCGATGTGGACATCGGACCCTGCAACAGCGGGCGTCGGATGCACATCTACCACAACCTCGGCAACGTCCCGAACGTCACCCTCCGCCAGGAGAACGACGGGGGGGCCTGGCGCCCGGCCGGCACCCACGACGCCGCGGTCTTCGACCTCAACGGCGACGGCTGGCTCGACATGGTTCTCGGGGACTGCACCGGCATGGAGATCTGGATCAACCAGCCGCCCCTCGGGGTCGATATCTCCTTCCCGGGCGGCCTCCCCTCGATGGTCCCCTGCACCGACACGACGACCTTCAACGTCCAGGTCGTCGGCACCGGACAGGGAGTGCCGGCCGCGAACGGGCTCCAGTGCCTCGTCTCCTACGACGGCGGCGCCTTCGTGAACGCCCCGGTGACCTCGCTCGGCGGAGATCTCTACGAGGTCACCCTCGACGGCAACCAGGCGAACGACTCCGCCCAGCTCTACTTCACCGCGCAGGAGTCCCTCGGCCTGATCGAGACGATTCCGAGCGGCGGGGCCTCCGACCCGTTCTTCATCCCGGTCGGGGACATCCTGAGCGAGCAGCGTGAGAACTTCGAGGCCGGGGCTGCGGGCTGGACCGTCACGAACACGGCGGTCTCCGCCGGCGGCTGGGAGCTCGCCATCCCGAACGGCACGAACTTCGCCCCGAGCGAGGATGCGGGCGCCGGAACCGACGCCTTCTGCTGGGTCACCGGCAACGGGGTCCCCGGTGGAACCGACGGCGCCGCGGACCTCGACGGCGGACCGACCATCCTGACCTCGCCGGTCCTCGACCTCGCGGGTCAGGATCCGACGATCAACTTCGACCTCTGGTTCGTCAGCAACGACAACATCACGAGCGAACTCGACAACCTCGTGATTCAGGCCACCGGAAACGGGACGACCTGGATGACGGTCCAGACCGTGATCGGCAACGGCAGCTCTCCGGGCTGGCAGGAGGTGAGCTTCCGGCTCAGCGATGTCGTCGCCCCCACCGCCACCACGCAGATCCGGATCGTCGTCAGCGACAACCCGAACAACTCGGTCACCGAGGCGGGCTTCGACAACTTCGTGATCCGCTCGGTCAGCTGCGGCGCGACCGGCCCGAGCTTCCTCCGGGGAGACATCAACGGGGACGGGAGCCGTGACATCAGCGATCCGATCGCCCTGCTCCAGGGTCTCTTCGACCCCGGCACGGACATCCCGTGCGAGAGCGCGGCGGACGCGAACGACGACGGCAGCGTCAACATCGCGGACCCGGTCTCGATCCTCGACACGCTCTTCAGCGGAGGAGGGCCGATCCCCGCGCCGAGCAGCGCCTGCGGCACCGACCCGACGTCGGACGGCCTGACCTGCAACAACGGCGGCAGCTGCCCCTAGGGCACGTGCGCCGCGCAATCCGGAGGGGGGGCGGAGACGGATCGATCCGACTCCGACCCCCCTTCGTCTTCACCCTCCCCGTGGAGGGGCTCCGGCCGGAGAATCTTCCGCCGCAGGGTCCTCTCCCGCGGCAGGGCCCCGGCCGAAAGACGATCCCGAGCTCCACCCGGGTCCACCGGACCCGGGGAGACGCCCCCGGAAGGAGGCATCGCATGCACGACATCCCGGTGCGCTCTCTCGTCCCCCTGATTCTCCTGACGACCTTCCTCGCGTCCCCGTCCGCGCAGGCACAGGTCACGATCCAGCCGAAGATGGGGCAGCCGATCGACGGCCTGACCCCGGATGAGCTCCTCCGCTTTCAGGCCGGCAAGGCGGAGTTCGAGCACTTCTTCACCGAGGCCGAGGGGCTCGGCCCGATCATGAACGACGACAGCTGCTCCAGCTGTCACTCGCTCCCCGCCACCGGAGGAGCCGGGGTCCTCTTCGTCACCCGGTTCGGCCTCTCCGACAAGGGGTCCCCCTTCGACCCCCTGAACGCCCTCGGGGGCACGCTGCTGCAGGCGCTCTCCATCGATCCGGGCTGCTCGGAGACGGTCCCGACCATCGCGAACATCACCGCGCAGCGCGTGACCCCCTCGATCTTCGGCAGCGGTCTGGTCGAGGCGATCCCCGACGCGGACATTCTCGCGCTCGAGAGTCCGGGCGGAGGCATGGCCCACTTCGTCCCCCTCCTCGAGAACCCGAGCGGCCCCCTGCGTGTGGGCCGCTTCGGCTGGAAGGCGCAGATCGCGACGATCCTCACCTTCTCCGGAGACGCGGCCCAGGCGGAGATGGGGATCACGAACGAGCTGCTCCCCGCCGAGAACGCCCCGAACGGCAACACCGCCCTGCTGGCGACCTGCGACGGCGTCTCCGACCCCGAGGATCTCCCGGACGCCCAGGGCTTCACCTTCGTGGACCGCATCACCGACTTCCAGCGCTTCCTCGCGCCTCCCCCCCAGACCCCGCGCTCCGGCATGACCGGCGAGGCGGTCTTCAACTCCGTCGGCTGCGCGAGCTGCCACCACGACACCTTCACCAGCGGTCCCGCGCCGGAGGCCGCCCTCAGCAACCGGGAGCTCCACCCCTACTCCGACTTCCTCCTGCATGACATGGGGATCCTCGGGGACGGGATCGTCGACGGCGCCGCGAGCGAGGTGCAGATGCGCACCCCCTCCCTGTGGGGGGTCCGCATCCGTCGCCCGCTGCTCCACGACGGCCGGGTCTTCGCCCTCGACCTTGAGCAGGCGATCGACGAGTGCGTCTCCTGGCACGGGGGAGAGGCGGCGCCGGTCGCCGCGGCCTACGCGGCGCTCCCCTCGGCGGACAAGGCGGCCCTCATCGCCTTCATCGACTCCCTCGGCCGGCTCGAGTTCGACATGAACGGGGACGGCATCGTCAGCGACCTGGACATCGTCCCCTTCCTGGACTGCTTCACCGGGTCGGGCGCCGCCAGCGTCTCCCCGGATGATCCCTGCGCGGTGAGCGACATCGATCAGGACGGCGACGTCGACCTCGTCGACGCCGACTTCTTCGTTCAGGCGTTCGAGGGGTCCCTCGGAGACTGCGACGCGAGCGGCATCCCGGACATCCTCGAGATCCTCCAGGGCACGCTGCCGGACGCGAACGGCAACGGGGTCCCGGACGGCTGCGAGGCGGTCACCTTCCTGCGGAGCGACTGCAACGAGGACGGTGGTCAGGACCTGGGCGATGCGATCTTCGGCCTGAGCGTCCTCTTCTCCGGCGAGGCTCCGCCGAGCTGCCTCGACGCCTGCGATGTGAACGACGACGGCAGCTTCGACATCAGCGACCCGGTCTATCAGCTGGCGTACCTCTTCACGAGCGGCCCGGCCATCCCGGCGCCGTCCCTCGCGTGCGGCGCCGACCCCACCCCGAGCGGCCTCCCCTGTGCCGGACAGGCGAGCTGCCCGTAGCCGGGCTACGGTCTCGAGCGCCCGTGAAAAGACAGGAGCCCCGCGCCTCCCTCGGGAGGCGCGGGGCTCTTCTCATCGACTCGAGTTCGTCGCCGACGGAGCGGGCGGCCCCGGCTCGGAACGGCATGGACTCAGAACGGGAGGGGCTCAGAACACCATGTGCAGGAAGAGGAAGCCGCCCCCGAGGTCGAGGTCGTAGTTGTCCCCACCATCATCGAACTTCGCATCGATGGAGCGGAAGCCGAGCCCGATCTGGAAGCCGTCGTCGATGTCGACCCCGGCGCGGAGCTCGGTGGAGAGGTAGTCCCCTTCGATCGTCCCCAGGGAGATGTCCTCGAAGATCCCGCTCATCTTGCCATCCGCGAAGACGGTCACCGCCATCAGGGGAATCGAGAACCCCGCCTTCAGCCCCACGACCGGCACCCACTCATCGAAGCTCGAGCTCGCGGAGACCGGGCCGCCCCCGCCCTTGCCCCCACCGGAGCCATCCGAGGAGAGGTTGGCATCGAGGCGGAGCTGATCGAGTCCCGCGATGAACCCGAACTTCACGAGGCTGAGGTCGTAGACCCCGGTGTCGCTGTGAACCTGCAGGATCGTGGCATCCAGGTCGCTCGCGAGGACATCACCGCTGAGGAAGGACTCGCCGGAGAAGTCGAGGTCCTCCGTGAGCTCGGAGAGCCCGTTGTATCCGAGATCGATCAGGGTCGCCTCGAGGCGGGTGGGGCCCATGAGGGCCGCCGCCCGGTAGACCCAGACCTTCTCGGAATCGAGGGAGAGGGTCCCGTCCACATCGATTCGATCCCCGACGGTCCCCACCTCGTCGGCGGAGATCGCCCCGCCCGGGGTCGCATCCCAGTACTCGATCCCCAGCTCGGTGAGCTGGGCGTCGGTCAGCGTCCCGCAGCCCCCCAGCCCGAGGGAGCCGAGAAGCAGGAGACCGCCGAGCCCGAAGATCCGGCATCTGCTGCCCCGCACCCCCATCTGTTTCGTCCGCGCCATTTCCCCTCCTTGCTCTCTGATTCTCTCAGGGCCCTGAGGACCCTCTCTGGCCGGAGCATAGCGAGAAGCGGTCACGGGGCACAGAGGGCGTCAGGGCCACCCCCAGCGGCCCCTCGGGATTCTGAATCCGAAGATGGGCCAAGAGCGAAACTAGGGGTTAATCCGGCGGCGTGGGCTGACCAGTTCCCTCGCACCGGGGAAGGAGAGCCAGAGTTCCCGCGTTGGGCTGGGACGGCTGCTGCTCGGCATCCAAGAGCTCCGAGGTCGGTCCTGAGAGAGTGAGGGCGTTGTGATTCTGCTCCGGCTCCTCTGGTGGTGCAGTCTGCTCCTCTCCGTCCTCACCCTGGCCCCCATGGGCTGGGTCTGGCTCTACCCCGAGTCCGATCTATTGGGGAACGGGGTCGTCTTCGTCCTGCTGATCCCGGCGGGCCTCGCTTCCCTGTCCGCCTTCGTCGTTCTTTCCATCGTGATGATCTTCCTCAAGCTCTCCCCCCCCCAAGGATGAAGAGAATCCCGATCAGGACCCGTCCGAACTCGACCGGTAGAAACCCGCGGGAAACCGCTGCCCTCCGCAGAAATGCCCCGAACCCGAAAGAGTGAACATGCGCACCCTTCTGCCGCTGCTTCTGGTGTCCTCCACCCTCGTGCTTCCGGCCTCCGCGGAGCCCTTCCCGCCGCTGGGCTCGTCTTCCGAGGCCGAGGCGGACATCGTGGAGACCGCGATCTCCGCTGGGAACTTCCGAACCCTCGTGGCCGCGCTGGAGGCGGCGAATCTCGTCGATGCCCTCCGGGCGGACGGGCCCTTCACCGTGTTCGCTCCGACCGACGATGCGTTCGCCCGCCTCCCCCAGGGAGCGGTGGAACAGCTCCTGCGTCCGGAGAATCGGGACGCGCTGATCGAGGTCCTCACCGGGCATGTCGTCTCCGGCGCCGCCACGGCGAGCACCGCCCTCGGCTCGGGACCGATCGAGACCCTGCGCGGCAGCACGGTTGAAGTGCGCCTCGAGGGAGGGGCCCTGCGCGTGGATGAGGCCACGGTCGTGAGCAACGACCTCAGGACCTCGAACGGCATCATCCATGTCATCGACACGGTCCTTCTCCCGGTCTACATGCGTGCTCCCCAGAGACTCGACATCGTCGAGACCGCCGAGCGGGCCGGTGCCTTCGGTACCCTCCTCGCCGCGGTCGGCGCGGCGGGCCTCACCGATGTCCTCCGCTCCGACGGCCCGTTCACCGTCCTGGCCCCCACCGACGAGGCGTTCGCCCGCCTCCCGGAAGGAACGGTGGAGGAGCTGCTCCTCCCCGGGAACCGGGACGCTCTCACGCGCATCCTCAAGCACCACGTCATCGCGGGAGAGGGCCTCGCCGCTGCGGTCCTCTCCGCCGGCGCGGTGACCACCCTCATCGATGAGCGCCTCCCCGTCGGGCTCGCCGGCGGGCGCCTCACGATCGGGGACGCCTCGGTGGTGAAGAACGATGTCCTCGCCTCGAACGGAGTGATCCACGTGATCGATGCCGTCCTGCTGCCGCCGGCCGCCGCGCCGTCCGACCCGCTGAGCGCGGTTTCGGAGCTGCTCGAGCTCGCCGTCCAGCGAGGAGCGCCGATCTTCAACCGCGGCGAGCCCGATGCCTGCGCCGCGATCTACGAGGTCGCCCTCCGCTCGATCGTCGACCGCCCCGGGGACCTGCCCGCGTCGGTGACCGACCCCCTCCGTCGCGCGCTCGCCGAGATCGAGCTCGAGGGAGACGGCACCTCCTCGGCGTGGGCGCTCCGCCGTGGCATCGACGACGCCGTTCGGGCGATCCTGCAGGAGCAGAGCCACCGCCGCATGAGCCAGGCGCAGCTGAGCCCCGGGACCGCCCTCTTCAGCTTCGATCGCCCGCGTGACGCGGAGGAGTGGTTCTCCCTCAACGACGATGTCATGGGGGGCATCTCGACCTCCGGGATGGTCGCCACCGGCCGCGGCACCGCCGTCTTCCAGGGCGCGCTCAGCCTTGAGAACAACGGCGGCTTCGCCACCGTTCGCTCGCGCGCCAAGGACCTCGGACTCGCGGGCAAGGAAGGACTGCGCGCCCGGGTCCGGGGGGACGGGCGCGTCTACCGCATGAGCGTCCTCACCAGTGACGGCCGCATGGAGAGCCGCATCTGGCAGACCGAATTCCGGACTCGCGCCGGGGAGTGGCAGGAGATCTCCGTGCCCTTCTCGGACATGGTCCTCAGCGTCTTCGGGCGCAAGCTCCCCCAAGCCGGCGCGCCGTCCCCCGCCAGCATCCGCTCGATCTCCTTCGGCATCGCCGACAAGAATGAGACCCCCTTCTCCCTCGAGGTCGACTGGGTCGAGGCGATCGGGGTCGACCCCCGGGACACCGCCAGCGCGCCCTCGTCCCTCTAGGGGAGTCCGAGGCCGGGCAAGGAAGGGGAGAGGGTGCGGGCGCGCCCTCTCCCCTTCCCTCATCCCGGCCTCCGCCCGCCGTTGACGCCGCCCCCCCCGTGGCTAGGATCGAGGGATCGGCCCCCACGCTGGAGCTTCCATGACCCGCGACCTCCTACTGCTGCTGCTCCTCCTCCTCTTCCTCCCCGCGGTGGCGCGTGGGAGCGGCGGCGAGGACTGCGCGAGCGCGACGCCGATCCTCTCCCTCCCCTACCTCGACTCCGGAAACACCTGCGCGGCCAGCGACGACTATCTCGAGTCCTGCCCCTTCCCCCCCACGGGAGGGCGCGATGTCGTCTACCGCTATACGCCGGCCGTTGACGAGACGATCGTCATCGACCTCTGCGACTCCGACTTCGACACCAAGGTCCATGTCTACGCCGGAGCCTGCCCGGGGGACCCGGGGGCCGGCCCCTCCCTCGGCTGCAACGATGACGCCTGCGGCTTCAACAACTGGCGCTCCCACCTGGTGCTCCCCCTCTCCGCCGGAGTGGAGGTCTTCATCGTGGTGGATGGCTACGGCGCGGCGGACTGCGGGGACTACCTGATCGACATTTCTGTCCTCGTCCCGACCCCCTCCGACACCTGCCCGGGAGCGGAGACCCTCTCCCTTCCCTACCTCGGGACGATCACCACCTCGGGCGCGACCGACGACTACAACGAGGCGTGCCCGTTCACCGTCACCGGCGCACCGGATGTCGTCCGGCGCGTGGTCCCCGCCGAGGACGGGCTCCTCGTCATCGAGCTCTGCGACGCGGACTTCGACACCAAGGTCTATGTCCACGAGGGGACCTGCCCCCCCGCCGGCGCGCTCATCGGCGGAGACGGCTCGGGAGTGGCCCTCGCCTGCAACGACGACGCCTGCGGGGTCTTCGGGTGGCGCTCCCAACTCCTCGGCGTGCCGGTCAGCGCGGGGGTCGAGTACTTCCTCGTCTTCGATGGGTACGGGACGGGAGACAGCGGCGACGCCCTCGTCTCCGTCTCCCAGCTCCCCCCGCCCGGCCCGGGAGAGTCGTGCGAGACCGCCCTCCCGATCCTCGGGCTCCCCTTCTCGACCAGCGGGGCGACGGGGGGACCCTCGCGCTTCGAGCACGCGTGCCAGTTCGTCTTCACCGGTGCCCCGGAGCACTACTACACCTTCACCGCCCCCACGGACCTCTGGCTCGAGATCGACACCTGCGGCAGCTCCTTCGACACCGAGCTCACGGTCCTCGGGGGCCCCTGCTCTCCGGCGGTCATCCCGGATCCCCTCGTGGTCCGCGGCTGCAACGATGATGGATGCGGCGAGGCGGGGACCCGGGCCCGCATCTCCGCCCTCGCGATGACCGCCGGCGAGACGATCACCATCGTCCTCGATGGGCACGTCGCAGGGGAGGAGGGGGAGTACCAGCTCGTCGTCCGGGAGACCTGCGCCCCTGACCATCCCTCCGAGAGCGCGGCGCTCATCCCGGTCGGCGCCCGCCCGGTCGGACTGGCCCTGCACGAGGGGACGGGCCGGCTCTTCGTCGCGAACCTGAACGCGAGCACGCTCTCCGTGATCGACACCGCCACCGACACCGTCGAGGCGACCCTGCCCACCGGGGCGGGCCCCTACCGTCTCGCGATCACTCCGGATCAAGCGCGCCTCTACGTGGTCTGCTTCTCCGGGGACACGATCGACTGCTTCGATCCCTGGACCCTCTCGCCGATCGCGAGCTTCCCCTCGCTCGGCCCCCAGCCCCTCGGGCTCTCCTTCTCCCCTGACTCGAGCGCGCTCTTCGTCTCCACCGAAGGGGATGGGCGTCTGACGAAGTGGTCGATCCCGGGGCACCAGCCGCTCGGCTCGGTGAGCGGGCTCGGGGCGCCCCGGGAGGTGATCACCGGGCCCCTCGGGGATGCGGTCTTCGTCACCGATACGGCGGGGACGCGCGTCTGGCGCGTCGCCGCGGACACCCTCGCCGCCGACTCCATCACCCTCGATGAGTTTCCTCAGGCGCTCGCCCTCACTCCGGAGGGAACCCATCTCCTCGTCGGCAACTTCGGCTTCGACCGCAGCCTGGACCACGCCTCGGTCATCGACCTCCACGCGTGGCAGGTCGTCGCCCGCCTCCGCATCGGCACCGGCCCCGAGGAGATGGTCACCATCCCGGGGACCCCCTACCTCGCCGTGTCGAACTGGGGTTTCTCCCACCACCCGAATCAGCCCGGGCCCTCCGAGTGCGGCGCCGCCCTCGGGAACGTGACGATCGTCCGCCTCCCCGACTTCACCGCGGTCGGGGACCCGATCCAGCCTCCGATGCTCGACACGATCGAGGCGGTCCTCCCCGCCCGGGGGGACTACACCTTCGGGATCGCGGTGACCCCCGACGGCCGGAAGCTCTACGCCGCCAACTCGGGATACGCGTGCGCCGCCGTGGCGAACACGATCGCCGTGCTCGACTACCCGGATGGGTGGATCTCCGGTCGCTTCGTGCGTGGGGATGCGAACGCGGATGGCGCCGTCGACCTCGCGGACCCGATCGCCATCCTCGGGCTCCTCTTCGCCGGTGGCGACCTCGCCTGCGCGGCGGCCGGAGACACGAACGATGACGAGCAGCTCGACATCGCGGACCCCATCGCGCTCCTCGGGCTCCTCTTCGCCGGCTCCACCCCGCCCTTGCCCCCGGAGTGCGCGGCGGATCCCACCGCCGGCCCCCTCTGTTGCGCGGTCGGCTGCTCCCCCTAGGATCCCCCACCCTCCGGGGTGTACGCGGCTCCACCGATCGGCGAGACTCCCGGACGAGGGAGGCAGCTCCCCCGCCGAGGAGCTGCCCGCCGGAGACCCGCCCCGAGAGGACCCGCACCGATGCGCACGCGCCCCCGGATCGCAGCTCGCAGCGGCGCGGCGCTCTCCCTTCTCCTGGCCCTCTCCGCCGGCTGTCACACCCCATCCTCGACGACGCGCGCACCCTCGGCCCCGCCGAACATCCTCCTCATCCTGGCGGACGACCTCGGGTACGCGGACCTCGGCTTCACAGGCTGCACCGACATCCCCACCCCCCACCTCGACGCGCTCGCCCGCGAGGGGGTCTTCTGCACCGATGCCCATGTCACCGCCTCGGTCTGCGCCCCCTCCCGCGCCGGGCTCATCACCGGACGCTACCCGCAGCGGCAGGGGTTCGAGTGCAACCTCGCGAACGGCGAGGGGCTCCTCGCCGGGACCGAGACCTTCCCGGCGCTCCTGCGGCGGCAGGGCTACACGACCGCCCTCATCGGGAAGTGGCATCTCGGCGCCCTGCCCCACAATCACCCTCGCGCCCTCGGGTTCGATCACTTCTCCGGACTCATCGGAGGCTCCCGCTCCTACTTCCCCGAGGAGAAGCCGCCGGGACCGGCGCGACGCCTTGAGCGGGACGGAGTCCCGGTTCCGGAGAGCGACTTCACCTACCTCACCGACTGGCTCACCGACGAGGGGATCCGCCGCATCGAGTCGCGCGATCGCGACCGTCCCCTCTTCCTCCTCCTCTCCTACACCGCGCCCCACACCCCGATGCACGCACGCCCCGACCTCCTCGAGCGCTTCTCCACGATCGAGAGCCCGCGGCGTCGGAAGTACGCGGCCCTCGTCGCCGCGCTCGACGAGGGGGTCGGAAGGCTCCGGGCCACCCTGACCGCGGAGGGGATCGCGGAGGAGACTCTCATCGTCTTCCTCTCCGACAACGGCGGCGCGACGAACAACGCCTCCGACAACGGCGGGTGGCGCGGCATGAAGGGGAGCAAGTGGGAAGGTGGGCACCGGGTCCCGTGGATCGCCCACTGGCCCGCTCGGTTCCCGGCCGGCCGCCAGAACGCGCTCATCTCCAGCCTCGACCTCGCCCCGACCTTCCTCGCCGCCGCCGGCGCCCCTCCCCTCGCGGAGGCGGACGGCCTCGACCTCCTCCCCCTCCTGGAGGGGCGCGGCGCGACGCCGCCCCGCGAGGAGCTCTACTGGCGCAGGGCGGTCGCCGCATCGGTGCGCCAGGGAAGCTGGAAGCTGATCCGGGTCGAGGAGCCGGATGGTCGGGTCCGCCCGCCGATCCTCGTCGATCTCTCCCGGGACCCCGGAGAGGTCGAGAACCGCGCCGAGGCGGAGCCGGAGCGGGTGCGCGCCCTCGAGGCGCGGCTCGCGGCGTGGGAGGCGGGGCTCATCCCGCCGCGCTGGCTCACGGCGGAGGTGTGGCGAGAGAACCAGCGGAAGAAGCACGAGATCGACCGCACCGGTCGTGAGGCGGAGCGGAAGGTCCCATGAGAGAGCGCTCGCACCGCATCGCACCATCCCGAGGGATCCTCCCCCCCCTCCGCCTGACCGCAGGGGGAGCGCTCCCGATCGTCCTCCTGCTCTTGCTCCTGACATCCACGGTGCCGGCGGCTCCCTCTCCCGGAGCGGACGGCGCGGCCCCCGGGGGGGAAGTCGATGCCGGGGTCCTCGATGCGATCGATGGGATCGTCGAGGCCGGGATCGCGAGCCGGCGGATGCCGGGGGCGGTCGTGGTCATCGGGCATCGCGACCGCGTCCTCTTCCGCCGCGCCTACGGGAGTCGCACCCTCCACCCCGAGCCGCGCCCCATGGAGGTCGACACCGTCTTCGACCTCGCCTCCCTGACGAAGCCGATCGCGACCGCGACCAGCATCCACAAGCTGGCGGAGCAGGGGCGGCTCGACCTCGACGCCCCCGTCCAGCGCTACCTCCCCGCGTTCGCCGCGAGCGGCAAGGAGGGGATCACGGTCCGCCATCTCCTCACTCACACCGGCGGACTCCCCCCCGCCAACTCCCTCGCGGACTACGCCGATGGCGTCGAGGAGGCGCGGGCGCGGCTCCTCGCCATCGCCCCGCGGGAGGAGCCGGGCGCCTCCTTCACCTACACAGATGTCGGGTTCATCGTCCTCGGGCTCCTGGTGGAGGAGCTCAGCGGCGTCGATGTCGGCACCTTCGCCCGGCGGGAGCTGTTCTCCCCCCTCGGCATGGAGGAGACCGGCTTCCGCCCCGCCTCCCCCCTCGCCGAGCGGGCCGCGGTCACGGAGCAGCGGGAGGGGCGATGGATGCGGGGAGAGGTCCACGACCCCCGGGCTCACGCCCTCGGCGGAGTGGCCGGTCACGCGGGGCTCTTCTCCACCGCGGACGATCTCGCCCGCTACGCCCGCATGCTCCTGCGCGGCGGAGAGCTCGACGGCGTGCGGGTCCTCGCCCCGGAGACGGTCGAGCGCATGACCCGCCCGGTCCCGGTCCCGGGGGGCCTTCGCTCCCTCGGCTGGGATGTCCGCACCCGCTTCTCATCCCACCGCGGTGACCTGAACTCCCCCCGCGCCTTCGGACACGGCGGCTTCACCGGAACCTCGATCTGGATCGACCCCGAGCTCGACCTCTTCGTCATCGTCCTCAGCAACCGGGTCCATCCCGATGGGAGCGGCAAGGTGAACCCCATCATCGGCCGGATCGGCACCCTCGCCGGGGCCGCCCTCTCCCATCGCGCGGTCCTCGGGGATCCGCCTCCCCCCTCCCCGGTGCGCACCGGCATCGATGTCCTCCACGGGAACGACTACGCCCTCCTCCGCGGGAAGAGGATCGGCCTCATCACGAACCACACCGGCCTCGACCGCACCGGCACGAGCACGGTCCGCCGCCTCCTTGAGGCGGAGGGGGTCGACCTCGTCACCATCTTCAGCCCGGAGCACGGCTTCACCGGCACCCTCGACATCGCGCGGATCGACGACACGACCGATCCCACCTCGGGGCTCCAGGTGATCAGCCTCTACGGGGAGACGCGCCAGCCGACCGCGGAGCACCTGGCGGGGCTCGATGCGATCGTCTTCGACATCCGGGAGATCGGCGCCCGCTTCTACACCTATGTCTCCACCATGGGGCTCGCGATGGAGGCGGCGAGTCGGGCGGGGAAGGCGTTCATCGTCCTCGACCGGCCGAATCCCATCGGCGGCACCCATGTCGAGGGGCCAGTCCTCGATGCGGGGCTCGAGTCCTTCGTCGGCTTCCATCCGGTCTGCGTCCGCCACGGGATGACGATCGGGGAGCTCGCGCGGATGATCGCCACGGAGCGCGGGTGGGACCTCGACCTGACCGTCATCCCCTGCGAGGGCTGGCAGCGCCACCACTGGTTCGACGCGACCGGCCTCCGCTGGCTCCACCCCTCCCCGAACATCCGCAACCTCACCCAGGCGACCCTCTATCCCGGGGTCGGGCTCCTCGAGACGACGAACCTCTCCGTCGGCCGCGGCACCGATGCCCCCTTCGAGCTCCTCGGCGCCCCCTGGATCGACGCGGCCGCCCTCGCCGCCGCCTTCAACGCGGCGGGGCTCGCCGGCGTGCGGGCGATCCCGGTCCACTTCACGCCGGAGTCGAGCAAGTTCGCCGGGGAGATCTGCCACGGCCTGAACCTCATCGTCACCGACCGCCTCCGCCTCGAGCCGGTGCGCATGGGGCTGACCCTCGCCACGTTCCTCCGCCGGCTCCACCCCGAGGCATGGGAGACCACCGCGCTGAACCGACTCCTCTGCGACACGGCGGTCCGCGACGCGATCGTGGCGGGGGAGACGATCGAGAAGATCCTCCCCCTCTTCGAGGCGGAGCGGGCCGAGTTCCTTGCCCGACGGGCTCGCTTCCTCCTCTACTGAGCGCAAGCCCCCACGCGAGGGCCGTGGATCTCCCCGCTGGGATTGTCAGATCCCCCGGCGTCGCCCAGAATCGGAGCGGGCAAGTGGCGGAACTGGCAGACGCGAGGGACTTAAAATCCCTTCCCGAAAGGGGTCCGGGTTCGATCCCCGGCTTGCCCAGATCAATTCACCCCATCACGAACTCGGGGGAGCCGAAGTGCCCGTGACCGAACTGCTGCTCCTCTCCCTGCTCACCGGCTCGCCGAACCTCTCCGCCGAGATCCCCTTCGTGGCCGCCGGTCTCCCCGTCGAGGTCGGGACTCTCGGCGAGCCCTGGGAGGAGGCGGAGGGGTTCCTCCGGGGCGGAGGGATCGGTCGCTTCCTGCGGGCGGGGCGGGATCTCGGCCGCGGGGATCTGCGCGTGCGCGCGCGCCTGACCCTGGAGCGGATCGAGGGGACCGCCGCCTCGGTCTGCATCGGGGGCGCGAGCCACTTCGGGCTCGACGGCCGAGGGAGAGACCTCTTCGTCGAGGGCCCGCTCTTCGGCGGCCCCACCCGCTCCCTCGGACCCGCCTCCCGGCACATCGAGGCGGGGCACCCCTTCACCCTCGAGCTCGTGCGGCGGGGGACCTCCCTCGTCATCCGGATCGACGGGACGGAGGTCCACCGCGAGGAGCTCGCGCCCGACCTCCCCCTCGGCTCCCTCCAGCTCCGTCCGTGGCGAGGAGTGCTGCGCGTCCATGAGTTGCACGCACGGGGGGACCTGCTCCCCCTCCCTCCCCCGCTCGCCGAAGATGCCCTCTGGATCTCCGGGGAGGGGGGCTACCACACCTATCGAATCCCGGCCCTCGTCACCACGAACCGCGGCACCCTCCTCGCCTTCTGCGAGGGACGGCGCCACGGCTCCGGGGACTCGGGGGACATCGACCTGCTCCTCCGGCGCTCCGACGACGGGGGGCGGACCTGGTCTCCCTCGCGGGTGATCCTCGATGACGGCCCGAACACCTGTGGGAACCCCAGCCCTGTCGTCGACCGGGAGAGCGGCGCGGTCATCCTCCTCACGACCGGGAACGACGGCGCCGACCGGGAAGCGGACATCATCGCCGGACGGAGCCGGGACACGCGGAGAGTCCATCTGCTGCGGAGCGAGGATGATGGTCTCACCTGGAGTGGCCCCGAGGAGATCACCGCCGACACGAAGCGCCCCGAGTGGACCTGGTACGCGACCGGACCGGGGAGCGGGATCCAGCTGCGTCGGGGGCCACACCGCGGGAGACTCGTCGTCCCCTGCGACCACATCGAGTCCGGGACTCGACGCTACTTCTCCCACGCGCTCCTCTCCGACGACGGGGGCCGGAGCTGGCGGATCGGGGGGCGGACCCCGCGAGATCAGGTGAACGAGTGCGCGGTGGCCGAGCTCGCGGACGGCACGCTCCTCCTCAACATGCGGAACTACGACCGCAGCCGACGACTCCGCCAGAGCGCGCGGAGCCGGGACGGCGGCGAGAGCTGGACCGGGCAGCGGTTCGAGCCTGGGCTCCCCGAGCCGATCTGCCAGGCGAGCCTCATCGCGGTCCCGACCGTCTCGGGGGTGCACCTGCACTTCTCGAACCCGGCGAGCGACCGCGCCCGCGAGCGAATGACCCTGCGGCGGAGCCTCGACGGCGGCCACACCTGGAGCGCGGAAGAGGTCCTCCACTCTGGCCCGAGCGCGTACTCGTCCCTCACCCATCACCCGGAGCGCGGGGTTCTGTGCCTCTTCGAGGCGGGGGAGGCCCACCCCTACGAGGCGATCGTCCTTCGCGCTCCGCGGCCCCTCCCCCGGCCGACCGCTCCGGAGACGAGGAGCGCACCCCCTCCCGACAAGGAGAGCCCATGACGCACCCTCATCCCTTCCGCGCGACCTGGTGGATCGAGCCCGGACGACTCCTCGGTGGCTGCTACCCGGGCGATCTCGATCCGGAGGAGGCGCTCGTCCGTCTCCGCGCCCTGCACGACCTCGGGATCCGCACGATCATCGCGCTGCAGCCCGAGGATGAGCTCGGGCAAGGAGGCCTCCCCTTCGCGCCCTACGCCGAGGCGTGGCGGCGGATCGGCGGCGATGGGGTGGCGGCGCTCCGCTTCCCGATCCCCGACATGGGGGTCCCTGCTCCGGCGACGATGCGCGCCGTTCTCGATGCCATCCGCGACGCCCTCCAGACCCGCGAGGCCCCGGTGTATCTCCACTGCTGGGGGGGGCACGGCCGCACCGGAACGGTGGCGGGGTGTCACCTCGTGGAGTCCGGGCTCGAGCCGGATGAGGCGCTGCGGCGCATCGCGGCGGCGCGTCGCCACGATCCGAAGCTCTCGCAGGTGGAGAGCCCGCAGACCCCTCCACAGCGCGCTTTCCTCCGCGCCTGGAAGAGCAGCGGAGCGGGAGGAATCGGCGGAAAGTGAACCCCGTAGTCCCGGTTCCTCTGCGTCGGGGATAAACTGAGAGGATTCCCGACCCGCGGCAGACCCGCCTGCCGGGGCGCGAGCCACGGAGGATCCATGACCGAACGATCCACCCTCCTCTCCCGCATCCAGGCGGAAGAGTGGTACCAGAGCATCCCGCTCGGCGACGACCTGCACACCGAGGGAGAGACCGGGACCTCCGAGAGCGACAAGCTCGCCATGCTCGACCTCCCCGACTCCCTGACCGGCGTCTCGGTGCTCGACATCGGCTGCAACGAGGGGTTCTACTCCTTCGAGTTCGAGAAGCGCGGTGCCTCGCCGATCCTCGCCATCGACCAGCACCCTGCCGCGGTGAGGAAGTTCGGCCTCGTGCGCGAGTGGCTCGGGTCCTCGGTGCGGTTCCGCGACTGCGACTTCTTCGACCTGCGGGCGAGCGAGGTCGGCACCTTCGATGTCGTGCTCTTCCTGGCCGTCTTCCATCATGTGCGCTACCCGCTTCTGGCCCTCGATCGCCTCCACGAGCTGACGGCGGACACTCTCTTCTTCGAGTATGTCGAGGCGATCCCCCGCGAGCGCGACGACCAGGCGGTCCTCGTTCGGAGAAACGCCAAGAAGCCCGGGCGGTTCCAGATGCTGCCGACGCGTCGGTACCTCGAGGATGTCCTGACCCGCGCCGGGTTCGGCTCCATCGAGCGCATCGGCGTGCACCGTTGGAAGAAGCTGCGCGAGAAGCATGGCTGTCCCGGATACGACCAGCAGCGGGTCCTCCTGAAGGTGAAGAAGTGAGCCTCGATCGGCCGAGGAACCTCGGCGGGGGAGGACAGGAGCTGCATCTCCCTGCGAGCGTCGGTCCGGAGCTGCGGTCCCTCCTCGAGCCCGGAGAGATCCTCTCCACGCTCCGGGAGATCGGGGAAGGACGCGTGGAGGTCACCGGTGCGCGGGTCCGACACATCCGGATCCATCCCGACAAGGACACCCTCGTGTTCGTCATCGCCTCCCACCGCTGCCCGCACACCGGGGTCTCGGGGGAGTCGGCGGTCACCATCCGCTGCGAGTCCGCCGAGACCTACGAGCGGGAGCGCCGAAGGGCGCGCATCGCGAGCGCCGAGCCGGGTCACATTCTCCAGACGCCCCACTTCGACGACGCGCTCCGCGCGATCTGGGTCGAGTTCCCGAACGACTCGCGACTGCCCCACCTCGCCCTCTCCAGCGAGCCGCTCCAGCTCGCGAGGATCCTCGAGCCTTCCCTCCGGTCCGCGGTCCCCGAGGGCCTCCGGGTGGACGAGGAGAGCTTCCAGGTCACCCGGCTGCGCTACAAGCCGGAGCGACGACTCGTCTGTGGTTGCAAGACGTCATGGAGGGACGAGGAGGGACGCGTCGCTCATGAGCTCTCCGTCGTGCTCCGCTTCGAGAGGACCGGTCTGGCCGAGACGGTCACGGAGGTCACCCGTCGCCTCCACGAGGCCCTCTCCCCGCTCCCCGGGGTCAGCACTCCCCGCGTGCTCTGCTCGGTCCCCTCCTGCGAGGTGGTCGGAGTGGAGAAGGTCGAGGGGCGCACCCTCTCGGAGTGGCTGGAGAGCGAGCGCGGCCCGGTCGCAGCGCGTCGCGCGGGACGGCTGCTCGCGCAGCTGCATGGTTGCGGGGCCTTCCCCGAGGGACCGGAGGGGCGACCCGCCCGCCGTCGGGACCTCGCGGTCGTTCGTCAGAACCTCCTGGAGGCAGGACAGGAGCTGGAGCGGGACGCCACCTCGATCATCGATCGTCTCTGCGCCATGGAGGCTCGGACGGCGCCCGGACCGGCCGGGACGATCCACGGGGACTTCCACCCCGAGCAGGTCCTCCTCGCCCACGGAGCGGATCCGAAGGACGCCGACGCCTGGTTCCTCGACCTCGAGTGGTCGGGGAGCGGAGAGACGACCTTCGATGTGGGCCACTTCTGCGGGCAGCTCTGGTACGCGGCCCATCGCCGGCGAATCCCCGACTTCGAGGGCTTCCGTTCCGCGTTCCTCGAGGGATACGAGGGGGAGTGCGGGCACCGGGTCGAGCGGCGACGGCTCCGCATCCACACCGCGTTCTCCATCCTCGAGCTGTGCTCGAAGCATTTCCGGAGGATGAAGGCCGGCTGGCCGAAGCGGGTCCGCCATGGACTGCGGGAGGTCTCCCGGATCCTGACCGAGCTGGAGCAGGAGGAGCCGGTCTGAGGCGTCCGTTCCGACCGGCGTCTCAGCGCGGGGTCGGCGGCCGCGCGTCCCTCCCCGCCGCCTCCAGGAACCCCCGAGGATCCTCGACCCCCGTCGCCGCCCGAAGGAGGTCGAAGTATGCGGGGAGTCTCGCTCCGACCGAAGTGAAGGCGCGATCGAGGAGCTCGCCGTCCCCCCCGTAGACGTCGAAGAGCAGCAGCCGTGGAAGCGTCCATGAGACCTCCGCCCAGCTCGCCGAGCGGGCGCTCCGGAAGGAGAGGGAGCGCAGGCGCTCCGCGAAGCGCTGCATCGCCTCCTCCTTTCCCCGGAGGCGCTCCTGCCGGTCGGTCGCCTCAAACACGCGTCGCAGCGTCTCGAGGAGGGAGCAGATCTCCCGGCGCAGCAGCTCCCGATCGGAGCAGCGCCGGGCGTGCTCCCGTGCTGCCTCGGTTCGCCCCTGCTCCCGGAGCCAGGCCGCCACCGCGTACCGCTCCACCGAGACCGAGATGCTCTCGTTGAGGCGCGCGTCCCCCGGGAGGAAGATCGTCCGGTGCGCGAGCTCGTGCAGGATCCCTGCCGCCCGCTCTCCGGGATCGCCCGCGATCAGGGTCGGCACGACGGGATCCGCGAACCAGCCGAGGGTGCTGTACGCCTGGGCCGGGCGCAGATCGACCTCGAGCCCGAGGGCGCGCAGGCGCTCCGCCTCGTGCTCCGCGAGGCGCCGGCGGAAGAACCCCCGGTAGGGGAAGCTCCCGACGATCGGGTAGGACCACTCGATCAGCTCGAGGGAGTCCGGAGGGCAGGCGGTCACGATCCAGACCGGCACACCCTCCACCGGCTCGGCGAAGGTTCGATAGGCATCGCCGACCGAGAAGCCCTGCCTCCGGGCGAAGGCGAGGAGCTCCGGGACCTCCTCGAGGCGGGCACGCGTCTCCGGGGCGAGATCCCGGCGGGCGAGCACCTCCTCGATCGGGAGCGCGCTCGCGCTCAGGCGCGCCTGGCCACCGAGCTGGGTCACGAGATACGGGATCTGGCAGCCCGAGAGGAGGAGGGAGAGCAGGAGGAGGCCGCTCACGAGAGGCGGGAGCCGCCCCGGATCGAACGACCGCGACGGTGACGAGGAGATCGCGCGGAGCCCCCCGCCCCCCGGAGGTGCCGGTGACGGAGGCTCGGGCAGCGTGCCGGAAAGAGAAGCGACCCCGCTCAGCCACTCGGGCCGGACGGGGTCGCTTGAAGGCTCGGTGGTCATCGGCCCCGGACTATCGGATCCGGACCCCCATCTTGCGCAGGGTCGAGCCAATGGACTGCCGGTGCTCCTGGGCCTCGCGGCTCAGGGACTCGAGGCGGCCGAACTCCTCCTCGATCTCCTTGAAGAGGCGGTACGAGTCGAGGAGGCGCTGCTCATCGCGCAGACCCTCCGCCTCGACGATCTTCGCCCGGGCGATCTCCGCGAGCGCGCCACGGTCCTCCTGAACGAGAGCCGCGACCTGACCGCTGAGCTTCTCCTGATCATCGGCGATGTCGTCGAGGATGCGGAGCGCCCGATCGAAGGAGCCCTTCGCGACGAACTCCTTCGCCTTCTCGCGCTTCGCGAGATAGCGATCCTTGAGGCGGAAGCGAAGGTCGCTCAGCCTCCGAGCGCTGTCGATGACCTTCATGAACTTGCCGGGGTCGACGCAGAGCTGCTGCTTGTGGAGGAGCCCGCCCTCAGCGTCGAGGAGGAGCAGCGCCGGCTTGTCCTTGCGAAGCTCGTAGGGCGCGAGGAGCTGCTCACCATCGATCGAGGAGACCTGAACCTTGTAGCAGGCCCAGCCCTTGAACTCCTTGACCGCGCGCTCGTAGCGGAAGAGGGCCCGCTCGAAGTTCGCCGCGCAGCAGTTGTCGTTCATGCTGCTGGTGTAGACGTAGATGAGGACGGGCTTGATGGAACCCTGCTCCCGATGCAGGGCATCGTGCAGGGTCGCGTTCTTCCGCCAGTCGAGGATGGTGTTCTCACCGGGCGCGTAGGGAGCTCCCCCCCCGCGACCACTGCCACCCGCGACACCACCCGCGACACCCGGTGCATTGACTCCGCCGGCTCCCGGACCGGAAACCCCTCCGGCCGGGCCTCAGCACTGGGCGTGAAGGCCGCCGGTCGAGAAGAGCAGGGCCGAGAAAACGATCGCCACGAGCAACATGATCCTGGGCATGCGCATGGTCGAGATCCCCATGTCTGGATCCCCGCCGGCTGCGGGAAGCGGCTCCGCGATCCCTCTCGGGCCGGAACCTCTCCGGCCGCGACGGGGAGCGCGTGGAGGGCCCGATCGGCCCCGTTGCGAAACACCCCTCTCCCTCCGCTGGGCCGGAGCCGCACGGACAGGAGAGAACATCTCCGTGCCTCGATTCTACCTCCGACGGAGTCGGGAGAACAGACTCCCTGCCGCTCCCGGAATCTTCAGGTCCGGGCGGAGGTGTCGATGGCTCAGGAGGGGGGCAAGTCCTTCCAACGCGAGACCTTGCGGACTTGCTCCTTCGGCAGAGGAACGCCATTCACCTCCGCGTAGGGGTAGATGAAGAAGTTGAGCGGCGGACCCGCCTGGGGCGGCGCGAGGATGAGATCCCGCCCCGTGCTCAAGGTGACCCGGTTCGAGGTGTGGGAGCCGAAGAAGAACTCCGCCTGCGCCGGATCCTTGTCCGCCTCCGAGATGTCGACCGGGACCCAGCCCCGCCCGGGGACATGAAACTCGGCCCAGCAGTGGTACCCCCCGGTCTCGTACTCGCCCTCGACGACGTCGTACTTCCCGTAGATCCCGATCTGGAACCGGGAGGGGATCCCACGCGCGAGGCAGAGCGCCGTGAAGTACGAGTGGAAGTCGGTGCAGTTCCCCTTCCCCACCGAGCAGGCGTGCTCGATGCTCCCGCGCCCCCAGCCGCTGTGCTGCTTGTCGTAGCTCATGCTGGAGAGGACATGGTCGTAGAAGCGGCGGCCCTGCGCGAGCGTCCCGGCCTCACCCGTATTGAGGGTCGCCGCCTCCATCTCGACCTGGGCGTTCGCGAAGGCGAGGCTCGACGGCTCGAGGTAGAGGTCCCAGGTCGCGGACTCCGGTGCGTCGACCGCGAAGGCATGCAGGTCCACCGCGTAGCGGAAGCGATCAACCTCGTAGGTCACCGTGAAGTCCATCGTCGGCGAGGTCACGGCCCCCGAGAAGTGGAGCATCGTGTTGCCATGGACCGGGTCGCTCCGCTTCACGCCATCGAGGGGGCCCGACCAGTCGAGGCGGGTGATCCGCTGTTGTGCGTCGTCGTGCGGGACCGGGATCCAGAGGTCGAGCTCCGCCCCCGGCTTCAGCTCGGAGAGGGTCGCGACATAGGTCACGCGGAAGGCGCGCTCCGGTTCGGCGCCGACGGGGGGAGACCCGTAGCGGTCCGTATGCGCGCAGCCGGAGAGGGTGACGAGGATGGTCGCCAGGAAGAGGGTGACCGGGGTGACGATGGAACGAGGAATCGTGGGCATGAGCTTATCCTTCGCCCGGACTCGAGGTGAGCCCTGGCTGAGTGGGAGGATCATGAGTCGGTCTCGATCGGAGGGTGAGCTCGCGGCTCGACGAGTCGCGAGGAGGAGAGTGGTGGGTCCACAGCGATCGGCCCCGGCAGCGCGGCCGGGGCGAGGGATCCGGACGGGGTGAGACTCACCCCGCGGCGTGGACCTTCGATCAACCGTCCGGGAGGTGAGCGGCCCAGCGGATGGCGGGGCGGGGTGAGGCGTGCATCACCGACTCCTCCTCTCCGCACGACGGGGGGTGAAGAGCGGGGGCCGCTGCGCGGAGACGCAGCCTCGACTCACCCCTCACTCCTGAGGAGGAGTTTGTACTGTCTCGACGCCCAAGTCCAGACGGACTGCTCTCCTTCGGGCTCCCCACGGGACGGGAGGCTCCTCAGGGACAGGCCGCGCCGACCGGGCACTGAGTGCTGTCGAGGGTGGGATCGGCGTCGCAGGCCGGGTACGGCGGAGGCGGAGGCGCCCCCCCCACGAAGAGGAAGGTGAGGCTGAAGATCGCGTCGCTCAGGTCGATGTTTCCGCTGTCGTTGAGGTCGCAGGCGGACCCGCAGAAGGGCGCGACTCCTCCGGCGAAGAGGAACTCGAGGAGGAAGATCGGGTCGGAAATCGAGATCGACGCGTCGTTGTTGCAGTTCCCCCGCAGGAACGGGGCTCCCCCGCTCTGGCAGATGTCGGGGACGCCGTTCTGATCCCCATCGGGTGAGCCGCCCGCGATGTCACAGGAGTCCGGCACCCCGTTGAGATCGCAGTCGGGGGCTCCGGCCGCGAGATCGCAGACATCGAGCACGCCGTTCGCATCACAGTCCCCGGCGGTACCGGCGGCGAGCTGACAGGCGTCGATCTCCCCGTCTCCGTCGCAGTCCTGCGCGCTGCCGGCCGCGAGCTCGCAGCCGTCGATCTGGCCGTTCCCATCGCAGTCGAGGGACGGCTGGGACGCGATCTCGCAGCCGTCGAGCTGTCCGTTCCCATCGCAGTCGAGGGACGGCTGGGACGCGATCTCGCAGCCGTCGAGCTGTCCGCTCCCATCGCAGTCGAGGGCCGGCTGGGACGCGATCTCGCAGCTGTCGAGCTGTCCGTTCCCATCGCAGTCGAGGGCCGGCAGGGACGCGATCTCGCAGCTGTCGAGCTGTCCGTTCCCGTCGCAGTCCCCGAGCCCGAGGGCCAGCTCGCAGGTGTCGATCTGGCCGCTCCCGTCACAGTCCATCGCGGTGCCCGCCAGGATCTCGCAAGGGTCGAGGGCGCCGGAGCCGTCGCAATCCAGAGACGGATCGAGCGCGATCTCGCAGCTGTCGATCTGACCGTCTCCGTCGCAGTCCTCGACGGTTCCGGCGAGCAGCTCACAGGAGTCGATCTGTCCCGAGCCGTCGCAGTCGAGGCCCGGGTCGAGGGCGATCTCACAGCTGTCGAGGACCCCGTTCCCGTCGCAGTCGATCCCGCCCCCATTGAGGTCGCAGGAGTCGAGGACACCGTTCCCGTTGCAGTCGGTCTCGGTGCCGCTCACCAGCTCGCAGTCATCCGGCATTCCATCGACGTCGCAGTCGAGCGCGGTCCCGAGGTCGATCTCGCAGGAGTCGAGGAGGCCATCCCCGTCGCAGTCCCCCGCGATCCCCGCGGCGATGGCGCAGAGGTCCGGAGTCCCGTCCGCGTCGCAGTCCGCCACGCTGCCGCTCGCGATCGCGCACGAGTCGAGCATCCCGTCCAGATCACAGTCGAGTCCGGGCTGAAGCCCGATCTCGCAGACATCGAGCGCTCCGTTGCCGTCGCAGTCGCCGAGTCCGGCCGCCAGCTGGCAGCCATCGGGGACCCCATCGAGGTCGCAGTCCGGCGCGCCCGAGGCGATCTGGCAGGAGTCCGGGATGCCGTCGAGGTCGCAGTCCGGGACCTGGCCCACGGCGATGGCGCAGCTGTCCGGGATGAGGTCTCCGTCGCAGTCCACCAGCAGGCCATCGGCGATGTCGCAGGCGTCGGGTCGGGCGTTGCCGTCGCAGTCGAGGCTCGCGCCCTGGGCGATCTCGATCAGGTCGTCGAGGCCATTGCCGTTGCAGTCCTCGCCGATCCGCTCGATCACGCCGTCGACGGGACTGGGAGTGATCTCGACAAGGTTGGTGATGACCAGCAGCTCGACGGGGGGAGCCCCCAGAGCGCTCGTGGGCAGGAGCGAGGTCGCGCCGCTGCCGTTGCCGGGGAGCACCTGGTACTCCCCGCGGAGGACCTCGTGGCCCACCCCGGCCTCGAGCTGCTGACTCAGGTCCATGGTGAGGATGCAGGCGAAGACATAGCCGGCCCCACCCGCGGGGGTGAGATCGAGAATGAGATACTCCGGATCCACCCCTCCGAGCAGCGGATCGATGGCGCTGCCGGTCTGGACTCCGAGGAGCAGCACTTCCGTCGCCGGGTGCGAGATCCCGAAGCTGAACGCCTCGAACGGGGTGGAGCACTGAACGAGGACGGGGACCAGCACGGTCTGTCCATCCGCGCCCGTGGCGGCCCCCACCTCGATCAGGGCGGTCTGCCCCGAGGCGGCTCCGCTCCCGAGGAGGGCGAGGAGGACAAGGACCGCCCATCGGAGCGAGGACGGGGCACGCGCGTCGCGCCGCCCGCGGCGGGGTTGGTGCTGAGGGTGATCCATGGTCCTTCGCCTCTTCGACGGCGCCGTCGCCGTCGCTCTTCGCTTCACTCTCCTGCCGTCTGCCGCGCGTAGCGGAGACGGGCCGCCGTCCCGGACGAGCGAGAGGGGACGCGCCACCTCCGGTCTCCCACCGGGAGATCGGAGGAACGGCTTCACAGGAGATGGGAACCTGATAGCTTGCACACCGTTCCGCCCCGGTAGCTCAGTTGGACAGAGCAGCCGCCTTCTAAGCGGCCGGTCGGGGGTTCGAGTCCTCCCCGGGGCGCCATTCAGGACTCCGCGCCATCACGGCACATCCGCCCTTCGCCGACGCACGGATCTCCTCTCGGGGATCCACACGCGGAACTCGGCCTCCCGATGATATCGCGTGCGCGGCTTCGGTCGATGGAGGGAGTGCGGAAGCGCGCCCACTCTCTCCTGACCTGGCTGCCATTCCGAACCGGCGTGTACGAGCGCCCCTCACTCCTCCGTCGGCAGGAGCACCCGGGCTCGGCGAGCGCGGGAGAGAGCCTCCACCGCCCCCCTGCCATCTCCCCGACGGATGCGACGCTCCCGGAGGAGGAGCCAGCCGTCCACGGTGTCATCCTCGATCAGGGCCGCCTCCCGCGCGCTCCTCTCCGCGTCGTCGCTCGACGCCGCGGCCGCATCCGCGAGCCAGGCCCGAGCCACCCGGAGCGGAGGTCCCGCCGCGCCCGACGAGGGGAGCCCCTCGAGCAGCTCGGTCGCCTCGTCCACCCTGCGGAACGCCACCGCGACATCGACATAGCCTCGCAGCACCGGGAGGTCGCTCGGGTCCGCGAGGACGAGGTCTCGCAGGCGCGGCGCGAGGATCTCCCAGCCCGCCCCTCGACGGGCGAGGCAATCCACCTCGAGCCAGGCCCTCCGTCGAGGATCGTGAGCGCGGTCGACGCGATCGAGGACCTCGATCGCGCGCGCGACCTCACCCCTCGCGATGAGGATCTCCGCGATCTCCAGACGGAGATCACTCCGGGAGCGATCGAGCGCGACCGCGCTCCCCAGCGCCCTCAGAGCCGCGGCGGGGTCCCCCACCGCCCACGCCGCCCGCCCCTCGGCGGCGAGGAGCCGGGCGCGGAGCGCCGGGGGAGTCTCGGACGACGCCCCCGCGGCGACCGCGCGGGCCTCCCGCGGACGGCCATCCCCGAGGAGTCGCTCCGCCAGCTCGGCTCTCAGAGCCGGGGTGTCCCTCCCCTCGTGGATCTCCCGCCCCAGCCGATCGATCCGCTCCCGGCGGTCGCGGGTCGCCCGGAACCTCGCGAGCAGGATCCGGCCGCGCTCCCGGGTCGGCTCTTCACGGACGAGCAGGCCCCCCACGAGCTGGAGCGCCGCCACATGGTCGGGGTCCCGCTCGAGCACCTCCCAGCCGAGCCGCAGCGCCGCGTCGATCTCCCCCCGCCCGCGGTGATCGCCCGCGAGGGCCATGCGCGCCGCGAGATGCCCGGGCGCATCCGCGAGCAGGGAGCGGAGGAGCGCCCGCCCCTCCTCCCCCCGCCCGAGCTCGAGCGCCGCCGCGCCTTGGATCCATCGCTGCGGGGCGGCCTCGGCCCCGCACTCGAGCGCCTCCTCTGCGGCGGCATACGCGACCGCCGGGTCTCCCACCGCCCGAGCGAGGCGCGCCCGCGCGGACCAGAGGACCGGACTTCGGGCCCGGGCGGAGAGGGCTGCGTCGACCCTCCGGATGGCACGGAGAACGAAGCCCTCCTCCGCCTCCCAGCCGGCGATGGCGACGATCGCGAGGGGAGGGAGATCCCCGCGGGCTCCGGCGGCCTCGACGAGCGCCCGCCCCTTCCGCGGGAGGCGGCCCTCCCGACAGGCGTCGAGGAGAAGGGGGAGCACCTCCGCCGGGGCCTCCTCCCAGCTCTCCCCCAGGCGCTCGAGAACGAGCGCCGGCTCCCCGCGAGCAAGAGCGGCCCTCCCTTCCTCGAGGCGAGCCCGGAGCGTCGCCGCCGGCTCATCCCCTCCCCGCCTCCCCGCGGCGGAGGGGCCGGGCAGGGGGCGTTCCCTTGGTGCACCGGCGGCCTGAAGAGAGGCGACAAGAAGACCGCGGGCCGGCGGGAAGAGGAGGAGGCAAGCAAGAACACAGAGAGGGACGCAGAGCAGGCCCCTGTGAACTCCGCCGCGGAGACGCGGCGGGACGGCGGGACAGGAGAGGAGGGGGCGGGAGCGCTTCGTCACCGCGGGCCCGCCGCGTCCGGTCCGGTCAGGACGAGGACCCGGTCGACCTCGACCGCCGCTCGTTCGACCCGCGACCCATCCGGCCAGTGGACGATGACGGTCACCGGGCCGGGGTCCGCTCCCAGCCCGAAGGTCGCCTCCGGCTCGGTCGCCGTCAGATAGGAGCCCCCGCTCCCGAGGGCGTGGACCCAGCGTCGCTGCTCCCCGTGGACCTCCACTCGCGCTCCCGCCACCACCCGTCCGAGTCCTCGGGCCTCGAGTCGGATCGTCAACCAGTGACCGGCGCCGGCCCCGTTCGATCGATAGAGGACCGCCGGCCCGTCGCACTGCGAGACGAGCCAGTCGAGGTCTCCGTCGCCATCCGCGTCCCCCACCGCGAGCCCACGCCCGACCCCGGGGAGCAGGTCTCCCGAGAGCCAGCCCGCCGGCTCCTCGAAGCGGGTGGGGCCTCCCCGGAAGAGCTGGTCGCGCTGTCGGTAATCGAAGAGGTCGCCGAACTCATGGATGTTGTCGATCACGTGTCCGTTGGCCACGACCAGGTCGAGATGCCCATCCCGATCGAAGTCCGCGAGCGCGGTTCCGAAGCCGGTCATCGGGAGACTCGGGGCGGCGAGGCCCCGGGCGCGGGTCGCGTCGCGGTAGAAGCCCCCTCCCTCGGCGAGATAGAGGGTGTTCGTCTCCGAGGAGAGGTGCGTGACGAGGAGATCGACGCGTGCATCCCCGTCCACATCCCCCGCCGCGATCCCCATCCCGGCCTCCGCGGCGCCGTTCGCGTCGTAGCCCGCCCCGCTGATGAGGGAGTCATCCTCGAACGTCCCATCCCCCCGATTGCGGAAGAGCGCGTTCTCCTCGCCGTCGTTCGCCACGTAGATGTCGACATCGAGGTCCCCGTCGAGATCCCCGAGCCAGACTCCCAGTCCCCGCCCCGACCTCGCGCCGACCCCGACCGTCGCGCCGACCTCCTCGAAGCGCCCCGCCCCATCGTTCCGATAGAGGAGGTCCGGGACCCCATCGTAGGCGGCAGGCGAGCAGTAGGTGGGGATGCCGCGACCGAGTGAGCACTCCCGATGGGTCGCGACAGTGAAGTCGAGGTACCGGGTGACGAAGAGGTCCAGGTCTCCATCCCCGTCGAGGTCGGCGAAGGCGGCGCTGGCCCCCCACCCCTCGTCCCCGAGCCCGGCGGCCTCGGTTCCGTCGCGGAACCGGAGCCCCCCCTCGTTGAGGAGGAGCCGGTCTCGACCGAAGCAGCTCACGAAGAGATCCGGGTCTCCGTCCCCGTCGACATCCCCGACGGCGCACCCCATCGCGTAGTCGGGGAGGACGATTCCGCTCTCATCGGTGACATCGGTGAAGCCGCCGCGCCCGTCGTTCCTCAGCAGACGGGAGCGGGGAGCGGCGGTCCTTCGCGGCTCCGACTCCAGCGGTCCGCCGTCGAGGAGGAGCAGATCGAGGTCCCCATCCCGATCGAGGTCCACCCACGCGAGCCCCGATCCCATCGTCTCGACGAGGTAGCGCCGACCGGTCGCGCCGCTCGAGTGGAGGAAGCCCGGGATCGTCTCCGCGGTGAAGAGCGGCGCGGGCGGCGCCGGGGTCGAGTCCCCCTCGGCGGGATCTCCTCCGGCGCGGTCGACACCCGGCGCGAGTCCGCCTCCGAGGAGGAGGACCAGCAGCGCCGGGAGCGCGGGCCACGCCGCCCGAGCGACGACGCCGCAACCCGAGCGGCGCTGTTCGACGGGCTTCAACGGGGCTCCCGGAGCGCGCCGCTTCAGGGGCCGCAGCCCAGGGCATCCTGGGTCGGATCGGGGCCGAACGAGATGTCGGACGGGAGGGGGAGCGGCGCTCCCCCGGCGAGGATCCGGGAGAGGATCGTGATGCCATCGGCGATGTCGAGGGCTCCGTCGTCGTTGGCGTCGGAGGCGTCGCCGCAGAGGAGCGGCTGTCCCTGGAAGAGGATCGACAGAGCGTGGATCGCGTCCGCGATGTCGACCGCTCCATCCAGGTTCGAGTCCCCCCGACGGAAGAAGGTCTGGAGGGTCGGGCGATCGAAGGGAGGGAGCCCCTGGACCACCCGGCTGTCGGTGAGACCGTTCTCGAGGAAGTCCTTGATCAGGAGCAGGTCGGAGTTCGCGAGGCCGAGCGGGAACATGAGGGGGTCGATGTCATCGATGAAGTCCCCGCCCCCGTTGTAGAACGCGAGGACGTCGTCGAGGGTCGCCTTTCCCCCGTTGTGGAAGTAGGGGGCGCGCAGGGCGATGTTCCGGAGCCCGGGGGTCTTGAACCGTCCGGCGTCGAGGGCGTTCCCCGTCACCTCCTGCCGTCCGAGGTCCTCCCCCGAGGGGCGCACCCCGATGTTGTGGAACTGGTGATCAGTGAGCAGCGACCCGGTGTGACAGGTGGAGCAGTTGTCGAGGAAGAGGAGGAGGCCCTGCTGCTGGTCGAGGGTCAGCGCGTCGGCGATGGGCGGAATTCCACCGGAGCCGATGAAGAGGTCGAAGGGGGTGCGATCCGCCACGAGGGACCGCTCATAGCTCGCGATCGCGAAGCCGATCCGGGTCGGCGTGATCTCGGGGGTCCCGAACGCCGCGGTGAAGAGACTCGGGTAGTCGGGCTGGGTGAGGAGGGCCTGCTCCATGTCGAAGGGGAGGTCGGTCGCGAGCGCGAGGGGCGCCACCGTCGCGAGCTTCGTGGTGAGCTCGGCCCAGTCGCGGGTCTCGCACGCCATCTCCACCTCGGAGACGGGGGGCGCGACCGCCTGCGTCTCGAGCGCGCCTCCGGACGGGATGAGGACCTGATCGGTCAGGGGATCGCGGAACTCGCCGGTCGCCCGTCCATCCCAGAACAGGTCGGGGGCGAACCCGGCCATGATCATCGTCGGCGACTTTCGACCGGTGGCCTGCCGCCGGAACTGGAAGCTGGGGTCCTCCACGAGCTCCCCCGCGCAGTCCTGGCGGGGCACGCCCACCGAGCCGCGGACATCGTCCGCGGTTCCGAAGAGTCCGTCCGCGCCGGGGTGCTCGGCGATGGCATCGAAGGCGCGCGGATCCCCTCCCCCGAACTCCGGGATGTGGCAGGTGCCGCAGGCGTTCGAGTTGTCGCTGGAGAGCTGCTCCTCCCAGAAGAGGAACTTGCCGAGCAGGATCTTCTCGGGGGTCGGGGGGTTCTCCGGGGGGAAGGGCATCGGCGGCAGGGGGTTCAGGGTCCCCGGCTGCGCGAGGAGCGCGGTCGGAGCTCCCAGCGCGAGGAGCAGGAGGGTCGCGAGGACGAACCGGGGGCCCGGTCGAAGCCGCTCGAGTTTCGGGATCATGGTGTTCGCCCTTCCCGGGACGGCCCGCACCGGCGGGGCGTCCCCTCTCAGAGAGCCGAGAGGTTGCGCGAAGCGGACCTCCCCCTGCGGTCGATTGTACCATTCCTGACCCACGCGGGCAGCAAACCCTGAAACGGCCGGGAGCCCGAAGCGAAAGCCGCCCCCGCGCGCCGGAGGGCGCGCGGGGGCGGAGGGAGGGGCACGCTCTCTTGTTTCGGGATGGAACCGATCAGGGGCAGGTCGCCGCCCCGCAGCCGATGGCGTCCGGGGTCGGATCCGGGCCGCACCCCGGGAACGGCGCGGCCGGGGCGGCCCCGCCGCTGAAGAGGTAGTTCAGGGAGGAGATCGGGTCGGAGATGTCGAGGGCGCCGTCGTCTCCGAAGTCGATGGCCGCGAGGCAGCCGCCGAGGGGGTTCACCCCACTGAAGAGGTAGGAGAGCCCGCTCACCGCGTCCGCGATCGTGATCGCGCCGTCCCCGTCCACATCCCCGCGGATGAAGGTCGGGCCCACGACGGGGTCGACCGCGACCATGTCCGGAATCGTCAGGGTGGCGCTCCCTCCCGGTCCCTCCACCGTGAGGGTGACCGTGAAGACACCGTCACCGTAGGTGTGGACCGGGTTCGCCTCGGTGCTCGTCCCGCCGTCTCCGAAGGCCCAGAGCCACGAGTCGACAAGGCCCGTGGTGAGATCGGTGAACTGGACCTCGAGGGGCTCCGAGCCCGCCAGCGGACTCGCCATGAACTGCGGGACGGGGGCGGGCGGGAGGCCCGCGGCGAGGCAGTCGATGTAGCGCTCCACCAGGTCCTTGCGGTCATGGGGAGCGCCCACCCCGCCCATCTCGACCGACTGGGAGACGACGGCGCCGCCCCCGGGCAGCACGTTCACGACCCCGACCGGGACCGTGAGGTTGTTCGCGGAGAGGACCTCGACGCCGGTCGTGAGCGGAGCGAGGTGATCGACGAGGATCGCCTCCCCCGAGAACGAGACGAGGTCCGCCGTGAAGTTGAGGAGCCCGCAGTCCGGGGCGGAGATCGCGGCCACATCGGCGATGCCCGAGGCCCCATCGACGCAGCCCAGCGGCGAGGTGTCGATCCCGGTCAGCGGATGCAGCGCCGTCTCCGCGTCGAAGCAGAAGAAGTCTCCGCCCCCGAGGTAGAGGAATCCCCCGCCGAGGACGAAGTCCGCGAGGAGTGAGGCCTCCGCCGCGGTGAGCGTCTTCTTGTTCGGGAAGGTGCCGAGCTCGACCCACAGACGATCGACATCGGCGAAGTCGTAGCCGAGGGCGAGGACATCGGAGAGCCCCGCGACCTCGACATGGATCGAGAAGAGCCCGTTGTCCGAGAGGGCGGTCTGGATCGCGCTCGCGGAGTCGGTCGCGCCGTTGTCGTCGGCGGCGAAGCCGATGACGAGGTCGGTCAGCTCGGTCGGCAGGACCTGCAGGCTGCACAGCCCCGGCGCGGACTCCTCTCCCCCCGACTGCGCGATGACCTCGTAGCCGGTGAGGCCGAGGGGCGGCGCGACATCGAGGAAGGAGGTCGCCGAGCCGGAGAGGAGGGCGACATCAAGGCCGTTCCGGACGATGCGGATCCCGGTGTAGGCCCCCCCGCCGACCGCGGTCTGGTTCACCCAGTCGAGCTGGACGTTCTCATCCACCTGCGCGCAGGCCAGCCCGAGGATCGGATCCACCGCCGAGACCTGCAGCACGCAGGAGACGGGGGCGCTGGAGGCGGCGCCCTGGCGGGCGTAGAGGGAGTAGCTGTGCGAGCCGGAGCCGGGGTTCGGGTCCGTGAAGCCGGTCGCGGTGCCCGGGAGGCTGACGATGTCGGTGCCGTTCCGACTCACGGTGATCACATCGTAGGCGCTCGTGTTCACCCAGGTCAGCCCCACGCCGACGCCGACCTGCGTGCAGACGACGGAGTCGGGGGGGGTGATCCCCGGGATGTTGGTGGTCTGGAAGTAGAGGTCGTTTCCGCCGCAGTGTCCGACCCACACATCGATCGCGCCGTCCCCGTTGAAGTCGGCGAGGGCGACATCGAAGGTGCCGGTGTGGTGGGCGATCGAGTAGGGCCCACTCCCCCAGGGGTCGGAGATGAGGGGCGTCGCCCCGCCCGGGTCGTTGCGAAGGAAGGCGAGCCTCCGCGCGCAGCCCGAGACATCGGTGTCGACATCGGTCACGACGACATCGTTGTCCCCGTCCCCATCGAGGTCCTCGATGTAGACGTTTCCGCCGAACCCGGAGGTGAGGGGGCTGTTGCCGAGGGGCGTGTTCTGCCATGTGACCGGGGAGGCGGCGACCGCCGAGGCGTTGAGGAGCAGCTGGTCCTGCGGGTCCTGAACCGCGAAGACATCGTTCAGGTTGTCCCCGTCGAGATCCCCCACATCGAAGTGGTACATCGCCGAGACGCTGGGGCTCTGGGTCACCGGGAAGTTGCCGGCCCCGTCGTTGTAGGCGATGCGCAGGGAGGGGGTGGTGTCCTTGAGGATCTCGGGCCAGCCATCTCCGTTCATGTCCGCGATGAGGCCCGCGGTGGCGAAGCCGGAGCTGATGAAGCTGCTCGGCAGCAGCGCGGTCTGGTCCGTGAAGAACCCGTTGCCGTCATTCATCAGCAGCCGGTCCTCGAGGTCGTTGTTGTAGTCTACGAGGTAGAGGTCATCGAAGCCGTCGAGGTTGAGGTCCCCCACGCCCACCGCGCACGCGTTCGGCTCGGAGCCGGTCGGCGAGACGAGGAACGGGAGGCGGCCGGGCTCCTCGACGAACCCGAGCCAGTCACCGGTCACCGGGTCATCCCCCTGGTTGATGAAGATCCGCGGCTGCTGCCCGTTGCTCGATGCGTTGCCGGCGTTCGCGATGACGAGGTCGGGCCAGATGTTCCCGTCGAAGTTGCCCACCATCACGTCGCGGGCGTTGTCCGCGATCGCGAGGTCGGGCGCGAAGGTCGCCGTCATGTCGGTGAGGACGCCGTTGACGTTCATGAAGAGGACGTTCGGGCGATTCCCGAAGGTGGTGAAGGGGAGCTTGCGCGCCACCACGAGGTCGATGTCCCCGTCGAGGTCGAAGTCCCCGGTGGCGAAGTCCTTTTCCTCGACATCATTCGAGCCCACGGAGGGGGCGGCGTTGATGTTGGAGACGGTGACGTTCTGCCACTCGAGCCAGTCCTGGGCCGGGAGGGGAGCCGCGAGGGCGACGAGCGCGGCGAGGACGAACGATCGGGACATGGTCCGCTCCTTCTTCGAGCGCACCGGCGGCGAGCGGGGTCGTCGCGAGCGTACGATGATCCCCTGCGGTCCGGTGCTATCCCTGGTGGGGCCGCGGGATGGGCCGCTCGTGTGGCGGGCCGGCCCGCTCCCCCTCCCGTCGAGACGACGCGAAGCCGGAGCGACGGGGGAGAAACTCGCGAGGAGGCGTCCTCGCGGGCCGTCGTCAGGGTACAAGAGTCCCCCTCGGCAAGCTACAGTCCAACAGAGCACCCGATGGACCGCGCGCGTCGTCGCGCGACCACCAGGGAGGGGACCTCATGCGATCGCGCCGCCGCAGCAATGCCCCGGGCCGCCGCTGGCGCGGGCTCTCGCCCGCCGCGCGGAGGTTCCGGCTCCTCGCCGCCGGCCTGCTCCTCATCCTCTCCGGCTGCGACGCTCCCGCGCCTCCACCGTCGGAGACGACACCCGCGGCGCGCTCCTCCGCCGCGAAAGAGCCGAGCGACTCGGCTCCCGCCGCCGCGGTGGCGGGGCTCGGCTTTCGCGAAGTCTCGTCGGTCGCCGGTCTCACAGCCCCTCAGCTCAGCGGGGACGAGCCCCCCCGGACGATCCTCGGGGTGAAGTCGATCGGGGCGGCGCTCATCGACCACGACGCCGACGGGGACCTCGACCTCTTCCTCACCTCCGGCTCGACCCCGCAGCGCTGGGCGGAGGGGGAGGCCGGGTTCCCCTGCCGTCTCTACCGCAATGACGGCGGACTGCGCTTCGCGGAGGTCGAGGACCGCGCGGGTCTGCCCCTGCTCCGCTGGGCGACCGGGGTCGCGGTGGCGGACCTCGATGGCGATGGCCGGGAGGATCTCCTCGTCACGGGCTTCGGGGAGGACCGCATCTTCCTGAACAGGGCGAGAGGGTTCGAGGAGGTGGAGGCGTCCGGGCTCGCCCGGGGAGGGTGGAGCACGAGCGCGGCGTTCGCCGACCTCGACGGGGACGGAGTCCTCGACCTCTTCATCGCTCGAAACCTCGAGCTGAACCCCGCCGCTCCGCCCGTCCATGGCGAGGGCTGGTCCTGCCTCTGGGAAGGGCAGGTCGTGGTCTGCGGCCCCCGGGGCCTCCCCCCCCTCGGCGACCGCGTCTACCGCGGGCTCGGGGACGGCCGCTTCGAGGAGATGACCTCGGCGTGGGGCTTCGACGCCGCGACCCCCGGCTACGGCCTGGCCGTCGTGATCGAGGACCTCCTCGGCGATGCGACCCCCGAGGTGTTCGTCGCGAACGACTCCTCCGCGAACCATCTCTGGACGCGCCGGGAGGGGCGCTGGATCGAGGTCGGCTTCCGCAGTGGGGTGGCCTTCGACGCGAACGGGGAGGAGCAGGCCGGCATGGGGGCGGACGTGGGAGACGTCGACGGAGACGGTCGCCCGGACCTCGTGGTCACGAACTTCGAGCGGGAGGCGGAGAACCTCTACATCGCGGCCCCGACCGGACACTTCTTCGACCGCAGCGACTCGTGGGGGGTCGCCACCGCGAGCCGCGCGACCCTCTCCTGGGGGATCGGGCTGGAGGACTTCGACCTCGACGGCGACCTCGACCTCTTCGTCAGCAACGGGCATGTCTACCCGGAGGCGGACCGCGTGCCGACCTCCCCCGGCCACGCCCAGCGCCCGCAGCTCTATCGACAGGACCGCGACCCCCGGGGGAACCCGCGGTTCGTGGAGTGCGGGGAGGACGCCGGGTTCGTCGGCGCGGTGGTCGGACGGGGGGCCCTCTTCGGAGATCTCGACGGGGACGGGGATGTCGACATCATCCAGAGCTGCCGCGGCGCTCCCCCGAGGATCTACGAGAACCTCGCCGCCCGCGGCGGCGGCTCGATCGCGATCCGGCTCCGGCAGGGAGCACCGGGGAACCGGGACGCGATCGGGTCCCGAGTCGAGGTCGAGACGATCTCGGGGAGATGGGTCGACTCCATTCGCCGACAGTCGAGCTTCCAGTCGAGCGGAGACCCCCGGCTCTTCCGGGGTCACCCGCGCGGGGAGCCCGCGGTGGTGCGGGTCCGCTGGCCGGATGGCGCGCAGGAGCGCTTCGACCTCCCGGCGGATCCGGGAGCGGTCACTCTGGAGCGGGGACGCGGTCGCCCGGAGGGACCGGGGCCGAGCGGCGACTGAGGTCGCGCGGCGGGGTTGGTCGGGGTGAGAGGATTTGAACCTCCGGCCTCCAGCACCCAAAGCTGGCGCTCTGCCAAACTGAGCTACACCCCGAGATCATCCCGGCTCACCCGCATCCCGGCACACCGGCATCCCGGCACACTGCGCCCGTCGGTCCCCCACCGGCACCGGCGCGGCGCGGTGGACGGGAGCGAGCAGGACCGGAGCGAGCACGAGCCGAGCACCCCGGCGGGGCGCTCGGCTCGTGGTGGTTCCGGGAAGCGGATCCCGGAGCCGGCGGACGCGGAGAGTGAAGGACGCGAACCGGGGCGGCACACCGAACATGGGGCCCGAAGGCCCCGGTGAGCAGCGCGAGTCGAAGCCTGGTCCTCCTCAGACCTCAGCGAGTTCGTGTGGTTGATGACCCTGAAGCTCGGAAGCCGCGATGAAGATCAGGCTGTTGTTCCGATCACGAAACAGCCAGCCGTCGATCCCATCCTTCTTCCAGCTCTCAACCGGAACGATTTCGTGGAGCCGTGCGTAACGGTTCAGGAGTTCCGCCATGGGCGTCTTCCCCCCAGTCCCGAGCCTTGCGTGCCGGCACCCGGTTCGCGAGGGGGGGATTCTAGGGGGCGGAGGT